>Ga0299913_10000676_pt1 | contig 22706 bp, 20 predicted proteins | sample RVTome_9_FD_201360 | JGI IMG/M metagenome (GOLD analysis project Ga0299913, IMG submission 201360) | Soil microbial communities from uranium-contaminated site in the Upper Colorado River Basin, Wyoming, United States - RVT155D38 (version 2) ... | reverse complement strand
GCCGCCGCGTTTAGCTACGAACACGCTGGCTCCAAAGGTCTGCTTGCCGGGATGCTCGAACACGATGTCGGGATCCTCTCCGACCAGAGAGCGGATCTGCTTGCCGAAGCGACGGAACTCCGTGTGGTCCTGACGACCGTCCTTCCAGAACTGGTAGCTCTCGGCTTTGCGGTCGATCACGTGCTCGACGCCGATCTCGTGCAGCAGCTCCACCTTCTCGGGAGAGGAGACGACCCCTACTGGGATGCCGCCCCCGTTCAACACGTACTGGCACGCGAAGCCACCGAGCCCACCGGTCGCCCCCCAGATCAGCACGACGTCACCTTGCTTCATGTTGGCGCCGTTCGGAGAGACCAGCATCCGATACGAGGTCGAGGACACCAGTCCCAGACAGGCGGCCTCCTCCCAGGTGAGGTGCTTCGGCTTCGGCATCAGCTGGTTCGCCTTCACCATCGAGATCTCGGCCAGGCTGCCGAAGTTCGTCTCGAAGCCCCAGATGCGCTGGCGCGGGTCCATCATCGAATCGTCGTGGCCCTCGGGCGACTCGAGGTCGACGTAGTTGCAGTGAACGGTGACCTCGTCACCGGGCTTCCACTTCGTCACGCCCGGCCCCGTCTTCAGGACGACACCGGAGGCGTCCGAGCCGACGATGTGGTAATCGAGATCGTGCCGGGCCCCCAGCTCACCCTCGCGCCCGAACTTCTCCAGGAACGCGAACGTCGAGACGGGCTCGAAGATCGACGTCCACACGGTATTGAAGTTGATGGCCGATGCCATCACCGCGATCAGACACTCGTTCGGTCCGAGCGGGGGAAGGGGCACCTCGTCGATGTGCAGGGACTTACGCGGGTCCTTCTCCTCGGAGGGGATCCCCTCGAACATGTCCTGCTGGTCCTTGCGTGTGAAGGCGGCGGTGACTCTTTCGGGCATCTCCAGGGCGCCGAGCTCGTCGGCGCCTGCCCCGTTCACGATGGCGTCTCTGATCCGAGCGATGTCTCCGGCCACGGCTTGATTCCTCCTGACTGATGGGTCAAGGGAGCCTACCCAACGGCTCAGGACGCCTCCAAAGGCGCCGATATTGGGAGAAAGGGCCATCCAAGCAGGCCACAGGGGTGCCGGGATGAGAAGACTGTTGGTAGTGGTGCTGTGCGCGGGCTTGCTCGCGCCCACTGCGGCCTCGGCCTCCCGACCCGTGATCAGGTACGTCTGCTTCGGCAAGACGACACCGGCCTGGAAGCCGAACAAGCGGCGCATCGTGCGAGGTACGAAGAGCGCCGACGTGATCGTCGTCCGCAAGAGGAACGTCCGCGTCTTTGGTCGTGGCGGTAACGACCGGATCTGCACGCTCCGTTCGGCCTACGTCTCGGGGGGGCGGGGCCACGACTCGATCTCGACGGGCAGGGGGAGCGACCGCCTGGACGGGGGACCGGGCCGCGATTACCTGAGGGCGGGACCGGGACGGGATCGGCTGAGCGGGGGATATGGGAGCTCCGACACGCTCGTAGGTGGAGGCGGTAACGACGTGCTCGACGGCGGCCACGGCTCGCGAGCGGACGATTTCTTGTTCGGCGGCACCGGAGCGGACCGGCTCTTCGGAGGAGAAGGGGCCGATTTTCTGGTCGGAGGTGCGGACGCGGACCTGCTCGACGGGGGGAGTGGGGTTTCGGACACCGTGAGCTTCGCCTTCGAGGGTGCCGCCGTGAGCGTCGACCTTACGAAGCCGGGCCTGCCCCTTGCCAACGGAGACACCTTCCACGGGATCGAGAACGTGCGCGGGTCGGTCTTCCCCGACAGCATCGTCGGCACACCCCAGACCAACGCGATCTGGGGAGACGACGGCGACGACACGATCTCGGCGGGTGACGGGTCCGACGTGGTCGACGGAGGTGCGGGCATGGACGTCGTTGACGGCGGGGAGGGCGTGGATCTTCTCTCTTTCCTCGAAGCGGCCGCCGGCGTCACGGTCGATCTCGGAACCGGGACCTCGAGCGAAGGCGACACCGTGATCGGAACCGAGAACGTGCGCGGCTCGGCCGGCGACGACGAGCTACACGGCGATGGGGCCGACAACTATCTGTCGGGGTCTCGGGGTGTGAACGCTCTGTTCGGGCTCGCCGGGAACGACATCCTCGAGAACGGCGCATCGGGAGATGCCGGCGACGGTGTGGACGAGTGTATGGATGCCGCGATGATCGCGAACTGTGAGGCGCATTCGCACGGCGACCCCGCGGCCCACACGCTCGTGGAGGCCGGTCTGCAGGCGGCCACGCTGGATGTCGCTTCTTTCCGGGAGATCAGTGGAACCGCGTCGGCCGGAGCCTTCGGTCCCGAGCCGCAGAGGGTGCAGGTAGCCCTTCGCAGCGTCGGAGGGCGAGGCTGCTTCTGGTGGGACGCCGGTCGCTCAGTGATGGAGGCCCGGCACTGCGATCGACCGATCTGGAACGCCGCAAGGCTGCGCAGCGACGGGACCTGGGACAAGCCCGTCCGTTCTCCCGCTCGACTGCTGAACGCGGGGCGATACCAGGTTCGTTCGCGGATCAAGCAACCTGGTTTCGTCGAAACGTCCTCGGGCGTCCCCTATAACGTCGTCGAATTCCGCCTGCGTTAACTCCTCAGGCGATACTCCTGACTGATGGATCCCTGGCTTCTCAACGCGGCGCGGCGCGCGATCGGCTTCATGCCCAACGATGAGGGCATCGCGTTGTACGAAGCGGCGCTTGAAGCTGCCGAACGGGGCCCTCTGCTTGAGATCGGCAGTTACTGCGGCAAGTCCACTCTCTATCTCGGAGCGGCCGCGCGCGCGCACGACACCGTCGTCTTCTCGATCGATCATCACCGCGGCTCGGAGGAGCACCAGCCGGGCGAGGAGTTCCACGATCCGGCCTTGGCGGACTCCCAGGGACGAGTAGACACGCTCACGATGTTCCGGGCCACGATCGAGCAGGCCGATCTAGCGGACGTTGTGGTTGCGATCGTTGCCGACTCGCGCGTCGCGGCGAAGGCCTGGGCTACGCCCCTCGCGATGGTGTTCATCGACGGAGGCCACAGCAGCGAGGCCGCGCGAGCCGACTACGAGGGCTGGACGCCGCATCTTGTTCCCGGCGGTCTGCTCGTGATCCACGACGTCTTCGCGGACCCGGCCGAAGGGGGACGTCCCCCCTACGAGATCTACCGCAACGCGTTGGGTTCCGGGGAGTACCGGGAGAGCGCTGCGAAAGGGAGCCTGCGCGTGCTCCGGCGCGTCGGCTAGAAGGTGGCGGCGGTGGGTCCGCCGGCGAGAGCGTCGGCCGCTATCACCACGGCCCCCGATCCCCATGTCGGCTTCTGTTGTGGCCACACCGTTCCGTCGGGGAACGTCGCCCCGATCCAGTAGTCGCCCTCGTCGGCGCGGAGGTGCTCGACCCATCCGAGCAGCAGGTTGGCTTCGGCCTCCCGCCCCATGATGTGGAGCGCCAGGACCAGCTCCGCCGTCTCGCCCGAGGTGACCCAGGGCCGGTCGGCGACGCAGCGCGCCCCCCGGTTCGGGACCACGAACTCATCCCACCGCTCGGCCAGGCGACGTTCGGCAGCCCCGCCTTCGATCGCCCGCGCCAGCACGGGGTAGTACCAGTCCATCGAGAACCGCGCCTTCGGTTCGAAGAGATGATCGCCCCGTCGGATGGCAGCCCCCAGCCGTTCGCGGGCGAGCTCCCACTCCGGACGCTCGTGCTCCAGCTCCGTCGCGATCCGCTCCGCACTCCGCAGACTCATGAGGATGCAGGCGCTGGAGGTAAGCAGAGCCGACCGGGCCCGTCGTCCCCGCGCGTCGCGCGCCCACGCCATCGTTCCGTCGGATTTCTGCATGTCGAGCGTGAACCCCAAGGCGCGATCGACCGCCGGCCACACCTCAACGAGGAAGGAACGGTCGGAGGTGCACAGGAAGTGATGCCAGGCTCCGAAGGCGATGTACGAGCAGAAGTTGGCATCGAGCGTTCGATCCACTATCTCGGCCCCCAGATATCCGGCCGCCCATGCACCGTCCGGTCTCTGCGTTGCGAGGAGCCACGAGTAAGCGCGTTCGGCCGCACTGTGTAGACCGCCGACATCCAGCGCCATCGCGGCCTCCACGTGGTTCCAGGGGTTCGTCACGCCTCCGAGGAACTCGGGGATGGCGCCGTCCGGCCGCTGCACGGCCGCGATCGCGTCCACGGTTTCGAGCACTCGTTGACGATCGAGCGCCGTGGCGGCCTCAAGCACCGTTCTTCTCCGCGTAGACGACGACGCTCTTGCCCAGCACCGGATTAAGGAGTCTCTCGAGCACGTCGATGGAGCGCGATCGGCTCTCGATGTGCCACACCAACAAGCGGTGGTAGAGCTTGGGAAGCGGAGCGTCTTCATCCCGGACACCGCTCGCACATTTCAACCACCAGTAGGGCGCGTGCAGAGCATGAGCGTGGTGGACGCGGCGTGCAAGCAACCCCTCGCCCTGAAGCTTCTCCATCAGGTCGGAGCCGCGGTAGATGCGAACGTGACCGCCCTCGTTCGCGTGATACTCGTCCGAGAGCGCCCAGCAAAGCCGCTCGGGCCACCATCTTGGAACGCTGATGACAGCCTTTCCCCGAGGGTGAAGAACGCGTGCGATCTCCTGCATGGCGGTCGTGTCGTTGGGGATGTGCTCCAGCACCTCGGACACGATGATCCGGTCGAAGGTGCCGTCGGCGAACGGCATGCGGGTCGCATCTCCGCGAAGGAACCGGGCACTCGATGACTCCGGTAGGTCTCCCGAGTCAAGCATCGCCGCGGCCATCTCCTGTACCTCGGCCAGCAGGTCACCGTCGAGATCGACGCCCGTCACGTGAGCGCCGCGCTCGAGTGCCGCGTAGGTGTGACGCCCGGCGCCGCAGCCGAGGTCTAGTACCCGGTGACCTGCTCGCACGTCGAGAAGATCGAACTCGACGGTCAGCATCGCGAGATCGCCTCCTCGTAACAGGCGGCGGTTGCCTCGGCCGACGCTCGCCAGGTGAAGCGTTCGAGTACGCGCCGGCGACCGGCATCCCCAAGTAGGCGCCGCCTGCTCGGGTCGTCCATGAGGTCTGCGATGGCAGCCGCCAGAGCGCTCGCGTCTCCCGGCGGAACCAGCACGGCGGTCCTCCCGCTCCGGCCGACGACCTCGGGGAGGGCTCCGGCGTCCGTCGCCACCAAGGGCGTTCCACAAGCCATCGCCTCGATCGCCGGGAGGGAGAAGCCCTCGTAGAGCGACGGGACGACCGCCACCCGGGCCTGGTGGTAGAGCTCCACCACTCGGTCCCAGTCGATCCCGCTCTCGAAGGTGACCGCGTCGCCGACGCCGAAGCGCTCGATGGCCTTCGCCACCGGACCGCCGCGAGCCGCCCGGCCGATCACAACGAGCCGGGCGTCGCGCTCGGTGCGCAGTTTGGCGACCGCCTCGATCAAGAAGAGGAGGCCTTTCAGAGGCACGTCCGCGCTGGCAGTCGTGACGATGCGGCCGGGGACCGAGCGATCGGAGCCGGCCGGCTTGAAGACGTCGGTATCGACGCCGTTGTGGATCACGCGGACCGACGCCGGCTCCACGTTGAATTCGCGCACCACGTCGGCCTTCGCCGCGTCGGAGACGGTCACGAGCGACGATATCCGGCGAGCGACCCGGCCCTGCATGGTGGTGAATCCGTACCATCGTCGCAATGCCATCCGTTGCTTGGCGGTCGCGGCATGTGCGACCTCGAGTTGTTTGTCGATGGAACAGGGATGGTGAACGGTTCCCACCACCGGGATGTTGTGGCGAGTGAACCGCAGCAATCCATAGCCCAGAGACTGGTTGTCATGCACGACGTCGAAGCGTTCCGGGTGCCGCAGGATCGCTCTGGCCGCTCGCAGCGAGAAGGTCAACGGTTCCGGGAACCCGGCCGTGCACATCATTGCGAATTCCAGAGCATCGATCGCATCGCGGAACTCCGCGAAGGCCGGTGTGCGGAACGGGTCATCGCTGCGATAAAGGTCGAGGCTGTCGACCGCCTCGAAGCTCACTCCCTCCTGCAGGTCCGGGTAGGGCTGTCCTGCGAAGACCGTTACCCGGTGGCCGAGATCGACCAGTGCCTTGGAGAGGTAGCGGACGTAGACACCTTGCCCGCCCGAGAACGGATTGCCTCGATAGGTAAGCAGAGCGATGTTCAGGGCTCGGGCGGGACCAGTCATAGGGCCGAAACCCTAAGCGGCCCTCAAGTAGCATCGGGGAATGAGCGAGGGCTTCTCTTTCCAACCGACCGACGAGCAGCGGGAGTTCCAGCGATCCGTGCGCCGGCTGGTGCAGGACAAGATCGCCCCGCGGGCCGTCGAGATCGACGAGGCAGACGAGTATCCCGACGACGTCGATCAGGCCCTGGTGGACAACGGGTTCGCAGGCGTCTCCTACCCCGAGGAGTACGGCGGGTCGGGCGGCGGCGCCGTCGAGATGTGCATCCTGGTGGAGGAGATCTCCAAGGTGTGCGCCGGGGTCTCCCTGATCCCTGCCGTCAACAAGCTGGGCGCGATCCCCGTCCTGCTCGCAGGGTCGGAGGAGCAGAAGAAGATGATCTGCACCGGCCTCACCAACGGTGATATCCGCATGTCGTACTGCCTCACCGAGCCGGGATCCGGCTCCGACGCGGCTGCGATGCGCAGCCGCGCTACCCAGGACGCAGGCGACTGGATCATCAAGGGAACGAAGAGGTTCATCACCGGGGCCGGCGCCTCGAACCTCTATACCTACTTCGCGGTGACCGATCCCGATGGGACTAAGGGCCGGAACATCACCTGCTTCCTCGTCTCCAGTGACATGGACGGATTCGAGTTGGGGCGCAAGGAAGACAAGATGGGGATCAGGGGGTCGCCCACCCGCGAGGTGATCCTTAACGACGTTCGCGTTCCGGCCGAGAACGTCGTCGGTGAGGTCCACGGAGGTTTCCAGCTGGCGATGCGGACCCTGGACTTCTCGCGCCCCACCGTCGCCGCCCAGGCGCTCGGCATCGCGCAGGGCGCCTTCGACTTCGCCGTGGGTTATTGCAAGGAGCGCGAACAGTTCGGGAAGCCCATCGCGGCGTTCCAGGGGATGCAGTTCATGTTCGCCGACATGGCGATGAAGATCGAGACGGCACGTATGGCCGTATACAGGGCAGCCGTTGCGGTGGACGAAGACGCGAAGGACGTCTCGTACTGGGCCGCGATCGCCAAGTGCTACGCGTCCGACGTTGCGATGTCCGTCACAACCGATTGCGTTCAGGCGCTTGGCGGCTACGGCTACATCCGGGAGTATCCCGTCGAGCGATTCATGCGCGACGCCAAGATCACACAGATCTACGAGGGAACGAACCAGATCCAGCGCGTCGTTATCGCTCGCCACATCTTCGGCAAGTCCTAGGCGCTCGGGCTCGATGCCGGAGAGCTCGCGGTGGGTGGAGCTCACCAAGACCGTCGGCGAGATCAGCGCCCGGTTGATCGCGGGCGATCTCGAGAACGAGGAGATCCGCACACACATCGAGATGGCGCCTTCGTCGTGGTTCTACGGCGCGGAAGATCCCAACCGGCTCGTGACGATCTACGTTTTGCCCGAGGATCTGCCGCGCGCCGAGAGCCTGCTCGAGCAGGCCTCTGCGGAAGGTGCCGACGAAATCGCGATGGACTTGGTCGAGGAGGATGTTGAGGGGTACGACGAAGCCGAGGCGGAGGCGGCCTACCCGATCTTCGCTGAAGAAGGCAGCGGGCTCAGGTCGCGGCCCCTGCGGTGGGCGTTAGCCGCCGTGATCGTCGGAGCGCTCGTTTTCGGTTTCCTCAGGGGAACGGTCTTCGACATCTTCAGCTAGCCCCATCCGTCACTCGGCCCGTTGCCCCCATGCCGGAATAGGCTGGGGCTATGTCCATCGCAGTCGCAAGACCTCCGCGGATGAACCCCGGATCCGGTCCGCCTGCTCCGGCGGACGACGACTCGGGCGGTGGCGGCGGATCACCTTGGGTCACCCTCGTGACGGCTGCCAACGACATCGAGGCGCACCTGCTGGCCGGACGCTTGGGCGAGGCAGGGGTCGAGGTCGGCGTGGTCAAGGACAGGTCTGCCCCCGGAGCGTGGCTCTACGGAGGTTCGAACCCGTGGGCTCCGGTCTTGATCCTGGTCCGGCGGCTGCAGCTGGACGATGCCCGCCTCGTCCTGGCGGAGATCTCGTTCGCCGCTCCGGACGCCACGGGGCCGCACGAATTGATGCATCGACGTGACTGGCGAACGCCGGTGATGTGGTGGTCGCTCGCATTGGGATTGGGATTGCTTATGACGGGCGTTGCTCTCGGCCGGACCGAGGCCGCTCTGCATCGCTGCGATCTCCCCCTCGTCTGCAGCGATGCCGCCGCCGAGGGCTGATGGGAAGGAGCTATGACGGGATATCGCGTGGATAAAGACAGCCTGGGCGAGGTCCGGGTGCCGAACGACCGGCTCTGGGGCGCCCAGACCCAGCGCTCGATCGAGAACTTCGACATCGGACGCGATCGATTCGTCTGGGGCCGTCCGGTCATCAGGGCGTTCGGCCTCTTGAAGAAGGCCGCCGCCCTTGCCAACGGCGAGCTGGGAGAGCTGCCGCAAGAAAAGGTCGACCTCATCGCGCGAGCGGCAGACGACGTGATCGCCGGGGGCCTCGATGAGGAGTTCCCCCTCGTTGTCTGGCAGACGGGTTCGGGCACCCAATCCAACATGAACGCGAACGAGGTCATCGCCAATCGCGCCATCCAGCTGGCCGGAGGGGACGTGGGTTCGAAGAAGCCGATACATCCGAACGACGATGTGAATCGCAGTCAGTCCTCGAACGACACGTTCCCGACGGCGATGCACATCGTCGTCGTCGAACAGATCGAAGACGTGTTGATACCGGCCGTGACGCGTCTCCGCGACACTCTGGATGAGAAAGCCCGAGCGTACGAGGATGTCGTGATGGTGGGCCGGACCCATCTACAGGACGCGACGCCGGTTCGTCTATCGCAGGTGATCTCGGGCTGGGTGGCTCAGATCGACCAAGCGTTGGATGGGATCCGGAGAGTGCTTCCGAGTTTGCAAGAGCTCGCGATCGGCGGTACCGCTGTTGGTACGGGGTTGAACTCGGACGCTCGCTTTGGCGATCTTGTGGCGGAGAAGCTCTCTCACGAGTCGGGGAAGCGGTTCACGGCTGCAGCAAACAAGTTCGCGGCCCTCTCGGCGCACGATGCGATGGTGGATGCGAGTGCGTCCATCCGCACCTTGGCGATCGCGCTCTTCAAGGTCGCGAACGACCTTCGCTACTACGCCATGGGTCCGCGTGCGGGCATCGCGGAACTTAAGATCCCCGAGAACGAGCCCGGAAGCTCGATCATGCCGGGAAAGATCAATCCCACACAGTCCGAGGCCCTGACCATGGTGTGTGGCCAGGTGCTCGGCAACGATGCGGCCGTTGCCTTCGGGGGAACGCAGGGCGCTTTCCAGCTGAACGTCTACAAGCCGTTGATGCTCCACAACGTGCTCGAGTCGATCGTGTTGCTCGCCGAAGCGACTATCTCGTTCAACGATCATGCCGCCGTGGGCATCGAACCGAACCGCAAGGTCATCGAGGAGCACCTCGAGAACTCGCTGATGCTGGTTACCGCGCTCAATCCGCATATCGGATACGAGCGCTCCGCCGAGATCGCCCTTCTGGCACACCGGGAAGACCTGAGCCTGAGGGATGCGGCGTTGAAGCTTGGATACGTCACCGAGAAGCAGTTCGACGACTGGGTGCGCCCCGAGGACATGACCGGTCCCTCCAGATAGCAGATATCTCCATCAGACCTTCACATCCACCCCGCGTCGATCGCACGCGCCTCACTCCATAATCGGATGCGTATGAGATTCCCTTTCAAGAAAGAGCCCGACCCGTTCGCGCCCGCTACTTTCAGCGAAGAGCCCCCCGTGGTCGAAGCGATCAAGCGCAGGCCCTGGTGGCAGTGGACGCTGGCGGCCGTGCTGGGCATCGTCGTTCTCATGACGGGCTTCGGGGTCTACACGTACTTCAAGACGCAGTGGCAGATCCAGGAAGACGTGCCCGGCGTGGCCAAGCGGGAGGACGATCTGCAGCCCTTCAACGCGCTCCTGGTCGGGTCGGATTCGCGCGGCGATCTCACCGAGGAAGAACAGTTGGAGCTGGGGGCCGCGGCCGTCTCGGGCGAGCGGGCGGACACGATCATTCTCGCCCACATAGATCCGCAGGAGAACAGGGTCACGATGGTGCAGTTCCCGCGTGATCTCTACGTTTCGGTGGCAGGAGGCTCGGAGGACAAGATCAACGCGGCACTGCTGGGGGGGCCGGACGATCTCGTCAAGACGATAAAGAACCTGACCGGACTCGAGATAAACCAGTACGTGCAGATCAACATCGCCGGTTTCCGTGATCTCGTAGACGCACTGGGCGGTGTCGAGCTTTGCATCACCGAACCGATCCCGTTCGATCCTCAGACCGGGATCGAGGTGACCCCCGAAGAGGTCGGCATGGTCCGCTTCGACGGCGACAGAGCTCTGCGCTTCGTGCGATCGAGGGCTTTCCCGACGGGCGACTTCGCGCGCATCCAGAACCAGCAGAAGTTCGTGGCTGCGGCCATCAACAAGATCACGTCCGGCTCGACGATCCTCAACCCGGGACGCCTGAACCGGCTGGCGCAGGTGGCCGGCGACAACCTGAAGACCGACAAGCACACGACGATCCTCGGGCTGCGAAATCTGGCCGGACGCTTGCGTGCGTTCGATCCCCAGCACTACGAGGCCTACGTTCTGCCGAACCTCGGGATCGCGGCGATCAACGGTGCCTCCGTCGTTCTGCCCGATGAGGAGGCGATGGACGTGCTCTTCGGGGCGATAGCCGACAACGAATCGCCCGCAGCCACGGACGGGGTCCCGGACATCGAACCGTCGTCGGTTGCCGTCGCGGTCCAGGACACGCCCGGCAACGCCGGAGCGGCGGCCGGAGCGGCAGCCGCGTTGGTGGAGGCCACTGGGACCCGGTTGAAGGAGCCCATCGAGGTAGTCGCGACGGGTACCACCCAGGCCCGGGCGAGGAGGAAGACCCTGCTCGTGTGGGATCCCGAGCGACCGGGCACGGAGATGAAAGCCGAGCTCGTTGCGGCCGCCGTCCCGGGCGCGGTCGTGCGGCGCGGAGAGCTGGAGAACGGCGTCGACGTGGCGGTCATAGTGGGGACGGAGGAGTTCGTGACGGAGAAGCTGGTCCAGCTCGTGCCGATCGAGTTGCCGGAGCCGGGGGATCCTCCGGCGGCCTGCCGTTAGGAGGGATATGAGCGATCGGTTGACCCACCGGATCCGGCCCGCGGCCACCGAGCCGAGTGGAGCGTTGCTGCTGATGCACGGCCGGGGCGCGGACGAGAACGATCTGTTTCCGCTGTTCGACATGCTCGATCCGGACCGGCGACTGGTCGGCATCTCACCGCGCGGCCCCCTGCTGCTTCCCCCCGGAGGAGCGCACTGGTACCAGGTGGTCCGGGTCGGCTACCCGGATCCTGCGACCTTCCATCCCACCTTCGAGGTCTTGCAGCGCTGGTTCGACGATCTTCTGGTGGAGCTCGGCATCAGCTTCGATCGCGTGGTCGTCGGCGGGTTCTCGCAGGGTTGCGTCATGAGCCACGCTCTCTCGTTGGGCGAGGGACGGCCCCGTCCTGCCGGGCTGATCGGCCTCAGCGGCTTCATGCCCACCGTCGATGGCTTCGAGTTCGATCTCGACGACTTGAAAGGATGGCCCGGCGCGATCGGCCACGGCGTGCACGACCCCGTGATCGGCGTGCAGTGGGGCCGTGATGCGCGTCAACGGTTGGAGGAGGCGGGGGCCGAAGTGACCTATCGCGAGTCGCCGATGGACCACACGATCGATCCCTCGTTCATGACGGAGGTGCGCGACTGGCTTACGCGCGTCGTGCCATGAGCTCTACGAACAGCTCTTCGTAGGAACGCGCGACCGCGGCGGGGGAGGCCCACCCTTCCACGAAGCTCCGGGCGGATCCACCCATACGGGCGGCTTCCTCGGGTGCATCCAGCAGACTGCGGATCGATTTCGTCAGGGCCTCCGCATCCTCCGGTGGAACCGCGATCCCTCCCTCGGACCGCTCCAACAACCTGGCGACCTCGCTTCCCGCATCCACGCTCGCGATCAGCGGACGAGCGGCCGCCATGATCGAGTAGGTCTTCGAGGGGACACTGGACCGAGCGAGTCCTCGCTTAAGTGGAACGAGATGGATGTCGGCCGCGCTCAGAACGTCGGGCAGCCGCTCGAGAGGCTGCATGTCGACGAAACGGATGTTGTCGAGGCCCGAGGCTTTGCGCTCGAGCTCGCCGCGCGCGGCCCCCTGCCCGTTGATCACGAACACGAGATCGGTCTCGTAGTGCAGCGCCCCGGCCGCCTCCAGCACGATGTCGAGCGATTGTGAGAGTCCGACGTTGCCCGCGTACATGACGACAGTCTTTCCCTCGAGCCCGTATTCGCGGCGATAGGCGTTCTCGCGGTCGGCGGGAACGATGGCTTCGATGTCCACGAAGTTCGGGATCACTCGCACTTTCTCAGGGTCCGCGGTCTTCGCTCGTACGTTGTCTTGGAGTTCCTCGGACAGAACGGTGACCGCATCGGCGCGCGCGTAGCAGAACCGCTCGAGCCGCCTGGTTGCCGTTATCAGGGGGCCTTCCTCGAAGACTCCGAGTTCGAGGGCGATGTCCGGGTAGACGTCTTGCACGTTGAAGACCAGAGGTGCCTTGCGGACGCGGGCTATGGCCGCGCCGGTCAGTCCGAGCGTGAGCGGAGGAGAGACCGCCAGCACGCCGTCGACGGCTCCCCCTCGAGAGCCGAGAGCGGCGCCCATGACGCTGAATCCGGCAAAGGCCGCGGCGCGATGGAACAGCGCTCTCTTGTCGGGGGCCGGGAAGGGATGCAGCCTCGTGATCCGTCCCCACGAGACGTCTTCGTGGCGGACCAGTTTGCCGGCGAAGTCGTCTTCGACCGCGTGCAGCCGGTACCACGGGAGCGACGTGATGATCTCGATGCGGTGATCGCGCTCGGCCAACTCCTGGACGATCCGGGTCCAGACCGTTCCCGTCGGGGCTACGTCGGGGGAGAAGTGAGGCGTGACGACGACGAGTTTCACAGCGTCGTCTCCAGGGCGTAGGTGTAGGAGTTCTCGAGGATCTCGGCGGAGGCGGTCCACGCGAAATCCTTCGCCCGCTCGTGTCCGAGCTTTATGAGGATGCTGCGCTGGTCCTCGTCCTCCAGCAAGTGGCACATCGCATTGCACCAGTCCTCGGGGTTGTCGGGAGAGACCAGACGTCCTGCTCTTGCGACCACCTCGGGCAATGCCGTTGCATTCGATGCGATCACCGGGCAACCTCGGGCCATGGCTTCGAGCACGGGCGCGCCGAAGCCCTCGAATCTCGAAGCGAATGTCACCGCAGTTGCCTCCTGATATAGGGCATCTAGATCGCGGGCCGGAACGTACCCGAGCATCTTCACCTGCTTTTCGATCCCGAGGTTCTTCACCTCTTCGAGGATCCTCTGCCGCATGCCGGCCGCGACCTTCCATTCCGCCCATGCCTTGGCTCCGGTGAGGACCAAGGAGGTGTTCGGGTGGACCTTGAGCGTCCTCCAGAAGGCCTGCATCAGGACCAGATGGTTCTTGTGTGGGTACGTCGCGGCCGGATACAAAAAGAACGGCCCTTCTATGCCGTAGCGATCTCTGATGTCGGAGGCGTCGACCTTGTCCTCCCGCGGCGAGATGCCGTGCGGCACGGTGACCACGACGCTGGGGTCGATGTTGAGACGCTCGATAACGCTCCGGCGGGTGAACTCGCTGGGCGTTAGAACGAGCCGGGCGTTCTCGGCCGACCGCGGCACCATCTGCCGCAGGTAGACGAGTTTCGTGCGGGTGAAGTACTCGGGATAGTAGAGGTATTGCAGGTCGTGGATCGTCAGCACCGGTCGCTCGGATGGGAATAGAGGCAGCACACCGCCCGCATGATGGAGCAGGTCGATCTTCCTCTTGCGCGACTGACGCGCCAGCCAGCTGTTCTCTCCCGCGACTCGGAACGATTTCCACTGACCGGTCAGAGGGGCGTAAGCGGTTTCGAAGTGACTCGACAGATCCGGATGTGCCGAGGCGAATTGGGGGAGAGCGAACAGCACGTACTCCATCGAGGAATCTCGCTCGGTCAGCCCGTGGAGGAGCCTGGTCGTATAGGTCTCCGATCCACCGACCACGCCCGGGACCATCCACAGCAGGTTGATCCCAACCTTGCTCATCCCGCTACCTCTCGATAGACGTCCGCCAGTGCTGCCGCCGTCGCGGCCCACGTGTAGGTCGCCGCCCGCTCCTTGCCCGCGGCGCCGAGCCTTCCTGCAAGCGTCGCATCTTCGAGCACCGAACGCAGCCCTTCGGCGATGGAGGAGGCGTCCAGCGGATCGACCAGCAGGCCTGCGCCACCCGCTATCTCCTCGGTAGAGGTGCCGCGCGAGGTCACCACAGGGCACGATTGAGCCATCGCCTCGAGAACGGGGAAGCCGAATCCTTCGAGGAGGCTCGGGAAGCAGAACGCTTTTGCCCCCGCGTAAAGAGGAGCGAGATCCGCGTGCGGAACGAAGCCGAGCGGACGGACGCGGCGCGCCTCGTCGGTGAGCTCCTGCAGGTCTTGGTTCCAACCCTTCGGACCCGCGAGGGCGAGATCGAGGTCAAGGCCGAGGCTTTGGAACGCCTCCAGCAGCCGCGGGAGATTCTTCCTCGGTTCGATCGTGCCCGTCCAGAGCACGTAATCGTGAGGCAGGTCGTACCGATGACGGACCGCGGCGACCTCCTGTGCCGTCGCTTCGGCCACATCCACACCGAGGGGGATGACGCGGATCGTGTCTGCCGCGAAACCTGCCGTGAGACAGTCGCGTCGCGTCGCTTCCGATGGGCACACGATCAGGTCCGCCTCGTTCAACGCGAGCTTCAGCCCTTTCCTGAAGAACCGAAGACCTCGTGTCGTGAAGTGTTTCGGCTCGTGCAGGAACGCGAGGTCGTGCACGGTCATTACGACCGGAGCGGTTCTAGGCGGCATGGCCATCGTCGTGGCGTGGATCACGGACACGGGACCCGTGGCCATTTCGACCGACGGCCGGCGCAAGCGGTGCCACGACTCGTACAGAGCCGGCCGAGGCAGCGGCAGGTGCTTGATCTCGATCGGAGAGGTCCACGCGCTGGGGGCCGGAGCGCGGTGTGCGGCCGCCACACCGACCGGGTCGATCGTTCCGAGCTCCTTCAGACCGCGCGCCATGCCGATGGCCGCGACCGCCGTTCCACCGGGAACGCGGTGCCAGCACTGCTCCATCGTGAGAGCGACGCGCAGCAAGGGGGAGGTCGACACCCGCGGGATTGTCCCATGCAGCCCGAGCGAGAACCGGTGGGGCCCCCGACTCACCCGTTTAGAGGAGGCTGTCGACCTCTTCCACCACTTCTTCGGTCGAAGGCAGCGCGTTGACCGGTGGCGCCGGCGGAGCAGGGGCCGGAGGGGCCGGCGGTTGTCCCACGGGGCCGTCGCCCGTCTCGGGAGGGCTCACGGTCGGCGGCTCCGCTCCGGGAGTTGTGGCGGTCTCGGCTTCGGGCACGCCGATAGGAGTGTCGTCGCCACCGCCCGGGAGCCCGGGAAGCAGGGCCTGGTCGTCGTCCGCGGTGGCCCCGTCGGAGCGTTGTCTCGTGCGGTCGGAGGAGACGGTCGCACGGCCGGCGAGTTTCTCGCGGAGCGCCTCCGCGGCGGCCTCGTCTAGGAGCGATCCAGGTTGGACGCCGTCGTTCCCGCTCGTGAGCTCTACTGAGAGTGCTTCCGCGCTGTATCCCGAGAAGGACGGCGCCGGTCGAGCCGAGGCCTCACCCAGGAGCTGTGACGGGGCGGCCACGACGCCGCCGAACCCGAGAACCATACAGATCACGCAGGAGGCCGTGGTCGCGGCCCCGTCTCTCAGGAAGAACACTCGCTCGCCCAGTTCCAGGAGGCGACGGGAACGGAGAACGACGAGCCCGGAGACCTTTTCGAGGATGGATCTGAGCTTGCGCCGAGCGCGCATCCGCAACATCTTCTCGGCGGGCGAACCGGTGGCGCCGTCGGTCCACTGGAGCTCTTGCATCAGGATCGTTCGATGCGAGGTGCTGAGCTGGCCCATCGCTCGGCGCACCCGATCGAGCTCGAGGCGAGCCATGCCGGCGCGTTCGACGTCGTGCGGTGCCTCGAGCTCCGGGAGCAGGGCCACGACGTCGTCCCTCGGCGCACAACGCGAGCGATCGCGCAGGAGGTTCAGCAGGATCGTGGAGGTGAGAGGCCAGAGTGGGCGCGTGTGATCGATGGAGTTCCACATGCGAAGAAGCCGCACGGCGGCTTCCTGGAGGAGATCTTCCTGGTCGCAGCGGGGTACCTTCTTCCGGATCAGGAAGGCGCGGGCCCTGCGCTCCAGTACGGGCCACTGGGATTCGAACTTCCGCTCAGCGTCCGGTGACATCCCCACCTCCCCGCGACGGCCATCTGCCCCGGCCATCGTACCGAAAGCAGGACAAGCTACGCAAAACGGCGTGGCGGGACGGGAGTGCGGAGTTCCCCCGTCCCGGCAGCAGTCCCATCAGGATCGACGACGCGGTTGGTTCGCCACCGTGTTGTCGTAGTAGACGGACTGTTCCACGCCGCTGGTGCGAAGCCCGGAGATCCACCAGTGGACCTCCTTGGACATGTGCGCGGCCCTGATCCCGTACAGGAGATCGGTGACGCGGTTGTCGGTGAGATACACGTTCGCCTTGTCCACGTCCTCCAGGAGGATCCCGGAGTCGTACGCGAACTGCTCGTCGAGAAGGTCTCGTTGCTCGGCTGTTTCGCCGGAGATCGTGTTGGCGTCTACCTTCACGACGACGTCCTGTGCGCGTTGGATAAGGATGCCCTCCTTGCGGTTCCACAGGTTGTCGTCGAGGTCGCGCTCCAAAGTGATCTTGTTGCCCCGGATATCCACCAATCCGGTCTCGGTACCCAGGTGTCGTTCGTCCTTGGCGTTGAACACGTCGACCATAAGACCGGCCCCCACGAGCCGATTGTTGGTGAGGTGGACGCGGGTCCAGTGACGGTGAGGTTCGTTCAGCTTCTTGTTCTCTTCAGACGCTGCGGTGCGGTCGTTGGCGACGTGTGCGGTGTCGGTGTAGAGCAACGCGTACGGTCCGGTCGCCTCGATTCGGTTCCCCGTCACCCAGACCTCGTGGTAGCGCTTGGTGTGATCCACGGAGGCCATGTCGTGGCCTGCGTGACCCTGACTGTGGTGGTGGCTGCCGGAGCCGAAGCTGGAGCCGTGATGATGCCCGTGTAGCCGGACCTCCACCCAACCGCGGATCGTGTTGTTGCGGAACTTGGAGCCGTGGAAGCCGTCGAACTGCACGGACTTGTCCGAGAACACGCCTTCAAAGGAGGGTCTGCCCGTCACGACGTTGTTCTCGAAGTTGCCGTCGAAGTGTCGCAGCTGGCCGACGATCTCGAAGCGGTTGTCGGCGATGAGTCCGCCGGTTGCAGCCCCGGTTCTCTTGACGTTCTGATTCACACGGAGGTCCCCCACGGTGTTGTCGACGACCGTGACCCCGGGCCCGTTCCAGTTCAGAGTGAGGCGATCGACGTCGTTATCGGTGATCAGCACGTGTGCACCGGTGTCCCTGATCGTGATGCTGCTGGTCTGCCAGCCCGAGATGACGTAGGGGTCCCGCTTCGTCCCGGAGCCCTTGCGCACCCCGTTGGCCGGGTTGAACTCCCGGTCCGACGAGATCGTGATGCTGTTGCGCTGAGCGCGCTCCTCCGAGCCCGCACGCGCCGGCAAGACGTACGCGGTGCTGATCAAGCCCATCGTCAGCATCGCCGCTACTAGCCTTCGGGGTCGCCCAGACGATCGTGTGTCCGCCATCTCCGCCTCCCTTGAAGTCGCTCGCACTCCGGCGAGCTCGCCATGGATGGTGTCTCCCAGAAAAGGTACGAATCGGACGCGGTTCGGTAACGATGCTCGGGTCGCTTGAGGCCTGGAGCGGCCGTCTACGATGGCTGGTGTGGACGGGTTCTGGGAGGGCAAGAGCGTTCTGGTCACCGGCGGGTCCGGCTTCCTCGGACAGGTGATCTGCCGGAAGCTGAGCGAGCGAGGGGCGGCCGACATCTTCGTCCCCCGTAGCAAGGACTTCGATCTGACCCGCCCCGACGACGTCGAGAAGCTGTTCGCCGAGGCATCGCCCGAAGTGATCGTTCATCTGGCCGCCCGGGTCGGCGGCATCGGAGCCAACCTGGAGAACCCGGCCACGCTTTACCTGTCGAACCTGCTGATGGGCACCTACATCATCGAGGAGGCTCGCCGCCGGGAGGTGGGAAAGACCGTCGTGATCGGAACGATCTGCGCCTACCCGAAGTTCGCGCCGGTGCCCTTCAAGGAAGAGACCCTCTGGGACGGCTATCCAGAGGAGACGAACGCCCCTTACGGCGTGGCCAAGAAGGCACTTCTGGTGCACGCCCAGGCGAACCGAGAGCAGTACGGACAGAACGTCGTCTATCTGCTGCCGACGAACCTCTACGGGCCGGGGGACAAGTTCAACGAGAGCGTCTCGCACGTCATCCCGGCCCTCATCAAGAGGTTCATCGAGGCCAAGGAGCAGAGCCGCTCGGCCGTCGAGGTCTGGGGGACCGGGTCGGCTACCCGCGAGTTCCTCTACGTCGAGGACGCCGCCGAGGGGATCGTGCTCGGCTCCGAGCGCTACGACGGGGCGGAGCCCATCAATCTCGGATCCGGACGTGAGGTCCCGATCAAGGAACTGGCCGGCATCATCAAGGAGCTGACCGGGTATTCCGGCGAGATCGAATGGGATTCCACCAAGCCCGACGGGCAACCACGCAGGCTCGTCGACACCACCCGAGCCAAGAAGTTGTTGGGGTTCGAAGCACAGACCTCGCTCGAAGATGGACTGCGCACGACGATCGACTGGTACGTGGACAACCGGGAGGCGGCCGAAGCCGCGACCTTCTGATGAAGGTTGCATTCGATGCAGCCCCTTTCCTGGACGCGCCGACCGGAGTGGGTCGTTACGCGGGCGAGCTCGCTCGTGCCCTGGAACTGCGAGGGGTCGAGTTGTGCAGGTACGCGATCTCGCTGCGTGCGCCGCGGACCGAGGGAATCCGCCGATGGCGGCTTCCCGCGCGCGCGGTTCAGAGTGCGTGGATGAGATTCGGCAAGCCGGTGCCGACTTCGCTGCTGGCGGACGCCGACCTGGTCCACGCGACGAACTTCGTGTTGCCGCTTGCCGATATCCCCGGAGTGGTGACGATCCATGATCTGTCGTTTTTTCGCGACGACGTCTTTCCGGGAGGAGAGCGCTTGCGCGACACGGTGCCGTGGTCGCTCGATCGAGCCGCGGCGGTCATCGTGCCGACCGCCGCGATCGGCGACGAGTTGCTGGCCCGCTACGGCTTCCCCGCGGAGAGAACCTTCGTTACCCACGAGGGGATCTCACCGCTGTTCTTCGGCGCGACGCCTCTCTCGGAGCACGCCCTCGGGCGGATGGGCATCGCGGGACGGTTCGTCCTGGCCGTTGGGACGATCGAGCCGCGCAAGAACCTGCCTCTGTTGCTGGAGGCGTGGACGGCTGCCCGCCCGGAGCTCGGGGACTGGACGCTCGTCCTGGCGGGGCCTCGGGGTTGGGGGCCAGCGCTGCCCGAGACCGAGGGCGTGATCCCGCTCGGCTACGTGGCCGACGAGACTCTCCCCGGTCTCATGGCCGCGGCCGACCTCTTCTGCTACCCGTCGCACTACGAAGGCTTCGGGCTGCCGCCCCTCGAGGCCATGGCGGCCGGCACCGCGTGCATCGCGGGCAGGTATCCGGCGGCCGAGGAGGTCCTCGGCGACGGCGCGCTACTGGTCGATCCTTTCGATGCCGACGAGCTCGCCGAACAGCTGGTTTCGCTGGCTGCGGATGAGTCGCTGCGTCGAGCGCTGGCCATCGGAGGGCGGGCGCGCGCCACCGGGTTCACCTGGGACAAGACGGCGGCAGCCACGGTGACGGCTTACGAGGAGGCGTTGGCGACTACGTAGATCTACGTATGACGCTATGTCCGAAATTTGGTGCATCATAGGTTGATGCATCATTTCGCCAGGGTGATGGGGGTCGCCCTAACGATCACACTGCTGTCTGCGACGCCGGTGCTTGCTGCCCGGACCGTCACCATCACCGGTGGCGGCTGGGGCCACGGCATCGGGATGTCCCAGTACGGCGCGTACGGCCGCGCTCAGAACGGCAGGAACGCGACCAACATCCTCCAGCACTACTACTCCGGCGCCCGGGTCACCCGGGCCAAGATGCCCGCCCGCTTGCGGGTAGGCCTGTTGGAATACCGAGGTTCGATCGCGGCCTCCTCCAAGGTGTTCAAGGACGGCGGAGGCACCGTCATCTTCAAGGTCAAGGGTTCCAAGACGAGGATCGCAAGAGGCGGTCCGGCGGCGCAGTGGCGGGTCGAGCCCAGCTCTACCGGCGGCCTCCGCCTGTTCAAGAACGGCAATCGGGTCCGGAAGAACGGTAACGGCGTCTTCGGGAGCCCCAAGAGACCGCTGGTGGCGGTCTACGAACGCTTCGGGTCCTCCCTGCGGATAAACGAGAAGGGCATCGATTATCCGTTCGGGGTGATGGAGTTCGGGACCTTCTCGACCGATCGCTGCAACCCGGGCTACTGCTTGCGTCTCGTCGTGTCCCTCCCGATGCAGAAGTATCTCTACGGCCTTGGCGAAGTTCCGTTCTCGTGGCCGGCCGCGGCGTTGCGTACCCAGGTGATCGCGGCTCGCACCTATGCCTTCGAGAAGGTCGGTCGGAGCGGCCAACACCGCTATCCCTGCGACTGTGCGGTCTACGACTCCACCCTCGATCAGGTCTATAGCGGGGACGCGAAGCGGCAAAGCTCCGGTATCTACTGGAAGGACTGGACGGCCGCTGTCGAGGCCACTTCGGGCAAGGTCATCCTCCACAACGGCGCTCCGATCCAGGCTCTCTACTCGAGCTCCTCCGGTGGGCACACCGAGAACAACGACAACGTCTGGGGCGGCACGCCGCTTCCGTATCTGCGCGGCGTACGCGACGGGGCAGACAAGAACTCGGCCAACCCGAACCACACCTGGAAGATCGAGATGAGCTACTCCACTTTCGAGTCCAAGCTCAACTCTGCCTATGGGGTGGGCAATGTCGAGAAGTTCTCGCTCGTTAGGCCGTTCGGAGTCTCGGGGCGGGTAACCGTGGTGAAGCCGGACAACACCGGTGGTGCCAGGATCGTGGGCTCGAACAAGACGGCCCGCGTCAGCGGATGGTCCATGCGCTCCGCTCTATCCCTGAAGGATTCGCTGTTCCGGGTATCGATCACGGCCGACATCGACCCGGTCATGCAGCGGAAGTACAACCGCCTCGATGGTGCTCCGGGGAGTCCAAAGGGGCCGGCCTACCGGGTGCCGATCGGGTGGGATCGGTCGCTGGGGAAGGCTCAGAACTTCACCAAGGGACGTATGACGTGGCGCCGCGCGACCGACAAGACCGTGTGGCAACACGGTCCCATACTGAGGGCCTACAACGGATTCGGCCGCGAGAAGTCACATCTCGGGATGCCGAAGTCGGACGTGCGGGGACCGGGCTCCTACCGGACGGCTTCCTACGTGCGCGGGATGATCGTGTGGTCCAAGGACACCTCCGCGCATTCCGTCCGCCGCAAGTTCCGCCGCACCTACACCCGCAACGACGGAGCGAGGGGTCCGATCGGGCTTCCGATCGCCGAGCAAAGCAAGAGGGACACGCTGCCAGATGGAGGCAAGCGCCAGCGCTTCACTACCGGCACCATGTATCTGAACCCCACCCAAGCCAAGGTGTTCGCCTTGTGGGGTGCTTTCGATCGGCGCTACCGCCGCATGGGGGAGGCCACGTCTCCGTGCGGCTACCCGACGTCGTCGGTGTCCGGCGACGCCGCGGCCCGGCAGGTGTCGTTCCAGAACGGTTCGATGACCTGGTCGCTGGCCACCGGACTCGAGGTCGACTGCTAAGCCACTACTGTCGCCTCCCTCCGCTGGCCCACTTCTCGACCACTTAGACTCCCGCGCATGGCGTTGGAAGCTCCTCCTCCGGAGATAGTGCCCGTAGCGGCGGGGCCGCGAACGAGCTCGACTCTCATCTCTATCGCTCTGCTGCTCGTGAGCGTCGTATTCGCGACCGCCGGTCAACTGACGCTCAAGAGCGCCATGGAGTCGATCGGTCGGATCGGGACCGCTCAGGTGACGGACGCGGGTCAAACGGTGCTCAAGGCGGCCAAGGAGCCCCGCTTGTGGGTCGGGCTGACCTTGTTCGGGATCTCGGCGCTGTTCTGGTTGGTGGTGCTCTCGCGCGTGGACCTCTCCCTGGCGTATCCGTTCGTCGGTCTCTCCTACATCATCGTCGTGACGCTCTCGCGGGTCTTGTTCCACGAACAGGTGCCGGCTCTGCGCTGGGTCGGGGTGTCCGTTGTCGCCGTGGGGATAGCTCTTATCGGGCTCTCATCGAAGACGGCCACGGGTAATTGAAGGCACTGCTTCTCGCGGGCGGGCTGGGAACCCGTCTGCGGCCTCTGACCTTCACGCGTCCCAAGCACCTCCTCCCGATCGCCAACCGGC
>Ga0299913_10000675_pt1 | contig 22720 bp, 22 predicted proteins | sample RVTome_9_FD_201360 | JGI IMG/M metagenome (GOLD analysis project Ga0299913, IMG submission 201360) | Soil microbial communities from uranium-contaminated site in the Upper Colorado River Basin, Wyoming, United States - RVT155D38 (version 2) ... | reverse complement strand
AGAGCCGTCACCTCATAGAGGGCGGCCAGCGACAGCGCGGCAACACAGGTAACGACGATACGGCGCCCGATGGAGCGGTTGAGCAGCATGCGGAGTCTCCCGGGGGCGCTGGGGACCCGATTACTGTAGCGGCCCGGCGGCGGCAGGTCAACCTTATCGCCTTGGATACGCAGTGGGGGTATACCCCGCGAGCGGCGCGAAATCCTAGAAATGCGCGAAGCCCTGGGGCAGGGGCTCGGCACGTCCATCGCGCACGAGCACCACGTCCGGCGCCGCCGTGAGCTCGCCGATGCACGTGACGGGCACCCCGCGGGCCTGCCGGACGACGGCCTCGAAGGCGCGGCGCCGGCGCGCCGGCACCGCCACGAGCAGCTCGTAGTCGTCGCCGCCCCGGACCGCCGCGCGGACGGCGTCGCCATGCCCTCCCGCAAGCCACTCCCGGGCCGCCTCCGGGATGGGGAGGCGCGTCGCGTCGATCCGGGCGCCCGTGCCGCTCGCCTGGGCCACCTGCAAGACGGCATCCGCCAACCCGTCGCTCAGATCCATGCACGCGCTCGCCGCGCGCGTCCGCCCGAGGAGCGCGCCGAGACGGTGGCGGGGTTCTGGCCGGCGGTACCTGGCGACGCACGCGGCCATGCCGGCATCGGGCGGCGCGGCGTGGCCGGCGCGGAGCCACTCCAGGCCCGCTGCCGCAGCCCCCACTGCCCCCGTCACGTACACCGCATCGCCTGCGCGCCCGCCGCCGCGCGTCAGCACCTTGCGAGGGCGCACCGCACCGACCAGCGAGACGTCCACTACGAGCGGACCAGGAGACGTGGTGATGTTGCCGCCCGCCAGCGTCACGCCCGACTGCCCTGCCATCGCCGCAAATCCGTCCAGCAGGGCTTCGACGTCGCCGACCGCCAGGCGTGCCGGCAGGATGAGCGACAGCAGCGCGAGTCGAGCCGTGCCACCCATGGCGGCCACATCGCTGACGTTGACCGCGAGGGCCTTGTACCCCACATCGGATAGGGAACAGAACGCAAGGTCGAAGTGCACCCCCTCGACGAGCGCATCCGTCGTCAAGACGTCGAGGGCGCCCCTCTCCGGCCGTGCAACGGCCGCATCGTCGCCGATGCCGACGACGAGAACGTCCGATGGCGCTGAGAAGCGGGTGCGGATGAGGGTAATCAGCCCGCGCTCGCCGAGGGAGGCGAGCGGCCGGGCCGTGGTGCTACCGGGCGTAGTCAATGGCGCGCGTCTCGCGAATGACCGTCACCTTGATTTGCCCGGGGTACTAGAGCTCGGTCTCGATCCGCCGGGCGATGTCCTTCGAGAGCCAGACGGTCTGCTCGTCAGAGACATAATCGCTTTCCACCATGATGCGGATCTCCCGTCCCGCCTGCAGCGCGAACGCCTTCGAGACGCCAGGAAAGGAGTCCGCGATGCGCTCCAGTTTCTCCAGCCGCTTAACGTAGGACTCGAGGATGTCGCGACGGGCCCCAGGCCGGGCCGCGGATATGGCGTCGGCCGCCTGGACGATCATCGCTTCCACGGACGGCCAGTCGATGTCCATGTGATGCGCGGCGACGGCCTGGAGGACCGGCTCGGCCTCGCCGTGCTTCCGCAGCAGCTCGAGCCCGAGCTCGAGGTGCGTGCCCTGCAGGTCGCGGTCGACGGCCTTGCCGATATCATGGAGGAATGCCGCGCGGACCGCGATGTGCGCGTTCAACCCGAGCTCCCGGGCCATGATGCCGGCCAGGTACGCCACCTCTTTCGAGTGGCTCAGCACGTTCTGGCCGTAACTGGTACGGAACCGCAGCCGCCCCATCATCCTGAGCACGTCCGGGTGCAGGTCGTACAGTCCGAGCTCGAAGGCGGCTTCCTCTCCGTCGCGACGGACACCGTCTTCGATCTCCGCCCGGACCCGTTCGACCACCTCCTCGATTCGCGCCGGATGAATGCGCCCGTCGGCGAGGAGCCGCTCGATCGCCTGTCGGGCTACCTCGCGACGGAACGGATCGAAGCTCGAGAGGATGACGGCACCGGGGGTATCGTCCACGATCAGCTCGACGCCGGTCGCCATTTCGAGCGCGCGGATGTTCCGCCCTTCGCGTCCGATGATCCGCCCCTTCAGGTCGTCGCTCGGCAGATCAACGACCGACACAGTCGTTTCGATCGCGTGCTCGGCGGCGCTCCGCTGGATCGCCTGCGCGACGATCTGCTGCGCCCGCGCCGCAGCCGTCTCGCGCGCCTCCGATTCGAGGCGCTTCACGAGGCTCGCCGCGTCGCGCCGTGCCGCTGCCTCCAGGCTCTTCAGCAGGAGCTCCTTCGCTTCGTCCGCCGTCAGGCTCGCGACTCGCTGCAGCTCGCGCTGCCGCTCCTCGGCGAGCCGATCGACCCGCGCGAATTCGGCCTCGAGGAACGCTTCGCGAGCGGCGATCGCCTGCTGCCGGAGCCGCAGCTCCTTCTCCAGTGCGTCAGTGGCGGCCAGGCGATCCGCAAGGGCGCGGGTGCGGTCGGCGAGCGCCTGCTCGAGCTGGGTGATCTCCTGCCGGCGGAGGCTAGCCCGGCGTTCGGCCTCGGCGGCAACCTCGTGCGCCTTTTCACGCGCTTCGATCAGCGCCGCCTTCTGGAGGCTTTCGGTATCCCGTTCGGCCTGCCGAAGCAGCGTCGCACTACTGGTTTCGGCGTGCGCAAGCAGCTCGACGCCTGCGTGTGTTTGGTCGGGAGTTGGCGCGGCGGTGTCCTGTCGGCGGGCAGTGCGCGAGGCGAGATAGACAGCGACCGGCAGGACCACGAGGAGCACGCTCACGACCGTGGGAATGGAGCCCATGGGTCTCCTCGCCGCAGCCCGTGAAAGCTGATCGACCCGGCCTGCGCCTCAGTTCTTGCGAAAAGGGAAGAGAAAGAAGCCCCGCTTTGCCGTGTGGGGAGGTCGAATGAACCTGCTCAAAGCAGGTGGAACCGCTGCACAAGCCGTGCTTCAGGCTTCCTCTGGCAGAGGCATGCACACCGCACAGCGTCGCGATTCTCTTGGGTGATGAAACATCGGCTCAAACGAGCCTCCGAACCATCACGCACAAAGCAGGGAACTCAAAAAGCGCTCTCTGATTGTAACGGGGAAGACCGGCGAACGCAAAAGGAAGTACGTCTGCGGGCCGGCCTGTCAGCGCGCGGCAGCGTGCGATTCGTCGAGCCCGAGCGCGAGGTCCAGCATGCGTTCGAGCGCCGCGGTCCGCCGGCTGAGCGTCGCGTGATCGGTCTGCACGTCGTCGCACGCCCGGAAGAACTCGTCGGCGATATTCAGCGCCGCCAGCACGGCAAGCTTCAACGTATCGCCGGACTGCGACTCGCGGGCGGCCAGGCGCATCTTATCGTCCACGTAGGCGGCCAGCTCGGCCACGTACTCCGGATCCAGGCCACTGCGGATCGGATACCGCTGGCCATGGATATCGACATAGACGACGCGAGACTCGGACATCGTGGTGTCGGTCCGGAACGGGCACACCGCCGAGGGTGCACGGGTGCCGCCAGCCACGCTGGCGGGCTACAGGTTCAGGCTCTCGATCTGCTGCAGCATCTCGTCCACGCGCGCGCGGACGAGCTCGCGCTCCTCGCGCAGGGCGAGCACTTCGCTGCCCGTCGACTCGGCGTCCGAGAGGCGCGCCCGGGCCGAATCGAGCTCGCGGGCGAGCCGGGCGTTCTCTTCCGACGTCCGGGTGACGTCCATCCGAAGCCGATCGATCATGCCGACCAGCAGCTTTACCTTCTCCTCGAGCCGATCAATCGGTTCGAGATCGACGCCTCGTGCTGCCACTGCCGATTTCGCCACCGTACACCCTCTGGAAAACAGCCGACGATCCGTCGCCCGGCCTCGTCAAGTCCCTGAGATCCCCATTTCCTCCGCGGGCACTCAACGCTGCCGCGTACCGTGCTTGGAGGCCAGCGCGGCGAGGATCCGGTCCACGGCCGCCTGTACTTCGTCGTCGGTGAGCGTGCGATCCGGAGCGCGGAACGTCAGGCGCAAGGAAAGACTGATGTGCTCCTGCGGGACACCCTTGCCGCCGTACCGGTCGAATTCGACAACCGACACGAGCGTGGGTGGCCCTGACGAACGGATAGTGCCACGAACCGTGCTCGCAGGCAAGACGTCAGGGACGAGAATCGACAGGTCGCGCACGATCGCCGGGTATCGCGGCAAGGACTCCACCTTTACCGTGTCATCCGCCGCCGCACCGATGAGCCGCGAGAGGTCGAGCTCGGCGACGTACAGATCCTCGCTCGCCGGCAGGCCGCGCGCCTCGGCGAGGTGCGGCGCGAGCTGACCGAACATGCCGATGGGACGCGCCTCCCGATCGCCTGCGACGTGCACCTCGGCCGCACGCCCGGCGACCAGGTAGGAGTACGCCCCCGTGACGATGTCCAGGGTCGTGCCCGTCAGAGCGCCCACACGTTCGAGCACGCCTTTCATGTCGAAAAAGTCGACCGGACGCGCGCCGCCAGACCAGTGCACATCGACTGCCGCGCCGCTCCACACCAGGGCGACGGCACGCCCTTCACCGGCACCAGGCTCGAAGCGGCTACCCGCTTCGAAGAGCCTCACATCCTTGATCGCACGCCTCCGGTTGTGCGCGCACGCGTCGATCAGACCCGGAAGGAGCGACGGGCGGAGCACGGCGTATTTTTCCGAGAGCGGATTCGCGATGGCGTCGGGCTCGGTGCCCGGCGGGCAGAACGGCATGGCGGCATCGCGCTCGATGAACGCGAACGTCATCGCCTCGGAGAACCCGCACGCGATGAGCACCTGCCGCAAGGCGCGCTCGCGTGTCATCTGCGGAGCAGGAGGCGGCTGCGGCGCGTCCAGCCACGGGAATGCCGGCGGGATGCGATCGAAACCGACATGACGGCCGACTTCCTCGATCAGATCCGCCTCGCGCGTCACATCGACTCTGAACGTCGGCACGCGGACCCGCCAGCGGCCATCCTCTCGTGCCACACCGAAGCCGAGCGGGGCCAGGATCCGCGTGACGTCCACGTCGGGCACGGCATGGCCGAGCAGCCGTGCGATGCGCTCGGCGCGCAGCGTCACCGTCCTCTGCGGCCGCTGCCCGACGAAGCGGTCGACGAGGGGACCGGCGGGGCGGCCCGCGCCCAGCCGCTCCAGCAGCCGCCCCGCGAGGGCGATGCCGGCCGGCGGCGCGTCAATGTCGCCGCCGCGCTCGAAGCGCGTGGACGCCTCCGTCTTCAGGCCGAGTCGGCGGCTCGTCCGCCTGACCGCTGGTCCGTGGAACGACGCGCTCTCCAGGAGCATGCGCGTCGTCTGCGCGCCGATCTCGGAGTTGGCCCCGCCCATGACACCCGCGAGCGCCACGGGACGCTCTCCGTCCGCGATCACGAGCATGCCCTCCGCGAGCGTCCGCTCCACCCCGTCGAGCGTGCGCAGGGTCTCCCCCTCGGCAGCCTGCCTCACGACGATGCGCCCGCCAGCGATGCGTGGCAGGTCGAAGGCGTGCATGGGCTGGCCGATCTCGAGCATCACGTAGTTGGTGACATCCACGATGTTGTTGACCGGACGGACGCCGGCGGCCTCCAGCCGCTCGACGAGCCACGCGGGGGAGGGACCCACCCGGACATCGAACACCTGCCCGCAGTACCGCGGACACAGCTCCGCGTTCTCGATGTGGATGTCGACGGCCGTGGTCCCTTCGATTCCGGGCGGCAAATGCACGGGGGGCTTCAGCGGCGCGCTCCAGATGACGGAGGCCTCGCGAGCAAGACCGAGGTGGCTGAGGCAGTCCGGCCGGTTCGCGGTGATCTCGAAATCGATGACGCCAGGATCCGGCTCCACGGCCGCGACCTCGAACCCGCGCAGGCCGAGCTCGGTCGCGACGATATCGACGTCCGCGGGCACGTCGACCAGCTCCGCAAGCCAGGCGTGCACGATCCTCACGGCCGGAACTGCTCCAGGAAGCGCAGGTCGTTCTCGTAGAAGAGGCGGATGTCCTCGACGCCCCACTTGAGGAGGGCGATCCGCTCGATGCCCATGCCGAAGGCGAACCCCGTGTACGCCTCCGGGTCGTAGCCGACGGCCTCGAATACCGCCGGGTGCACCATGCCGCTTCCGAGCACCTCGATCCAGCCCGTTCGCTTGCACATCGCACAGCCCTTGCCGCCGCAGGCGGCACAGCTGATGTCGAGCTCCGCGCTCGGTTCGGTGTAGGGGAAGAAGCTCGGACGCAGGCGCACGGCGCGTTCCGTGCCGAACAGCTCGTGCGCGAAGGCGAACAATGTGCCTTTCAGATCGGCGAGCGACACACGCGGTCCCACGACGAGCCCCTCGACCTGCGTGAACATCGGCGTATGTGTCAGGTCGAACTGATCGCGGCGGTACACGCGTCCGGGCGCGATCAGCCGCACCGGTGGCGGATGCGTCTCCATGTACCGGATCTGCATGCCGGAGGTATGCGTGCGCAGGAGCGTCGCGGCGGTCCCGGCGAGGGAGCGCACGGGCGAGGCGAGGTAGAGCGTGTCCTGCATGTCGCGGGCGGGGTGCTCCGCCGGCATGTTCAGCGCTTCGAAGTTGTGATAGTCGTCTTCGATCTCCGGCCCCTCGATGACGAGGAAGCCGAAGCGCGTGAAGATCGCCTCGATGCGGTCGCGCAGGAGGCTCAGCGGGTGCCGGTGGCCGATCGCGGGCTGACGGCCCGGCAGCGTGACGTCCACCGCGTTCTTCGGGGGACGGGCGCGGGCCGCCGCCTCGAGCCGTCCGGCCAGGGCGGCGTCGATGCGATCCCGCAGCGCGTTGACGAGCTGGCCCAGGCGGGGACGCTCCTCAGCCGGCGCGGATCCCAGCGACTTCAGCAGCGCGGAGACGAGCCCGCCCTTGCGCGCGAGATAGCGATCGCGGACGGCGCGGAGATCCGCCTCCGTAGCCGCCCGCGCCAGATCCTGCTCGAACTGCTCACCCAGAGATTCGAGGGCGCCGCCCGGATCCGACATCCCCTCAGGCGTGCGTGGCGCGCGCCGAGGCCGTGGCGTCGGCGGCGGTCTTGGCGAGGTGTGCGAACACAGCCGGATTCGACACGGCGAGATCGGCGAGCTGCTTGCGATCGATCGGATTGCCCGCCGCTTTGAGGCCGGCGATCAGCTCACGGTAGGTGATGCCGTTCTCCCGCGCGGCGGCGTTGATCCGTATGACCCACAGACGGCGGAAATCGCGCTTCTTGCGCCGGCGGCCGACGAACGCGTACTTGAGGGCCGTATCGACCGACTCCTTGGCCGCGCGATACAGCTTGCTCTTGGTCTGGTAGAACCCCTTCGCCCGTGCGAGGAGCTTCTTCCGCTTCGCCCGCCGGACATTCCCACGCTTCACTCTCGGCATTGCTCTGTTCCTTCGCGCTTCCAGCTTCCAGCTTCCGGCCTCCAGCGGTCAGCCGCCACTTCCAGTCGATCCGCCCGCCGTCGTTCGCGCGTGTTACGGCGCGTGGGCGCGCACCGCGGCACGGGAGCTGGCAGCGGGAAGCTGGGAGCCGGGAGCGATCACCCCGCTACTCAGTTCGGCATCATCCGCCGCAGCTTCGCCTGGTCCGCATCCGCGACGACCGTCGTGCCGCGCAGGCTGCGCTTGCGCGCGCGCGTCTTGCTCGTGAGGATGTGCTGCTTGAAGGCATTGCTGCGGACGAACTTCCCCGTGCCCGTCTTCTTGAAGCGCTTCGCGGCGCCCCTGTGGGTCTTCAGTTTCGGCATGACTGCTGTCGCGCCCGGGGCGCTTACTCCTTCTGTGTGATCTCGCTCGCTGCCGGGGCCGCCGCCGGCGTGGCCTCCCGCGGAGGCTTCGGGGCCGCGCGCTTGCCGCCTCCCCGCGCCGACAGGATCGTGTGCATCTGGTTCCCCTCCTGGCGCGGCGCGGTTTCGGCCACCGCCAGCTCCGCCAGGTCCTCGATCAGCCGCTCGAGAATGCGTCGGCCGATCTCCGGGTGCGCCATCTCGCGGCCGCGGAAGAAGATGGTCGCCTTGACCTTGTCGCCATCGGCGAGGAACCGCTCGATGTGCTTCCGCTTGAACTGATAATCGTGCTCGTCCACCTTCGGCCGGAACTTGATTTCCTTGACCTCGATAATCTTCTGGTGCTTCTTGGCCTGCCGGGCCCGCTTCTGCTCCTGATACTGGTAGCGCCCGAAGTCCATGATCCGGCACACCGGCGGGCTCGCCGTGGCCGCAATCTCCACCAGGTCCAGCCCCTTCTGCCGCGCGATCGTCAGCGCCTGCTGCGGCGGCATGATGCCCAGCTGCTGCCCGGTTTCGTCGATGACCCGCACTTCGCGGACCCTGATCCGTTCGTTCACCCGCGTGCGGTCTTCCCGCCGGGGACTTCGGTCGAAAGCGATAGGAACCTCCGATCACCGCTCCGGCATCGTGGGACGCCGGAGGATTACCACCTTACGCGTTCACGCCGGCCGCCGCGGCGCTCGGCGCCGGCTCGGGCGCGGCCGCGCGCGTCGTGACCTCGCGAAGCGCGGCCTCGACGAACCCGGCACGTGGCTGGGCGCCCCGATCGCCCCCGGCGCGGTGGCGAACCCCCACCGTCCCTTCGGCGGCCTCGCGATCTCCCACCACCAGCATGTAGGGCACCTTGTGCACCTGAGCCTCGCGAATCTTATAACCGATCTTCTCCTGACGGTCGTCGACGCTCGCCCGGAGACCGGCCGCGGCGAGCTCGTCACGGACCGCCTGCGCGTAGGGCAGGTGGCGGTCGGCGATCGGCAGCACGATCGCCTGCACGGGCGCGAGCCACAGCGGGAACGCCCCGGCATAGTGCTCGACCAGCAGCGCGATGAACCGCTCGAAGCTGCCGAAGATCGCCCGATGGATCACGATCGGGCAGTGCTCCGCGTTGTCAGCTCCCACATACGTCAGGCCGAAGCGCTGCGGCATCTGATAGTCGAGCTGAATCGTGGCGCACTGCCACTTCCGTCCGATCGCGTCCGTGATGTCGAAATCGATCTTCGGGCCGTAGAACGCGCCGTCTCCCTCGTTGACCGCGTAGGGCTGCCCCGCTGCGCCGAGCGCGTGCTTCAGCGCGTCTTCCGCGCGGTCCCACGTCGCGACCTCGCCGAGGAACTGTTCGGGCCGCGTCGAGAGCTTTGCCGTGTACTCCAGCCCGAAGTCCCGGTGCACCCGCTGCACGAGCCGGATCAGAGCCTCGACCTCCGAGGCGATCTGCTCCTCGGTGACGAAGCAGTGCGCATCGTCTTGCGAGAACTGCCGCACGCGTGTGAGGCCGCTCAGGACGCCCGACGCCTCGTTGCGATGCAAGGGCGTCTGCTCGTGAAAGCGCAGCGGGAGATCCCGGTAGCTGCGCACCTGGCTGGCGAACACCAGCATGTGCCCCGGGCAGTTCATCGCTTTGACGCCCATGTGCTCCCCCTCGCTCTCGATGAGGAACATGTTCTGGCGATAGTGATCCCAGTGGCCTGAGGTCTCCCAGAGCGCCTTGTTGAAGACGAGCGGCGTCTTCAGCTCCACGTAGCCGGCGGGGAAGAGCACCTCGCGCATGTAGGCGGCGAGCGTGTTGTACAGCGTGGTGCCGTTGGCCAGCCAGAACGCGGCCCCCGGCGCCCAGGGGTGGAACGTGAACAGGCCCAGCTCCCGGCCGAGCTTCCGGTGATCGCGCCGTTTCGCTTCCTCGATCCGCTGCAGGTACGCCTTCAGATCGCCGTCGCTGAAGAACGCGGTCCCGTAGATGCGCTGCATCGGCTGATTGCGCGCATCTCCCTTCCAGTACGCGTTCGACGTGCTCAGCAGCTTGAACGCCTTCAGCCGGCCAGTCGACGGCACGTGCGGGCCGAGGCAGAAGTCGATGAACGTGTCGCGATCCTTGATCGTGTAACAGGACACCTCGGACTGCCCTGCCGTCTTCTCCTCGATCAGCTGGACCTTCAGCGGCTCGCCGCGCGCGGCGAAGAACGCCTTCGCCGCCTCGCGCGGCAGCATCTGCCGCTCGTAGACGAGGTCCTGCGCCGCCAGCTCCTTCATCCTCGCTTCGATCACCGACAGGTCCTCGGGGACGAACGGCCGATCGACGACGAAGTCATAGTAGAACCCGTCTTCGATGGCCGGGCCCACGCCGCACTGCGCACCGGGGAAGAGACTCGTCACCGCCGCAGCCATCAGGTGGGCGGTGCTGTGCCGATACAGCGGCAGCGCTTCGGGGCTCGAGGACGTCACCAGTCGGAGGCGGACGTCGGTCTGGAGCGGGTGCGTCAGATCGACGAGGTGGTTGTCGACCGAGGCCGCGAGCGCCGCGCGCGCGAGACCGGGCGAGATCTGTCCCGCGATGTCCGCAGGCGTGATGCCTGCGGGCACGCGACGGCTCGTGCCGTCGGGCAGCGTGACGATGATCTCACTCATGGGCGTGTCGGCGGGCAGTGGACTCCGTGGCGCGTCGACCCGGACGCGGCCTGCGTCCGGTGCAAGCGGAGGAGTGGTAGGCACGGGCAGACTCGAACTGCCGACCTCCTGCGTGTCAAGCAGGCGCTCTAACCAACTGAGCTACGCGCCTATGTCTTGAAAACACTGGCCTTACCGAAAGGGACAGTGTAGCAGAGACGGCGGAGGATGGACAAGCCGGAGCCGCGACACTAGGCGGCCTTGCGCGATCGCTGCCGCATGTGCTCGAGCGCCGCGTCGAGCATGACGTCCTCGTCCGGGGCGGCGGCGCCGAACTCCACGTCGGGGGAATCGACCCGCACGTCCGGTTCGATCCCGCGGCCGTGGATCGGCTCGCCGGCTGGCGTGAGGTAGCGGGCGTAGGTCAGCCAGAGACCGCGATTCTCGGGCAGCGGGACGAACTTCTGGATGCCCACACGGCCGATCGTGCGCTCGCCGACGATCTCGGCGCGGTCGTTGCCGTCGAGCGCAGCGAGGAAGAGCTCACCGGCTCCTGATGTGCCGGCCGTCACGAGCAGGGTGACCGGCAGGTCGGTCACCCGGGCGGCGGACGCCTCCGCCGTGAATTCATGGCGGTCGGTCGCTTCGGCGCGCCCGGCTCGTATGGCCAGGGTGCCGGACCGCACGAAATGGCGGGCCGCCGCGATCCCGTTCTCGAGCGGTCCCTCAGCGGCGCGGCGGACGTCGATCAACAACGCGCGCGCGCCGCTGCCGGCGAGCTGGGCGGCCTGCTGGCCGAGCGCCTCGGGAGTACCGTCGTGGAAGCTCGCCACCCGGATGTAACCGATCTGCTCGTCGACCATGCGGGATGTGACCGGCGGCGGCGCCGGCTTCTCGCGGACGAGTTTGACGTCGTGCGGATCGGCGGCATTACCGCGAATGACGGTGACCGTGACGCTGGATCCCGGCTTTCCCTTGAGGAGCCGCGAGCCTTCGAATACGGACATCTCCCGCGTCGGCCGCCCGTCGATCGCGCGCACGAAGTCGCCCGTCTGCAGCCCGGCGCGTGCCGCGGGCGAGCCGTCGCGCGCGGCAATCACCCGCAGGTAATACTGCCGGGTGAGCTCGAGCCCAACGTCACCGGCTGGCTGGGTCTCTCCGGCCGAGACCGCACGGGCCTGCCTCGGATCCAGATACGCCGAATCAGGATCGAGGCCGTCGGCGAGGCCCCGCATCGCCCCTTCCATCGCCCGGTCGATCTTCACTTCCTCCACGTAGTTCGACATCACGAGCGACACCACATCGTCGAACACGCGGAGATAGCGGAATGTCGGGTCGCCTCCGGTGCGCTCCTGCCCGATGAGCCCGCCGACGATCACGAACGCCAGCATCGGTGTCGTCACCAGCAGAATCGACAAACGGGTCTTGGAGGTCATGAATAGGTCCAGGATGTGGCTATCTACGCAACCATTGTAAGGGATCCACGGCGGTTCCGTCGACGCGCAGTTCAAAGTACAGCGCGGGCGTGCCCCCGGGGTTGCGGCCGGAGGTGCCGACGGGTGCCTGTGCGTCGACTCGCTCCCCGGTCGCCACGTCGACCCTGTGCAAGTAGCCGTACAGCGAGTGCGACCGGGCGCCGTGGTCGAGGATGACGAGGTTGCCGTACCCGGCGAACGGCCCCGCAAACGCCACGGTCCCGTCGTGCACGGCCCGGACGGGCTGTCCGTCCGCCACAGCGATTTCCATCCCGTTGCTCACGGCCGCACCCGGTGCGTCGGCCTGGCGGCCGAAGGGGCGCGCGACCGCACCGCGTGCCGGCCAGGGCAGATCGCCACGGAAGGGGCCGATCGGCAGCACGGCAGTTGATGTGCTGCCGAGCTGGACGAGGGACGTCTGCAGCTGCTGCTGAGCCAGCTGCAGCTCTCCAATGAGCTGAGCGTTCAGGTCGCGGCGGTCGTCGATGCTCCGGACGAGGGCCCGCCGGGCGGCGACGGCCGCGTCGAGCGCGGTTCGCGCCCTGGCGGCCTTGCCCTCGAGCGCGGCGATTGCGTCGGCGCGCGCCTGCAGCGCCTTCCGTTCCTCCGTGAGGGCGTCGAGGGTTCGGTAGTGCGTCTCGATCTGTGTGCGCGCAAGCGCCGTCAACATCAACGCCGTCCGGTACGCGCGCCCGACCGCCCGCAGGTCCTCGGCGTCCAGCAGCAGGCGCCAGTACCCGGCGCGGCCCTGACGATACAGCTGCACGAGTTGCGCCTCGACGGCCGGCAGCTGGGATGCGGCCGCCTGGGCGAGGACCGCCGCCCGCTGTTCCGCATCCTCTATCTGCTGTTCGACCGCGAGGCGGTCCTGTTCGATGGCGGCGAGCTGTTCGATGCTGATCTGCCGTTCGAGCTCGAGCTTCCGCAGATCGCCGAGCAGCGTGCGTCCCCGGGCGGCGAGCGCGTCGGCTTCCTTCTGAAGCGCCTGGAGCCGTTCGGCCGTGCGCCTCGCGCGCACGTCCGGCTCCTGCGCCGCCGCCGCGAGGCCCCCCGCGAGGAGCGCCGCGAGCCCGAGCCCGACGAGCGCGCCGTTCCCGCGCATACAGGATCCCCGGTGCGAGATGGAGCTGCGCATCGGCCGCTGGGCCTCAGAAGAGCGGGCGCCCGTCCACATCAGGCGGAACCGTCACCCCGAAATGGTGGAGCACGGTCGGGGCGATGTCGAGAAGTGACGGCGTCCCGGAGGCCAGGCGCCGATTCGTGATCAGGACGCCGGGCGTGATGGCGGCATCGTAGCCGCCGTGATCGGCGCTCCATTTTCTCATGTTCGCATACACCAGCCCCTCGGGGGCGCCGCCGAGCGTGGTCTGCCACGAGACCCGGTAACCCTCGTGCATCCCGACCTGCAGCTCGGCCGCGTTGTCGACGTAGGGACCCGAGTAGATGTCGTCGCGTTGATGCACGGCACGGACGATCGCCGCACCGTCGTCCGGATCCCGCATCGCCAGGAGCTTGTTGGCGATCTCCTCGCTCAGGCGGGCCGCATCGCCCACGGGCACCAGCCCCTGCGCCTCCCGGCCCTGCAGGTTCAGATAGATCTGCCCGATCCCCATCGCGTACGCGCGCGTGCGGGTCCAGTCGACGTGCTCCCAGAACGTCCCCCCGCTGAAGAGGTCGTCCAGCGTCTTGCCGGCCGAGGTGGCCCCGCCGAGCGCCATGTAGCCCTCCTGCACCAGCCACGTGTTCAGGTTCACGGCCGTTCGCCAGGAGTGGAACCCGTGATCGGACACGACGAGGAGGGGCGTGCCGGGCTCGAGATGCTCCATGACATCGCCGATGAACATGTCCGCGCGTCGGTAGACGCTCTCGATGGACCCGCCGAAGCGGCGGGCCAGATCCTCGTCGTACATCGGATGGCGGGGATCTCTCAGCCGCCACATCATGTGTTGCACGCGGTCGGTCGACTCGATGACGCCGACGAGGAGGTCCCATGCGTCCGTTCGGACGCGGCTCATGATGACCTGCGCGCGATCGTCGAACGCGCGGTACAGATCGTCCATGAAGGTCTGCTCGTCGATGCGCTCCTCGTCGAGCGCCCACGTCGCTTCCGCCCAGCCGAGCGTGCGGTAGTGTCCCAGCTGGTCGAAGATCGCGGGAGCAAAGCGCGTTGGGTGCGACATGGGCACGGGCGGAGCGTCCGGGCGCCAGTTGACGGGCGACGCGTACAGCTGCAGTTCGGTGTCCGCGCGCAGCAAGACCAGCTGCACCATGCCCCGCAGGCGCACGAAGAGGTTGGCCCGGAACTCGACCTCGATCCAGCGGCTCCACCGGCCAGGCTCCAGAGCAATGTCCTGTGTGCCGACCTGCACGGTGGCGGTCTCGGCCGTCCGGTTCCACCGGACGACCACCGGCAGGCGGAGGTCCGCCCGGCTCTCGAGCGCGCGCAGGCGGTTCAGGTCTTCGGCAGGCGGGCTTCCGCGCCCGCGGCGGATCTCCGCAATCTGCTGTCGCACGATCGGGTTGGGTGGTCCGACGAACTCCGTCCGCGCCTGGTCGTTCTCCATCGCCAGCCGCTTCAGGATGCCGCCCATCTCGGTGCGGCCTTCCTCGAACCGGCTCAAATCGGTGGCGAAGTAGTGGAACGTCCCCATCGTCCCGCGGAGGTCCGGGAGGGGCAGCCCCGACAGGAGCTCGCCGTTCGGGATCGCCTCGGGAGGAAACGTCACCGGGACCGTGAGGATGCTCGACCGGACGCCGTCCCGGCCCGCCGTCACCCAGAACGACTCTCCTCCGCGCGTGGAGTGGATCTTCGGCCGTGCGATCGGCAGGTATCCGAACAGGAACCGCGGGGGCTCCCGCCGGACCATGCCGAGATCCGGCAGGTAGGTCGAGGGGTCGCGCACGAGGAAGTCGTAGATGTTGTGCTTGCCGGGATTCATGCCCGTGGCGAACGACGCCCACGCCGTCGGCGATTCCGCCGAATGGGTGGTCCCGAGGGGGTAGAGGCCGCCCTGCTCGACGAGCCTCCGCATATTCGGCAGCCTTCCGGCATCTACCCACTCGCGCACCAGTCTCGGATCCATGCCGTCGAACCCGAGGATCACCATCCGGCGACGCGGTTCATCCGGTGGGCGGCTGGTGCACGATGCCAGCGACAGGCCCGCCAGGCACACCGCGGCGGAGAGGGAGAGCACGGAGGCGACCGCGATCACGGACTTACTGGACGGACGGCACAACGGAGACACCGGAGACCACTCTAGATCAACACACCGTCGTCGGCTCCATGTCTCGCTGAACGTGGCGCAAGGTCGCCCGTCTCCTCCGCCCCGGGGCGGCAGCGCGGGCCGCGCTGCGCACCCGCGGGCCTCGATGCGCGTGGTACCCTGAGATGCGGTGCGGGCTCTCGGAGTCGATTACGGGCGCAGGCGGATCGGGTTGGCGCTGTCGGACGCGACCGGCCTCCTGGCGCGGCCATGGAAGACACTGCAGGCGCGCGGCGACGTCGCGGCGATCGCGGTCGACCTCGCGCGCGAGATCGAGGTGCTGCTGGCCGAGCCGGACGGCCTTGCGGTTGTCGTGCTCGGCTATCCCCGCCGGCTTTCGGGCGAGGCCCACGAGCAGACGCGCGCCGTCGAGCGCCTCGCGGCGGCGCTCGGCGCCGGGCAGCCGGTCCCTGTCGCGCTGCAGGACGAGCGGCTCTCGAGCCACGAGGCCGATCAGATGCTGGCGCGGACACAGAAGGACTGGCGGCTGCGCAAGCCGCTCCTCGATGCCATGTCCGCCGCCGTCATCCTCCAGGACTATCTGGACGCGCGGCCGCACGCGGTGCCGCCAACCCGCGCATGACGCCGCCTGGCCCTCCATGAAAAAGATCATTCTGGCCTTCGTCGCCGCAGCCGTCCTCGTCACCGCAGGAGTGGCTCTGTGGATGTACATGCGGCTCGAGCGTCCGTTCCGCGGCTATGAGGCCCGGGAGCGGTTCGTGGAGATTCCCTCGGGTGCCGGCTCCGCAGTCATCGGCCGGCGGCTCGCCGAGGCCGGCGTGGTGAGGGACGAGCTGACGTTCCGCCTCGCATTGTGGCGGAGCGGACAGGGACGCCGGCTCCAGGCAGGAGAGTACCGGTTCGACACGCCGCTCAGCGCCCGCGAAGTGGTGGATCGCATTGCCCGCGGCGACGTGTACCTCCGGCCGGTGACGTTCCCCGAAGGGATGACGATCCGGCAGATGTCCAACGTGTTCGCGCGTGCGGGGCTCGGCGAGGCGCGCGAGTTCGTCGCGGCGGCTGGCACAGGCGCGCTGGTCCACGATCTCGACGCCGCCGCCTCCGACCTCGAAGGCTACCTGTTTCCGAACACCTATCTGCTGCCGCGCCGCGTCACGGCCGATCAGCTCGTGCGGCGGATGGTCGCCGCGTTCCGCGGCGCGCTGACACCGGACATCGTCGAGGCGGCGGCGGCGCGGGGGCTCTCGGTCCGCGAGCTGGTGACGCTGGCATCACTCGTCGAGAAGGAGACGGCCAAGCCCGAGGAGCGCACGACGGTCGCGGGTGTGTACACGAACCGGCTCCGGATCGGCATGGGGCTCCAGTGCGATCCGACCGTCATCTATGCGCTGGAACACGCCGGGCTCTACGACGGCAACCTGACGCGCGAGAACCTGCGGTTCGACTCTCCGTACAACACGTATCGTTACGCCGGGCTGCCGCCGGGCCCGATTGCCTCCCCCGGCCGCGCGTCGCTGGCGGCGGCCGCGAGCCCGGCAGACGTGCCCTACATCTATTTCGTCAGCCGGAACGATGGCTCGCACGTCTTTGCCGTGACCCTCGATGAGCACAACCGGAACGTCTTCGAGTATCAGGTAAAGCCGTTCCGCCGCGGGCAGGCGGCGCCGTGAGGGGATTCGGTGCAAATTCCCAACTCCCACTCCCAACTCCCAACCACCCCCCCAATCAACTCCAAGGCGACTGCTTTAACAAGCGCGGTGAAAGGCGCGCCGAGTGGGCAACGTGGAAGGGGTTCACACCGCTTCGGGGTACGGTTCTCCTTGGGAATTGGGAGTTGGGATTGGGAGTTGGAAGTTGGGAATCGAGTCGACTCTTCCGCCCTACCGCTCCCCCCACTTGAACTTCTGGCGCAGCACGTCGAAATAGCTGCGGCTCGACGACCGGACCAGCCGTAGCGGCCGCTCGGCGCGGCGGATCGTCACGATGTCGCCCGCGGCGAGCCCATGGCCGGACTGCCCGTCGAAAGTGACGAACACCTCGTGGTGGCCATCCATATCCGGCTCGACGGTGATCTCGGAGGCGCCGGCGACGACGAGCGGACGATTGGTGAGCATGTGCGGGGCGATGGGCGTCAGCAGGACGGCATCCACGACCGGGTGGATGATCGGCCCGCCCGCCGCCAGGTTGTACGCCGTCGACCCGGTGGGCGTTGCCACTATCAGACCGTCGGCGCGGACGCGCATGACGGGGCGGCCGTTCACCGACACGGGCAGCTCGATGATGCGCGACAGCGCCGCCTTGGTCGCGACGACATCGTTCAGCACCAGCTCGTCGGCGTGCACGCGCCCGTCACGCAGCGTCTGTGCGTGGAGCATCATGCGCTCCTCGATCTCCGCTGTTCCGGCCAGCACGGCGTCGAGCGACGAGTACAGCTCGTCGAGCGTGATCTCGGTGAGGAACCCCAGGCTGCCGAAGTTCACGCCCGCGATTGGCACGTCGACCGCCGCTCGGGCGATCCGCCGCGCCATGCCGATGAGCGTGCCGTCTCCGCCGAGCAGGACGATCAGGTCGCAGGCGTGCGGGAGCTCTTCCTTGCTGGTGGTGCGATGGCGGTCCCGCAGACCGGCGAGCTGCGCGGTCTCGGTCTCGAAGACCACGCCCACCTCGCGGCTCTCGAGCCATGCGGCGAGATCGACGAGCACGCTGGCCGCCGCTTCGACGCGCTGCTTGGCAACGAGCCCGACGCAGGTGATGCGGGCCGTCACGGGCGGCGGAGATGGACGAAAAATTCGCGGTTGCCTTCCATGCCGGTGATGGGGGATTCGACCACGTTCGCTCCGGAGAAGCCAAGCGTTTCCGCTGCCGTGGTGACGTCGCCGACGACGCGCGCCTGCACGTCCGGATCGCGCACGATGCCGCCCGATCCCACCTCGTCCCGCCCCGCCTCGAACTGCGGCTTGACGAGCACGATGACGTCCCCGCCGGGGGCAAGCAGGGGGGGCAGGACCGGCAGGATCTGACGGACGGAGATGAACGAGACGTCCATCGCGATGATGTCGAACTGGCGGGCATCCGGCGGCAGCCGTTCGGGGGCGAGCGCCCGGGCGTTGAACCGCTCGATCACGATCACGCGCGGATCGATGCGGAGCTTCCACTCGATCTGTCCGTGGCCGACGTCGAGTGCCACGACGTGAGCGGCGCCCCGCTGCAGCAGCACGTCGGTGAAGCCGCCGGTGGAGGCGCCGATGTCGAGCGCGCGGCGCCCCTCGACGGCGATGCCGAACTGCGTCAGCGCGTGCGCGAGCTTCACGCCGCCCCGGCCGACGTAGGGGTGATCGGGCGACGCGACGGTCACGACCGCCCCGTCGGCCACGGCCGTTCCCGCCTTCGTCACGGCGCGCCCGTCGACGCGCACCTGCCCCGCGAGGACGAGCGCCCGCGCCCGTTCGCGCGATGCGGCGAGCCCTCGTTGCACGAGCACGGTGTCCAGCCGCGACCCCTTCCTCAATCCGAGCGCTCGACGACCCAGCGCGCGATCGCCGGGAGCTGCCCCTCGAGGCCGGCGTCACGGAGCGTCTCCAGGGCGGCGTTCAGGCACACCGCCGCGCGGCGCCGCGATTCGTCGAGGCCATACAGTGCGGGGTAGGTCGGCTTCCCGGCCGCTGCGTCCTTGCCTGCCGTCTTCCCCAGCACGGCCGACGCTCCCTCGACGTCGAGGATGTCGTCCACGATCTGGAACGCGAGCCCGATCTGCGCGCCGTATGCCCGCACGGCCTCTACCAGGGGCGGAGTGGCGCCGGCCATCATCGCCCCGGCAACCGCACTCGCGCGCAGGAGGGCGCCGGTCTTGCGCGCGTGCATGTCCTGCAGCCCGTCGGCATCGAGCGCGTCCGCGCCAGGTCCGGCCGCCCGCAGATCGATCGCCTGCCCTCCCACCATCCCGTCCGGCCCTCCCGCATCCGCGATGGTCTGCAGCGCGGCCAGCTTGCGCGCCGCGAGCTCGTGCGGCGACACACCGCCGGCTCGCGCCGGTTCACGCGCCAGGATCGCAAACGCCTCGGTCAGGAGCGCATCGCCGGCAAGAATGGCCATGCCCTCGCCGTACACCACGTGGGCCGTCGGACGGCCGCGGCGCAGCGTATCGTCGTCCATGGCCGGGAGATCGTCGTGTACGAGGGAATACGTGTGCACGAGCTCGACCGCGCAGGCCGCGGGCAGCGCCAGGTGCGCGGGGTCATCCGTGGGCAGGCCGGCCCGCGCCCCGACGGCTTCGGCTGACGCCAGGACGAGCATCGGGCGGAGCCGCTTGCCTCCGGCGAACACGCTGTACCGCATCGCCTCAGCGATGACGGTCGGGCAACGGGCCGGCGACGGCAGCATGCGATCAAGTGCGCGCTCCACCATCGCGCGGCGTGCGCCGAGCCACTCGCCGAACGCCTCGCTCACCGGTGCTTCCCGCTCTCGTCGGGCCCGGTGAGACCCATCGACGCGGGCGCGTCGCGCACCTCCCCCCGGTCACTGAGGATCTCGAGCCGCCGCTCCGCTTCTTCGAGCCTCGCATGACAGAACCGCGAGAGCTGCACGCCGCGTTCGTAGAGCTCCATCGCCTGCTCCAAGCTCAGATCGCCGTCCTCCATCTTCCGGACGATGGCCTCGAGCTCCGCGCTGGCGGATTCGAAATCCTTAATGGTCGGGTCCATCGGTCCTCCGGACCTCGCAGGCGAGCTCTCCCTGTTCGAGCGTCACGCGGACGTGATCGCCCGGCGCGACCGCGTCGGCGCGGCGGACGATCGCCGTGCGATCCGCGTTCCAGCACACGGCGTAGCCCCGGGCCAGAACCGCCAGCGGGCTGAGCGCCTCGAGGCGTGCCGCCAGCGAGGCGAGGCGCGCCTGCGCGCCGTCCCGCCGCCGCCGGCCAACAGCCGTCAGCCGTCCGTCCGCCGCCGCCAGCCGCGCACGAACGGCGGCGACACGCCTCCGGACGTCCTGCGCGTCGAGGCGGGTGCGCAGGCGCTGCAGATCACGGGCACGCCGTACGAGGAGAACGGAGGCGGCCCGCCTGAGCGCGTGCGTGAGCTCGGCGACGTGCCGGCCGCGCACCGCGAGGCGGGCGTGCCAGCCCGCGAGGCCGCGACGGCTCGTGAGCTGATGCACGCGCGCGCGTCGCCGCTGGAGCCCGGCACGCGCCGCCGCATCCAGCCGCTGCCGCAGCCCGTCGATGCGCGCGCAGAACTCATCCTTGGCGGCGACGACCATTTCTGCCGCCGCCGAGGGCGTCGGCGCTCGCACGTCGGCCACGAAATCGGCGATCGTGACGTCCACTTCATGCCCGACCGCGGAGATGACGGGCACTCGGGTCCGCGCAATGGCTCGTGCGACCGGCTCCTCGTTGAACGCCCAGAGGTCCTCGATCGCGCCCCCTCCACGCCCCACGATGATCACGTCGACGCCGTCCACGCGGCCGATCGCATCGAGCCCGCGGCTCACATCGCCAGCCGCGCCCTCCCCCTGCACGCGGACGGGCCGCACGACAATGTGCGCGTTCGGATGGCGCCGCCCCAGCACCTTCAGAATGTCCCGCAGCGCGGCCCCGTCGAGCGACGTGACGATGCCGATCTTGTGGGGCAGCGCGGGAAGGGGGCGCTTTCTCGACGTGTCGAACAAGCCCTCCGCGTGCAGGCGCTTCTTCAGCTGTTCGAAGGCGAGCTGCAGGGCGCCGCGGCCGTGCGGATCGAGATGCTCGCAGACGAGCTGGTACTCCCCCTTCTGCTCGTACACGCTGAGGCGCCCGCGCGCGACGACGTGCAGACCGTCCTCCAGGCGGAACTTGAGATAGCGATGCGCCGAGCGGAAGATGACGCTCCTGATCTGCGCCGTCTGATCCTTGAGCGTGAAGTACACGTGCCCCGTGTTCCAGACGCGACAGTTCGAGACCTCACCTTCGACCCACAGCTCACCGAACCCCGACTCGAGCGCGTCGCGAATGCCGCCCGTCAGCTCCGAGACGGTCAGCACGCGCCGCGCGCGGCGCGCTGGGGCGCTGTGAGGTGTCGCGACGCCGGGGTCGTCCTCGAAGGGGATATCGAAGAGATCCGCCATCGCTGATCTACCGCCGCATCCCGGCAAGCGTCTTCGACGCCAGCGCATCCGCCTCGTCGGCCGACATGTTCAGGCGCTCGATCGCAATCGCCTTGCCCGTGGCCGGGTCTGCCGTGATGATGACCGCGTTCAGGCGCGCGGCGCCGGTCGCCGCCTCGAACTTCGCAGGCATCGACGTGAGAAACCGTCCGAGCGCCGTTTCCGTCGTCACGCCGATGATCGATTCGTGCGGCCCGGTCATGCCGACGTCGGTGAGGTACGCCGTCCCCTTGGGGAGCACGCGCTCGTCGGCGGTCTGCACGTGCGTATGCGTGCCGAGCACGGCCGTCACGCGGCCGTCGAGGTGCCAGCCCATGGCCACCTTCTCCGATGTCGCCTCGGCGTGGAAGTCGACGATGATGACGCGCGTCTTGGCGCGCAGGGCCTCGATCTCACGCAGAGCCGCGGCGAACGGGTCGTCGAGCGGCGTCATGAAGACGCGGCCCATCAGGTTGAGGACGCCGATGGGCTGACCCGTGCGAGTGCGGCCGAGGAACGTCCCGCGACCGGGTGTTCCGGCAGGAAAGTTCGCCGGGCGCAGCAGTTTCGGCTGGCGGGGAATGTACTCGAGGATCTCCTTCTTGTCCCAGATGTGATTGCCCGAGGTCATCGCGTCGATGCCGTAGCTGAGGAGCACGTCGGCGATGTCGCCTGTGACGCCGAAGCCGGCGGCGGAGTTCTCGGCGTTGGCGATCACGAAGTCGATCTCCCGTTCGTGCACGAGCGCCGGGAGCACACGACGCACCAGCTCCCGCCCCGGCTTGGCGAAGATGTCGGCGATGAAGAGGATTCTCATCTGCGGATATGAACCACCGACCGTGCGGCCGGCAGTGGCGGACGCCGGTGCATGTCCGCGTCAGGCCGGCTCGAGCGGGATTCGGATCTGCTGCCCGCGGCGCTCGGTGCGCCGCGGCAGGCGGATGCGCAGCTCGCCGGCGACGAGCGTCGCCGACGCGCGTCCGGCGTCGACAGCCCCCGACACCCGGACCGCGCGGACGAACCGGCCGAAGCTCCGCTCGGCCAGGTGAAACACCGCCTCACGGTGGGCGCAGGTACCCGGCAGCTTGCGCCCCGCGACGACCACCGTGCCTCCGGTGAACATCAGCCGCAGATCGCTCGCCTTGACGCCGGACACGTCCATCAGGATTTCAATCCCGTCGCTCACCTCGAGCACGTCCATCGGCGGCGTGCACTCGCCGGTGAACTCGTCTCCCTGGGTCTCCTCGAACAGATCGACGAAGCGCAGATCGTCGGCGCCGACGCCCGGCGCCCGCACGTCGCGTGACTGACGAGGAGCATGGCCCACGGTAGCCGTATTGTAGCGCGGCCAACGGGACGCGCATGCCGCAAGGACGCCCTGCCTGCGCGGGCCGGTGCCCGCCAACTCTCGCGGGGCGGTTCGCGCCTCCCCACAATGTGAGCAATAAGCGCTCATGTAATATGCTTGACAGACGCTAATATGAGCGCTAATATTGCCGCAGAATCATTTCCCGGTGTCTTTCGCCGGGTTGA
>Ga0299913_10000674_pt1 | contig 22722 bp, 25 predicted proteins | sample RVTome_9_FD_201360 | JGI IMG/M metagenome (GOLD analysis project Ga0299913, IMG submission 201360) | Soil microbial communities from uranium-contaminated site in the Upper Colorado River Basin, Wyoming, United States - RVT155D38 (version 2) ... | reverse complement strand
CTCGAGCATCACGATCGCCGCCGGCGCCGATCCGATGCGGATCGCTTCCGCCAACACGCTGCTGGACGAGCTGGAACCTCGACCTGCGGGCATCGCGAGCACGCGCCCGGTCACGACCTCGTCCGCTTGGGGGTGACGGCGGTCGATGATCCGCCCCGTATGGGGATCGAGCCCGCCCCAGAAACTCAACGGCTCGTCGAGGCGCAAGACATCGCCGCGGGCACGGCCCTCGACCAAGACACGGCCGTCAGTTCCAGCGATCTCTGCCACGGACTGCTCTTCCTGCGACCCCCGACTCAACGCACGTCTCCAATGATGCGACAACGACTTCGAGGTCGAGGTTCCCCGGGGCGTAGAACGCCCACTTCGCGGAGTTGGTCATGACGGTACGAACGTGCGGCTCGATGATCGGAGTGATGTATGTGCATGTGTCCGTAACGAGTTGCACGCCAGATCGTTCCAAGGCGTCGATCGTTCCATCGGAGCGTGCCGCCGCGAGGATGTCGCGGCCGGTCGACGCGTAGAACGCGAGACCTTCGGCGACCGCTCGGCCGTCGAACGCCTTTGCGAGTCGCGTCAACTCACGCCGTGACATGTGCGGTGTCCCGACACTCACGGCGTCGATCTCGCCCGAGGGCCCGCTCGAAAGTTCGTCGAGTGTTTCCTCCATGGCGTCGGCCGTCACCGTGACTTCGATCTCGGGCTCTCTATCCTGCAGGGCATCTGACATTGTCATCGCCTCGGGAGTGATTCCGACCACGTGGAACAGAGCAACGGCTCCGGATGATGCCGCCGCCGCACCGAAGGCCTTTAGATCGTCTTCGGTCGCGGAGCGGTCGAGGCCGACGATCGCAGGGACGCGGCTCCCGGCCTCGCGCCCGACGAGGTGTCCCAGTACGGGGAAAAAGAGATCGCTTTTGGTTATCGATCGCGACAGAGCTCCGACGTCGAAGACCACGGTCGCCGCGCGGTTGCTGGTCAGGTGGAGGCCGGCTTCGGGCACGCGGCCCGTGAGTGCCGCCGCGATGTCGATGAAGTCACCGTAGCGATCCGTGCGTGCTCCGAGCACCGAGTTGGCGAACACGATCGCGTTCGACTCTGCCCATGCGATGTGTTCTCCGAATCTCGGTCGCTCGGGCAATTGATAAGGCGCGCAGGTCCACGTTTGGCGACAACCCATCGAGACATATCGCTCCATCAATCGCCGCGCGGCTGTGGCGGTCTGTTGATCACCGCGGAATAGCTCGGGATGGAGCAAGTCGAGGCTCGAGACGTTGAGCGTCGTCGGTACCTTCACGAACCCGCCTGACTCCGCCAGGCGGTCGGCGAAATCGAGCCCCGCGCGGCCGTGATAGAGGCAGCTGTCGATGTGAGCGGAGCTCACATCGATCATCCGCGTGGCTCCCGATATCTCGCCCATCGCGACGAGGAGCTTCATCGCAAGCGCGGCGGCCTCCCCATCGTCACCGGAGAGGAAGGAACGATCCCCGTCACTCAGTTCCAACGCGTAACCCGCGTGCGTCAGCCCTCCTGGGGAGGAGTGTGGTCCTCATCCACTCCTGCATACGCTCTCTCTAGCTCTGCGATGTCGAACTTCTTCATCTCGAGGAACGCCTTAGTTACTCGATCGATCTGCTCCTGGGTCCCCCGGCTCATCAGCTCATCGAGCGCGGTCGGCGTTACCTGCCACGAAACGCCGAACCTGTCCTTGAGCCAACCGCATTGCTCCGCCTCGGGAACCGCCGACAGTCGCTCCCAGTAGTAGTCGATCTCGTCCTGGTCTTCACAGGCGACCATGAACGAGATCGCCTCGTTGAAACCGAAGTCGTGATCGCGAGCGCTGTCCATCGCCGCGAGCTTGTACCCGCTCAAGGAGAGATAGAGATGCCTGACCGTTCCCGGCCGATCGGGCTCCTCGCCTTCGCCGTAGCGCTGAATGTGATCGACCTTCGAGTCGGGGAAGATCGAGGTGTAGTCGGTGGCGGCTTCCTCGGCCTTGCCACACACGTCGCCCACGAACATCAGCGTCGGGACGATCGCCTGGTCGATCTCTCCTCCCGCGTCGTGCATCACTTGCCACGAGAGGCCGTAACGATCGGTGGTCCATCCGTAGCGCTCGCTGAACGGATAGGAACCGAGCTCCATAAGCGGGCTGCCCCCGTCCGACAGCTTGCTCCACAAGGCATCGACCTGATCGGTCGTCGGGCAACGGACGAGGAACGAGATCGCCGGGGTGAAGCGGAAGAACGGCCCCGCGCTGATCGACATGAACGGCTGGCCCAGCACCTCGAAGGACACGACGTCACAGTCGCCCGAAGGCGTGTCACGAAGGGTGGACACATTGTTGATCCTCGAGTCGGGGAACGTCGCCGAATAGAACTCGGCCGCCTCCACGGCTTCCTTGTCGAACCATAGGTGTGGCGTGATGCCCTGCATCGCTGCCTCCTTCGATCTATCTCCGGCCGGTCATACAACGCAGGTGCATGCCTGCGTCAATAGAGACGCTCCGGCCGCCCAGAAATAATCGCGTCACGGCCGCCGATGCCTGCTTCGTCCGCAGGGACGGTGTCGGAATCAGACACCTACTTGCGGCCGGGTTATACCTTGTGGTTCTATGCATAATGCTCCGAGCCATAGGAGGTGGGCATGCACATCGACAAGGATCTCGTTGCGGCCTCGGCCACGCCGCTCGTGCTCGCCATCCTGGCCGAAGGAGAGAGCTACGGCTACGCCATCCTGAAGCGGGTTCGTGAATTGTCCGGCGGTGAGCTCGAATGGACCGACGGGATGCTGTATCCGCTGCTCCATCGCCTCCGCCGGCTCGGGTACGTGACGACGGAGTGGCGGACGCCACCCGAAGGGCGCCGCCGCAGGTACTACAGGATCACCGACGACGGGCGAACAGCGCTTGCGGAGCAGCAACAACAGTGGATGGCAGTCACGCGGGCGTTGGGAGACGTCTGGAGAGGCTTCGGTGGGCGGCTGATGGCACCCGGTGAGGCGTGATCAATGGATGACATGGAGTCACAGATCGCCGAATGGCGGGCCTACGTCGCGAAGGCCCCTGCCGTCAACGGACGCGACGTCGATGAGCTGGAGGCCCACCTTCGCGACCAGATCGCCGAGCTGAACGCGGCCGGACTCGCAGGCGACGAAGCGTTCCTCGTTGCCGTCAAGCGGATGGGTGACCTCGACACCCTGTCCCGAGAGTTCGCGCGCGAGCACAGCGACCGATTGTGGAAGCAGCTCGTCCTGAGCAGTGAGGACGACCCGGCGCGCGCATCCAGCGGATGGCTGGAACCCTTGGGTTTCGCCCTGGTCGCGGCCGTCGCGATGCAGATCGCACGCCTCGCCGCTCATTTCCCCGAAGAGGAACCAGCATGGCTGGGGCGGAACGTCGGCCTGATCGTGTTGCCGTTCCTCGCCGCGTACTTCGCCCGTCGCCGGCAGCTCGACATCCGCGGATGGCTGCTGACGGCTACACCGTTCGTGCTCCTCGCGATCGTGGTCAACCTTTATCCCTACGGTGCGGACTCGTCCACAGAGATCCTGGTCGCGCTCCATCTGCCGATCGTGTTGTGGTTCGCGATCGCCTACCCGTATATGGGCGGGACGACCCGATCGCACGAGCGACGCATGGACTTCGTCCGCTTCACGGGCGAATGGGTCATCTACTACGTGCTCATCGCGCTCGGCGGCGGCGTGTTGATGGGTCTCACCGTGCTGATCCTCCAACCGATCGGAACAGATGTCGCCGAGCAGGTCATCGAGTGGGTGCTGCCGTCGGGCGCGGCCGGTGCCGTGATCGTGGCGGCGTGGCTGGTGGAATCCAAGCAGCATGTAGTGGAAAACATGGCGCCGGTGCTCACGATGCTCTTCACTCCCCTGTTCGCCGTGATGCTGACCGTCGCGGCGGCCACCTATCTCGTGTCCGGTTTCGCGGGGGCGTTCGACCGCGAGCTGCTAGGGGTCTTTGACGCCCTGATGGTGGTCGTGCTGGGGCTCGTCCTCTACGCGATCTCTGCGCGGGAGTCGTCCCGACCGGCCGGCCTGATGGATCGCGTCCAGCTGGTCGCCGTCGCGAGCGCTCTGGTGCTGGACGTGATGGTGCTCGGCTCGATGGTGGCCCGGATCGGCGAACTCGGCTTCACTCCCAACCGCGTGGCGGCGCTCGGATTAAATCTCGTTCTGCTCGTGAACCTGGCCGGGGCGGCGTGGCTTTCGCTGCGGTTCCTTCAAGCGCGGATCGGCTTCCACAGCCTCGAGCGATGGCAGACCACTTACCTGCCCGTCTACGCCTTGTGGGTAGCGAGCGTGGTCGTCGTTCTCCCCCCGCTCTTCGCCTTCGACTGACGATGGATCGGCCGCGGCGGGTCGTCAGCTCACGGCCTTCTTCACGAGCGCGGCGATCTTCGACTCTTCCGTGGCCGTCAGCTCCTTCAGCGCGAAGGAGACCGGCCACATGGCGCCCTTGTCGAGATTCGCCTCCTCGGTAAAGCCGAACGTCGCGTACCTAGTGTTGAACTTGCGCGCGCTTTGGAAGAAGCAGAGAACCTTGCCGTCCTTGGCATACGCGGGCATCCCGTACCAGGTCTTCGGCGAGAGGGTGGGCGCGTTGGCCTTGATGATCGCATGGAGCCGCTTGCCGATAGCGCGATCCTTTTGCGGCATCTCAGCGATCTTCGCGAGCAGCGCCTTTTCCCCGTCCGCATTCCGTGCCTCTGCCTTCAGCTCTTGGGCGCGCTCCTTCATCGCCGCTCGTTCCTCGTCCGTGAATCCCTTCTTGCCGGTCGCTCTGGCGCGCGTGGCGGGCTTCTTCGTCGTCTTCTTTCCAGCTCTCTTCTCGGCCATTGCAAAGCACCTCCTCCGGACGGTTAAGCGGAACTCCTAATCGATAGCGCTCCAGGGTTGCACGAGTCAGGCTAGGCAGGAGATCCCGCTGCAAAGTGGACGACTACTCCCCGGTTGACCGGTCCACCGACTCTCTCAAAAGGTCGGCATGCCCGTTATGACGCGCGTACTCCTCGATCATGTGGCACAGGATCCATCTCAAGCTGGGGGCCCGACGGTCGGCCCACTTGCGGTGGGCGATCTGATCCAGACCGCCTTTAGCAAGCGCCTCCGCGACCGCCGCGCGAGATCGCTCGACGGCTCGCTCCCACAGATCTCGGAGCTGTTCGGGCGAGTCTTGCGCGGCCGAGTTCCAATCCCAGTCGGGGTCGGCTTCCCAGTCAACCGAGTCCCACGGGGGCTGTCGGGGATGCCCAAGCAGGGACCGGGGGAACCAGCCGTCCTCGACCAGCGCCATGTGCTTGAGCAAACCTCCCAGCGTCATCGAAGTCGGGTGGAGGGTCGCGTTGAGCCCGGCCGGGTCCATCCCGGAACACTTCCACGCCAGGGTTGCGCGCTGGTATTCGAGGAAGCCCAGGAGAGTGGCGGTCTCGTCGGCCGCAAGCGGAGGCTCGGGACGGCCGTGCTCGTCAACGTCAGTCATCGGCAAGACTCCGTTCTCTTAGGTGACTCGCATCCTTAGCTCGCATGCAGCAACTCTGCCAGTTCTCAGCGGTTCGTTTGTGCGCAAGACGGCGACCTATTAAGCCGACCGTTCAGAGCCGAGCAGATCGTCCAATGCTCGGTAAAGATCGGGAAACTCGAACTCGAAGCCAAGGTCCAATAACCGCGCAGGGATACACGTTCTGCCCGTCAATGCAATGGCCGGATCGGAGCCCATCAACCAGGCCCCGAATTTGACCAAGGGCGCTGGGGTTGGTGGCGACCATGGTCTGTGAAGGTGCTTCCGCAGCTCCTTCATTAGCGTTTCGTTGTGCACGGGATTCGGACTAGTGACGTTCACTGTCCCTTCTATCTCATGGTCCACCACGAACCGGAGAGCACGAAGCATGTCTCTGACGTGAATCCAGCTGACCCATTGGCGCCCCGTTGAGATCCGCCCTCCCAAACCGAGCTTGACCAGAAGGGTCAACCGATCGAGGACGGGCGTATCCGCGTCGAGCACAAGGCTCATGCGAAATATGACCTGCCGATCAGCGCTGGCCTCCTTCGCGGCTTGCTCCCAGGGAAGGGCAACGCCGGGCATCTGAGGAGGGCCGGGCGGGATCTCGCACTCCTCCGTAATGACCGCGTCTCCGGCATCTCCGTAGATGGCAGTGGAACTCGCCTGCACCCATAGCGCCGGGCGGGAAGCCCGTGAAGCTTTACCGAGGGCGAGGGTTGGCGTTACCCGTGAGGAACGAAGCAAGTCGATGTTCGCTTTCGTGGGTCGGCGGTCGACAAGCTCTCCTGCAAGATTGATCAGGACCGAGCCCTCTAATTCGCCGGCCCACTCGCCCACCGTCCGTCCGTCCCAGGTCACTTGTCGAAACTGTAAGCCGGCGCGCGGCGACCAACCATCGCATCTTGCTTGCGGCGCGAGTCACACTAGGACCTGTTGGGCGCGCCGGGGGCCGGGGCGCATGAACCGCGACGCAAGCCTCCGGTCGCCACGGATCCTCACGGTTGACAGGGGTAGCTCGCCCGCGGCGACGCCCAGGATGGCCTCTGGAGTTCCCTCGACAACGGCATCTGGATCCTCCTTCTCCCCAACCTCGACGCGGCCCTTTTCCACGGAGAGGACCGCTCCATCCACATGGATCTCGATTCGTCCGGATCGGGGTCGGTCGGGCAAGAGCGCTTCCAAAGCGACCGCCAACCACTCGGCTCGAAAGTCCTCTCTTGGCCCGCGCTCGGTCATCCAGCGACCTCCCCATCGGATAAGGCCGTAGACAGCGTCTTCCAGCCCACGACCGAACTCAGTGAGTTCGTAGGAGCCATCCTCGTGACGGCTAATCACTCCGTCTTCTGTCAGATCGCGCAAGCGGTCGGCGAGGAGGTTCGTAGCGATCCGGGGAAGCGCATCGCGGATCCCTGAATAGCGGCGCCGTCCAATCATCAATTCGCGCACGATCAAGAGAGTCCATCTATCGCCGACGTGATCGAGCGCCTTCGCAAGGCCGCAGTACTGACCGTAGGACTTCATGGAACCAGCCTAGCCGATGGACACTTGATTTTCTTGTCCTGATTGGTTTATTTTCTTGTCTATCAGGCCACGCCCAATAGGAGGTAGCCGAAATGGATCGCGAGCGACCGGACTGGGTTCCCGACGACCTCTATCCCTTCGAGAGCAAGTACGCCGAGTTCGACGGGATTCGTCTCCATTACATCGACGAGGGGATGGGACCCACCATCCTGTTCCTTCACGGGAATCCGACGTGGTCCTTTCTCTATCGAAACATCATCAGCGGACTCCGAGACGAGTTCCGATGCGTTGCCCTGGATTACCCGGGGTTCGGCTTATCGCCTACTCCCGACGATTACTCCCACACACCTTCTGAGCACGCCGTCGTCGTGAAGCGTCTCGTTAGAGAGCTCGACCTTCAAGACGTAACGCTCATGGCACAGGATTGGGGAGGCCCCATCGGCTTGACGGTGGCATCGGACGAACCTCATCGCTTCGCTGGCTTCATCCTCGGGAATACGTGGGCCTGGCCACTGAATGGCATCTTTCACTTCGAGTTCTTCGCGCGACTCATGGGAAGCCGCGTGGCCGGGTTCTGGATCCGAAATGCCAATGCTTTCGTCAACGTGATGATTCCTCTCGGCACAGAGACTCGACTGCCATCGGACGTGATGCGCGCCTACAGAGGACCCTTCTCGCAGCCCAAAGCACGCATCCCTACGTCACGATTCCCGAGGGAGCTGCTTGCCAGCCGTCCATTCATGACCCACTTGGCGGCGGGGCTCCATCGCGTCTCTCACCTACCTGTGCTGTTTACTTGGGGAGGCCGCGACTTTGCATTGCGAAAAGAAGTCGAACTTCCCCGCTTTCAGCGGCTCTTTCCGAACCACGAAACGGTCATACTCGAGCGCGCCAGACATTTCTTCCAGGAGGACGCTCCCGAGGAGGTAGTCATCGCTATCAAGGAATGGATGAAGCGTCGTGACGGACACCTAACTTCGCACCTTCTGGCGCCTTCACGTCCTCAACAGATCGGCTAGTTCTTTCGCGTTCTGCTGAGCATAGTTGGAGATGTCGACCGCGCGCAGGGTGCCGAGGAGATGATCAGCCGAATGCGCGAAGGCGGTGGGACTCGGCACCGCCCAACGGAGCGACATTTTGAGATCGAGGTCGCCGACGTCTACGGTGACATCGCCAATGTCACGGTTCGATCAGTGATCTATCGCGAGTACCTGCACTTGGGTCGCGTTGATGGTCGCTGGAAGATCGTCCACGCGTTCTGGGCACCCGTGGGAGACAAGACCTGACCTACGAGTCCGTCGAGGCCGAGGTTCAGTTCTGGTCTTTCAATAGCTCTGCGAGTTCCTTCGCGTTCCGCTGTGCGTAATCCCTGTAGCAGTTGTCTAGATCCGAATAAGCGCTGCGCTAGATCGAGTTTTCGCAGGTCGCGGCTGAGCGTCCGGCGATATTTATCAGTACTAGAGACCGTCACCCCCAGGCTCTACATCACCTCAGATAGGGCGAATCCCCCATCCCACCAATGACTGTCGGAAAATATCCATGCCGACCGAAGCCAAACGTGTCTACGACGCGTCTTGAAGGCATGAGGCCACAACCGAGGCAGCTATGACTGTTGGGGCCATCAAAGGCGGAATCACCGAGATCTCCGCCGAGGACGGCCAGGTCCTGGCGGTGCACCCGCGCAAGGACCCACTCGGCCTCCTCACCTGGCTTCCGAAAAGGTGACTCGCTGCACCAGCCTGGTTGCTAACTGTTCGCTGAGCCTCGCGGGAGCACGACATCCGCGCTTGCGCTGGCCAAGAGCTCTGCCAGTTCCTTGGCGTTCTGCTGAGCGTAGCTTCTGTGGCAGTTGTTCATCAGCACGTGGGTTTTCTTGGTGCCCTCGGCGAGCTCCGCCACTTTCGGAGCCCATTCCCCCAGCTCCCTCTCCGAGTAGAGGTACTTGAAGCGCTTCTGCACGGACCCTGACTCCCACTCGGCGTCGTTGTGGCCGTGGAAGCGGATCATCCCGAGATCCGCGGTCGCGGCGACCACCGGGGGGATCGAGCTCTTGAACCCCTGCGGCATGTCGACGCACACGTAGGGGATGCCGTGGCCCTCGAGGAACTCGAGCGCCTCCCCGCGGTTGTCCTCGGTCATCCACGTCTTGTTGCGGAACTCGACCGCTATCTCGAAGGGGGCGGCACGCTTGACGCATTCGAGGATGTAATCCTTGTTCTTGCGGGCGATCGTGAACCAGGGAGGGAACTGGAATAGCAGCACACCGAGCTTGCCGGCTTTGCGCAGCGGTTCCAGCGCCGATAAGAACCGGTCCCACACCTCGTCGATGACCTCGGGCTTCAGGTCCTTCGGATAGATGCTGTGCTTGTCGGGACGCTCTAGGTCTTTGTAGAGGGCGTCGGCTTTCGTGGGGTGTTGGGTCAGCAGCGAGAACGCTTTGATGTTGAACGTGAAGTTCTCGGGGGTGCGCGCCACCCATAGCTCCGAGTTCTTCTCCGATGGCGGGAAGTAGTAAGTCGAGTCGACCTCGACCAACGGGAAGTGGGCAGAGTAAAAGCGCAGTCGCTCTTCGGCGCTATCGGCCCCCTTCGGGTACCACCCGGATCCCAACAGCGACTTGTCGGTCCACGACGCCGTGCCGACGAGGATGTCTCCCATCTCCCAAGCTTAGGTCGACCACGCTTCGGTGCCTTCGAGATCGATCGTCACTTCGCCCGACGCCGGCGTACGGGTGACCTCGAAACCCGAAGCGGCTGCGAGGCGGCCGAAAGTGCGTGCGTCACGGAGCGCGCAGGCACGGGGGTCGTTGTTGAAGTACACATACATATCGGCTTCGTTTCCCCACCCCTCCCTCAGACGATCGATCCATGAGAGCAAGGCCTCCCGCCCGTAGCAAGGATGCGGGGTTCCCCGGCCCTCGTGGAAACGCAGGAACGCCCACTCCGTGGATCTCCATACCGGAGCTATCGGTTTCGAAAGCCGGTCCGCGAGACACCATGCGGTGCCGAATTTCTCTAGCAGCGCGCGGCATTCGGGCGTGAACCACGAGTCGTGCCGGAACTCGACCACGACACGGATGTGCTCGGGGAAGCGTCCGAGGACCCCTTCGAGATTCGCCAGGTCCGCCTTCAGATTGGGGGGCAGCTGGATCAGGATCGGACCCAGCTTCTCCTTCAACGGTACGACCGCCTGGAGGAACCGCTCCACCGGCTCCTCGGAATCACGTAACCGTTTGACGTGGGTCAGGAATCGACTCATCTTCACCGTGAAGACGAAGTCGTCCGGAGTTCGGTCTCGCCACGACGCGAATTGTTCCGGCGACGGTAGTCGATAGAACGAATTATTGAGCTCGACGGTCCGGAACCGCTGAGCGTAGAACTCGAGCCAGCGCGACTGAGGCACACCTTGCGGATAGAAGGTGTTCCGCCAGTGCTTGTAGTTCCAGCCGGAGGTCCCAAGATAGATGGGCATCTCCTGCGACCTCCTCTATTGCGTCTCTGCGGGTTGTCCTACCCGCCGCGGCAGGGCGCAGAAACCGGGGAACGTTCAATCTTTGACCTCGAGGGGACCCAAAGAATGCTCCCAAGTCACCACAAAACGGTTACAACTCGGGAAGACCCTCCATCGGCGTCGAGGCTTCCGCGTACACGCGCCGAGGGATGCGGCCGGCGCGGCGGGCCAAACGTCCCGCCTCTACCGCTTTGCGCATGGCTTCCGCCATCGCCGCCGGATCCTTCGAGCGCGTCACCGCGCTCGCGAGTAGCACTCCATCGCACCCGATCTCCATCGCTATCGCTGCGTCCGACGCCGTGCCCACGCCAGCATCGAGGATCACCGGTACTGATGTCTGCTCGACGATGATGGCGAGGTTGTAGGGATTGCGGATACCCATCCCGGAGCCGATCGGTGAGCCCAGCGGCATCACCGCCGCACAACCGATCTCTTCCAGCCGGCGCGCGAGGATCGGGTCGTCGTTCGTATAGGCGAGAACCACGAAGCCGTCGTCGACGACTGTCTCTGCGGCCTCCAACAGGCCGACGGGGTCGGGCAACAGCGTGCGATCGTCGCCGATCACCTCGAGCTTGAGCCAGTTCGTCTCGAAGGCGTCGCGCGCGAGCTTCGCAGTCGTCACCGCGTCCTTGGCGGTATAGCAACCGGCCGTGTTGGGAAGTATGCGGACGCCCACGCGCTGTAGGACATCGACGATCGATCCCTGGGCTGCGGGATCGATACGCCGGAGGGCCACCGTGGCCATCTCCGCGCCCGACGCTACGAGGGCACTTTCCAGAGCATCGAGACTGCGAGCCCCTCCCGTACCGAGGATGAGCCGAGACGAAAACTCTTCGCCTCCGAGAACGAGCGGATCTTCCATCGGGTCCCTAGCCTCCCTGGCTGGCGATCAGGACTTCGACACGATCGTCGTCGTGGATCGCCGTCTGGCCCCAGCCGGAGCGAGGCAGGACTTCACCATTCAGGGCCACGGCGATGCCGAAGCCGCGCGGGTCGTGACCGAGGCGGACGACCAGCTCGGCCACCGTGAACGCGTCGGGCAGCTGCGCTCGATCACCGTTCACGACCGCGTTCATGAGTGCCCTCCACTGAAACGATCTGCAGCGAACGGCGCGATGACGTCGACCTCTTCACCGGTCAGGATCCGGCTGATCGCGTCGGCGGTGACCGGGGCGAGCAGAACCCCGTTGCGGAAGTGACCGGTAGCCAGGAGCAGCCCATCGACGTGGGTACGACCGAGGAGTGGCGCGTTGTCCGGCGCTACCGGACGCAGACCCGCGACGGCGCCCACGAACGAAAGCTCGAGGATCCCGGGAACGAGCTCGAAGGCGGCCCGCAACAACTCATGAACGGCCTCGGCCGTCACCGTGTCGTCGAAGCCCCGCTCCTCCATCGTCGCGCCGACCACCACACGGCCGTCCGACCGCGCCACGATGTAGCCGTCGATCCCGCGCACGTTGTGGCGCGTTGGTGCTTCTGCCCCACGCAGCGTGACGAGCTGCCCCTTCACCGGACGGATCGGTATGGAGACGCCGGGAACGTCCAACTGTCCGCTATGGGCGCCGGCCGCGATCACGATGGCGTCCGCATCGAAGGTCGAGCCGGTGGCCGTTGCGACGGTCCCTTCCGTCACCGTGACGGCGCGCTCATGCTCGAACGCGACGTCGGTCTTCTCGCACGCGACCTGCAAAGCACGGGTCAGCGCAGCCGGATCGACCCGGTGGTCGTCGGGAGCGAGTATGCCGCCGCGAGCGCGCGGCGAGAGTGCCGGCTCCAGTTGCCTGCAGTCGGTACCGCTGAGGCGCTCGACCTTCAGCCCCAGGCTGAGCTGGAAGTCGTGGATGTGATCGAGCTCGGCGTTGTCGTCCGAGTCACGCGCAACGATCAGCGTGCCACTCGGTTCGTAGCCACACTTCATGCCCGACACTTCCTCGACCTCCGCCACGAAGGCGGGATACATCTCACTGGACGCGATATTGAGGCGAAGCAGAGCCTCCTCGCCGTAATGGACCTCGGTAACCGGTGCCAGCATGCCCGCGGCCATCCCGGACGCGCCACTTCCGGGACGGTCGTCGACGACCGTCACCGACATGCCTCGCTGCGCGCTGCGCCACGCGATGGAGAGACCGATGGCCCCTCCTCCGATGACGATCAAGTCGGGGATGGTCGATTCCTCCCTTCGCCCGGATTAACGGGATCAGGTTCTAAACCCCTTCTAAACAATTCTCTTGCACGAGTCGAGTACGTCGTGACCGGCGTTTAGAAGGGGTTTACGGTCGGCGCCGGGTTGCGCCCTCTCAGCTCTTTTGAGCTCCCGCGTTCTGCTTCGATGATACCGAAGCGCCCGTGCTAGATGAGTTGGCCAGCTTCGCAAGAACGGAGCCCTCCTCGTAGACGAGGTCCTTCTCGAGACGCACGACCGTTCCGTTGCCGGGCACCGCGTCGAAGCGAACATCGTCCACGAGCGTTCGCATCAGATGTATCCCCCGCCCACTCTCTGGAACTTCGCCCGGGATCTGGGATCCCGACACACCTTGCTCGAACCCCGCCCCCGCGTCGTCAACACTGATCTCACACTTGCGCTCGTCGATCTGCAGGGTTACTTCGTATTCTTGAGAGTTGCCTTGGGCATGCCTCAAGACGTTGGTGCATGCCTCGGTTAGCGCGACTTGGATGTCATCGTTACAAGCGTCGGTCACGCCGAGGTCGCGTAGCGCGCTTCGACACACGTGACGAACGGTTGGAACGCTGAGCTCGTCACGAGGCAACAAGAGACGCGAAGTGATCTTCACCCCTTAAGGTTGCCCATCGCCCCATACACGAAAACCCGCCGGCTACGCCGACAGCACCTTTCGCAAGGCAAGGAGTGCGGAGTCGATATCGGGCGTGGAGACATCTCGGTGCGTCACCAACCTCATGACGTCGGGATTGAGCCCCAGCGTTAGGACACCTTCACTCAGCAACGCGTCGGCGACCTCGGGGCCGCGCTTCGCGAACGGCCGCAGGTTCAGATAGACCATGTTCGTCTCCACCGAGGACAGATCGACCGCGTCGGGATGCAGATCGGCCAACCCCTCCGCAAGGCTCCGCGCGTTCGCGTGATCCTCGACGAGACGCTCCACCCCCGTCTCGAGAGCAACCCGAGCCGCAGCGGCGATGACGCCGACCTGGCGCATGCCCCCTCCCAGCCGCTTACGGAGGCGCCGGGCCTCGTCGATAACGGCAGTCCCGGCCACGACCATGGATCCGATCGGTGCGCCCAGTCCCTTCGAGAAGCAGAACGTAAGTGTGTCCGCGCACGATGCCCATTCGGCCGCCGGCACGCCGGTCGCCGCCTGCGCGTTGAAGATGCGCGCTCCGTCGAGGTGCACCGCCGCGCCGTTGTCGTGAGCCACCTTGGAGACGGCGCGGGCGTCGTCGATCGGGAACACGCGGCCCCCTCCCCCGTTGTGGGTGTTCTCCATCGCCACTACCGCGGTCCGAGGGTTGTGTAGGTTGCCCGCCCGGATCAGCGGCGCGACCTGATCCGCGGTTATCACTCCGTTCGTCCCTGGGATCGGGCGCGCAAGAAGCCCGAGATGCGCCGCCAGCGACCCCACCTCGTAGTGGAGGAAGTGCGCGCCGGCCTCGCAGATCACCTCGTCTCCCGGGTCCGACAGCGCACCGAGCGACACCTGATTGCCCATCGACCCGGTCGGAACGAAAAGCCCCGCCTCCTTCCCAAGAAGACCGGCTGCGAGCTCCTGCAACGCATTGACGGTGGGATCGTCGCCGAAGACGTCGTCGCCAACCTCGGCTTCGGCCATCGCGCGGCGCATCTCGGGCGTGGGCCGGGTAACGGTGTCGGAACGAAGATCGATCAACCGAAGAACACCTCCGCGGTTTCGAATAGGGCCGTGTCCACGGTCTTGAGCGTCCCCACCGCGTCCCCGATCGGCACGCGGACGATGTTGGTGCCCTGCAGCGCCACCATCTTGCCGTAATCACCGTCGTTCACCGCATCGATCGCGGCGATGCCGAAGCGGGTAGCAAGAACGCGGTCGAAAGCCGTGGGGGTACCCCCCCTTTGGATGTGACCCAGGATCGTCACGCGGGTCTCGTAGCCGGTGCGCTCCTCGATCTCCTTCTCCAACATCACCCCGATGCCGCCGAGGCGAGCGTGGCCGAAAGCGTCGGTGTTGCCATCCTGGATCGCTTCCTCGCCTTCTTCCGGAGTTGCTCCTTCAGCCACGACGACGATCGAGAAGGTGTGGCCTCGCTTGTGGCGGTGCTTGATGTGCTCGCACACCTGGTCGATGTTGAAGGGCCTCTCCGGCACCAGGATCGCGTCCGCTCCGCCGGCGATGCCGGAGTATGTCGCTATCCATCCCGCGTGACGGCCCATCACCTCGAGAACGATCACGCGGTTGTGGGACTCGGCAGTCGTGTGGAGCCGATCGATCGCGTCGGTGCATATCTGGACGGCGGTGTTGAAGCCGAACGTGAAGTCGGTGGCGTTGAGATCGTTGTCGATCGTCTTCGGGACGCCGACGACCTTGACGCCCTCCGCGGTCAGCTTGTCGGCAACGCCCAAAGTGTCTTCGCCGCCGACCGCGATCAGACCGTCGATCCGCTCTTCGGCGAGGCTCTCCTTGACCCGCTCGACCCCCTGCTCCTCCTTGAAGGGATTCGTCCGCGACGAGCCGAGGATCGTCCCGCCGCGATGCAGGATGCCCGACGTGTTCTCGGGAGTCAGGTGGGTGACCCGGTTCTCCAGGACCCCCCGCCACCCATCCCGGTACCCGACGATGGCATGCCCGTATTGGTTCACGCCCTTCCGGACAACCGCGCGGATCACCGCGTTAAGGCCGGGACAGTCACCGCCTCCGGTGAGGATGCCGACACGAGCCATACGCCCTCCTGGTCGTCTCTCCTTCTGGGGCCCCGGCCGGGGCACTAGACATCTTCTCTTATCGGGCGATGGTCTCAATCAGCCCACGGCCGCCGCCGACAACTAAGGGGTGGAGGCACCACGGTTCTTCCTGCGCGCGGTTGCGGCCGGCCTGCTCGTCGGGCTCGCTGCGGCTGCCCTGCCGCGCCCGGCGGTCGCGACCGACATCTCGGAGCTGCGCCGGCGCGCCCAGCAGCTCGCCGACGAGGTCTCCGGCCTGGAGCACCGGCGCGCAGGCCTGGTCTCGAGGTCGGACCGCCTGACGGCGAAGGTCGTAGCCGCGACGGCCGAGATCGGGGAGCTCGAGCTCGAGATCCACAACGCCGCCAGGGCCGAGGCCGTCGCACGCAGGCACTACATAGAGCGCGCGGTCGAGGCCTACAAGTCGGGCTCCACCACCCGGCTGGCGCTGCTGCTGTCGGCGCGATCCCTGGGCGAGCTCTACACGTTGGCCGAGGTCACTATGCAGGCCGGTGAAGCCGATGGTGACGCGCTGCAAGAGCTGATCGCGGCGCGCGAGAAGGTCGAGGCTGCCCAAGCTCGCGTGGACGAGCGGAAGCAAGCGCTGCTTGCCGACCAGCAGGCAGCCGACGCGGTCAAGAACGAGATCACCGACACGATCGCCGTCCGCCGCGCCACGCTCGCCGAGCTGACGGACAAGATCACGGCCCTCGAAGAACGAGCGCGTGCGGCTGCAGCAGTGGCCGCGACCGCGCAGGGGATCAACGTCGGCGAGGAACTTCTCAACTTGCTGAAGCCGGCCGGCCCGGCCCCCGCGATACCCGACAACTTCGTCTCCACCGGAGTCACCTTTGAAGGCATCGCGTCGTGGTACGGCCCCGGATTCGAAGGCAACCCGACCGCGAGCGGTCAGATCTTCGACCCGAGCCTCTACACCGCCGCATCCAAGGAGCTGCCGCTCGGCTCGTGGCTCTTCGTCCAGCATCAGGGCCGGGGTGTGGTCGTGCTGGTCAACGATCGTGGCCCCTACGTCGAAGGACGGATCCTCGACCTGAGCCACGCGGCGGCGCAGGCGGTCGGCATCACCGGGCTGGGCTGGATCAAGGCCACGATCCTCGTCAAGAAGTAAGGGAAACTCGGGCCATGGCTGACCTGGTCATGGCGATCGACGCCGGGACGACCGGCATCAAGGTCCTCGTGATCGACGGCGCGTCCGAAGTCAGGGGCCGCGCCTATTCGGAGTTCACCCAACACTTCCCTCGGCCGGGTTGGGTCGAGCACGACGCGACCGAGATCTGGCGCGTCACGCAGGAAGTGATGGCACAGGCGCTGACGGACGCGGGCGCAACGGCGTCCGACGTTGCCGCGATCGGCATCACCAACCAGCGCGAGACGACGGTCGTGTGGGACCGAGCCACGAGCAAGCCGGTGGCGCCCGCGATCGTGTGGCAGTGCCGCCGTTCGATCGAGATCTGCGAACGGCTCAAGGCACAGGGGCTCGAGGACGAGCTCCGAGCCCGCACCGGTTTGGTGCTCGATCCTTATTTCTCGTCTACGAAGATCATCTGGTACCTCGAGAACATCGAGGGCCTGCGCGGGCGGGCGGAGGCCGGCGAGCTCGCGTTCGGGACGATCGACTCGTGGCTCATCTGGAACCTCACCGACGGGGCCGTGCACGCGACCGAGCCCTCCAACGCGTCGCGCACGATGCTGTATTCGCTGAGCGAGGCCTCGTGGGACCCGTGGATCCTCGAGAGCCTCGACATCCCGTCGTCACTGCTCCCCGAGGTGCAGCCGTCGAGCGGGGTTATCGGGAGCGCGAGCCTCGACGGGATCGCCGTGCCGATCGCGGGAGTCGGTGGGGACCAGCAATCCGCGTTGTTCGGCCAGGCGTGCTTCTCCGACGGCATGGCGAAGAACACCTACGGCACCGGGTCCTTCGTGCTCATGAACACCGGTGCGCGGGTGCCGGTGTCGTCTCACGGCCTGCTGTCGACCGCGGCGTGGGACATCGGTGCCGGAGTTCGCTACGCCCTCGAGGGTGCGATCTTCGTTACGGGGGCAGCGATCCAGTGGCTGCGAGACGGGCTCGAAGTGATCGGATCCGCCGCGGAGGCCGGGCCCCTGGCCGCGTCGGTTCCCGACGCGGGAGGTACCTATCTCGTTCCTGCTTTCGTGGGCCTCGGAGCCCCGCACTGGGATGCCTACGCGCGCGGGGCGTATCTCGGCATCACGCGCGGCACGACCAAGGCACATCTTGCGCGCGCGGCGGTCGAGGCCATGGCTTACCAGACGCGCGATGTGGTCGCGGCGATGGAGGCGGACTCCGGCGTAACGGTGGCCGAGCTGCGCGTGGACGGAGGCGCCAGCGCGATGGATCTCTTGTGTCAGATCCAGGCCGATCAGCTCGGAGTGGTCGTGCGCCGGCCGGCCAACCTCGAGACCACGGCCCTGGGAGCCGCGTACCTCGCCGGACTCGCGACCGGCGTGTGGAGCTCGACCGACGAGATCGCCGCGGGATGGAAGGCGGCCGCCGAGTTCGAGCCGAGGGCATCCCGCGACGAGGTCGATGCCGCCTATGCAGGCTGGCAGAAAGCCGTCGAACGCTCCAAAGACTGGGCCCGCTGACTAGGAGGCGATGATCTCCTCGGAAAGCTCGATGTCGTCAACGTAACGGACGGCTTCGGGCAACGGCTCGGTTGCCGTCCGCGATGCGTACTCGTCGACGTACTGCTGACCCGACAGGTTCATGATCTCGAACATGATCTCGTCGGTGACGGACCGCAGCACCATGCGATCGGCTTCCTGGCCCGCGTAGCGCGAGAAGTCGAGCGGTTTCCCGAACCGAACGCGCACCGGGATCTGTCCGGTGAGGCGGGGCAGCTTCGCCGCCTTCGGCATGACCTCGTCCGTGCCGATGAGGCCGACGGGAACGACCGGCGCACCGGACGTCAGTGCGAGACGCGCGACACCGGTGCGGCCCCGGTAGAGGCGGCCGTCGGGCGAGCGCGTGCCTTCGGGATAGATCCCCAGCAGATGCTGTTCCTTGAGCACGTCGAGCGCGATCTCGAGGCTCTGTTGCGACTTCGATCCGCCCTGCCGTTCGCAGCTGATCTGTCCGACCGACTTGAAGAACCACGACGTCTTCCAGCTCTTGAAGTAGTCCGCCTTGGCCAGATAGGTCATCTTGCGCCGCTTGATGACGAGCGGGATGAAGAACGAGTCGAGGAAACTGACGTGGTTGGCCGCGATGATGGCCGCGCCTTTCTTCGGCACGTTCTCGAGACCCTCAGCCCGGATCCGGTAGAGCCCGAGCATGACGGGTTTGACGACGGCTTTGATCAGCCAGTAAGCCACGGCGAGCCAACCCCTCTCTTCCCCCAGGCCATGTTAGAGAATGGGTCGGCCCAGGTCGAATGTGAGCATCCACCTGCTCCGACGCAAGGCCACTCGTCCGGTTACCAGAGGGAGCCAGGGTTGACTGAGACCATCACGATCCTCGAGGGAGCCGAGGAGTTCAGCCTCGGTGATGGGCCCGTGGGGGCCTTGCTGATCCATGGGTTCACCGGCAGTCCCCAGAGCATGAGGGGCATCGGCGAATACCTCGCAGCGCGTGACATCGCAGTCTCGTGTCCCCGGTTGCCCGGTCACGGGACGACGTGGCAAGACTTGAACACGAAGACCACCAACGATTGGGTCGAAGCAGTCGATACCGCGTTCCATCAGCTAGCCGCATCGAAGGACGAGGTGTTCCTCGTTGCTCTGAGCTTCGGAGGCACGCTCGCCCTCGACCTCGCGGCGCGTTATCCGGATCGGGTAGCCGGGATCGTGACGTACGCCGGGTTCGTCCACACGAAGGACCCCCGTCGCTTCTTCGCGCCCGTGATCCGCTATCTCGTCAAGTCGTTGCCCGGAGTGAGTAACGACATCGCCGATCCGGAATCCTCGGAGATCGCATACGACCGCTTCCCCACGGCCGCGGCCCACTGGATGCTGAAGCTCGTCGCACGAGCTCGACGCGGACTCCCGGCCGTCACCTCACCGATCCTGATCATGCACGGCCGCAACGACACGACCGTCGCTCCTTACAACGCGAAGCTCATCCACGACTCGGTCGGTTCGATCGACAAAGAAGTCGTCTACCTCGATCGCAGCAATCACGTGATCCTGCTCGACTACGACCGCGACGAGGTCTTCGAGCGCACACACGCGTTCATCAAAGACCGCTCGAAGGCCCTGTAGAGGTGCCTTCCGAGAACGTCATCCTGCAGGGTCACATCATCGACTCGTTGATCTTGCCCCGGGTGATGGACGAGGTCGTCGAGCTCGGAGCGAGCTACGAGATCATCGACCTCCAGATCGGGCATACGAACGAAGACACGTCGTTCGCTCGTCTGCGGGTCACGGCCGACACCGACGCCACCCTGGCCCATCTCCTGGAACGCCTGCAGGGTCACGGTGCGAATCCTGAGACGGTCGAGGACGCGCAGATGACCGAGGCGGACACCGACGGCTCTTTCCCCGCGGGCTTCTATTCGTCTACGAACCTCGAGACCGAGGTGCGCATCGATGGAAAGTGGACGCCCGTCTATCACCCCGAGATGGACTGCGGGATCGTCGTGGAGGACGGACGGTCCCGGACGATCCCCATGGGCGAAGTGCGCAAGGGGATGCAGATCGTCATGGGCGGTCTCGGGATCAGGGTGCTGCCGATCGAGAAACCACGCGGCGCCGAGGAGCGGCAAGCCTTCGAGTTCATGTCGTCGGACATCTCGAGTGAGAAGCCCAAGGCGCTGCTCGTCGAGCAGGTCGCGAACCAGATGCGCATGGTGAAGGAGACCGGCAAGAGGATCATGTGGGTGGCCGGGCCCGCCGTGGTGCACACAGGCTCGGGGCCCGACCTATGCGCGCTTATCCGCGGCGGCTACGTGGACGCCTTCTTCGCGGGGAACGGGGTGGCCGCCCACGACATCGAGTCGAACATGTTCGGAACCTCGCTCGGTGTCTACCTCGAAAAGGGACTCCCGGCGGAACACGGTCACGAGCACCACATCAGGGCGATCAACGAGCTCCGTCGTCATGGCTCGTTCAAGGCTGCGATCGACGCCGGGGTCTTTGGGGACGGGATCGTGTATCACCTCGTGACTCACGGATCCGACTTCATCTTCGGAGGCAGTGTGCGCGACGACGGGCCACTCCCCGAGGTCGTCACCGACATGCTCGAGGTCCAGCGCCGTCTGCGTGAGGTGATCTGGGGAGCCGACGGCGAAGACCTGGTCGGCTACTGCATCGTAGTCGGGACGATGCTGCATGGGATCGCTACCGGCAACTGCTTGCCGGCGTCGGTCCCCCTCGTGTGTATCGACATCAATCAGGCCACGGTGACGAAGCTGATGGACCGCGGCTCGTTCCAGTCGCTCGGGATCATCACCGACGTGGGTCTGTTCATCCGCGAGCTCGCCGAGCAACTCGCTCCCGGCGAGCTCCGCCGCCCGAGCGCCGACGCAGCCGTCCGTAACGCCGCCTCCCGAACCCGCCGCTGAGCTTCTCTTGCCCTGAGGTGACCTCCGCGGGCACCTGAGGGGATCAGAACCACTTTCCTTGCGCCGCGCGCGGGCGTAGGCTACGGCGCATGAGGTTCCCCGAGCCCTTCGGTTAACTAGCTCGCAAGCCGGTTCGTTTCGCCGGGCCGGTGGCCCTTCTTCTTTCGATCGAGCTTCTCGACGAGCTCGTCTTCGGCGCCTATCAGGCCGCGTGGCCGTCCATCCGCGCCGACCTCGGCTTGAGCTACGCGCAGGTTGGCCTGGTCATCTCGATCGGGGCCGTCGTGGGCGCGCTCGTGGAGCCGGTTCTCGGATTGCTCGCGGATGCCGGGTGGCGGCGAGCTCTGATCCTCGGCGGCGGCGTCATGTTCGCGGCGACTCTCGCTGCGGCGGCGCTGGCGCAAGACTTCTCTCTGTTCCTTGTGGCTTCCGTCGCGGGCGCGCCGGCCTCGGGTGCGTTCGTGAGCCTCTCGCAGGCCGCGCTGATGGATCTCGATCCCGCCCGGCGCGAGCGCAATATGGCGACGTGGGTCGCGATCGGGTCTATCGGTGTCGTGGCCGGTCCTCTCCTTCTTGCCGCCTTCCTCGCGTCGGGCGCGGGGTGGAGGTCGCTGCTGCTGGTACTTGCCGTCGCGACACTGCCGTTGGTCCTCGTTGCCCGATCGACTCCCCTACTCGCGAACGAACGCAAGCCCGTCGGAGATACGTGGCGCTCCGCTCTCCGTTCGCTGCGCCGGCGCGAGGTTCTGAGATGGCTGGCCCTCGTCGAGCTCGGAGACCTCGTCGGCGACGTCCTCTATGGGTTCCTCGCGGTCTATCTCGTCGAGGTCGCCGATCTAACCGTGAAGCAGGCCGCCGGCGCCGTCGCACTGTGGGCGGCAACCGGTCTCATCGGTGACTGGGCCCTCCTTCGCATCCTGAAGCACGTCTCGTCGACGCGCTATCTGAGACTCACGGCGATGGTCATGCTCGTCGCGCTACCGGCCTTCCTCCTCGCTCACGGAACCGCCAAGTTCGTGCTCATCGCGGTCATCGGTGCTCTCTCCGCCGGGTGGTACGCACTCCCGCAGGCAGGGCTCTACGGAGAGTTCCCGGGCCGGAGCGGCACCGCGGTGGCGGTCTCCAACGCCGCCACGCTCGTCGCGGGGATCTTCCCGTTCCTGATGGGAGTGGCTGCGGACCGCTTCGGACTCGAGGCCGCGCTGTGGGCCGTCTTGGGAGGGCCGATAGCAGTCTTGGCGCTGATCCCCCGGGGCTACAGGGAGAGGCGGTCGGCGAGGACCTCGGCCAAGGTGGGCGACGACACCTCTTCGAGCTCGTAGGAGGCGCGGATCGCAGGCTTCGTGAGGTCTAGCACCTTGCGCAGGTCTATCGGAGTGGCGATCAGCACTACCTCGGCGTCCGACGAATTGATCGTGTTCTCGAGGTCCTTCCGTTGCTCCGCCGAATAGCCCATCGCGGGGAGCAGGGCGCCCATGTGGGGATAGCGCTCGAAGACCCCGGCGATGGAACCCTCGGCCCACGGACGGGGATCGACCAGCGTCGCTCCCGCCCGGCGGGCCGCGACCACCCCCGCGCCGAAACCCATCTCGCCGTGGGTCAGCGACGGTCCGTCTTCGACCACCAGCACCCTCTTCCCCGCCAGGGGCTCGTCACCTTCGATCGTCACCGGCGATCTTGCTTCCACGATCACCGCACGGGAGTTCTCGGTGGAGATCGTCTTCTTGAGCTGGTCGACGTCG
>Ga0299913_10000673_pt1 | contig 22723 bp, 19 predicted proteins | sample RVTome_9_FD_201360 | JGI IMG/M metagenome (GOLD analysis project Ga0299913, IMG submission 201360) | Soil microbial communities from uranium-contaminated site in the Upper Colorado River Basin, Wyoming, United States - RVT155D38 (version 2) ... | reverse complement strand
CGGCACCAGCAGGTAATGCCATTCGCAGACTGCAATCATTCGCATGATGGCATGCGGAGTAACGGCCTGTACCGGGGAGCGGGTCACGGCCAGTACCGCAAGCGATGCCGGGATTACTGCGAGCATCGCGGTAGTAAATACCCGGGCGGCCAACGCAGAAACCTGTTCATCCAGCCAAAGACCGCCCCAGATGAGCAGCGCGAAAATTATCAGCGGCGCCAGACTCCAGAAGTTGTCAACGATGCTGAACAGCTCGATTGTTGCCACCGGCGTCCGCCGGCCATACGCCTTAGCCTCCAGCAACATCAGGAGATAGCGAAAAAGAGCAGGCAACAGAAGGATGCCGAGCAACACGTCAAGCAAGAGCACCAGCTTGCCTGCCGCCTGGATGAGCGTCGCCAGCAAGGTAAAGAAGACGATGGCCACCAGGATCACCATATCGGTGGCGGGCCAGGCAAGCTCGCGCAAAAAGCGGCTTACGTTCATCGACGCGTCGCCATCCTGTCGTCGTCCTTCCGCGGAACCGGGTCGTATCCGGAACCGCCCCAGGGATGGCATCGGCCGAGTCTTTTCAGCACGAGCCACCCTCCCTGGATGCCGCCGTATTGCCGGAGCGCCTCGCTTGCGTATTCCGAGCAGGTGGGCTGAAAGCGGCAATGGACGCCGGTCAGCGGCGACAGTACACGCCGATACACCCACACGAGGCCTAGCAACGGGAACGCGACAATCCTGCCGGCTGCAGTCGTCACCTTTTCCTGAAGCGTTTCTGCCTCGCCGTGTCCGCGTTCCGGACTCGCCTGCCTCGTCGGTTTCGGCCTCCGAGTCATTCTCTCATCCCGTCCGGCGCCAGCGTGTGCCGGAGGGACCATCCTCGATGGCAATGCCCACCGAGGCAAGCCGGTCGCGGATTTCATCGGCCGCAACGAAATCGCGCTTCGCGCGTGCCTGGTTCCGCTGTTCGATCAGGCTTTCGATTTCCGTGGCGCCAAGGACGCCGTCGTTACTGCCTGCGAACCAGTCTTCGGCGTCCTTCTGCATCAGGCCCAGCAGATCGCCGGCAGCGTACAGCTGCAGCGCGAATTCGCGCCGTAGAACCTCGTCCGTTTCCTTGTTGAGCCGCCTCGCGAGGTGGAACATTTCCGCGAGGGCTTTCGGCGTGTTTATGTCGTCATCGAGGGCCTCGAGTACAGCAGCGGGAGGTTCGGCGGAGGATCTCTCCTCGCGACTGACTGCAATACCTCGCACTGCGCCGTACAGGCGATCGAGCTTGACTCTCGCCCCGTCGACGGCATCCTCGGACCAGTCGAGCGGTTGTCGGTAATGCGCGCCTAACAGGGCCAGGCGGATCACTTCACCGGGAATCATGGCAATGAGGTCATGCACCAGCAGAACGTTGCCGAGCGACTTCGACATCTTCGCGTTGTCCATGTTCAGATAGCCGTTGTGCAACCAGTACCTCGCGAGTGCCGCGCCATCGTGCGCGCAAGTGCTTTGCGCCAGTTCGTTCTCGTGATGCGGGAACACGAGGTCCTGGCCGCCGGCGTGAATGTCGATGGTGCGTCCAAGGTGTTTCGCCGCCATCGCGGAACATTCGATGTGCCATCCCGGGCGCCCGCGTCCCCACGGCGAATTCCAGCCGGGTTGATCTGGCGTCGACGGCTTCCACAGCACGAAGTCGTGCGGCGCCTTCTTGTACGGGGCGACCTCGACACGCGAACCCGCAATCATCTCTCGCAAATCGCGCTTCGACAGTTTTCCATAGTCTCTGTATGCGGAAACATCGAATAGCACGTGCCCTTCCGCCGCGTAGGCAAAACCCTTGTCGAGCAACGTCGCGATCATTTCGACCATTTCCGCGATATGCTCCGTGGCATGCGGTTCGACATCCGGGGGCGCCACGCCGAGCGCTGCCATGTCACTTCTGTAGACGGCAGCGAAACGGTCCGTGATGTCGCCGATGTTCTCGCCCGTCTCCCTGGCTGCCGCGATTATCTTGTCGTCGACGTCGGTGATGTTTCTCGCGAATGTGAGCTTGTATCTTCGCCGCAGGAGTCGTGCAAGAACGTCGAATACGACAGCAGGACGTGCGTTGCCGATGTGAGCGTAGTTGTAGACTGTCGGCCCGCACAGATACATCGTCACCTGGCCGGGAACAAGAGGCTCGAACCGGATCTTTGCGGCGGTCAGGGTATCGTGTAAGTAAATCGCCATAGTCCCTTTGTCGTCTGCCTGGTCGTCGAATCGGTGCGTAATGATAGCAACATCGCCCTGGGGTTTATCCGCCTCCGATGCGGGCATCGATGCAGCATGGCTTATAATGTGGTCACGGCCCCGCCGGCAAGTCAGCAGGAGCAAAGATGTCCGACGAATCCATCCAGTTTCATGCCCGCCGCTCGATCGTCCAGGTCGAGGAAGGTACGGAACTGGCGCCGAAATTCGACGATCGCGGCCTGATCGCGGCCGTAGTCACGGACGCTTCAAGCGGCGAACTGCTGATGCAGGGGTACATGAACGCCGAGGCACTCAGGCTGACGATATCGACCGGTGAGGCGCATTATTTCAGCCGCAGCAGGCAGTGCGTCTGGCACAAGGGCGCGACCAGCGGTCTCGTGCAGAAGGTGCAGGAACTGCTGGTCGACGACGATCAGGACTGCGTGTGGCTCAGGGTAACGGTGACAGGCGGCGCGAGTTGCCACGTGGGTTACCGTTCCTGTTTCTACCGCCGGATTCCAATCGGCAGGGAACATGAGGGCAAGCTCGTATTCACCGATACCGAGAAGGTGTTCGACCCCAGGGACGTATACGGCGACACTCCGAACCCGACGATTCTCTAGAGTCAGAGATTCGTTGCATAAGTCGCAATAGAAGGCCCGTAGGAGCCCGCCATTGCGGGCGACCGCGCGCCGGCGCTTCTATCAAGTTCTGGCCGGTCAGTAGCGTCCCTTCGGTTTCGGCTGTCGGCCTGCGCGCCGCTTTGCCGCCACGGGCAAGGGCTCGCGCGTTGCGATTACGCGCACCTGGAATACGTACTCGATCGTCCCGATAAGCCAGAGAAAGTATCCCAACAATTCGATGAACTCCTCGACAGCAAGTTTGATGATCCTCAGATAGTCGTCGCCAAGCATTGCCATCCACAACGGCTCGTGTCCCACCAGCCGCACGAACGCAAACTGAATCGTGGCACCGGCAAAAAGCAGCGTGAGCCCGGGCGACGGCCACAGGCGAAGCCAAGCGATGCGGAAGCGTCGACGGTGCCTGTAGGTGTACGCGATAATGAGGGATAGAACCAATGCCACCATCACCTGCCAGAAATTGTCGGCAACGTAACGGTCCAGAAAGAAATCCAGTTCGCGAATCATAAATGCAAGGGCGAGCCCGCCGAACCCGAACGCTATCGGTCGCTGCGACGGATAATGTCTCGCGACCCACGCATAGAGCAGGCCGCAGATAACGAGGATCGCCGGTTGAATAATCTCTACAGGTGAATACTCGCTTGTGCCGAGCGTATCGCCCGAATGCGTGAAGACCTGGAGCTTCAACCCGCCGGGCGATGCAATTTCGATTTGAGTCAGCAGCCACGTGACGAGCGCTATGCCGAGAAAGTAACTGATGTAGCGAACGAGTGCCATGCGTCGCCCTCGAAACCGGGGGTTGTACTATAGCCCGATTTGCAGCCGAGTTCGCGTTATGAAAGAGGCGCAGGCTTTGCGTCACCCGTAACCGGCACGGGATAGCTCGGCCGATCGACCACGCCGCTTCCTATTGGATTGACGACACCTGTATGAGAACCAGTCGAACGAGGTCTTCCACTATGGCCTTGCGAAGCAGCTCTTCTTCTCGCGCCTTGCCGAGCACCTGCGTTTCATCGTACGTGTAGTCGCGTGTAAGAGTGTGCAGCTGAGGTTCGAGCAGCGCCTTCTCGCCGCTTCTCACCGTGTAATAAACGGTGTAGTAAACCTCGAATTCGGTGGGCACATTGCGTGCTGACACCGAAAGTACCCGCTGTCCCGTGTCGTCCGCAAGAATTGTGAACTCGGCCGTGGCATCAACGGGAGATTCGACAAGCTCCGCGCCGGCGTTCTCGAGTTGCCTGCGAAAGGTACGGTAGAAAAGGCTGTAGCGGTCATCGGTAGCGATATAGGTACGAGCCAGTTCGGCCGGCACGGTCGGATCACCCCTCAGGTGAAATCCACAACTCACAAGCAGGCTCACGAACGACAGGAACAGGAGCCATCGGCAAAAGGCTCCCGGCATGGACGCAATCGCTCCGTAGCGCCTGCCGCTAAACAACGACATTGACCAGACGACCCGGCACGACGATGGTCTTTCGAATGCTCTTGTCCCCCACGAATCGCCTTACGTTCTCGTCGGCCAGCGCGGCTTTGGAGATTGTATCGGTGTCCGAGTCCGCGGCGACCGAAATTCGCCCCCGGAGCTTCCCGTTCACCTGCACGACGATTTCGACCATGTCCAGAACAAGCGCAGAACGATCAGCTTCCGGCCAGCGCACATTGACGACCGCCTCTTCGTGCCCGAGCACGTGCCACAGCTCGTGACATATGTGCGGCACGATCGGTGACAGCAGCAACACTACGGCTTCCAGCCCTTCACGGACGATCGCACGTCCGTTCGGCGAAGAGTCGTCGAAGCGATTGATCGCGTTGAGCAACTCCATGACTGCCGCTACCGCCGTATTGAACGTATAACGACGCCCGACGTCGTCGCTGACCTTCGCTATGGTCTGGTGGGTCTTTCGGCGGAGCGCTTTCTGTACTTCCGTCAGCCTGCCCGTGTCTGTAGCCTGGATGGCGCCATCCGACGCGTGTTCCTGAACCGAGCGCCAGAAGCGCTTGAGAAAGCGAAAAGCGCCCTGCACGCCCTCATCTGACCATTCCAGCGCCTGCTCGGGCGGCGCCGCAAACATCATGAACAGCCGCACGGTATCCGCACCGTACTTTTCGATGAGCTGCTGGGGATCTACGGTATTTCCCTTCGCCTTGGACATCTTAGCGCCGTCTTTCAGCACCATGCCCTGGGTCAGGAGGTTAGTGAACGGTTCGTCGGCGGATGACAGCCCGAAATCGCGCATCAGCTTCTGGAAGAAACGCGCATACAACAGGTGCAGAATCGCGTGTTCGACGCCACCGGTATACTGATCGACCGGCATCCAGTAACGTTCGCGCTCGTCAAGCATCGCATCCGCACTGTCGGGACAGGCGTATCGCGCGAAATACCATGATGATTCGACGAAGGTATCGAAAGTATCGGTTTCGCGTCTGGCCGGAGCGTCGCACTTCGGGCAGGTCGTTTCGAAAAATTCCGGCATTTGCCTGAGCGGCGAGCCCACGCCGGTGAACTCGACGTCTTCCGGCAATACGACCGGCAACTGATCCTCGGGCACCGGGACGGCGCCGCATTCCTCGCAGTAAACGATGGGAATCGGCGCGCCCCAATACCGTTGCCGCGACACCCCCCAGTCCCGCAGGCGATAGTGCACGCTGCGCCGCCCCCGGCCGGTCTGCTCGAAACGCAGAGCGATGGCATCGAAAGCCTGCCGATAGTCGAGGCCATCGAACTCGCCAGAATTGACGAGGATTCCGTACTCGACGTACGCGCCTTCCATAACGTCGATGTCCGTTCCATCCGCGGGGCGTACAACCTGCAGGATGGGCAGACCGTGCTTTTTCGAGAACTCCCAGTCGCGGTGATCGTGCCCTGGCACGACCATCACGGCGCCGGTGCCGTAGCTCATCAGCACGAAGTTGGCGACCCAGACCGGAACTTCGTCGCCGCTCATCGGATGGACAGCGGAGATACCGAGCGGCTTTCCCTTTTTCTCCATCGTTTCGAGACTGGCCTCGGCCGCCTGGGTCTTCCTGCAGTCCTCCAGGAATTCCGCGAGCTCAGGATCGCCGGCCGCGGCCCGTTCCGCCAACGGGTGCTCTGCAGCCACCGCTATGCAGGTGACGCCCATGATCGTGTCGGGTCGCGTCGTAAACACCGACAGCGGCTCACTGCCCGGCACGTCGAACGTCAGTTCGACGCCTTCGGAACGGCCGATCCAGTTGCGCTGCATGGTCTTGACGGACTCGGGCCAGCCCTCCATCCGGTCGAGGTTGTCCAGCAGTTCGTCCGCGTACGCCGTGATCTTCATGAACCACTGCGGAATCTCACGCCGTTCCACAAGCGCGTCGGAGCGCCAACCGCGGCCGTCTATCACCTGCTCGTTCGCCAGCACGGTCTGATCCACCGGGTCCCAGTTCACTACGGAGTTCTTGCGGTATACCAGCCCCCTGTCGAACAGCCTGGTGAACAGCCACTGCTCCCAGCGGTAATACTCCGGCCGGCAGGTTGTCAGCTCCCGCGACCAGTCATAGCCGTAGCCGAGCCGCTTCAGCTGGCCGCGCATGTAGTCGATGTTTCTGTACGTCCACCTGGCGGGCGGAATGCCACGCTGTATCGCGGCGTTCTCCGCCGGCATGCCGAACGCGTCCCATCCCATCGGCTGCAACACATGCATGCCCTGCATTCGCTGATAACGGGCGATGACGTCGTTGATCGTAAACACCCGCACATGGCCCATATGCAACTGCCCGCTGGGGTACGGAAACATCGTCAGCGAATAGAACTTCTCCCTGCCCGCATCCTCGCCAACCTCGAAGCAGCGCGTCTCCTCCCAGTAGTCACGGGCTGTCTTCTCAATACTTTCAGGGTGGTACGGCTTGCTCATCGGGTCTCTTTCGGCAACGCGCAGGCAATCAGGGGCAAGGCCCGGAAGGATATATGTTTCCTGTTCGGCACGCAGCAATGCAACGAACGCACCTGCTGCGGACACCTCAGGCCCGCATCGGGGGGTGTTCCACAAAGCGAGTTCGCGAAGCGGTGTCTGAGCGACTGGAATACCCCCACCGTGGCCCTGCGTTGCTGTTAGCTCTTCAGCGACGCAAGGATGCCCGACGCCCTTCGAATGTGCGCCATCCAAACCCCCCGACGATGACCAGTGCGAGACTGACCACCGGCCAGTTCCCTGCGACGCTGTACGGAGTAGCACCCGTCATCGGCACGACCTCCATCGTCAGCGTGGCGTACTCGAACTGCGGGGCGGTCTGCAGCAGTTCGCCACGGGCGCCGATGAAGGCGCTGATGCCGTTGTTGGTGGCGCGCACGACGTAGCGGGCCGCTTCGAGCGCGCGGACGCGCGCAATCTCGAGATGCTGGTGCGGTGCGATCGAATCGCCGAACCAGGCGTCGTTGCTGACATTGATGAGTATGGTCGCGTCCGGCAATGCGTACAGCTGTTCGGCGCCGTATGCATCCTCGTAACAGATGGCGACGGCAAGCCTGTCGCCGTCGGCGGTCCGGAGCAATGGCTGCTCCAATTCGCCGGGCGTCATGTCGCTGTGCGGGAGGCTCATCAACCGCATCCACTCACGCACCCGGTCAGGAACGGGAAAGTACTCGCCGAACGGCACCAGGTGCCGTTTGCGGTAAACCTGCCGCGTATCGCCATCGAGCATCAGCACACTGTTGTAAATATCGTCGCCGTCGCGTTCCAGTATGCCGAGGAGGAGTGTCTGTTGTTGGCGTTCGAGATCGAGCTGCAACAGTTCCAGATAACCCTCGACCTGATCGATGGCTGCGGGAATCGCAACCTCGGGCCACACGATGAGCTCGCTGTCTCGATGGCTCAGGATGGAACTGTGATACAGATCGAGCGTAATCGCGAATTGCTCGCGCAGCCATTTCTGATCCTGCGACACGCCGCCCTGCACGATCGTGGTCTTTCGCGGACTGCCGGAGGGCTCGGACCACTGCACCGCCTGAAATCCGGCGCCGGCAATCCAGGGAAGGATCACGACCGTCACCGCACCCCATCGCTGCAGTCCCCGACGCTCCCGGACTGCAAAAGCGGCGCTGGCGCTCAAGACGACAAGAAAGGAGGCGCCGTAGACGCCGAACACCGGCAGCCAGCCCGCAAGCGGCGAATCCACCTGGCTGTAACCAATGCTCATCCAGGGAAAGCCGGTCAGAAACCACCCGCGGAACCATTCGATTGCGACCCAGCCCGCCGGCGCAACGGCCACAAGCCGCCATGGATCAGCGGCGGCCAGCGTAGCGATCAGCCAGGCGATTGCGGCGAAGTACCAGGCCATGATCACCACGAGGCACACCATCAGCGCCACTGCAATCCAGAGCGGCGCCTCTCCGAACACGTGAATCGAGGTGTAAAGCCAGTATGTGCCGAACAGGAACAGGCCGGCACCGAACCAGAACGCGAGCCTGGCCGCCTCGCGTGGGCGCGCATGGAGGCACGCCGCCAGCAGCGGCAGAACGATCAGCGGCGCCATGGCGTAAAGACCGAGCGGCGCAAATGCCGTTGTCAGCATTGCGCCGGCAGCAAAGAAGGCCATACGAACGACAGCCGGCCGAGCTCTCAGAAATCGTTGCAACGGTTGGGAGTCGATGGACGCTGTCATCAGTGCTTGCGGATGCCCGGGAGGCGCCAAGCCGCCGATGCTACATCATTCAGCCTGTATTTCCCGTTGGACCTGGAGCGTGTCGATGCGATGGCGGTCCGCCTTGAGTACCCGAAACTCGAAGCCGCCGAAAGTAAGCTTCTCGCCGCGCCGCGGCAAGCGCCCGAGTTCATGCATTACCAGGCCGCCGGTAGTGTCGTAATCGTCGTCCGGCAGGTTGGTCTCGAAGTACTCGTTGAAATCCTCGATCCGTGTAAGGGCCCGTACCTGCCAAGTAGAGCGTCCCTCGGCGTCCGTTTCAGGCTGTATGCACGCGGCTTCCTCCGGATCGTGCTCGTCGTCAATCTCGCCGACGATTTCTTCCAGCACGTCCTCGATCGTAAGAAGGCCAGACACGCCTCCGTATTCATCGACGACGATTGCCATGTGATTGTGGCTGGCGCGGAACTCCTTGAGGAGAGCATTCAGTCTTTTCGATTCGGGTATGACCACTGCCGGCCGCAGATAGTCTTCGATGCGGAGTTCGCCGCGCTGTTCGTTACCGAAGTAACGCAGAAGATCCTTGGCGAGAAGTACGCCGAGCACTTCGTCGCGACCTTCGCCAATGACCGGAAAGCGCGAGTGGCCGGAATCGATGATGACCTTCAGCATCTCGTCGAGCTTCTGATTGCGTTCGATCACTACCATCTGTGAACGCGGAATCATCACCTCGCGAACCTGCGTTTCTGCAACTTCGAGAACGCCCTGCAGCATGTTCTGCTCTTCGGGATCGAAAACGCTCTCGGCCTGCTGTAGTAAATCGTGTATTTCTTCGCGGCTCCAGGGATCCCCTTTGATTGCGCGGACAATGCGCTTCAAAACTCCGGTTGACCCTGTGCCGCCGTTACCTGGAGGCTTGTCGTTCATTAAAGTGCCGTGGTCTCCTGACCCGTCATCGTCGATATTGTATCAGGTGCCTGTCAGGCATACGGATCGTCAAAGCCCTGGTTTGCCATGATGTGCGCCTCGAGGCGCTCCATTTCAGCCGCCCCCACCTCGGTCTTGTGGTCATAACCCAGCAAATGCAAGGTCCCGTGGACCAGCAGGTGGCCCCAGTGCCCGTCCACCGGCTTGCCCCGCCGCATAGCCTCGCGCTCGACCACGGGACCGCAGATCGCAAGATCGCCGAGCGTCCTCCGTCGCGTGGGCGGCAGGCCGGGGATGGTGCCCTCGTCCGCTGGAAACGCAAGAACGTTAGTGGCCCTGTCCCTGTTTCTGTACCGCCAGTTAAGGCTGCGGCTTTCCGCCTCGTCGACGATCCGGACCAGAACGTCGCAGGCACGCCCGTCCTTGTCGTCCGTCGCGTCGATCGCGGCCTCGATCCAGCGACGTATCTCACCTTCGTCCGGGAGACTCGCAACGCTGCAGGCTTGCTGCAATTCCAGGTTGACTGTCCGTTTCACGATTGCCGCCGACAGCGCCCGACTGCGGTACCTCGACCGGTCGCGCTCAGCGGCTCGACGGCTTTTGGGAACCGTTGCCGTCCGCTTCGTACGCTTCCACGATCCGTTGCACCAGCTCATGTCGAACGACGTCACCCGGCGTGAAATACGTAAAGGCTATGCCCTTCACGTGTTCAAGGATCTTGATCGCGTTCTTCAGACCGGACTCCGCGCCCGCCGGCAGGTCGATTTGGGTGACATCTCCCGTGACGACCGCATGCGACCCGAAACCTATCCGGGTCAGAAACATCTTCATCTGCGCCACGCTCGTGTTCTGGGCCTCGTCGAGTATGACGAACGATTCGTTCAGAGATCGGCCACGCATGAACGCGAGCGGCGCTATCTCGATGACGCTGCGCTCGATCAGTCTCGCTACCTGCTCGGGACCCATCATGTCGAACAACGCGTCGTACATCGGACGGAGATAAGGGTCGACCTTCTGCGACATATCACCCGGCAGAAATCCCAGGCGCTCGCCGGCTTCGACAGCCGGTCGAACCAGGATGATACGGCGCACCTCCTCGTTTTCGAGGGCGTCGATGGCGCTGGCGACGGCCAGGTAGGTCTTGCCGGTACCGGCCGGGCCTATGCCGAACGCCAGGTCGTGGTCGCGAATGTTCTGCAGATACGCACGCTGGTTTGCTCCGCGCGCACGCACCAGCTTGCGACGCGTCTGGATCTGTATCTCGCTGCTGTCGGACTCCCTCGCGCCGTTGCCCCTCTTCGCGGGTTGATCGGACGACGCCTCGACATCTCTCATTACGGACTCCTGCAGGTACATATGCACCCGCTCACGGTCCAGGTGCTCCTTGCCCGTGAGTTGAAAGAGCGAACGAATGACGTCGGATCCCAGCTGGGCGGCGCCCGGCTGTCCGGTGATTCTGAAGCGGTTTCCGCGGCTGGCGATTTCGACGTTCAGGCGGCGTTCGATCTGTCGCAGGTGCTCGTCGAACTGTCCGCACAGGTTGGCCAGACGGTTGTTGTCGGCGGGTTCCAGGACGACGTCCTTGGATATTTCTACAGCGTTCAATGGCGGGTTGTCGACCTCTCTTTCGTCCTGTCCCGAAACATGGGGCGGGACCGGCTACCTGCAAGACTACCTTGATGCTTTGCTGCATGGAATAGCGTGTTTCACAGGTTTGCACGCTGCAATGCCCGCAACGATGATGTAGGAGCCCCGCCATTGCGGGCGACCACGCTACGCAGAACTGCGTCCGCCTCCCGCGGGCACGGCCGCAGATCGCCCGCAATGGCGGGCTCCTGCAGCCGCAGGTGGCTTCGGCGCGGAAGTGGATCAGCCGACTGCCAGGCGGCCACGCAGGGAGTTCGGCATGGCCTCGGTGATTACGACGTCGACGAAGTGGCCCAGGCAGGCATCGTCGCCGTCGAAGTTGACCCAGCGGTTGTTTTCGGTGCGGCCGGCGAGCTGGTTTGCGTTCTTTCTCGAGCGACGCTCGACCAGGATCGTCTCAGTCGTGCCGACCATGCGTTCGCTGATGGCTTTTGCCTGCGCGTTGACCCGCGCCTGGAGCCGCTGCAGGCGGTCTTTCTTGACGGCTAACGGCGTGTCGTCGGCGAAGCTTGCGGCCGGGGTGCCGGGGCGGGCGCTGTAGATGAAGCTGAACGACTGGTCGAAAGCGAGATCGCCGATAAGCTGCAGGGTGGCTTCGAAGTCGACCTCCGTTTCGCCGGGGAAGCCGACGATGAAATCGGACGACAGGGAGATATCGGGGCGTGCCTCACGCAGTTTGCGGATTTTCTGCTTGTACTCGAGTGCCGTGTGTCCGCGCTTCATGCGCGCGAGCACCCGGTCGGAACCGTGCTGCACCGGCAGATGCAGGTAGTTCGCCAGTTCGGGGACTTCCGCGTAGGCCTGTTTGAGGCTGTCGGTAAACTCGACCGGATGCGAGGTCGTAAAGCGGATGCGCTCGATGCCCTCGATCGCCGCGACGTAGTAGATCAGGGTCGCCAGGTCCGCGATATGACCGTCGAAGGTTTCGCCGCGGTAAGCGTTGACGTTCTGTCCCAGCAGATTGACTTCGCGTACGCCCTGCGCGGCGAGGCTGACGATCTCCGCCACGACGTCATCGAGCGGCCGGCTGATCTCCTCGCCGCGAGTGTAGGGAACTACACAGAAGGTACAGTACTTGCTGCAACCTTCCATGATTGACACAAACGCCGTCGGCCCTTCGGCGCGCGGTTCGGGCAGGCAGTCGAACTTCTCGATTTCCGGAAAGGAAATGTCTACGACGGGACGGCCTTTCGACCTGACTTCCTCGAGCATTTCGGGCAAGCGATGCAAGGTCTGCGGTCCGAATACGAGATCGACGTAAGGCGCACGCCGGTTGATGCCCTCGCCTTCCTGGCTGGCTACGCAGCCGCCCACCCCGATCATGAGTTGGGGGCGCTTTTGTTTCAGCTCGCGCCAGCGACCAAGCTCGGAAAACACTTTCTCCTGCGCCTTCTCGCGAATCGAACAGGTATTGACCAGAAGCAGATCGGCTTCCTCCGCCACCGCCGTCAGCTCGAATCCGTGCGACGCGCGCAGCACGTCGGCCATCTTCTCCGAGTCATACTCGTTCATCTGGCAGCCGTAGGTTTTGATGTATAGCTTGCTGGTCACGGCGTCTGCTGCGATTTACCTTGAACCGTCCGGAAAAGCGTCCGGCCTTTTTCAGAACGGGATATCGTCGTCGAAATCGTCCGGTGACGAGCGTTGCGGCGCGGAGCCTGTACCAGGGTCGCTCATCGCGGGCGCCCCGCCGCCCGAACGGCTGCCCAGCATCTGCATTTCGTCCGCGACGATTTCCGTCGTGTAACGGTCGTTGCCCTGTTTGTCCTGCCACTTGCGGGTCCTGAGCTTGCCCTCGATGTACACCTGCGAACCCTTGCGCAGGTACTCGGCCGCAATTTCCGCAAGCTTGCCGAACATTGCGACGCTGTGCCACTCGGTGCGGTCCTTCTGCTCCCCCGTCTGCTTGTCTTTCCAGGACTCGTTGGTTGCGATGCGCAGGTTGGTCACCGCCGAGCCGCTGGGCATGTAACGCGTCTCGGGGTCCTGTCCGAGATTGCCGATAACGATTACCTTGTTGACTCCGCGAGCCATATTCGATCCTCTGGATTTTTTGGCGCAACACCAGCCGAAATCGACGTTCTGGTCCTGCGAGGGCTGCTTATTGTAGAGCCTGGGGAGTCAAAAGCCACCCCGATTTCTGGCGGTTTGCCGGCTAAACGACCGTCCTGCATTTATGTCTTGCCACTTCGTAGACCGGATGATTCATGAACGCCGATCTTCGGTGGTAAGCGGAACCCCGGCCGGAGGGGAGGTCTCTTCAGGGACGCAGTGAACCCGTCCATGGGGGCTGCGCGCAAAACGTCCGTGTTTAGCACGCCCCTGAAGAGTCCTCCCCTCCGGCCGGGGTTCCGCTCATACGTCGTGCCGTTCATGAATCATGCTCCGTGCGCTGCGTCTTCGTCATGCCTGTGCGGCTGCTGAAGCGTTGGGCGACTAGCCAGACAGCCACCACTGCCGCACCGAAAACGAAGACGTCCGCGGGGGGCCGGGCTTCGAGGAGCCAGCCGCCGGCCAGGCCGCCGGCGAAGATGCCCAGGAACTGGGCGCTGGAGAACACGCCGAGCGAGGCGCCGCGGATCGGGTCGTCAGCGAGAATCGACAGGCGCGCGGGGAGTCCTGCTTCGAGGAAATTGAAGCCGGCGAAGAACAGCGCCAGCCCGGCGATGACCGGCAACCTTCCGAAGGCGCCGTATGCGAGCAACAGCTGGCCGATGCCGAGCAGGAATATGGCGATGGTAACCGTGTAGGCTTTGCCCCGCCGTTCGTCCGCCAGGATCAGCGGGATGGTGCCTGCGAGCGAGACGACCAGGGCGGCAGCGTAGACCTTCCACTGCCCGTGGACCGGTATGTCTGCCTGGCTCTCGAGCAGGAACGGCAGTGCGACGAAGCTCGCGGCCAACAGGGCATGCAGCATGAAAATATAGAGGTCGAGGCGCAGCAGGTCAGGCTTCAGCGCGGCGCGCGCCGGTACCCGCGACGCCGACGTTGACGGGCCGATGCCGCTCGGCAGCAGCCAGAGCATGGCGGCGGCGGCAACCGCGAGGGCCGCGCAGAGCCAGAACAGGGACCGGACCCCGCTGATCGCGGCGATGGCAGGTCCGACGACCAGCGCCAGCAGAAACGTGGTGCCGATGCCGGCGCCGAAAATGGCCATGGTACGGGTGCGGATTTCCGACCGTGTGGCATCGGCCAGCAATGCGGTAAGCGTTGCCGAGACCGCGCCTGCGCCCTGCAGGAGACGGCCCGCGATGACTCCGTAGATGGTCTCGCTGGACGCCGCGAGAATGCTGCCGGCCGCGAAGATCGAAAGGCCGAGCAGAATGACGGGAACCCTGCCCAGCCGGTCCGACAGCGCCCCGAGCGGAATCTGCAACAATGCCTGGGTCAGGCCGTAACCGCCCACCGCAACGCCGATCAGCGTCGGCGTGGCGCCCGGCAAGCTGCCGGCGAACAGCGCCATGACGGGCAATAACGCAAAAAGAGCGAACAAACGCAGCATCGCGATGGTCGTAACTATCGCAGTTGCGCGAAGCTCGCGCGGCAGCATCACCGCAAAGAATCTTTCCTTCGTCCTGTTCATGTCCTGCCGGTATGAAGACTGCCGGGATTGGCCGCGGCCGGACCATAACGCACTGATTCGTCAGCGCTTCGAGAATGGCTCACGAGCGGAAATGTCCTTGGGCCGGTAACGGTTCGGTGTCCGCAATTGTCGGACGAATCCGCCTTTGCGCCTGCCTCAAGCGGCGGCGTATATTAGCAGGTTGTCCTGCGCTCACCGCAAAACGCATTCTATGAAATACATCGACATACGCGGCGCGCGAACTCACAACCTGAAAAATCTGGATCTGAGTTTGCCGCGCGACAAGCTGATCGTGTTTACGGGATTGTCGGGCTCCGGCAAGTCATCGCTCGCGTTCGACACGATTTATGCCGAAGGCCAGCGTCGCTACGTCGAATCGTTGTCCGCATACGCCCGCCAGTTTCTATCCATGATGGAAAAGCCGGATGTCGATCATATCGACGGCCTGTCGCCTGCCATATCGATAGAACAGAAGTCCACGTCGCACAATCCGCGTTCGACGGTCGGCACGGTTACCGAAATCTACGACTACCTGCGGCTGCTGTACGCCCGTGTCGGCACGCCGCGCTGTCCCCTGCACGGCGTTGCGCTCGAGGCGCAGACGGTGAGCCAGATGGTGGACCAGGTGCTGGCGCTGCCGCGGGGAGCCAGGCTGATGCTGCTGGCGCCGGTCGTACAGGACCGCAAGGGCGAACATGTGCAGCTCATGCAGGACCTGCAGGCGCAGGGCTTCATTCGCGCACGTATCGACGGCGAGGTGTACGAACTCGACGACCCTCCGAAACTCGACCTGCGCCGCAAGCATTCCATCGACGCTGTCATCGACCGCTTCAAGGTAAAGCCAGACATCGGCATCCGGCTTGCGGAATCCTTCGAGACTGCCCTGCGCATGGCGGATGGCGTGGCGCGCGTTGCGTTCATGGAAGACGGAGACCAGGAGGAGTTGCTGTTTTCCGATCGCTTCGCCTGCAACATCTGCGGCTACAGTCTGACGGAACTCGAACCGCGGCTGTTTTCATTCAACAATCCGACCGGCGCCTGCCCCGGATGCGACGGTCTTGGCGTCAAGCAGTTCTTCGATCCCTCCCGCGTAGTCGTAAACCCGGACCTGTCGCTGGCCGGCGGCGCCATCAGGGGATGGGACCGCAAGACCGTCTATTACTTCCAGATGATCCAGAGCCTGGCGGAACACTACGAGTTCGACATCGAGACGCCGTTCGGCGAGTTGCCGGAGAACATTCGCGATATCATTCTCTACGGCAGCGGAAAAGAACGGATCTCGTTTCATTACGCGAACGATCGCGGCCTCGAGATCAGCCGCCGTCATCGCTTCGAAGGCGTCCTTCCGAATCTCGAGCGCCGCTTTCGGGAGACCGAGTCCTCCGCCGTCCGCGAGGAACTGAGCCGCTTTCTCAACAGCCAGCCCTGCCCGGAATGCGGCGGCACGCGTCTCAACCGCGCGGCACGGAACGTATTTATCACCGACCTGTCCCTGCCCGACATCAGCAACATGTCCGTTGGACGCGCCCGCGAGTTTTTCGCGCAACTGACACTGCAAGGCTGGCGCGCCACGATCGCGGCGCGCATCGTGAAGGAGATCAACGAGCGGCTCGGCTTTTTGAGCGATGTCGGTCTGGATTACCTGTCACTCAATCGCAGCGCCGAAACCCTGTCAGGAGGCGAAGCCCAGCGCATCCGGCTTGCGAGCCAGATAGGTTCCGGACTGGTTGGCGTGATGTACATACTCGACGAGCCCTCGATCGGCCTGCACCAGCGGGACAACAAGCGCCTGCTCGGCACGCTGCTGCATCTGCGCGACATCGGCAATACCGTGATCGTGGTGGAACACGACGAAGAGGCCATTCTTGCCGCGGACCACGTCGTCGACCTGGGTCCGGGGGCCGGCGTGCACGGTGGCCGCGTCGTGGCGGCAGGAACGCCGGACGAAATCGCACGCAACGCGCAGTCACTGACGGGGCAGTACCTGTCCGGCAGACGCTCGATCGCACTTCCCGAAAAGCGCCTGCAGGTCGACCGCAAGCGGCAGCTCGCAATCAGCGGTGCTCGCGGCAACAACCTGAAGTCGGTCGACGTTTCCATTCCGCTCGGCCTCATGACCTGCGTCACGGGCGTCTCCGGTTCCGGCAAATCCACGCTGGTCAACGACACGCTGTACAAGGCAGTCGCAGAGACTCTCAATCGCAGCAGCCACAATGCCGCGCCGCACGACGGCATAACGGGCCTCGAACTGATCGACCGCGTCATCGATATCAGCCAGAGCCCGATCGGCCGCACGCCGCGCTCGAATCCTGCCACGTACAGCGGGTTGTTCACCCCGATCCGGGAGCTGTTCGCCGGCACGCAGGAAGCACGCTCCCGCGGTTACCTGCCCGGCCGCTTCAGCTTCAACGTGAAAGGCGGCCGCTGCGAAGCCTGCCAGGGCGACGGCGTTATCAAGGTCGAGATGCACTTTCTCCCCGACATCTATGTCTCCTGCGACGTATGTCGCGGCAAGCGCTACAACCGTGAAACCCTCGAGATACGCTACAAAGGCAAGAACATATACGAAGTGCTGGAAATGACCGTCGAAGACGCATCCGACTTCTTCCGCAACGTGCCAGTCGTATCGAAGAAACTGCAAACGCTCATGGACGTCGGGCTTTCCTACGTCCGCCTCGGACAGAACGCCACCACCCTGTCCGGCGGCGAGGCCCAGCGCGTCAAACTCGCCAGGGAGCTCTCCAAGCGCGACACCGGCAGCACGCTCTACATCCTGGACGAGCCCACCACAGGCCTGCACTTCCACGACATCGAACAGCTGCTCTCCGTGCTGCACCGCCTGCGTGACAAAGGCAACACCGTCGTCGTCATCGAACACAACCTCGACGTCATCAAGACCGCGGACTGGGTCATCGACTTAGGCCCGGAAGGCGGCGACGGCGGGGGCCGCATCGTCGCCACCGGCACACCCGAAGAGGTGGCGGACACGCCCGAGTCGTTCACCGGCCAGTACCTGCAACCCTTGCTGGCGAAGGTGCGTCGGAAAAAACGCGCGTCGCGGTAGGGGCTGCGTGGTGCCATCTTGCTGATGCCACCTCGCCACCGGATTGCTGAACGGTCTTTAGGGCAGTGGTAAGCGAAGTGCGGCCGGGGATGGGGAGGTCATTCCAGGAACGCCGTGAACCCATCCATGGGGGCTCCGCGCAAAACATCCCTGTTTTGCGACGGTCCTGAAATGACCTCCCCATCCCCGGCCACACTTCGCCGAGACGTTGCGCCGTCCAGCAATCCGGCTGCGTCGTCTTCTGTCCCGTCGTCTCGCACCGCGTTTATCCGAGCGCTGGTGCGACGGACGATTCCTCGCTGACACGTAAATCGTCGCGGGCGACAATCCGAGCGCTGCCGACAGGGCACGATTCATGAACGCGCGATAACGTCTCGGAGGAGTGCCATGAGGGGGGAGGGCTTTTCAGGATCGTCGCAAACAGGGATGTTTGCGCGAAGCCCCCATGGACGGGTTCACGGCGTTCCTGAAAAGCCCTCCCCCCTCATGGCACTCCGATCACCACTGCCCTCGATTCGTTCATGAATCGTACTCGTGCAGTGCCCATTCCATGCGTTAGCCGGTCGGGTGAGCCGTCCTCTCAAGGTCAGGTTCCTGCCAGTCGTAGGAAATGCGTTTCAGGGTTCGGCCGGTGATTACGCCTGCGGTTATGGAGCCGTTGACGTTCAGCGCAGTGCGGGCCATGTCGATCAAGGGTTCGATGGAGATCAGCAGGGCCGCCAGGGTCACCGGGAAACCCATCGCCGGCAGTACGATCAGGGCGGCGAAGGTTGCGCCGCCGCCGACGCCTGCGACGCCGAAGGAACTGACGGCAACGACACCCACGAGTGTGGCGATGAAACCCGGATCGATCGGGTTGATGCCCATCGTCGGTGCGATCATGGCTGCGAGCATGGCGGGATAGATGCCGGCGCATCCGTTCTGGCCGATCGTCGCGCCGAAGGTGGCGGAGAGGTTGGCGACAGGACTCGGGACTTTCAGTTCATCAACCTGTGTTTCGACGTTGAGCGGTATCGTGGCAGCCGAACTGCGAGAAGTGAAGGCGAAGGTCAGGACCGGCCAGACCTTCTTGAAGTAGTCCATGACGTTGACGCCGTTCAGGCGCAGCAGGAGCGCGTGTACGACGAACATGATGGCGATAGCAAGATAGGATGCCACCACGAAAGTCAGCAGTTGCAGGATATCCGTAAGGTTGGAACCCGCGACGACCTTGGTCATCAGTGCGAGGATGCCATAAGGAGTCAGCGCCATGACCATTCGCACCAGTTTCATGATGATCGACTGGGCGGTTTCGACGAAGTGGACGATGGAACGGCCGCGTTCCGGATCGTCTCTCGCTACGTGCAATGCAGCGATGCCGAACAGAATGCCGAACAGGACGACGGCTATCACCGAGGTCGGCCGCGCTCCGGTAAGGTCGTAGAATATGTTGGAGGGAATGAAGCGGAGAAGCATGTCGGCAAACGTCAGGTCCGCGAGCGTTTCCTGTCGAACGACCAGCGCTTCGGCTCTCGCGAGTTCGCGCGCGCCTTCGGTGAGGCCTTCGGCGGTCAGTCCGAAGAGGTTGACGATGGCGATGCCGACAAGTGCTGAAACCATGGTCGTCGCCACGAGGATGCCGATCACCATGCCGCCGATCTTTCCCAGTGTCGCAAGCTCCCGCATTCGCACGACGGCCGCGATCATCATGACCAGGACAAGCGGCATGATGATCATCTTGAGCAAGTTGATGTAGCCTTCTCCGATGACGTTCGTCCACAGGAGCGTGCCTTCTATTGCCGCCGGGTTGCCTGCCTGGGTTGCCTGCAACAGCAGCCCGAACGCAACTCCTGCGATCAGGCCGGCCAGAATTCGCTGAGCCAGCGAAAACCGCGGCGCACGAAGCCTGGTCAGGACAACGATCAGGCCTATGAAGATCAGCAGATTGATCGGGACGAGGAAAGTCAAGGTCTGCACCGCCTGGCGGTTCGCGCCGGTCGTGCCCGGAAAGCCGGGAGAATGCTACAAATCCTGACGCACCGCAAAAACAGGCCGTTTTGGTTGGACATGTAACTGAAAACCTAGTGTCGTGTCCGCGCTTTGCCTGCGACGTAGCGATCGAAAGCGACGGCGAAACGCTGCGGCGCCTCGGGGTGCATGCGCAGGTACATCGACGGCTCGATCAGTTCCAGCTCCATCAGCAAAAAGCGGCCGTCGGACCCGCGTACGAGGTCGCAGCGCGCGTAAACCGGTTGTGGCTTCACGAGGCCGAGTATCCTGTCGGCAATTGACACCAGCGAGGTCTCGGGAACCACGGCCGTGACGCTGGCGCCGTGTTCTTCCTGCACTCGAAAATCCCGCGCCTTTGGCACTTTCCGGATAGCGTGGCTTAAAGTGCCTCCAAGATAAAACAACGAGTACTCTCCCTCTATCCGGATGTTCTCTACGAACGGCTGCACGACAAAGGCACGATCGCGAAAGGCATCCAGCAGCAGCTCCGCCTTGTCCGCAGCGTCGTTACGATCGAGCAGAAAAGTATCCTTGGCGTTGGTGCTGACGACGGGCTTGATGACCAGTCTTTCGCTGCACAGGGTGTGGAAGAAGGTCGACAGCTGCTCCCGCAAAAGGCCGTCGAACCAAAGGCTTGGAACGATATCGACGCCTCGCGTTTCGAGGTCGCGCAGGTAAGTCTTGGGTACTCCCCAGCGAACCAGTTCGAAGTCGTTGACCAGTACGGCAGCGGAGCGGTCGACTTTCTCGAGCAGGTCAATGAAGCGCGTCACGTCCTCCGGGTAGTCCCAGGGAGTGCCGATGTACACGGCGTCATAGGCATCCCAATCGACTCCGGGACTGCGCCACGCGACGGTATCGATGTGCCAGCCGAGCGCCTGCAACGGCGGAATCGCAAGGTCGGCATCGATAGACCAGCCTTCCGTTCTGTCCATGGTGAGGAACGCACAGCGCTTCGACTTCATCGAATGTATCCTTTAGCGCTGCAACATGCGGCGCATACCGATTCGGTTTGCGACGTTGATGCCTGCCTCCGCTTCCTCCGCCAGGATCTGTGACATTGCCGGTCCGAGTTCGTGCCGGGCAAGCGGTAAGAATCCGAACTGTTCGTAAAAGCGCGCATTCCACGGCAAATGCCGGAACGTAATGAGCGACAGACTCGAAAACTCATGGCTTTCGGCCCACCCGATAACGGTATTGACGAGGCGCGTACCGATGCCGCGTCGCGCGTGCCGCGGATGCACGTCGACTTCGTCAAGAAACGCCTCGCCATCGAGCACCACAGCCAGCGCGAAGCCGACCGGCCGCCCTGCCTTGTCGACGGCCATCCAGAGTCGACCGTCTTCCTGCGCATCCCTGAGAGTAGCGCGGTCAGTTACGAGGTAGCGCAGCGCGGCAGGCAGATCTTCTTCGGGAAACATGGTCGCGGCGGCCTGCTCCAGTTTCGGTACTGCCGGGAGGTGTTGCCTCGCCGCGGGGATAACGCTATAGGTTTCGGACACGAGATCGCAGATTCCGGTACTCAAGTAGACAACCGTGCGTCTTCAGGCCTCGCTTGCCTTCGATCGCAGACCCGGCCACGGGCTGGCGTGCAACTGGCGGTCGTGTATACGCCCGAGGAGAAGCATTGCGAGTATTGCCCCTGACAGCGCCCACGCCATATCGGACTGCGTGTCCCACACGTATCCCTGCGTGCCCAGGAACGATTCCGCGGCTTCCGACGAAACCAGGGCGGCAACCCATTCGATCAGCTCGTAGAACGCGCTGATGCCGAGACACGTGCCGACGATGAAGAAATTACGCCAGCCGGGCGTGGAAAAAACCGCGTTCCTGATGGTGATTTCGCGAGCGATGATCGCCGGAACGAAGCCTTGCAGGAAATGGCCCAGCTTGTCGTAGTTGTTGCGGTCCTGGCCGAACGTGTCGCGAATCCAGTCGAACAGCGGCACTTCCGCATACGTGTAATGCCCGCCGACGATCAGGACGACACAATGGATCAGTATCAGCACGTAAGCCAGCCGGGTCAGCGGGAACCGGAGTCGCGTGAACCACAGGATGCCGGCACCGATGACGGCCGGAAGCACCTCGAGGAACCAGGTCGGGTAGTCCCTGGGACCGATCGCCGACCAGGTGAAAAACGCTGCGAACACCCCGATCCAGGCAAACTGCAGGAAGCGTGATGTCCCGTCGTCCGGTATTTGCGTTTGCACATTCATGGTGCTTCCTGTTGGCCGGCTTGCCGACTCCGGCTTCAATAGTGAGGCGGTCTTTCGTCGTTTCGCTCATCCGCAGACGACCCCTCGGACATGCCACGCAATCTCTCGACCAGCGACTGGCAGACCTGTTCGAGGCGTGTCAATTGCGCCTGTTGGTCCGTCAGAACCCGATTAGCCTCGTCGAGCGCATGCTCCTGGTGAGCGAGCTTTACCTCGATATCGATCAGTCGCTGCTCATTCATGCCGATTCCCCCAGGGTCGCTTAGATCTTTATTATCAGTGTATTACGTCGCACAATACGTGCGCCATCGAAATCTGCAACAACCCGCCGCTGCCCGGACGCGAAGCCGCGCCGATCGCCGCCGTGTATGCTTGCCGGTCCCTCAGATCACTTGAGCCGCCGATCATTACATGACTCTCATTCGATTCGACCGGGTCTCACTCGACTTCGGCGACCAGAAGATCCTGTCGCAGGCGGACTTCGCAATCGAAGCGGGCGAGCGTGTGTGCCTGATCGGCAGGAACGGTGCCGGCAAATCAACGACGCTCAAGCTCATTACCGGAGAAGTACAACCGGAGCACGGGGAGATTGTGCGCAAGAGAGGCCTCGTCATCAGCCAGCTTGCTCAATCGCTGCCGGAGAGCATGGAGCAGAGTGTGCGCGAGGTCGTCGCAACGGGGCTGTCCGCCGTCCGGGGTCTGCTGGACGGCTACCAGGAGCAGTCGCAGCAGACAATGGATGCGGAAGGTCTCCGCGACCTGGAGGACCTGCAGCAGCTTATCGACGCCCATGGGGGATGGAGTATCGATCAGCGCATCGACTCCATGCTGACGGATCTGA
>Ga0299913_10000672_pt1 | contig 22731 bp, 20 predicted proteins | sample RVTome_9_FD_201360 | JGI IMG/M metagenome (GOLD analysis project Ga0299913, IMG submission 201360) | Soil microbial communities from uranium-contaminated site in the Upper Colorado River Basin, Wyoming, United States - RVT155D38 (version 2) ... | reverse complement strand
CATACTGCCGGTCGCATTCGCGCTGATGTGTTACCGCTTTGCACTGCATTTTCTCGCCGGTCTGGTCGACCTTTTGCGCGGAAATCGGCGGGACCGGCGCGGATGATCCTCCTTGGCGCAGTACTGTTGTTGCTCGCCATTCTCGGAGCGCCGTTGTTCACCGTCATTGCCGCAAGTGCGATGATGGGCTACCAGAAGGAAGGCATCGACCTGATGGCGATCGCCATCGAGATTCTGGGCATCGCCGAGATGCCGTTTCTCTCGGCGATTCCGCTTTTTACGTTTGCCGGTTACCTGCTGAGCGAAAGCAATGCACCGCGCCGTCTGGTGCGCCTTACCAACGCCGTGCTGGGCTGGATGCCCGGCGGGCTCGCACTCGTCTCGCTGACGGCCTGTGCGTTTTTTACCGCCTTTACCGGCGCGTCCGGGGTGACGATCATTGCACTGGGAGCGATTCTTTATCCCGCGCTTAAACAGGACGGTTACCCCGACAATTTCAATCTCGGTCTGGTGACGACCTCCGGCAGCCTCGGGCTGCTGTTCGCACCGTCTCTGCCGCTCATACTTTACGGCGTAATCGCTGAAGTCCCGATCGATGGGCTGTTCCGCGCCGGCATTCTTCCGGGTCTGCTGATGCTGATCATGCTCTCCGGCTGGAGTCTCTGGGTAAATCGCCGCAACCGCAAGCCCGCCGGGCACTTTTCGTTTCGCGAAGTTGCTGCGGCATTGCGGGAGTCGATGTGGGAATTGCCGCTGCCGGTCGTGGTGCTTGGTGGAATCTATTCCGGTTTTTTTGCCGTGTCGGAGGCTGCCGCCGTCACGGCGGTTTATGTGCTGCTGGTCGAGGTGCTGGTGTTGCGTGAGGTCAGGCTCTCCGACCTGCCGCGCATCATGCGGGAGTCGATGCTGCTGGTCGGGGGCATCCTGATCATTCTGGGGGTGTCGCTTGCCTCGACCAACTATATGATCGACGCCGGCGTGCCGCAGAAGCTGCTGGGCGTGGTCGCGGAGCTGGTTACCAGTCCTGCCAGCTTCCTGTTCCTCTTGCTGATATTCCTGCTCATCCTCGGAGCCATTCTCGATATATTCTCTGCGATCGTGCTGGTAGTGCCGCTTATTTTGCCTATTGCAGCACAATACGGTGTCGACGAATTTCATCTGGGCGTGGTGTTTCTGGCGGCAATGCAGCTTGGATATTTGACGCCGCCGGTTGGTCTGAATCTGTTCATAGCAAGCTACCGGTTCGACCAGCCGATCATGAAGGTGTATTCCGCGACATTTCCGTTCCTGTTGATTCTAATGTTCTCTGTCATTGTTATTACTTATTGGCCACAATTATCCTTGTGGCTGGTGGCAGTGTGAGCGTGGTAAGCCACCGGCCCCGCGACACGCGTGACAGCCGGACACAGGCGCAGGAACTAGCGGCAGGAGACGAAGATGAGTAAGCGAAATGCGGCAGCCAGGTTCTTCGGAGGACTCTGGACCGGCGTCAACGGAGTACGGAAAGTACTACACCTGTTGCTGTTGTTGTTCATCTTTTCCATCGTTTTCGGCGTGATGTCGGGCTCGGCGCCCAAACTGCCCGAGCAGGCGGCGCTGGTGATCCGGCCGGTCGGCGATCTAGTAGAGCAACTCGAAGGCGACCCTTTCGATCGGGCGCTCGCTGAACTCCTGGGGGATGCAAACCCGCAAACCCTGGTTCAGGACATCGTAGACGGTCTCGAATTTGCCAGCGGCGACAAAAGGATAAAAGCGGTCGTGCTCGACCTGAACGGCCTTACCGGCGGCGGACTCAGCAAGCTGCAGCGGATCGGCGCCGCGATCGACGAGTTCCGTGCATCCGGAAAACCTGTTATTGCCATGTCCGACTCCTATGGTCAGCCCGCGTACTACGTAGCCTCACGTGCCGACGAGCTTTACCTGCACCCGGAGGGTTTTTTGATGCTGCGCGGGTACGGCGTTTATCAGAACTATTTCAGGGAGGCGATCGACAAGCTGAAGATCGATTGGAACGTATTCCGCGTCGGCACGCACAAAGCGGCCGTGGAACCGTTTACCCGAAATGACATGTCGGACGAAAACCGCGAGTCGATGACCCGACTGCTGGACCAGTTGTGGTCAGGCTACCGGGATGACGTTCAGACCGCCAGAAACATGGAGGCGAACACGCTCGACGATCTTCTCGCGAATTTTGTGGAGCGCGTGCGCTCGGCTGGGGGCAGCACGGCGCGCGCTGCCCTCGAGCACGGCCTGGTGGATGAATTGCTGACGCGCGAGGAAGTGCGCGAGCGGGTTGCCGAATACGCAGGTTCGGATCCGGACAGCGTGGAACTCTATAACGCGGCGGAACTGCACGATTATCTCGAGCAGATGCGCCTCGTGCGCGGTGACCAGACAAAACGCGAAAATGTCGCAATTGTGGTGGCATCCGGCGAAATCCGGGACGGAACGCATCCACCCGGGGCGATCGGCGGCGATTCGACGTCCGAGGTTCTGCGCCGCATACGCATCGACGACTCCGTCAAAGCGGTGGTATTGCGCGTCGACAGCCCGGGCGGGAGCGCCTTTGCATCCGAACTCATTCGCAACGAGATCGAAGCACTGAGGGACCTGGGCATTCCCGTCGTCGCGTCGATGAGCAGTGTCGCCGCTTCGGGCGGATACTGGATTTCCATGGCGGCCGACCGGATTTATGCCAGTCCTGCGACGATAACCGGTTCCATCGGCATTTTCGGCATGTTTCCGACTTTTCAGCGATCTCTCGACACGCTGGGCATCTCCACGGACGGCGTCGGCTCGAGCAAATGGGCGGGAGAACTGAGGCTGGACCGCTCCATGTCCGGCGACGCCAGGGAACTGGTCCAGGTCATGATCGAGGAGGGATACCAGGACTTCATCAGCAAGGTCGCACTGCATAGAAACATGCAGCAATCGGAGGTCGACCGGATCGCCCAGGGACAGATCTGGACCGGGGCAGACGCCCTTGACCACGGGCTTATCGACGGGCTCGGCAGTCTCGAGGACGCCATTGCCGCCGCAGCGGAGCTTGCCGGGCTGGAGTCTGGCGAGTACGGCCACATCTACTACGAGAAGGAGCTGACGCCGGCGGAACAATTCGCCCTGCAGTTCCTGGGCGCTGCGGCGAGAGCCGGTCTGGATGTGAAGAGCCTCATCCCGCGCCACTCGTCACTGTCGTCAATCGATCGGATTGCGGATGCCGTGGCGACCGCCCTGTCCCCGATGATGCGCTTCAACGACCCGAAAGGCCTGTACGCGCACTGTTTTTGCGTGCTGCAATAATCGTGGTGTCCGGAGAATATCCTCTTCAGTCCCAGCGAAGTACGACCTTGCCCGACTGACCGGAAGCCATCAGGGCGAAAGCCTGTTCGAATTCACTGTGATCGAAGCGGTGCGTAATGACGGGATCGATTTCGAGACCGCTTTGCAGCATGCTTGCCATCTTGTACCAGGTTTCGAACATCTCGCGGCCGTAAATACCCTTCAGCACCAGGCCCTTGAAGATGACCTCGGTCCAGTCGATCGCCGTCTGGTCGGGAGGGATGCCGAGAATCGCTACCTGTCCGCCGTGGTGCATCGTGCGCAACATGTCGCGGAATGCCTGCGGATTGCCGGACATTTCCATGCCGACGTCGAAGCCTTCTTCCATGCCGAGACTGCGCATCGTGTCGTCGAGCGAGCCGTCGCCGACATTGAGCGCCACCGATGCCCCCATTTTTTTTGCGAGCTCAAGCCGGTAATCGTTGACGTCGGTGACGACGACATGGCGTGCCCCGGCATGGCGCGCGATCGCGACGGCCATGATGCCAATGGGTCCCGCGCCGGTGATAAGCACGTCTTCTCCGACCAAGTCGAAGGAGAGAGCCGTATGGGTTGCGTTGCCCAGCGGGTCGAGGATTGCCGCCATCTCGTCGCTGAGAGAATCCGGCAGTTTGAAGACGTTGAAAGCGGGTACGGATATGTATTCGGCAAAGGCCCCGGACCGGCTTACGCCGATGCCCATGGCGTTCCGGCACAGGTGGCGCCGCCCGGCGCGGCAGTTACGGCAAACGCCGCAGGTAATGTGGCCTTCCGCCGACACCCGATCGCCGCTCGACAGCCCCTTGACCTCGCTGCCGCACTCGACGACGACGCCGGAGAACTCATGTCCGACAGCAAGCGGAATCGGGATGGTCCTGCGCGCCCAGTCGTCCCACTGGTAGATATGTATGTCCGTGCCGCAGATGGCCGTGCGACGCACCTTGATGAGCACGTCATTGTGACCGGGCGCCGGCGTCGGAACGTCTTCCATCCAGATACCGGGTTCTGCTTTCGATTTGACCAGGGCTTGCATTGCGACCGCCTAATGGATGACACCCAGTTCGCGGCCGACTTTCGCAAACGCGTCGATCGCGCGATCCAGGTGTTGGCGGGTGAGGCCGGCCGACATCTGCGTCCGGATCCGCGCCTGCCCCGCCGGTACAACCGGATAGGAAAAGCCGATCACGTAAATGCCGTGATCGAGGAGGCGGTTCGCCATAGTGGTCGCAAGCCTGGCGTCGCCCAGCATCACCGGAATTATCGGATGCTCTCCGGGACGAAGTTCGTATCCGAGTTCTTCCAAGGCGCTGCGAAAATAGGTCGCGTTGTCGCGCAGCGTTTCGCGCAGGGCGGTATCATTCTCGAGCAGATCCAGCACTGCAATCGACGTTGCGGCGATCGCCGGCGCGACCGAGTTCGAGAAAAGATACGGGCGCGATCGTTGCCGCAGCCAGCCTACGATCTCCTTTCTGCCCGAAGTGAAACCGCCGGTCGCACCGCCCAGAGCCTTGCCGAGGGTGCTGGTAATGATGTCGAGCCTGCCCGTGACGCCGCGGTATTCGTGGGAGCCGCGGCCATCCTGTCCCAGAAAGCCGGTGGCGTGGCAGTCATCGATCATCGTCAAAGCGTCATAGCGGTCGGCAAGATCGCAAATTTCCCCGAGATTGGCGATGGTGCCGTCCATCGAGAACACGCCGTCAGTAGCTATCAAACGCGTGCGGCACCCCTCTGTTTGCTTCAGGTTTTTTTCCAGGTCCTGCATGTCATTGTTGCGGAATCGGTATCGCTGCGCCTTCGAAAGGCGAATGCCGTCAATGATGCTGGCGTGGTTCAGCTCATCGCTGACCACCGCGTCCTGGTCTTCCAGAAGCGCCTCGAACAGACCGCCGTTGGCATCGAAGCAGGACGAATAAAGAATGGTGTCTTCGGTGCCGAGGAAACGCGTAATTCTCTCCTCCAGGACTTTATGTATGGTTTGCGTGCCGCAGATGAATCGAACCGAAGCCATGCCATAGCCGAATTCATCCAGTGCTTCGTGCGCCGCGCGTATGACTTCGGGATGATTGGCCAGGCCGAGATAGTTGTTGGCGCAGAGATTCAGCACGGTGTTGGTGTCACCGTTGCTGCGAACCGGAATCTCCGCCTGTTGCGGACCGGCGATCAGCCGCTCCTGCTTGTAAAGCCCTTCGTCTTTGAGAGCCTCGGTCCTGGCCGCCAGGGAATGCAGAAATTTGTCGGGCATGGAATTGCTCTCCTGACCGAAAGGCCGCAAAGTATATCAGGAGAGCAGCAGACCCGGATGCATCGATGAAGCAAAAGGACAGACCATCCGGCCCGGGAGTGGCGGACCATGCTGACCCGGCCACTGAAGGTTTGAGACTGGATCGCTGGCTCTGGTATGCGCGCTTCTACAAGACGCGTGCGCTTGCTTCACAAGCCGTAGCGGGCGGGCACGTTCGGCGAAACGGCGAGCGCGCAAAATCCGGCGATAAAGTCAGGCGCGGCGATCGACTGGAGATTGTCAGAGAACAAGAGCGCTTTGACATCGAGGTACGAGCTTTGCCGCGAAGGCGCGGTCCGGCAGTCGAGGCGCGTGGCTGCTATATCGAAACTCCCGACTCCGTGCAGCAACGCCAGGAAACCAGGGACCTTCTCAAACGCGATCGCTTAGCGATGCCGCGCACGGACGGCCGTCCGGACAAGCATACGCGGCGCCTCTTGCGGCAGCGGCATCGTTCGCATGAGTAGCGGGCATTGTGCGGCAACGGCAGACGACAGCAACGTTCTGCAGCTGTTCATGAATGACGTCCTGCAGTCTCCGCTCGCGAATATATCTATAATCGCCGTCCGTTTGGCATCGACCGGGCAAGTATCGCCTCTATGAAATTCACGGACCAGTTCCACTGCAGGATCGAGCCGCTTGGACGCGTCAGTGAGCGTTATCTTGCGGACGAGCAATCACTGGTGCGCGAACTGGCGGAGGCGGCGGGCGTCGGCGAATCCCTTGGGCAGAAAATAAAGGCGACCGCCGAATTGCTGGTGCGCGAGGTCAGAAAGAACTCGGCTGCGGATGGCGGCATGGAAGCGTTTCTTCAGCAATATGACCTGTCGTCGGAAGAGGGAGTATTGCTGATGTGCATCGCCGAAGCGTTGTTGAGAATTCCAGACGCGGATACAGCCGATGCACTCATTGCCGACAAGATTACCTCGGCGACGTGGCAGGACCACCTCGGCGAGAGCGATTCGCTTTTCGTCAATGCGTCGACCTGGGGGCTCATGCTGACCGGGCGGCTTCTGAAACTGGACGAATCGGCCAAACGCAATCCCGCCCAATTGCTGCGGAAAATCGCCGGTCGCGCCGGCGAGCCGGTCGTCAGGACCGCTATGCGCCAGGCGATGCGGATCATGGGGCACCAGTTCGTCATGGGACGGACTATTGAAGAGGCACTGGAGCGGTCGCGACGCAAGAACGGGCGCAAATACCGCTACTCGTTCGACATGTTGGGCGAAGCGGCGCTGACGGAAAGCGACGCGTTGCGCTACTACAGGTACTACGCGGAAGCTATCGGAAGCATCGGTGGCGCGGCGCGGGAGTGGGCCGGGGAGCCGTCGCCGGCGGCGATGGATATCTTCACGGCGCCGGGGATTTCCGTGAAGTTGTCGGCGTTGCACCCGCGTTACAACTTTGCGCAGCTCGAGCGGGTTCTGGAGGAGGTCGTACCCAGACTTGCCGATCTCGCGGTTGCGGCTCGCAAAGCCGGTATCGCGTTGACCGTCGATGCCGAAGAAGCGGATCGGCTGGAACTTTCGCTGGACGTCTTCAACCGTGTGTACCGGGACGAACGCCTGTCCGGTTATGAAGGATTCGGGCTCGCAGTGCAGGCGTACCAGCGGCGCGCGACGGACGTAGTCCGCTTCGTGCGGGATGCGGCCGTCGAAGTCGGCCGCCGCATTCCGGTCCGCCTCGTCAAGGGCGCCTACTGGGACACCGAGATCAAGCGCGGCCAGGAGCAGGGACTGGAAAGCTATCCGGTGTTCACACGCAAGTCGCATACGGACGTCTCCTATCTTGCCTGTGCCCGCCTGCTGCTCGACGCAGGCACGGCGCTGTACCCGCAGTTCGCCACGCACAATGCCCATACGCTCGCCAGCGTCGTGCACTTCGCGGGCAAACATCCGGAGGCCGAATTCGAATTTCAGCGGCTGCACGGCATGGGCGAAGATCTCTACGAGCAGGTAATCGATCCGGAAAAGTTCGACCGGCCATGCCGCGTTTATGCGCCCGTCGGCAGCCACGAAGACCTGTTGCCCTACCTGGTGCGCCGCCTGCTGGAGAACGGTGCGAACACCTCCTTTGTCAATCGAATCGTCGACGAAAGGATCGAAGTGTCGGAAATCGTTTCCGATCCGGTGGCTATTGCACGCAAGGGAGACTTCAAGCCGCACCCGCGGATACCGCCGCCTGTCGACCTGTTCCAGCCGGAAAGAAAGAACGCGCGCGGATACAACCTGGCAGATCGGCAAGCGAGCTGCAAACTGCTGGCGGCGGTCGAAACAGCTGCCGGTGGGATGCATCTCGCAGGTCCTATCGTCGGCGGCGAGACGCTGACGGGCGAGGAAGTTCGCTCCGTGAGTCCCGCGGACAGCAGGGAAGTGGTGGGCATCTGGCGGAAGGCAAGCAGCGCAGCAATCGATCGCGCAATCGCGCTGGCGGTTGCCGCCCATCCCCAGTGGGACCGACGCCCTGCCGCGGAGCGAGCGTCGATACTGCAGAAAGCTGCGGATCTGATGGAGCGCGACACGCCGGAGCTTCTTGCGCTGTGCATTGCAGAGGCCGGGAAGACGCTGCCCGATGCGATCGGCGAGGTGCGCGAGGCGGTCGATTTCCTGCGCTACTACGCCGCCCGGGCCATGACGATGTTCGGGGAACCGCAGCCTCTTGTGGGACCGACCGGCGAGAAAAACAGCCTCGGCATGCGGGGCCGCGGCGTTTTCGTTTGCATCAGCCCATGGAATTTCCCGCTGGCGATTTTTACCGGCCAGGTCGCCGCCGCACTCGCGGCCGGTAATGCCGTGCTCGCCAAGCCTGCCGAACAAACGACGCTGATCGGTGCACGCGCCGTGCAGTTGCTGCTCGAAGCCGGAGTGCCGCCGGACGTACTGCATTTCGTACCCGGCGCCGGAGCGACGATCGGTGCACACGCAGTCGGCGATCCACGGATCGCGGGGGTGGCATTTACCGGCTCCACGGAAACGGCATGGGTGATCAATCGCACTCTGGCGGCGCGCGACGGTCCCATTGCCGTTCTGATCGCCGAGACCGGCGGCCAGAACGCGATGTTCGTCGACAGTTCGGCGCTGCCGGAACAGGTCGTCCTCGACTCGGTATATTCGGCATTCAACAGCGCCGGCCAACGGTGTTCGGCACTGCGCGTGCTTTGCCTGCAGCGGGAAATCGCTCCACGGGTACTCGAGCTTCTGAGCGGCTACATGGAAGAGCTGGTGATCGGCGACCCGGCCGATCTGTCGACCGACGTCGGGCCGGTTATCGATGAAGAGGCGAAATCGATGCTCTCAGGGCACGTCGAGAGCATGCTTTCGCGGTCGAGACTCATACACCAATGCCGCCTGCCGGCGGCTACGGAACTCGGAACGTACTTCCCGCCCACCGCGCTCGAGATCGAAGATATCGAAGTGCTGGAGCGCGAAGTCTTCGGCCCGGTTCTACACGTTGTGAAATACCGCGGCGACCGGCTCGGCCAGATGCTCGACGCGGTGAATCGCACCGGCTACGGTCTGACGATGGGTCTGCACAGCCGCATCGACGGCCGCGCCCGATTCGTGGTGCGGAATTCCGGAGCCGGCAACATCTACATCAACCGCAATATGATCGGTGCGGTGGTCGGGGTGCAGCCGTTCGGTGGCCGGGGGCTGTCCGGTACCGGCCCGAAAGCGGGCGGACCGCAGTATCTGTCGCGTTTTGGCATTGAATATTCGGTCAGCAACAATATATCTGCGGTTGGCGGCAACGCCTCTCTTCTCTCGCTCAACGACGACGAGCAAATTCTGTAGGGCCTTTTTATGCCGGCGATCAGTATCTTCGACATTTTCAAGATCGGCGTGGGCCCGTCGAGTTCGCATACGTTCGGGCCGATGAAAGCCGCGCGTGAATTCGCGCTGAGCCTGACGGACTTCCCGGAGCCGGTCCGACGCATCGAGGTGCGTCTGTACGGGTCGCTCGCCCTGACGGGGAAGGGTCACGGTACCGATTCCGCCGTGTTGCTGGGTCTCTCCGGATTCGAGCCGGAGACGCTTGATCCGGATTCGGTGGAAGGAATTCTGCGCGGTATTCATGCGAAAAAAGTTCTGCAGATGCCTGGCATCGGCCGGATCGAACTCGATCCGAACGAAGATCTCGTTTTCGAATATGACGAAGTATTGCCCAGGCATACGAACGGCATGCGGTTCACCGCCTTCGATGCCGCGGACGAGACGCTGCACAGCGATGATTACTACTCGCTCGGCGGCGGCTTTATCGTTCGCGGTGACGAACCACAGCCATTGCCGCAGCAAGGCGAACCGCCGTTCCCGTTTTCGAGCGGCAAGGAACTGCTCGATCTGGCGAAGAAAAATGGCTTGTCTATCGCGGAGCTCATCCGCCTGAACGAGTGGCACTGGCGGGGGGAAGAAGAAGTACGGAGCCGCATCGATGCGCTATGGGATGCAATGCAGGCTTGCGTGCGGCGCGGACTGAAAACCGAAGGCGTGCTGCCGGGACGAATGGCAGTCACGCGTCGCGCACCGAGGCTTTACAGAAAACTGGTCGAGAAGCGGGAGAGCAGCGGCCTCGATACCATGGATTGGGTGAATGCGTTCGCCATAGCGGTCAACGAGGAAAACGCGGCTGGCGGTCGTATCGTCACCTCGCCGACCAATGGCGCGGCCGGCGTGATACCGGCGGTATTGCATTACTACACGGAACTCGTTCCGGACTCGGAACACGAGGGCGTGGTGCGCTTTCTGCTGACAGCCGGTGCGATCGGCATCCTGTACAAGATCAACGCGTCGATCTCCGGCGCCGAAATGGGTTGCCAGGGCGAAGTCGGCGTCGCCTGCTCGATGGCGGCAGCAGGCCTTGCCGCGGCCTTCGGCGCTTCCAATGCGCAGATCGAGAACGCGGCCGAGATCGGGATGGAGCACAATCTCGGCCTGACCTGCGATCCGATAGGCGGACTGGTGCAGATCCCGTGCATCGAACGGAATGCAATGGGTGCGGTAAAGGCGATCAACGCGGCGCGCCTCGCCATGCAGGGCGACGGTTCGCACAAGGTGTCCCTGGACCAGGTCATTCGCACCATGCGTCAGACCGGTTTGGACATGTCCACCATCTACAAGGAAACCTCGCGCGGCGGCTTGGCGGTCAACGTTCCCGAATGTTGAGACGTGGCGCCGGGCGCGTTTCTACCGAATACTGTCATTGATATTCTTGGGATAGTCGAGCAACAGCAAGTGCGTGTTCTTGCGCTCGCGCAATTCCCAGTCGTCGGTTTCGATGTTCAGGGCGACGATGCCGCAGGTGGGGATATTGTCGGTGATCTCGGGCAGCAGGTAGTTGGCGAATTCGGTCAGGCCGGGATTGTGGCCGACGACCATAACGCTGTTGAAGGCATTGTCCTGCCGGGCAAGCAAATCGAGTAACCGGTCGACGCCGGCGAGATACAGCTCCTCCTCCCGGTGCAGAAACTCGATCGGATAGGAAATCTCCTTCGCGATCGTCTTCGCCGTCGTCCAGGCGCGGACGGCGGGGCTGCTCATGATCAGGGACGGCCGAATTCCTGCTTCATTGATTCTCGCACCCATACGGGGGGCATCTCGCTCGCCGCGCGGGCTCAGCGGACGGTCGTGGTCGGACAGGCCGTTGTTGCTCCAGCTCGACTTGCCGTGGCGGAGAAGGGTCAGGGTTTTCATCGATCCGGGCGGAGCACTCGTTCCTGCCAGTTGGGCCGGCGTCAGTTTACATCATGCCGGTCTGCAGTCGCGCTTCGTCGGACATCATGCTCTGGTTCCATGGAGGGTCGAACACCAGCTCGACTTTGACCTCGGACACGGTCGGAATAACGGCTATTTTCTCCCGCGCGTCCTCCACCAGGATGTCTCCCATGCCGCAGCCGGGCGCCGTCAGTGTCATGTCGATGCTTACCGAGCGCTGTCCGTCCGGGGTCTTGCCCACGTCGCAGCGGTACACCAGTCCGAGGTCGACGATATTGATGGGTATTTCAGGATCGTAGCAGGTCTTCAACTGGCGCCAGATCACTTCCTCGATGTCCTTATCTGTGGCGTTGTCGGGGATGGCGGGAGGCGCGACCGGCTCCTTGCCCAGCGCATCTGCGTCTGTGCCGGCAATGCGAAACAGGTTCCCTTCGACGTACACGGTAAAGCTCCCGCCGAGCGATTGCGTGATAAAGGCGTTGGTTCCTTCGCGCAGAGTCACCGTTTCACCCGCCGGTATTATCACCGCGGTGACGTCTCTGGTGAGCGATACCGGTTCGTTGGTGTGTCCGAACATCAGCTACTCCGTAGAAACCGGCCGTTGTTTCTGTTGCAGGGCCGCCTTCAGCGCGTGCCATGCCAGCGTCGCGCATTTCACGCGCGACGGGAACTCCTTGACGCCCTCGAGCGCGCGCAGCTTGCCGAGGTCGATGTCCTCGGCGGCTGCGGGGCGGCTTGCATCCGGCCGTCCGGCAAGGCGTTCGACCATTGCCGCGAAGAATTCCAGTGCGCGGTCCGTCTCCAGGCCGATGACGGTTTCCGTCAGCAGCGATGCGGAAGCAACGGAAATGGCGCATCCGGAGCCTTCGAAGCGGGCATCGCTGATCCGATTATCGTCGTCCAGCCTGAAATACAGCCGCAGCTTGTCGCCACACAAGGGGTTGATGCCTTCCGCGCAATGCGTCGCGTCCTCCAGCTTACCGAAGTGACGGGGGGTTTTCGCGTGATCGAGAATCAACTCGCGATAAAGCTCCCGCAGCTCGTCTCCATCAATGGACATGGCGTTCACGCGAACACGTCCTTTGCTTTCATCAACGCATCGGCGAGGCGATCGATGTCGTCCTTGTTGTTATATAGGGCAAGCGACGCTCGCGCGGTGCCGGGTACCTTGAAATATTCCATGACGGGCATGGCGCAATGGTGGCCGGTGCGGATCGCGACTCCCTGGTGATCGAGGATGGTGCCGAGATCGTGCGGGTGGATTGCATCTAGCAGGAACGACTGTACGCTGGCTTTGTGACCCGCGGTGCCGATCAGGCGCAACCCGTCGATGGCCGAGAGCCTGGCGGCCAGGTACTGGAGGAGTTCCTGCTCGTGACGCAGAACCTGCTCCATGCCGACCGACTGGAGATATTTCACCGCCGCGCCGAGACCGACGGCGCCCGAGATATTGGGGGTGCCCGCCTCGAACTTGTACGGCAGCTCGTTCCAGGTGGTGCCGTCGAACGTGACCTCCAGAATCATGTCGCCGCCGCCTTGCCAGGGCGGCATGGAATCGAGCAGCGACTCTTTGCCGTACAGGATGCCGATGCCTGTCGGTCCGAACATCTTGTGCCCCGAGAACGCGTAGAAATCGCAGTCCAGCGTCCGGACGTCGACCTGCATGTGCGGAACGGCCTGCGCGCCGTCGACCAGCACAGGGATATCGCGGCGGTGCGCTTCGGAGACGATTTCCGCGAGCGGCAACACGGTGCCAAGCGCATTGGAGACATGCGAAACCGCCACCATCCGCGTACGTTCGTCGATCAACGACAGCATCCGATCCAGCTCGATCTCGCCGCGCTCGTTGATGGGACAGACAACGAGTTCGGCTCCGGTCTGTTCGCAAACGAGCTGCCACGGAACGATGTTTGAATGATGTTCCAGATGCGTGATCAGGATCTTGTCGCCCGCCAGCAATCGCGGCCGGCACCAGCTTTGAGCCACCAGGTTGATTGCCGCCGTCGTGCCGCTGGTGAATACCGTTTCGGAGCGGCTCGCAGCGTTGATAAATGCCGCAATCGAATCGCGCGCGCCTTCGTAGGCCTCGGTCGCCCGGTGGCTCAGCGTGTGTACACCGCGGTGTACGTTTGCATGGTCGTGGCGCTGATATTCGGCTATCCGGTCGATAACCTCCGCCGGCTGCTGCGACGACGCCGCGCTGTCCAGCCACACGATGGGATGTCCGTTGACCTTCTGTGACAGGGCCGGGAAATCACCGCGGCAATTCTCAATGCGGAGTACGTTCTCGCGCATTTCCAGTTTGTCTGTCACGGCCGGCATCAAAGCGATCCTCCCACCAGTTCTTCCAGGCGACGGTCAATCAGGTTTTCGATATGGCTGCGCGCATTGCCAATCCTGGTCCTCGCCACAATGGCTGCAGCGAACGCCCGGGTCAGTACCCGGGCCGCTTCGGCGTGGTCAAGGCCGCGCGAACGCAGGTAAAAAAGCGCCGCCTTGTCCAGCTGGCCGACGGTCGCCCCGTGACTGCACTTGACGTCATCCGCGTATATTTCAAGTTCGGGCTTGGTGTCGATTTCAGCCTTGTCCGACAGCAGCAAGTTGTGGTTGGCCTGATGCGCATCGGTACCGTCGGCATCGGAGTGAACGATGGCTTTGCCGTTGAACACGCAACGGGCCTCGTCGCTCAGTATTCCGCGATACTCCTCGCGGCTGTTCGCCGGACCGACCTTGTGGTCGACGCGGGTGTGATTATCGATGTGTTGCGTGCCATCGGCGAGGTAAAGACCGTACAGCTCGACACCGGCGCCGGGAGCCGCGATCTCTGCGATGACGTCGTTTCGGATCAGCGCGCCGCCGAGGTCGAGCGCGGAATGATGCAGCGTCGCGTCGCGTCCGAGCGTTGCACGCAGCCTGCCGATCTGGAAGTGGCTGCGGTCGCGATCCTGAATTCGCAGGTAGTCGATTTTTGCGTTCTGCGCGATGTCGAGCTCGGTGACGACGTTGGCAAAATGCTCGTGTCGCCCGACAGAGGCATGGTATTCGATGATTTGTGCGCGGCTCATTGGCCCAGCCTCGATCACTACCCGCGCCTGGCTCACCGTGGCGCCGGCACTTGCATCATCGATCACCAGCAGGCCGAGCGGCTTGTCCGGTTCATGATCGGCATCGATCCTGACGTGCAGCGCATCCCGCAGCAGCGCGGTGTTGAAGTGCGTCATTGCGTCGGACGCCGCCATCGACCTTGCAACATCGTCCGAGGCGATCGAGGCGATCTCGAGGCCGGGCAGCGAAATTCCGCGCGCTTCCTCGAGCGCACCGTCCTGCAGATTTCCGCGATAGAGGCCATTCGCGATCACGAGCCAGTGAGCGTCGATCCCGGCCGCCAGATTGCCCGCATATTCACGTACGGAGGGACTGACGGCCAACTCGGGCAGGCCGCGCGCCGCCTCGCGCAGCCACAGGTTGCTCAGTTCAATCGCAGGCGCGAGATTGGTGTATTTCCAGTCCTCATGTCGGGTCGTGGGAAAACCCGTCGCCGCGAATTGCGTCAACGCCTGTTTTCGCTGCGGCATCAAGGCGTCGGCCGGCAGTTTTTCCACCGCCTGCTCGAGCAGTTCGGTATCGATCGTAGAAGGACTCATGCGTTGGCCGCCTCGCGCGCCCAGTCGTAGCCCTTTTCCTCGAGCTGGAGCGCAAGCGACTTGTCGCCCGAGCGAATGATCCGGCCATCGGACAGCACGTGTACAAAATCCGGTTCCACGTAATCCAGCAAGCGCTGGTAGTGGGTCACGAGGACGATGGCGTGCTCCGGATCGCGCAGCGAGTTGACGCCATTGGCTACTGCCTTGAGGGCGTCGATGTCGAGACCGGAATCGGTCTCGTCGAGAATGGCCAGGCGCGGTTCCAGCACCGCCATTTGCAAAACTTCGTTGCGTTTCTTTTCGCCGCCCGAGAAGCCCTCGTTGACGCCCCGGTTCAAGAGCGCCGGGTCCATGTCGAGCAGGGCCATTTTTTCGCGCGCAAGTTTCAGGAATTCGAAGGCATCCACCTCGGTTTCGCCGAGTTCTCTGCGCCTGGCGTTCAGCGCCGCCTTCAGCAGATAGGCGTTGTTTACCCCGGCTATTTCGACCGGGTACTGAAAGCCGAGAAAAATGCCCATTCGCGCGCGCTCTTCCGGATCCAGCTCCAGCAGGTTCCTGCCCATGAAAAGCACCGAGCCCTCGGTCACCACGTAGTCTTCGTGTCCGGCAAGCACCAGCGCGAGCGTGCTCTTGCCCGAGCCGTTAGGTCCCATGATCGCGTGCACTTCGCCGGGATTCACCAAGAGGGAGAGGCCGTTGAGGATCTCCGCATCGCCGATACGCGCTTTCAGGTTTTTGATTTCAAGCATACTCATATCCGTTGTTGCCGTTCGTTAGCCGACGGCGCCCTCCAGACTGACGTTCAGGAGATTTTGTGCCTCGACGGCAAATTCCATCGGCAGTTCCCGAAACACTTCCTTGCAGAAGCCGTTCACGATCATATTCACCGCGTCCTCTTCGGATATGCCGCGTTGGCGGCAGTAGAAGAGCTGATCTGCCGAAATCTTCGAGGTTGTCGCTTCGTGTTCGATTTTGGCGCTCGGATTCCGCACTTCCATGTACGGGAAGGTATGTGCGCCACACTCCTTGCCGATCAGCAACGAATCGCACTGCGTGTGGTTGCGTGCGTTTGCTGCCTGCGGCATCACGCGTACCAGACCCCGGTACGCATTCTGCGCCCGACCGGCGGAGATTCCCTTCGACACGATCGTACTGCGGGAATTCCGCCCGATATGAATCATCTTGGTGCCCGTGTCCGCCTGCTGCATGTTGTTGGCGACGGCCACGGAGTAGAATTCGCCGACGGAATTCTCGCCGCGCAGAATGCAACTCGGATATTTCCAGGTGATCGCGGAGCCGGTTTCGACCTGCGTCCACGAGATTTTCGAATTGTCGCCGCGACAGTCACCGCGCTTGGTCACGAAGTTGTAAATGCCGCCTTTGCCGTTCTCGTCACCCGGGTACCAGTTCTGTACCGTTGAGTACTTTATCTGGGCGCCCTCGAGAGCAACGAGTTCGACGACGGCTGCGTGCAACTGGTTTTCGTCGCGCATCGGCGCCGTGCAGCCTTCCAGGTAACTGACATGGCTGCCCTCGTCGGCCACGATGAGCGTGCGCTCGAACTGCCCCGTATTCGCCGCGTTGATGCGGAAATACGTCGACAACTCCATCGGGCAGCGGACGCCTTTCGGCACATAGACGAAAGATCCGTCACTGAACACGGCGGAGTTGAGGGTGGCGAAGAAATTGTCGCGATACGGCACGACCGAACCGAGGTACTTACGCACCAGTTCCGGATGATTCTGCACCGCGTCGGAAAACGAGCAGAAAATGACCCCTGCCTCGGACAGCTTTTCCTTGAAGGTCGTGGCCACGGACACGCTGTCGAAAACCGCATCGACGGCCACGCCCGCGAGGCGCGCGCGCTCGTGCAGCGGTATGCCCAGCTTGTCGTAAGTCTCGAGCAGCTTCGGATCGACTTCATCGAGGCTCTTCGGCCGGTCGTCGTCGGACTTCGGCGCCGAATAATACGACATCTTCCGGTAGTCGAATTTCGGGTAGCGCACATGCGCCCATTCCGGTTCCGTCATCGTGAGCCAGTGGCGGTAAGCCTTCAGCCGCCATTCGAGCATGAACGGAGGCTCCTTCTTGCGCGCCGAGATGGCCCGGACGACATCCTCATCCAGACCGGGCGGGAGGCTGTCGGACGCGATATCAGTAATGAAACCGTGCTTGTAGCGCCGGTTTACCAGCGTCTCGATGTCCGTGGTTATGTCATCTTCAGTGGTCGACATGAACTATCTCTTCCGTTCTATGGTGATAGGCGTGCCCGCGAACCGAAAACGCGGCATCGGGCTGTTGGCGCGCAGCAGGTCGGCCAGGCTGATCTCGTCGAGGGCGCGGCGTATGGCGACATTGATGCGCTGCCAGGCGCTGCCCACGCTGCAGATCGCTTCGTAATCGCAATGGCTGTCGGTGGCGCTGCATTCGGTGATCGATACCGGACCTTCGAACGCGTCGATCACGTCGGCCGCGCTGATGTCGCTGGCATCGCGCGACAGCCGATACCCGCCGTGGGAACCGCGAGTCGAGGTGACCAGTCCCGCTTTAGCCAGAGTTTTCAACAACTTGCTGACGGTCGGCAGGCCCAGGCCGGTCACCTGCGCAATTTCAGCGGCGCTCACGACCTGGGAATTGCCGCTTGCCAGCTCCGCCAGTACCACGGTTCCGTAGTCGGTCAGCTTGCTCATTCGCAACACGAGCGTTTCCCCATTCGTTAAAGAGGACTATTTTAGTCCTAATTAGGCCGGAATGCCAGACCGGGCACCGATTACGCGCGGCCGATCGGGCTTGATTTTGCTATCCTACGTCGTCCATCCCGGCTCGAGAGGCTCACAGGACGTGGGCTGCGCCACAACTGACCCTGATATTGCGGAGAAAGCTGAATGACTCTCAATGAACTGAACGCGGTGGCAAAAGCCATGGTGTCGAACGGCAAGGGCATCCTGGCGGCCGACGAGAGCTCACCGACGATCAAGAAACGGTTCGATTCGATCGATACGGAGTCTACTGAACAGAACCGTCGCCGCTATCGGGAAATGTTGTTCACCACGTCCGGCCTGGTCGACTACATCGGCGGTGTGATCCTGTTCGATGAAACCATTCGCCAATCGACCAGCGATGGCGTGCGGTTTGCCAAATATCTCAATGATCTGGGCATGATCGCCGGTATCAAGGTGGACAAAGGCGCGAAGCCGCTCGCGGGTTTTCCGGGCGACAAGATTACCGAGGGCCTGGACGGGCTGCGGGAACGACTGAAGGAGTACGCTGAGTTTGGTGCGAAGTTCTCGAAGTGGCGCGCCGTGATCACCATCGGGGACGGCATTCCGACCGACTTCTGCCTGCGGGCGAACGCGCACGCGCTGGCGCGATATGCGGCGCTCTGTCAGGAAGCGAACATCGTGCCGATCGTCGAGCCGGAGGTGCTGATGGACGGCAGCCATAGCATCGAACGTTGTGCCGCGGTGACCGCAACAACGCTGGACCATGTTTTCCGGGAACTCGAGGATCATCGAGTCGAACTGGAAGGCATCATTCTAAAGCCCAACATGGTAATTTCCGGGACCGAGGCAGCGGATCGGGCGGGGCCCGAAAAAGTTGCCGAGGCAACTCTCAGGGTTCTGAAGGAGCACGTGCCGGCCGCGGTGCCGGGCATCGCCTTCCTCTCCGGGGGGCAGAGCGCCGAGGAGGCGACCGAGCATCTGGCCCTGATGAACCGCATGGGACCGTTTCCCTGGGAGCTGTCGTTCTCCTACGGCCGCGCGTTACAGGCCCCTGCGCTGGACGCCTGGCGCGGCAAGGAACAGCAGTTCGAGGCAGGTCAGCAGGCGCTGTCGAAGCGGGCACGTCTGAACAGTCTCGCCCATCTTGGAAAGTACGAAACGGCGATGGAGTCAGCCGCATAGCGCTGCTGATTACCCGCAGGTCCGCATCCCTATCCGTCGCGGCCGGGCACCCGGTGGCGAAAAAGGCATTCGTATGAACGAGACAGACAAAATTGTCGAGATCAGCGATCTCGATTACTCGCGCGGTCAGAACGAAATCTTCAAGGGCCTGAACATCGCCATTCCGCGTGGCAAGATCACCGCGATAATGGGCCCCAGTGGCACCGGCAAAACGACGCTTTTGCGCCTCATAACCCGACAGCTGGTGCCGGATCACGGGCACATCTCGGTGGATAATATCGACATCGCAAAGCTGAAACAGTCGGAGTTGTACCGCTTGCGACGCCGCATCGGCATGTTGTTTCAAAACGGAGCGTTGCTGACCGACTACAACGTGTTCGAGAATGTCGCCTTTCCGCTGCGGGAACATACCAAACTGCCCAATCGCCTCATTCGCCACATTGTCCTGACCAAGCTACATGCGGTCGGGCTGCGGGGCGCAGCCGATATGATGCCATCCGAGCTGTCGGGCGGAATGGCACGCCGCGTCGCGCTGGCCCGGGCGATGGTGATGGACCCGGACATCCTTATTTACGACGAGCCGTTCGTCGGCCTCGATCCTATTTCAATGGGCGTCATCGTCAGGTTGGTGCGCAAGATGAACGATGCGCTGGGTATATCGAGCATCATCGTCAGTCACGACGTGCAGGAGGTTTCGACGGTTGCCGATTGCACCTTTCTCATCTCCCATGGAAAAGTTGTTGCCTCCGGCAGTCCCGATGACCTGCACAACACCAGTTCGGAGCTGGTGAGGCAATTCATGCACGGGATGGCAGACGGTCCGGTTGCGTTCCACTACGCCGCGCCTGACTATGCCGAGCAGCTTCTCGGTCGCGACGCCGAGTAGCCATTTGTGTTTCGCGACCTTTATTACGGGTTCAAAGAATTTCTGCGCACCTACGGGGCGCTGCACCTGTTTTTTCTGCAGCTGCTCAAGCACAGCCCGTCGATCCTGGTGCGGCGTTTTCCTCTGGTCGTGGCGCAGGTATACAACGCGGGTGCGCTGTCGCTGGTGATCATCATGACCTGCGGCTTCTTCGTGGGCGGCGTGCTCGGCTTGCAGGGCGTTTCCAATCTCGCCCGTTTCAACGCGGAGGATTCGGCGGGTACTTTGACCGCCCTGTCTTTGCTGAAGGAACTGGGCCCGGTGATCACCGCATTGTTGTTCGCGGGCAGGGCCGGCACGGCACTTGCATCCGAGATCGGCCTGATGAAGGCTACCGATCAGCTGGCCGCGATGGAAATGATGGCGACCAGCCCGCTGCGCCGGGTGCTGGTACCGCGTTTTCTCGGTGGCGTCATCGCGATGCCGCTTCTCGCGGCGGTTTTCAGCGTGGTCGGGCTGTTCGGCGCGCATATTGTTTCCGTGGATCTGCTGCAGGTCGATGCGGGCGCATACTGGCAGCAACTGCAAGCCAATGTCGATCGCAGTGACGTCTATGAGGGCATCGTAAAGAGCGTGGTGTTCGGCGTCGTCGCAAGTCTTCTCGCGGTCTGGGAAGGTTATAATGCCATCCCAACCGCGGAAGGCGTCGGTCGGGCAACGACACGAACAGTTGTGCTAACGGCGATTGCCGTCTTGATTCTGGATTTCATGATTACCGCTGTTGCCATTTGAGGTAGCTATGCAGCAAACACGATCGGTAGAACTCGGAACGGGCCTGTTTGCGCTGCTCGGTCTTGCAGCGTTGTTTTTTCTTGCGACGCAGACCACGGGCACGGAAAATTTTACCGGCACGGATACATTCGCAGTGGAAGCCCGCTTTCAGAATGTCGGCAATCTGAAGCCTCGGGCGCCGGTGTCGATGTCGGGCGTCACCATCGGCAGGGTCACCTCCATAGAATTTGATCCCGAGCGTTTGAACGCGGTGGTAAGACTCGTTATCGACCGCCGCTACGATAGGATCCCGGACGACTCGGACGCGAGCATCCTGACCTCCGGACTTCTCGGCAGCCAGTACGTCGGCTTGCAGGCCGGCGGCTCGGACAGCTATCTGGAGGACGGCAGCGAAATCCAATTTACCCAGTCCGCCGTGGTCATCGAAAATCTGATCAGCAAGTACCTGTTCAACAGCGGCAGCCGCGAAGCAGGCGAATAGGGTTCTTAGGGAGTGAGTATTGTGAGAAAGATTCTACAGCCCGCCGCAGCGGTAACTGCGCTGGCGGTCTCGTTGGCAGTTGTACTTGGGCCGATAACGCACACTGCCGCGGCGCAGGCGCAATCGCCCGTCGAAGTCATCGAGGAAGCTGCGAAGCTTTTCGACGAGGCCTTGAGCGAACGCAAGGAGGAGCTTGCCGCCGACAGGCAGCAGCTCTACTCGCTCATTGACGAGATTTTACTGCCGCGATTCGATCGCAGGTATGCCGCGCAGCTGGTCCTTGGCCAACACTGGCGTACGGCCAGCGAAGAGCAGAGGACGCAATTCATAGAAGCCTTCTACACCTCGTTGATGCGGCAGTATGCCGACGGATTGCTGGAATTCGATCTCAGCCAGCTGGAATTTCGACCCTACCGTGGTGACGAGTCCAAACCGCGCACAGTCGTACAAACCGTCGTCGAACTCGACGACGGGACGAAAGCGCCGGTGGATTACGGCCTGGTCAAGCGCGACTCGGGCTGGCAAGTATTCGATGTCACCATCGAGGGCATTTCCTACATCAGGAATTTTCGCGCCGAGTTTAATTCGGAAATCCGCGCCACGAGCCTCGATGCGGTGATCGAGAGACTGCAGCGGGAAGCGGCCGGAGGCGCAAGTACGGAAGAAACCGGCGACGACACGGAAGCCGGCGAAGACACAGACGACCAAGAAGGCGTATGAGCCGTTACGAACTCATCGACAACGGTGACGGCCGTTTTTCCTTGAAGGGACTGATGACCTTCGACACCGCAGGGGCCATCCTGCGCGATAGCGAGGACCCGTTCGAGAAACATACCCGCCTCGAGGTGGACCTCTCTGGTGTGACAGAGACGGATTCGGCCGGTCTCGCGCTGCTGCTCGAGTGGATCACCTGGGCCAATCACACTGTCAGGGAGATCCGCTTCAGCGGTGTCCCGCCGATTATCGACGCGATCGCGAAGACCACCGAAGTCGACAATCTGCTGACCAAGGGCGAGCGCTGGTCGGGCTTCATCGAAGCGCCCGTGGCATCGTCCTAGCGGCGAAGGACGGTTCGAACCGGTATCCGCCTACTGGCGCTCCGGATCCGGCTCGGGCTCGGGCAGATCGTCGTAAAAATCATCGTAAAAATCGTCGTCCACCGGCGGATTGCCGTCGTAAACGGCATAGCGGCGATTCTGCAGGTACGCCTCGCGTAACCGCACATAGGGATCGTACGACTCTTCCAGCAGACCTTCGGCCGAGAGAAAGTCGGCGCGCAGGCTGATGAGGCGCAGTGCGATCAACTGGTACCGCTCCGGGTCGTTGTTGTAATGGAATAGCGGATCCGCAAGGAAGTCCAGTGGCAGCGCGAAGGCGTCGCGCAGCGTCTGCGGGCCGAAGAAGGGGACGACGACATAGGGCCCCTCCGGGACGCCCCAGACGGCAAGCGTCTGGCCAAAATCCTCTCGTTGTCCCTCGAGGCCGACCTTGGACGCTACATCCACCAGGCCGCCAATGCCGACGGTGGAATTGAGCAGGAACCTGCCGGTTTCGCTGAAGCCGTGCTGTCCTTTGCCCTGGAGAAAGTTATTTGCAATGTGCAGCGGTCCGCGAAGATTGCGGGAGAAGTTCCTCACTCCGGTGCGCACGAATCGCGGGACGACTTTTTCGTAGCCCTTCGCGATTGGCTTCATCGTCGCGTTGTCGAGGCCTTTGTTGAACCCGTAAACGCGCCTG
>Ga0299913_10000671_pt1 | contig 22738 bp, 20 predicted proteins | sample RVTome_9_FD_201360 | JGI IMG/M metagenome (GOLD analysis project Ga0299913, IMG submission 201360) | Soil microbial communities from uranium-contaminated site in the Upper Colorado River Basin, Wyoming, United States - RVT155D38 (version 2) ... | reverse complement strand
CCCCTCGCCGAGGCTCCGCCCACCACCAACGCTTAATTGGTCACGGACAGCGCCCTCGCCCAAAAATCTCTGCGCTCGTGTCAACGATCCACGAGCGCCGCGCATCTAAGCCCTGAATCTTCAGATCACAGGGACCCTCCGCTGAAAATCGCCGATACCTCCGCCCAGGACGTGCAGCTTGCGCCGCGCAGCAAGCGCAACGAGCGCATCGTCGGCGGCGGCCTCGTAGTAGTCCTGATAGCGCTCGTGTGGCTTGCCGTCCCCGTCGTCACGCGCTGGGCCAATGCCACCGTCAGCGTGCCGCTCGACCGCCTTCGCATCGCAACGGTGACCCGCGGGGATCTCGTGCGCGACGTATCGGTGCAGGGCAGGGTAGTGGCCGCGGTCAGCCCTACGCTCTATGCACCGGCAGCAGGCTCGATCACGCTGGAGGTCGATGCAGGGGCTGCGGTGGAACCGGGCCAGGTGCTGGCGGTCGTGGACAGTCCCGAACTGGACAGCCAGCTCCAGCAGGCGCAATCGTCGCTGCAACAACAGACCGTGGAACTCGAGCGCCAGCGCATCGAATCACGGCAACTCGCGCTGGAGCGACGCAAGTCGGCGGATCTCGCCAACGTCGCCCTGATTGCGGCAAAGCGCGAAAAGAAGCGCGCAGACGAGGCCAACGAGTTGTCTGTCATCTCGAACATTGACTTCGAGAAAGCGCAGGACGATTTGAGAAACGCGGAGCTGGCCTTCGCGCACGCGGTCGCCGACGCAGATCTGTTCGATGAGCGGCTGGCGTTCGAGATACGCGCCGGGGAACTCGCCATTGAGCGGCAGCAGCTGCTGGTGGCCGACTTGCAGCGCCAGGTCGACGCTCTCGCCATTCGATCGCCCGTCAACGGGATCGTCGGCGATCTTCTGGTCGCGCAGAAAGCCGCGGTCGCGCGGGATACGCCGGTCATGGCCGTGGTTGATCTCACCCGCTTCGAAATCGATGCGCAGATCCCGGAAAGCTATGCCGACGACCTTGCGCTCGGCATGGCGGCCGAAATCATCGTCGGCGGAACCACCTATGCAGGACAACTCGTCGCCGTCTCTCCCGAAATTGTCAGTAACCAGGTCAGCAGCCGCATCCGTTTCGAAGGCGACATGCCGGAGAACTTGCGCCAGAACCAGCGCCTCACCACCCGGGTACTGCTGGAGGAGCGTCCGGGCGTGCTGATGTTGCAGCGCGGGCAGTTTCTGGACAGCGGTGGCGGCCGGGTCGCCTACGTTCTCGAAGGCAGAAACCTGGCGCACCGACGGGCAATCACGATCGGCGCGCGAAGTCTCGGTGCGGTGCAGATCGAAAGCGGTCTCGACGAAGGGGACGCCGTCGTGATTTCCAGCATCGACCAGTTCCAGGGAGCCGAGACGGTTCTTATTACCGATTGAACTCGAGGAGAGTCCGTAATGCTGCGCATGCACAACGTATCGAAGATTTACCGTACAGATTCGGTGGAGACACACGCGCTCAGGGAGTTCTCGCTGACCGTGAACGAGGGCGAATTCGTTTCCGTCACCGGCCCCTCCGGCTCGGGCAAGACGACGTTTCTGAATATCGCAGGTTTGCTGGAGGAGTTCTCGAACGGCAGTTATGAGCTGGACGGAAAAGACGTATCGCGTCTGAATGACGGGCAACGGTCGCGTGTTCGCAACGAGAAGATCGGCTTTATTTTTCAAAGCTTCAATCTGATTCCGGAGCTGGATATTTTCGACAATGTCGACGTGCCGTTGCGCTATCGAGGACTGAAAGCGGCTGAACGCAGGCAGCGCATCGAACAGGTCGTCGACCTGGTCGGCCTGGGCTCGCGCATGCACCACCTTCCGTCGCAACTGTCGGGCGGCCAGCAACAGCGCGTCGCCATCGCCCGGGCTTTGGCGGGCGAGCCCCGGTTCCTGCTCGCCGACGAGCCCACCGGCAATCTCGACTCCGGCATGGCGGCGAGCGTCATGGAGCTTCTGGCGGACATCAACAGGGCCGGCACAACCATCATCATGGTGACGCACGAGGCGGCGCTGGCGAAGCGCGCAGAGCGCAACATCTCCGTGCGCGACGGCCGGGTCAGCAGCGGGGCGCCCGTGCACATCGCCTCGGCGGCAACGGCCTGATTTCCCGGGAGAGCATTGATGACGCGCTATTACCTGAAGCTCGGTCTCTTAAGCATCCGAAATAATCCCGTCCTTAGCGCCCTCATGGTCGCGGCGATCGGAGTCGGCATCGGCGCCTGCATGACCATTGTCAACATCGATTACGTCATGAGCGGCAATCCCGTCCCCCATCGCTCGGATGTGCTGTATCACGTGCAGCTGGACAGTTGGGACCCCAACAAGCCCGCGAACGAGCCCGACAAACCGCCCGACCAGGTGACGTACCTGGACGGAACGGCACTGCTTGACGCGCGCAAGGGGCGACGCCAGGTGCTGAGCTATCGATCCGGGCGAGTGATCCAGCCGGAAGATCCGGACCTGCGGCCGTTCGAGGTGACCGCGCGAAGCACAACCGCGGATTTTTTCCCGATGTTCGACGTACCGTTCATTTACGGCGAAGGATGGGGCCGTTCGGAGGACGACAATCTCGTCCAGGTCGTCGTTCTCGGCAAGGAGATCAATGAGCGTCTTTTTGGCGGCGTAAACCCGGTCGGCAGGACGGTAGTCATGAATGGCGACACCTACAGGGTCACCGGCGTCATCGACGACTGGAACCCGATCCCGAAGTTCTATGACGTCTCGAACGGAGCGTTCAACGACGTCGAAGAAGTTTATTTTCCCTTCAGTGTGAGCATTGCAAAGGAAATCGGCAGTCACGGCAATACGAACTGCTGGAAACCCACCGGCGAGGGCGGCTGGAAGGCGTTTCTTAATTCCGAATGCGTCTGGATGCAGTTCTGGGTCGAGCTGCATGGCGCGGACGAACACCGGGTGTACATGACCTTCCTGGATGCGTATGCCGAGTCGCAAAAAGCGTTGGGAAGATTCGAGCGTCCGCTCAACAATCGCCTGCATGACGTCATGGAATGGATGCAGGATCAGGAAGTGGTTGAAGACGACGTGCAGGTACTGCTGGGTCTTGCCGTGTTGTTTCTGATCGTGTGCCTTTTGAACACGATTGGCCTCCTGCTTGCGAAAATCATGCGGCGCTCGGGCGATATCAGTCTCCGGCGTGCGCTCGGCGCCTCCCGCGGGGCGATATTCTCGCAGTACATCGTCGAGGCAGGTGTGATCGGTCTGTGTGGAGGTTTGCTGGGAGTGGGTCTGACCTGGTTCGGCTTGAAAGGCATCGAAATACTTTACGGCCAGTTCGACTTTGTGGGCAACCTCGTCAGGATGGATTGGATCATGATCTTTGCGGCCATTGTGCTGGCCATTGTTTCGGCGCTGTTCGCCGCTCTTTACCCGACTTGGCGGGCGTGCCGGATCCATCCGGCGAGTCAGCTTAAAACCCTGTAAACGTATTTAAGAAACATCAAAGGAGCTGCAATGGAAATCGGTCCCATCTGGCGCGCCCTGCTGCGCAACAAAACAGCGTACATACTCATAGCGCTGCAGATCGCGGTAACCATGGCGATAATGGTGAACGCGGTTGCCATCATTCAGGAGCGCGCACGCCTGATGGAGCGGCCGAGCGGGATCGATGAAGACAATATTTTTTATCTCACGAGCATCGGTTTTACGCCGGACTTCGATTTCCGCGATTCGGTAAAGGCCGATCTCGAGATGATTCGTAACCTGCCGGGCGTCGTGGACGCGATTTCGACCAATACCGTTCCGCTGGAGGGGGGAGGGTGGTCATCGGGCCTGCAGACTGAACCGGGTGAAGACATCGAAGCCACGGGCGTCGCCATGTACTTCACCGACGAGCACGGCCTCGATACCTTTGGCGTCAACCTCGTTGCCGGTCGCAACTTCCTGCCGAGCGACATCGAGTGGGTCGATCAGAACAGCGATCGCTGGCCGCCCACCGGCATCGTTACGCAGGAGACGGCGAACACCCTCTTTCCCGATTCGCCGGAAGACGTTGTGGGTAAAACCGTCTACGTGAACGACGATCAGCCGGTGCGCATCGTCGGAGTGATCGAGAGAATGCAGGCTGCATGGAAGAGCTGGTCCGGCGTCGAACGATCGATGCTCGTTCCGATGTACCGCGACGCCGGCGGTACCCGTTACGTCGTACGTACTGAACCGGGTTATCGCGACGAATTGATGCCTCAGGTCGAGGAACTGCTCGCAGCAAGCAATAACGAGCGCATCGTCCGCGGCCTCATGTCCATGACGGAGACGCGGCAACGCAGCTATCTCTCCGATTCCGCCATGATCAAGCTGCTCGTGTTTATCGTGAGCCTGTTGACCGCCATTACCGGCCTCGGCATCGTCGGTCTGGCAAGCTTCAGCGTTGCAAGGCGGACGCGTCAGATTGGAACGCGACGCGCTCTGGGAGCAAGCCGACCGGCGATTCTCGGATACTTCATGCTGGAAAATTTCATGGTCAGCAGCGTCGGTATCCTTGCCGGCGCAGTCCTCGCCGTCGGCATGAACATCTGGATGGTGCAGGCGTTCGACCTGACCCCGATCGCCTGGTACATCATTCCGCTGGGGATGCTGGCGCTGTGGATAGTCGGGCAGGCCGCCGTTTACGGTCCGGCGCGCCGCGCAAGCCTGGTCCCGCCGGCCGTCGCAACGAGGGCGGCGTAGAACTCGCCACCGTTGTGCGGTCGCGGGCGGCGAACCGCGCCGGCGCCGGAATGCCGATGTCCTGCCTCAAACTGCGGCGGTCGTCGCCCTTGCAGCGTCCTGCTCCACGCTTTCCTTGCGCCACTCGAACACGTTCATTTCGATGAATACGAACGCGACCAGCCAGAGAAACGCGTCCCAGAAGTCGACGAAGTCGCCCTTGATGCCCCAGTAGACCGCCGCCAGAAGGATTATCGAATAGAGCAGGTACTTGCACAGACTGCTCACACGCAATGCCAGCCCCGCCAGCTCGTTGCGTTCCTGCAGGCGAACGTCGATTTCGAGCAGCAATACGACCAGCAACCAGACAGCCGAATTGACGACGTCGACCCACGCGAGTCGCACGATGTCTGCAAGGCCCCCTTGATCGACGACGGCATTGAGGCCGTCAAACTGATAAAAAGTGCTCGCCGTGGATAGGTGGGCGCAGTTTGCGGCTGTAATGAGTTCGTACTCGTCGAGATCGATCCCGTACGCCCATTGATCGGCAGCAAGCCCGCACAGGTCGGAGACGGACGGCAAAGGCGTGGCATTGAGCAGGAACAGCAGTTTGGCGAGATAGCCGAAGAAGGCGTAGACGATGACCACGTAGCACAGCGCCCTGAGCGCGTGCATCGTTACCATTGCGGGTCTCGAGACCCGGTCGTCCGCAAGCACGTAGGTCTCAAGTTCGAACATCAGGAGCAGGATGACCCATGCAGCTGTGTCGATGCTGGCGGCGAAGCCCTCGATGATGTCCCCGGGACGGATGCCGTCGGCGAAGCGGTGCGAGGCGGCCGCCCACTCTTCGGCGAAAAACAGGTACACGTTGAGCATCAGCAACGCGTACACGGTGTACTTGAAGATATGAAAAATTCTGAAACGGTCGACAGTCAAAGGGCGGCCTTCTGCATCAGGTGCCCGGCGCATTCTGCCGCCGGGGATGACTGCCAGCGATAGCAGCGCTACGCGGTTCGGGCAATGCGGGGGTCGTCCTCGGTCAACTGCTGAAGAATCCACTGGACGTAGCGGTTCTCCATCCTTTCCATCTGCGAGAACGGACCGGGCCGATAATACCGCGAGTTCACGCCTTTCCAGTTATTGACGATGATGTCCTTGTCTGCTTCGGTGGTCACGTCCCAGAGCCACGTCAATTCGTCGAGATCGTAATCCTTGCCTTCGACGGCGTCGCCACGAACGAACCAGAAGAGTTCGCATACGCAATTCCCGTGATCGACGGGCTTGAATACATAGCCGACGACGTGATCGCTGTAAGCGAGAAGGAACGAAAAAGGGCCGACGGTGAAGTCGGATGCGCCGCCGTCGTAGTCTTTCAGATCGCCCAGCAGGGGCGCTACCGGTTTGCCGTCGCGGCTGCCGGACAAATAGCCGTCGAAGAGAGCAGTGCGGCTGTAGCCGTAGCCCTGTTCGCCCGGCCGCGCGAGTGTGTCGACGTAATCGAATTCCAGCTCCTTCAGGCCGCACTCTGCGAAGCGTGCCAGCATTTTGTCCTGCAAGCGGTTCCGCCGGGTCGCTTCCAGCATTAGCGTGTGCATCCGGGCGTAATCCGGATGCGCCGTAGCGCAGTGATAACACTCCTGGTAGTTCTCGACGGCCAGCTTCCAGTTGGCGGCGATCGGGTAGGACTTTTTCGCCGCAATCTTCAGATTTTCGAATCCGAACATTTTGCAGGGCTCGGCCAGGTCGCGCTTCGCGCCTTTGAGCGACGGCGGCGACTCCGTAAACGCGATAAAGATCAAGCCACCTATTACTTCCAGCGACACCGGATGCAGGCCGTAGGCTTTCTTGTCGAATCCCGGCGGCATCGAGCGGGCTGCTGCCAGATTGCCGTCGATGTCGTACATCCAACCGTGGTATGGGCACTCGAACTTCCTTAGTGACCCGCTCTCCTCGAGGCACACAAGCGAGCCGCGGTGGCGGCAGACATTCGCAAACGCCCTGACCTCACCGTCCGAACCTCGAACGATAATCGCCGATTCGTTTGCCATCTCGGAGACGAAAAAGTCGCCGGGCCGCGGCACCTGCGACACGTGCCCGGCTAGAAACCAGTTTCTCGTAAAGATTCGTTCCAACTCGAGCCGGTAGATGTCCGGATCGGTATAAAAGCGCTGCTCCAGCGGCTTTCCGGGCTGCTGAGCGGCGACGAGACCGGCGATGCTCCTAAGGTCCTGCATGTCCAATTCCCAGTGTGCCTCCGCAGTACAAGGAAATGCGTTCGAATGACCGAAAACACGATATCACAGCCTCAGTTAGACCGAATCCGGGTCGTCATGATCTGAAACCGCACGGCAGCGGTGGTGCGCGTCCGTCAGTCCGAACTCCTGTTTGCATAATCCAGTGCAAGTCCCACCATGGTGCGCACGCCGACGATCAATGCATCTTCATTGACGAAGAAATGCGGCGAATGATTGGATGCCGCTTCTCCCCGGCCGACGCCCTCGTTGTTGATTCCCAGCATCAGATAGAGCCCCGGAATGCGTGACTGGAAATGCGCGAAGTCCTCGGCACCGGTGATGAGCGGGTGATCGGCCACCTTCTCTTGACCGGCTGCCCAGTGGAGGGTAGGCATCATTTGCTCGAGCAGTTGCGGGTGATTGCCGGTTACGGGGCTGTAAGGATTGATGGTCACTGTAGCTTCGGCGCCTGCCGCTTCGGCGACCAGGTTGACCGTCTTCCGCAGCTTCGCGTGCAGTTCTTCGCGCACGCCCGCATCGAAGGTGCGGATCGTGCCCATCATCTCGACTTCGTCGGGAATGATGTTGCCCCGCACGCCACCTTGCATGCTGCCGATCGTAATCACGGCGGGACCCTTGGTGATGTCGAGCTGGCGACTCGGAATCGCCTGCAGCGCCGTCACGATTTGCGAGGCCGTGAAAATCGGATCGACACCGAGCCAGGGGGATGAACCGTGCGTCTGGCGGCCGCGGACCGTGATGTAGAGTTCGTCGGAAGCCGCCATGAAACTGCCGGAACGATAGTTGATCGTGCCTGCGGGCACGGGCCACGCATGCAGCCCGAAAATCGCCTCCGGCGCGTCGGAGCCGTCCAGCACGCCTTCCTTGATCATGAGCGTGGCGCCGCCTTCTTCGCCGGCGGGAGCGCCTTCCTCCGCCGGCTGGAAAAAGAACTTCACGGTGCCCGCCAGCCGGTCCCGATTGCTTGCGAGTATCTCTGCCGCGCCCATGAGGATTGCGGTGTGGGTATCGTGACCGCAGGCGTGCATCACGTCGACTTCCTTGCCGTTGTATTCTCCCTTGGCCCGCGATGCGAACGGCAAATCCGTCTGCTCGCGGACCGGAAGCGCATCCATGTCGGCGCGCAAGGCAATAACCGGTCCGGGCTTCCCGCCCTTGAGAGTGCCCACCACACCGGTGTGGGCGATGCCGGTTTCAACGGCATCGAGGTCCAGGGCACGCAGGTGTTTTGCAACTTTCTCCGCGGTCCTGAACTCCCGATTGGACAGTTCGGGATGCTGGTGAAAGTCGCGTCGCCACTCGATGACTTTCGGCTCAATTTCCGCAAACGCATCCTCGAGCTGCGCCTTCGTGTCCTGGCCGTAGGCGCCCGTGCCTGTTGTCAGGGCTGCGAGGATCAGAACGGGTATGTGCCGCTGCATAAAATTGCTCCGGATTCAGTTTCGCCGACTTTACCTCATCGGCGCACACTCCTGCCCGTTCCGCCGCATATGCCCGGTGTTCGCGGCTTTTACGGTGCGCTGGTGCGACATGGTGACATCGCCCGTTCTGCCGCCTATGCTCTCGTTATGGGCGAATTATCCATCACTGCACGCCGCGCGGATGCCGTGCAACGATTGGCCTATGGCCGGCCGGCTCTGGTCCTTGGCGCGGTCTTGCTGGCAGCCTGCGACGGGTCGACCAGCTTCAACCAGCCGCCTCCGACCGAACCGCCGCCCCCGTTAGAGCCTCCGCCCGTCCAGGTGGAACAGGTTTTCGTCGACCTCGCGTTCAATGAGCCGCTTGCAATGTTGCAGGCGCCGGGCGATTCGACGAGATGGTTCGTGGTGGAAAAAGACGGGCTTGTGTGGGAATTTCCCAACGAGCCGGACGCGACGCTGAATGATGCCATCGTTTTTGCCGACCTTTCAGACCGTGTGGATTCTGCACCGAACGAGGCGGGCTTGCTCGGCATGGCCTTTCATCCGGAGTTCGACGACGAAGTGTATCTGTCGTATACCCGCCCCGGCCTGGAGTCGGTCGTTTCCCGATTCATTATCGACGCATCGACCGGAGCGCTGGATGTTGCATCGGAAGAGGTACTGTTGACCGTGCCGCAGCCCGCCGGCAATCACAACGGTGGTAACGTCGCCTTCGGTCCCGATGGATTCCTTTACATCGGATTCGGCGACGGCGGCGGTTCCGGCGATCCCGAGGAAAATGCTCAGGACACCACAAACCTCCTTGGAACAATCCTGCGCATCGACGTCGACGGTGCGATCCCCTACGCAGTTCCGGACGGCAACCCGTTCGCAGGTAACACGGAGTGTTCCCAGGGCACCGGCACCCTGGATTGCCCCGAGATTTTTGCCTGGGGATTCCGCAATCCCTGGCGCTTCAGTTTCGATCGGCAGACCGGTGCACTGTGGGTCGGCGACGTTGGAGAGAACAGCTGGGAGGAAGTCGACCGCGTCGAGATCAGTGAGAACTACGGATGGAACGACCGCGAAGGCGCCCACTGTTTCGATCCGCCGACAGAATGCTCCACAGACAACGTCGATCCGATAACCGAGTACAGTCACGACCTCGGCGACTCCGTCACAGGCGGCTACGTGTACCGCGGCAGCAATTTTTCTCAGCTTGCGGGCTTCTACCTGTTCGCGGATTTCGGCACCGGCCGCATCTTCGCAGTCGCGTCCGACAGCGAGCAGGGCGTTGCGCCTGACGAGGTCGCGGATACGCCCTTGAGCATCGCTTCGTTTGCCCAGGATAATGACGGCGAACTTTATGTTCTCGACTTCAGCGGGGGCACCCTGCACCGTATTGTCGCGGAGTGAAGCTTAACGTATCGCCGGGATGAGGCTCCTGCAGGCGCCAATAAAAACCGCGCAGGAGCATGCCAAGCGGTCGATACCACACAGGCGGAATCGCAGGAAGCCGTCGGAATACCGGAGCCGCCTGTTTCACTTGATGAATTCAGGAAGCTGAACAACTGCGCAATCCCGCGCGAGTCCGTTAGAATCCCGGCACACTCCGGATCGTCGCCATCCTCTGGCGTGCCGGATCGGGAATGCATAACAAAACCTGTAACCAGGTCGGAGCCTCAAGCATGGATTCCAGATCGGATATCGAAATCGCTCAATCTGCGAACTTACTGCCCATTCAGGAGATCGGGAAAAGGCTGGGACTCTCGTCCGACATGCTGATTCCTTACGGCCGCGACAAAGCCAAGATCGACTATCCGGTATTGCAGAACTCCGCCGGTCGGGCCGACGGCAGGCTCATTCTGGTAACAGCCGTATCGCCGACACCGGCCGGGGAAGGTAAGACGACGACCACAGTCGGGCTGGGCGATGCATTAAACCTGATCGGCAAGAACGCCGCGATCTGCCTGCGGGAACCGAGCCTCGGCCCCTGTTTCGGGATGAAAGGCGGCGCCGCCGGAGGCGGCTACGCGCAGGTGGTGCCAATGACGGACATCAACCTGCACTTCACCGGGGATTTTCATGCGATCGGTGCTGCGCATAATCTGCTCGCGGCGCTGGTTGACAACCACATCCACTGGGAAAACGAGCTGGGGCTGGACCCGCGAAAGATCACCTGGGGTCGGGTTGTCGATATGAACGACCGGGCGCTGCGCAACATCGTTATCGGTCTGGGCGGAACGCCGCACGGCGTTCCGCGGGAAAGCGGCTTCGACATAACCGTTGCCTCGGAGATCATGGCGATCTTCTGCCTTGCGAACGACCTCGAGGATCTGGAACGGCGTCTCGGAAATATCGTGATCGGTTATACGTTTGCGCAAAAAGCGGTCACCGTCAGCGATCTGGACGCGCAAGGCGCGATGACTGCGCTCCTGCGCGATGCTTTCTGCCCGAATCTTGTGCAGACGATGGAAAACAATCCGGCGCTGATGCACGGCGGTCCTTTCGCCAACATTGCGCACGGCTGCAACTCGGTCGTCGCGACCAGGACGGCCTTGAAGCTTGTCGATTTTGTCGTTACCGAAGCTGGTTTCGGCGCGGACCTCGGCGCCGAGAAGTTCTTCGACATCAAGTGCCGGAAAGCGCATCTGAAGCCGTCCGCCGTGGTGCTCGTGGCGACGATAAGGGCGCTCAAAATGCACGGCGGGGTCGCGAAGGACAATCTCATCCCGGAGAACGCGCGGGCGGTGAGAAAGGGTTGCGAGAACCTCGGCCAGCATCTGCGCAACCTCGGACACTTCGGCGCTCCGGTAACTGTCGGCATCAATCATTTCACCACGGACACGGATGCGGAAATAGACGTCGTCAGGAAGTACTGTGACGAGTACGGTGCCGAGGTCCACGTTTGCCGTCACTGGGCAGAGGGCGGTAAGGGTGCTACGGCGCTGGCACATCATGTTGTCGAACTTGCAAACGGCCACACGCCGCAGTCGCATACTCTTTACGACGACGACATGCCGCTGTGGGACAAGGCGCGGCATGTTGCCCGCACCATCTACGGGGCCGACGACATCATTGCCGACAAAAAGGTTCGGGATCAGTTTGCAGAGTTCCAGAAGCAGGGGTACGGCAGGTACCCGGTCTGCATGGCAAAGACGCAGTACAGCTTTTCGACCGATCCGAACCTGCTCGGCGCGCCGAAGGGGCATGTCGTGCCGATCCGCGAAGTTCGCCTGGCCGCCGGCGCCGAGTTCATCGTGGTCATTTGCGGCGCAATCATGACCATGCCGGGTCTGCCGAGAAAGCCGGCGGCGAGCGGCATGAGAGTCAACGCGAAAGGACAGATCGAGGGATTGTTCTAGGCATTGTTCCCGGGTGATTGTTCCGGAGAGATTGTTCCACGCATACCGGAGGGAGCAAGGTCCGGCAGGACGAACCTTTCCCGTGCTCTGGTGGACCCGAGACAGGCGGCGGAGTAATGCTGCTTTAACAGCAGAGTCGCGTCATTGAAGAGGTCGCTGTTGTCTTCCCGGAACCTGTCCCACCCTTTCGTGGGGGACTGCGCGCATCGATCGGCAATTACGATCATAAAAAACCAGCTCAGCGTTTCATGATATTTTTGCGGCATGCCGATGCGTTGTGTCAGAGTGCGAAGTGCTGCCGTGAAGCGTGCGATCGCGAGCGCCGGCGGATACTGCTGCAGGTAGCACCAGGCGATTCGCACGTGTGCTTCATGGTCGAATTTCCCGGGGTCGAACTCCGAGGCTTCGAATGAGCGGACGGTGGCGACGATGTCGAAAGACGGCTTGTCGTCGAGCCGCTCCGGAACGGCGCTCATGAAGAATTTTCCGCCAAGCTGTGGCTGTCGGCTGCCGTCAGCTTGCAGTTGTATACTTTTTTCAAGTCCCGGATCGTCGCCAGCGTCCCTTCCGAGAAGGGTGCTTTGCCCTCGAAGCTATGCAGCACAATGCCTTCCAGGAGATCGCCCAGAGACACGTCGCAGTATTCCGCCAGGCCCTTAAGGACCTTCAGGAGCGATTTTTCGAGTCGCACGCCGGTTTGGATTCGCTCGACGAGGCGGGGAGGATTCACAGGCTATCCAGTTACATTGTTACCTAGGTATTTTAATACCTGGCGAGCTGCCTGTCCAGCCCCAGGAAAATCAGTCGGTAATTTTGCCGCGCAGCTCCTTGAGCCGTGCGCGCCGCGCTTTGTCCTCCAGGCGTTTGCGCCTTGCAGCTTCTCCCGCTGTCGTCGGTACCCTCTTCCTTCGAGTTCGCAGCGCAGCTCTCACCAGATCGCCGAGTCGCGCGAGCGCATCTTCCCGGTTCCTGGCCTGACTGCGAAACCTCCGGGCCTTGATAACGACGACTCCGTCGTCCGTGATTCGCCGGTCCGGCGATTCGAGCAGCCGGTTTCTTACCGCCTCCGGCAGCGCCCGGGAAGCCTTGACGTCGAAGCGAAGGTGAACCGCGGTGGATAGTTTGTTGACATTCTGCCCACCCGCACCCTGCGCGCGAACGGCAGTTATTTCGATTTCCTGCTCCGGAATGACAATGTCCGAAGAAATCTTGAGCACTGGGTGATCCGGTCCTGAATGTGTGAGAATGCGCCGCTGATTCGCCTGACGGCCGAGGCCAATGCCCGTTCGTAATATTCTACTACTGACCACCTGTCAGCTCATCTCCGCGACAGGATCGATCGTGCTGGTCACGCTTGGCGGCATCATCGGCACGAAGCTGTCGGCCAATCCGGCACTGGCAACGCTGCCGGTATCCATCATGGTTGTCAGTGTGGCATCGACGACGGTTCCCGCGACGATGCTCATGCGTGCGATCGGCAGACGGCGGAGCTTTGCGCTTGCGTCAGTGTGTTCGTTCGCCTCCGTAACGCTGGCGACATATGCATTGGTCGCTTCGAGCTTCGCGTGGTTCGTTGTCGCCGCAGCCTTGTTCGGCGTGAACATGGCGTTTACCCAGCAATACCGGTTCGCTGCCGCCGAGAGTGTAGAGCCGGCATACGCAGCGCGGGCGATATCGCTGGTGCTGGTCGGAGCAATTGGCGGAGCAGTCATCGGCCCGGAACTTGTGAGGCTCGGGGAGTATTGGGTCGAAGAAGTCCAGTACGCCGGTACGTTCATTGCAATTGCAGTGCTCTACCTCATCCAGGCCTCGTTGTTCCGCTTCCTCGGTCCGCTTCGCGGCGAACACGGCGACGTGCAGGATATTGCGCAGCGTCCGCTGGGCGAGATCGTACGACAGCCGGTTTTCATTGTAGCCGTGCTGGGCGGCACCGCGGCTTACGGGGTCATGACGCTAATAATGACGGCGACACCGTTGAGTATGCATATCAACGACGGCTATTCGCTAGAACAAACTGCGCATGTGATCCGAAGCCATGTATTGGCAATGTATCTGCCGTCGCTCGTAACCGGACTGCTCCTGGAAAGGCTCGGCATTTCACGGCTGATGACCGTCGGTGCCATGGCTCTGACATGTGCCTGTTTCATCGGCCTGCAGGGTCAGTCCGTCACGCATTATACATTTGCACTCGTGTTGCTCGGCGTTGGATGGAACTTCCTCTATGTCGGCGGTACGACGATGCTCACGCTTACCTATTCGATGTCCGAACGGTTCAAGGCACAGGCCGTCAATGAATTCAGCGTCTTCGGCACGTCCGCGACCGCGTCCTTGCTGGCAGGCACAGTTATGTACATGTACGGTTGGTACACCCTGGTACTCGTTCCGGTGCCGTTGTTGATAACGATTCTGGCGGGCTTGTATTTCGTGCGCCATGATCCCCGCCTGCGGCGGCTGGCTCACGCGCGCGGCTGACAGGGAGATTCCGGTGCCTGTCAAGCGACTGTACGCCGGCGATATGTATCGCTTCGGTCAGCCGCAGCCGTCACTGTGGGAAGCGACAGCCGGCGACGTACGGGTGAAGGGGACGGCTCTTTCGCGCGACGAGCACTGCGAGGTCGCGATCATCGGCGGTGGCTACACAGGCGTAAGCGCCGCTTATCATCTTTGCAGGGATCACCAGATCGATACGCGCGTTCTCGAGGCTGGCCATATTGGCTGGGGAGCGTCCGGCCGTAATGCAGGATTTTGCGGCATCGGCGGTACATCCCTTACATTGAAGCAAACGCTTGCGAAGTTCGGCATCGGCGAAACGCGCCGCTTCTACCAGTCGCAGCTCGAGGGTATCGAACTCGTGCGGCGCATTATCCTCGACGAAAATATCGATGCCGAGATGCTTGGAGAGGCGGAACTCGAAGTAGCGCCCTCGCGGAAGCTATTCAGTCAACTTGCCGAACACGCGAAGATGCAGCGTGAATTGCTCGGCCTCGATAACAGGATTGTCTCGAGCGCGGAGTTCCGCTCCAGTTTTTTCGACTCCACGGAGTTGCACGGCGCAGTTGTGCAACGACCTGCCTTTTCCCTGCATCCCATGCGCTATCTTCTCGGCATGGCCGCTGCTGCAGAACGCCATGGCGCAAAACTGCACCCCTTCAGCGAAGTGCTCGAATGGACAAGGCGAGCTAACGAGCATGTTCTCGTTACGGCTGGCGGCAGCCTGCGAGCGCGCAATGTGATCCTCGCGACCAACGGGTTCATGCCCGAGCACCTGCACAGTGCGTTTTACGGGCGGCCATTGCCGATGATCAGCGCAATAGTTGTGACTCGCCCGCTGACCGGGGACGAACTCGCGGCACACTCATGGCGTACGGTGAATTCCGCGATCACAGCGAAGCGCATTCTCAACTACTACCGGCTGCTGCCCGATAACCGGATGCTCTTCGGCGGCCGCGGCCACACGACGGGAAGCGACGAGGGCGCGATGAAGACTTTCGCGGGCCTCGAAGACCGCTTCCGCCGGCTATGGCCTCTTTGGCGGAACATACCGGTTGAATATCGCTGGCACGGATTGATCTGTATCACGTTACGTCTGACCCCCAGTATCGGCCGGTTGCGCGAGGATCCAAGCGTTTTGTTCGCCTACGGCTTCCATGGCAACGGCGTCAACACGGCTACATGGAGCGGTAAACAGCTTGCCGGCTGGCTGATCGCGAGAGGCGCCTGCGACGATCAGGAACCGGAACGGCTGCCTCGCATGGTGCGCGGGCTCTCGCCGCGTTTTCCCTTCGCTGCTCTTCGTCTGCGTTATCTGCAGGCCAGGCTCGCGTTGTTCCGCTTGCAGGACGCGCTCGATTGACCGCGGCTGTTGCGAATGAGATCTCCACTTGACTCGTTCGGCTCGTGGAGGCTTCCCCTGTCGGGTGTCTGGATTTCCACGCGTTTCGCCGAGATTACAGGTTCGCCGGCTGGGGCTCGGTTGCACTATCGTCTTTACGCGCGAGGGAAGCGCAGTATCCAATTCAATGACTCAAAATGGAGGTTGACGTCATGCGGGAATTAACTACGGCAGAGTATGGATTTGTTGCTGGAGGAACCGGAGTATGCACGCCGGAGGGCAATAACATTGGTGGTGTCACTGACTCCGGCAGCCTGGCGCAAGATCTGACCAACATCTACGAAGCTTTGGTCAGCGTAACGTCACATATCATCGAGCGAGTAGCAAATGCCCTGTAGTACCAGGGCCTCAACCATGTCGGGGCACATTGCGTGCCCCGACTGCTTGCCGGCTCACCAGGTAGCACGCGAGCAGCGCGCTGCAGACGGCAATGGTCAGGGACAGCCATCCGATCAGGTCCGCCTTCGGCCCGGGTAGCGCGGGAGTCCACAGAACCCGCAGGCATTGCCAGTCGAACACCATCGCGAAATTGAACGTTCCATGTGCGATAACCGGCGCCCATAATGTCCTTGAATTCAACATTTGAACGGCGAAGAAGATCCCCCCGCAGAACGCAACGAGATGGCCGCTCGACCCGTGAAGCACTGCAAAAAGTGCGGCAGAAAGCAGAATCGCCATTATTGTGCCGCGAGGCAACAAAGCATGCAGTATGAATGCACGATGGATAATTTCCTCGGTAATCGGAACCACAACAGCCATGACGCCGATACTAAAAAAAAGCACAGGCAACGGCGGACACTCGAAGTCGAACACGGGCTCGATCGGATAATTCGTGCTGCGAGCGCCGATCACACCAATCCAGAGCAATAGCGTCAGGGACGACCAATAGGTGATTCGCAAAACAATGCCGAGGAGAATCGACAGAACGACCACGCGAGCTGTCAAGTCGACAGGCCGCAGCAGATCGAGAAGAACACGCCTGCAGCGCTTCAAATACGGATACATAAGCAGAAGCAAAACGGGAGGCACCACCAGAAAAGCGAGTTTCTCGGCAACGGTCTTCTGGAATCCATCATCGACAAGTGCCTGCTCAACCGTAACCTGAGCAAGCAGAGCGGCGATCTGAAAGATCATGATGGCCACGACAGAGACGCGGAACACCGGTCGCATGTTTTGCCGCATCATCTTTATCGAAGCTGTGCGCGAAGCTGTTGAAAACGCGGCAGAGTACGACAGTCGACAATCGGGAGTGAGTAGGGAATCAGGCGTCATCGAGCAGAAATGGCGGAGCTCGCCGGGAGGGGGGCGTCGGCTGCCGGGATTATGTTTCGTCGCGACATGCATGTCGGGGGCTGTTCCGAACCACAGGGGCGCGACTTTACCGAGGCTAAGCGACGGAATCTGTTCGGGAAACCCGGTGCGGGCTGCGCGCGCAGATCGAGATGTCTTACCGGCGATTGCTAAATCGGCAAGGCTCCGTGACAATCAACCAGGCCCCCACAGCCGGTTTATTCGGCCCCATAACATCAAGAGCAATGGAACTGCCGCAATGATCCTCCTCCGTACAATGCAATTCGTGATCGTGGCGCTGGCGCTCGTGATGCTGAACGCCTGCGACGGTTCGGGCTGGCGAGGCGGCGGTGCCCGGAGCAAAGACGCGTCGGATGTTCTGACAGCGGCAACACTTGGCGAGCAGCCCGTGTTGCCTGCCGGCGATTACCTCGAGTTGCCGCAATACCGGAATGCCGATTCCGAGCACGGTACGACGCTCGCCATGCAGTGCCGTGCCTGTCACAGCTTTGAAGACGGCGGCCCCGCCCTGGTGGGGCCCAATCTTTTCGGTATCTTCGGCAGGCCGGCTGGGACGATGGATGGCTATCCTTACTCGCCGGCGCTTGTCGCGGCGGATTTCATCTGGACGCCAAAGGCGCTCGATGCCTGGCTTGCAGAGCCATCGCGGTTTCTCCCGGGGAACCGGATGGTCTTCGGCGGCCTGCGGAACGCCGACGATCGGAACGCCGTGATCGCGGCGCTTCTTCGGTTGACCACTGGAAACACCGTCGCTTCCGGGAACAACGGGGACAAGCGACCAATCCAACCGAGGGAAGGAGACAGAGAGTGAATAATTCGAATCAAATGGCGTTGGCGGCGGACATGCGGGACCTCCGCGACCGCCGGGAATTCGGCTGGAGGACTGTGTTCTTCGGTTTCCTGCGTTCGAGGCGACGGTCGCACCGCCGCAGCACGGAAGATCAGCCGGTATTCGTCGACTGGCATCATCCGTGGTTGTTCTTTCTTGCGACCGGCACGATGTGCCTCAGCAGCCTCGACGCCTTTTTCACCCTGCAGCTCCTCGACCGGGGGGCGGTCGAGGTCAACCCGGTCATGGCGCTGGCAATCGACCACGGCCCTTTGCCGTTCGCCGCCAGCAAGATGCTCCTGACCGCACTGGGGATTCTTATGCTGGTGTTCATGTCGCGCTCGACGGTGTTCAACCGGGTGCGAACGGGACTTGTACTGACGTTCTTTTTCAGCGTCTACGCCTGCCTGGTCTGTTACCAGTTCGTCCTCCTTCTCCAACCGCTGTGATCCTGCCGCCGCGCACACGCCCGGGGGCGGATTCCCTAAGGGTAAGGCATACGCTAAACTAACTTTCCATTTCCGGTCGCGAATCTGCGGGTTCCCGACTTCACGCGTCAAATAGTCGCGAAGCCTTCGGTTCAGCGGCCCAAATCTCAAATGAGCAAATCGCTAAAAGAGCAATATGCTTCGTCGCCGCTGTTCGGTCTGAATGCCTCATCAGTTGAAGGGCTCTATGAGCAATTCCTGAGGAGTCCGGACTCCGTAAGCGATAGCTGGCGCCGCTACTTCAGAACACTGGGAGATCGGCAGGGCGAGATTCCGCACACTCCCATTCGACGGCAACTTGCACAAAAGACAAGGGTGCTGCGCGGCAATGGCAAGGCGGCGCCGCAAGTTACCGGTCCTTCCGCGGCCAGTGAAAAACAGGCCGCGGTTTCCCGTCTGATCCAGGTTTACAGCCTGCGTGGCCACCAGATTGCGGACATCGATCCGCTGGGATTGATGGAAAGGCCCGTGCCGGGCGTGCTGAAGCTCGACTATCTCGGGTTGTCCGAGGCGGATATGGAGACGGAGTTCTTCACCGGCGGCCTCGCCGGCACCGGCAACCGGCGCATGAAACTGCGCGACATACGTGCTCTGCTGGAGAAGATTTATTGCGGCAAGATCGGCGCCGAGTTCGCTCACATGTCGCGCTCACGAGAGCGGCTGTGGCTCAGGAAGCGCTTCGAACAGGGCATCGTATCCGGCGGACTGCCGACGGAAGAGCGGCTCTGGATCCTGGAGCAACTCACCGCCGCGGAGGGCATAGAGCGCTACCTGCATACGCGTTTCGTCGGTCAGAAACGATTCTCCCTGGAAGGCGGCGAGAGTTTCATTCCGATGCTCGATGACCTCATACAGCGGGGCGGAGAATCGGGCATCAGGGAAATCGTGATCGGCATGGCTCATCGCGGGCGCATCAACGTGCTGGTCAATGTACTCGGAAAACCTCCGGAAGATCTGTTCGACGAGTTCGAAGGCAACGTGGATCCGGAGCAGCTGACGGGCTCGGGAGATGTGAAGTATCACAAAGGTTTTTCCGCCGACATAAAGACGCCGGGCGGCAATGTGCACGTCGCCCTGGCATTCAACCCTTCGCATCTCGAGATTGTGGATCCGGTGGTCGAGGGTTCCGTTCGCGCACGGCAGCAACGTCGGGGCGATTTCGAACGTCTCGAAGTGCTGCCGGTGCTGATTCATGGCGATGCGGCTTTCGCCGCGCAGGGCGTCGTTGCGGAAACGTTCCAGCTGTCGCAAACAAACGGCTTCAGAACGGGCGGCACAGTTCACGTCGTCATCAACAACCAGATCGGGTTCACGACGAGCCGGCCGTCGGACGCGCGTTCGACACCGTACTCCACCGATATCGCGAAGATGATCGAAGCGCCGATCTTTCACGTCAATGGCGACGACCCGGAAGCGGCCATCTTCGTCATTCGCCTCGCGCTCGAATACCGGCAGCGGTACAAGAAGGACGTGGTCATCGATCTCGTCTGCTATCGCCGCCACGGACACAATGAGGCGGACGAGCCGAGCGCGACGCAACCCGTGATGTACGGAACGATTCGAAAACAGAAGTCCGTGAGGGAGCTCTATGCGGACAGGCTGATCGACGCTGGCGTTACCGACGCGGAAGGTGTCGTCGCGTTTCAGGAAAACTATCGCGACCGCCTCGATCACGGCGAGCCGGTGCCGAAATCCTGGCTGGGCCTCATTGGTAACGAGTACACGGCTGACTGGAGCAGGTATCTCGACACCCGCTGGGACGAGGAAGTCGACACCACTATCGAAGCCGCCAAAGTCGCGGAGCTTGCGAAAAAGATCACGGCACTGCCGCCGGGCTTCGAATTGCATGGCCGGGTCCAGCGAATCATCGACGACCGTGTGCGGATGGGCGCCGGCGAGGTCGACATGGACTGGGGTTTTGCCGAGACCATGGCTTATGCCAGCCTGATCGATCAGGGCCACGACTGTCGTATTACCGGACAGGACACGGCTCGGGGAACGTTTTTTCACCGGCACGCGGTGCTGCATAACCAGAGGAACCGCGAAGAATTCATTCCGCTGCAGACCATTTCCGATCGGCCGACGTCGTTTCGGATCATTGATTCGCTGCTATCGGAAGCAGCGGTGATGGGCTTCGAATACGGCTTTGCGACGACCGAGCCCGACACGCTCGTGGTGTGGGAAGCGCAATTCGGCGACTTCGCCAATGCGGGACAAGTCGTGATCGATCAGTTCATCAGTTCGGGGGAAGCCAAATGGGGACGGCTTTGCGGGCTGACCCTGTTTCTGCCGCACGGGTATGAGGGACAGGGTCCCGAGCACTCGTCGGCGCGACTGGAACGATTTCTGCAACTCTGCGCCGAGAACAATATGCAGATCTGCGTTCCCTCGACACCCGCGCAAATGTTCCACATGCTCAGGCGCCAGATGTTGCGGCCGTATCGAAAGCCGCTTGTCGTCATGACGCCGAAGAGCCTGCTGCGGCACAAGCTGTCCGTCTCTCCCTTGTCCGACCTGTCGCGGGGACGTTTCGAAGTGGTCATTCCGGAAATCGAGGAAGTGGATCGGGAAAAAACACGGCGTCTCGTCTTTTGCAGCGGCAAGGTGTATTACGATTTGCTTCACGCACGGCGATCGCAGGAACTGTCCGGGGTTGCGCTGATCCGCCTGGAGCAGCTTTATCCGTTTCCGATCGAGCAATACGCGACTGCGATCGAGGCATGGCCGAATGCAGAAGATATCGTATGGTGTCAGGAAGAACCGCAGAATCAAGGCGCCTGGTACCAGATTCGTCATCGGCTTCAGGAACCGCTTTCCAATGCTCAGCAGCTGTACTACGCGGGACGCCCCGGCGCGGCCGCTCCCGCGTCCGGCATCATCAAGCTGCATTTGCAACAGCAGCAGGAGCTGGTCGAGGCAGCGCTGGGCATCGAGATCGCCGCCAGCAAATCCGACGATCCCGATCAAAGAGGCAGGAAGAAAAAGAGCAAAAGGTCGCGTAAGAAACTCAAGAGCACAGAACGGACGGATGCATGAGTATTGAAATCAAGGTTCCGGCGTTACCAGAGTCAGTGAGCGACGCCACGCTGGTCGCCTGGCACAAAAAGACGGGAGACTCCATTTCACGCGACGAAAACCTGGTCGACCTCGAAACGGACAAGGTCGTGCTGGAGGTTCCTGCGCCGGCCTCGGGCACCTTGAAAGAAATCAAGGTAAAGGACGGTTCAACGGTAACGGCCGGCGATGTGCTGGCAATACTCGATGAGGGTGACGGCAAGGCTCCTGCTGCCGGCAAGGAAGAGGAATCCGAAGACACACGGGCGGCAGAGAAAGAAGCCGCCGAGTCCGCAGAGGAACGCGCGGGAAAAAGGGCAGAAAAAGCCGAGCCCGAAGACCGACAGGCGGCCCGCGTGGACAAAGACGACGTCGATGAGGAGCCGACCGTTAGCGGCGAAAGCGCGCACAAGCTCAGTCCGGCGGTTCGGCGCTTGCTCGACGAACACGATCTCGAACCCACGATCGTTCCGGGGAGCGGTCGGGACGGCCGGATCACCAAAGCGGACGTCATGGAGTTTCTCAGGTCGCACGGTGACGAACACGTCGCTGCGGGCGATGCCGAAGCGGAAGCTTCTCCGGCCCGCGACCTCCGCGGCCCTGCCAGAACCGAGCAAAGGGTGCCTATGACCAGGCTCCGGGCGCGGATCGCCGAACGCATGGTGGAAGCGCAGCGGACAGCGGCCATGCTGACGACCTTCAATGAGATCGACCTCACCGACGTCATGGCGCTGCGCAACCGCTACAAGGAATCCTTTGAAAAGGAACACGGCGTCCGGCTCGGCTTCATGTCCTTTTTCGTCAAGGCTTCCGTCGAAGCACTGAAGAAGTTCCCGGTAGTGAATGCCTCCGTCGAAGGCAAAGAGGTCATCTATCACGACTTTTTCGATATCGGCATTGCCGTCTCGTCCGACCGCGGATTGATGGTGCCCGTACTGCGAGACGTTGATGCGCTGAGTTTTGCGCAGATCGAGAAAGAGATTGCGACGCTGGGGAAAAAAGCTCGCGACGGCACCATGACCATGGACGAACTCACCGGCGGTACCTTTACGATCACCAATGGCGGGGTTTTCGGCTCTCTTTTGTCGACTCCTATTTTGAACCCGCCGCAAAGCGCCATCCTTGGCATGCATGCCATTCAGGAGCGGCCAATGGCCATCGACGGCGAGGTTGCGCTGCGTTCGATGATGTACGTCGCGGTGACGTACGACCATCGTATTATCGACGGCCGCGAAGCGGTGCAGTTTCTTGTCAGCATAAAAAACTCGCTCGAAGATCCGGGTCGCCTGCTATTGCAGTTTTGAAACGTCCGGTTCTGTGATGGTGACGGTCTAGCGACGGCCAGAGCTGAGAGCGAACAACTGAAACGCAGGAATGAGAGATTGGAATGGCGAAAAACTACGACGTGATCGTGATCGGTGCGGGCCCTGCAGGTTACATAGCTGCAAT
>Ga0299913_10000670_pt1 | contig 22739 bp, 24 predicted proteins | sample RVTome_9_FD_201360 | JGI IMG/M metagenome (GOLD analysis project Ga0299913, IMG submission 201360) | Soil microbial communities from uranium-contaminated site in the Upper Colorado River Basin, Wyoming, United States - RVT155D38 (version 2) ... | reverse complement strand
CGTCCGAGTACGCGTGGCTCGAGGCGCTGGCCCGCGCTTCGATGGTCGGCGCGCCGATGGCGGTCGGGCTGTACGCACTCCGCCGACCGCCGTTCGAGCGCTTCGGTCGCCTGCTGATCGTCGCGGGTGCCGTGTGGTCCCTGACGGTGCTGAGCGAGTCGGGCGGCCCGCTGGCGTACAGCATCGGACGGATCGCCGGGTGGTGCGTCGAGCCGCTCGTCGTGTACCTGGTGCTCGCCTTCCCCACGGGTCGCCTGAAGGCGCGCGTGGACCGGGTGCTGGTGTGGACGGTCGTGGCGCAGGTGGCGCTGTTCTACCTCCCGACGGCACTGCTCGTCGAGGCGTATCCGACACCGGCGCCGTGGGGCGCGTGCGACGGCGCCTGCCCGGGCAACGCACTGATGGTCGTCGGCACCGAGCCGGCGTTCGTCGACGAGATCCTCCGGCCGCTGCGCGAGCTGAGCACGATCGCGCTGTTCGCGGCGGTCATGGTGCGGCTGATCGCGCGCATCGGCCGAGCGACGCCGCTGATGCGCCGCATCCTCGTGCCGATGCTCGCCGTGGCCGGCTTCCGCGCCGGCGTGTTCGGCGTGACGATCGCGGCCCGCCGCGTCGACGCGCAGTCCGTCGTCGTCGACGCCGGCATCTGGCTGATCGCCCTCGGGCTCCCGCTGCTGGCCTGCGGGTTCCTGGCCGGCGTCTGGCGCTGGCGGCTGTTCATCGCCGCGGCGATGCAGCAGCTCGCGCACCGGCTGCGCGGTCACCCCGACCCGGAGGACCTGCGGGCCGCGCTCGCCGACGCGTTCGACGACCCCGGGCTCGAGGTCGCCTACTGGATCGGCGACGGAGAGGGTCACTGGGCCGACGCCGCCGGGCTCCCCGTCATGCCGCCGGCGCCGGACTCCGGCCGCACGCTGACCGAGGTCCGCGACGGCGGCCGGCGGGTCGCCGCCATCCTCCACGACACCGCGCTGCGCGACGACGGGGCCTTCATCGACACGGCCACCGGCTACGCGATCATGACGCTCGACAACCACCGGCTCTCGGCCCAGGCGGCGTCGCTTCTGCGCGAGGTCCGCGAGTCGCGCCTGCGCATCCAGACGTCGGCCGACGACGAACGCCGCCGGATCGAGAGCGACCTGCACGACGGCGCCCAGCAGCGGCTCGTCGCGCTGCGGATCAAGCTCGAGCTGGCCGCGGAGCGCATGGACGACCCGGCCGGACCCAACGCCCTGCTGCTGCGCGGGCTCGGCACCGAGGTCGACGAGGCGCTCGACGAGGTGCGGTCGCTGGCCCGCGGGATCTACCCGGCGGCCCTGGCCGACCGCGGTCTGGTCGAGGCGCTGCGCGGGGCCGCGCTCCAGTGCGCGCTGCCGGCGACGGTGCTCGCGGCCGGCGTGCGCCGCTACGCCCGCGAGGTCGAGACGGCCGCCTACTTCTGCTGCCTGGAGGCGCTGCAGAACGCCGCCAAGCACGCCGCCGGCGCGACGGCCGTCGTCGTCGAGCTCAGCGACGACGGATCGCTCCGCTTCGAGGTCCGCGACGACGGCGTGGGCTTCGACCAGCGCCGCACGCGGCCCGGGATGGGCCTGACGGGCATGCGCGACCGCCTCGGCGCGGTCGGGGGCGACGTGGCCGTGCGGTCCCGGCCCGGCCACGGGACGCGCATCAGCGCGAGCATCCCGCTGCCCACGCAGGCGCCCGCCGTCCCGCGCTGACCGATCAGGAAGCCGACCGGCCGGGGTGCGCGCACCACACGCGCATGCATGTCCGCCCTGTTGGCACGTGCCCGCGCCTGGAGGACGCTCACGACGATGAACGAGCCCGTGCGTCGCCGTCCCACCGTCTGGATCGTGCTGACCGGCATCCTCGCCGTCGCCGCCGGCGCGATCGGCGCCCTGCGCGACGCGTTCGAGGGCGGCGGCGTCGAGGCGACAGTCGGCCGGGTCCAGGAGCTGGTCGCGCAGTGCCGGCCATGAACGACGCGCGGGACGTGACGCTGGGCCTGACGGTCGCGGGCGCGCGCGCCGGTGTCGCCGCGTTCCGGCTCGCCCTCCTCCCCACCCGCCTGCCGGTCGTGCGCGGCCCGGCGCAGCGCGTTGCGAGCGACCTTGCGCACGAGGGCGCGCTCGCCCGCGCGCGGGTCGAGGCGCTTGTGGCCGGCCCGCTCACCGACGCCGTGGCACACACGCTCGCGGAGCACCGGGTGATCGAGCGCGTCGCGACCGAGCTGGTGGCGACCGCCGAGCTCGACCGCCTGGTCGACGCGGTGCTCGAGCACGAGCGCACCCGTGAGGTGCTCGAGCACGCGCTGGTCAGCCCGGGGCTCGAGCGGCTCGCCGTCCAGGTGCTGGAGAGCCGGCTGGTCGACGCCATGACCGAGCGCGTGCTGGCCAGTCCGGAGCTCGAGCGCGTGGTCGAGTATGTCGCCACGAGCCCGCAGGTGCTCGACGCGGTGACGCGCCAGACCCAAAGCCTCGCGGAGGAGATGGCCTCCGGCGTCCGGCGGCGCACGCAGGCCGTCGACGACGCCGCCGAGCGCACCGTCCGCGCCTGGCTGCGGAGGCCGCGACCGCAGCCGACATGAGCCCGGAGCGCGTCCCGTATGCGGGGATCGCGACCCGGGCCGTCGCGCTGGCGATCGACGTCGCGATCGCCCAGGCGATCGTGCTGACGGGCGGCGCCGTCCTGGCGCTGGTCGGCTCGCTGGTCGGCGACGTCCAGCTCGATCGCATCGGGCGACTGGTCGCGGCCCTCGCCTGGGCGGTGGTGGTCGGGGCGTACTTCGTGGTCTTCTGGTCGACCGCGGGCCAGACGCCGGGCATGCGGGCGCTCGGCCTGCGCGTGGTCGCGAGGGACGGCCCTCCGACGCCGGGGCACGCGTTCGTGCGCGTCATCGGGCTCGCGCTGGCGATCGTCCCGCTGTTCGCCGGGTTCCTGCCCGTCCTGGTCGACAACCGGCGGCGCGGACTGCACGACTTCCTCGCCGGCACGGTCGTGGTCTACGACGAGGGGGTGCAGGCACGCCGACGCGGACACCGGACCGCCTCATTGCCCGCCGACGTCGCGCCCCGGAGCATGATCGCGGACCAACCCCCGACGAAGGAGCGCGTATGAGCACCCTCATCGCCATCGGCTACCCCGACGCGGAGACCGCCGAGAAGGTGCGGCAGGAGCTGGTGCAGGCCACGAAGGAGCACCTCGTGAAGCTGGAGGACGCCGTGGTCGTCCTCCACGGCGAGGACGGCAAGATCAAGCTCGACCAGGCCGTAAGCACGACCGGCGCCGGAGCGGCCGGCGGCGCGCTCTGGGGCGGCCTGATCGGCCTGATCTTCCTCGCGCCGCTGCTCGGCATGGCCGTCGGCGCGGCGTCCGGCGCTCTCGGCGGCAAGATGGCCGACGTCGGGGTCAACGACAACTTCATGAAGGAGCTCGGCGCGCAGCTCCAGCCCGGCGCCGCCGCGCTGATCGCCCTCGGCCAGACCGACGCGCGCGACAAGCTGCTGGAGCGGATCAGGCCGTACGGCGGCCACGTGATCCAGACGTCGCTCGACACCGAGTCCGAGGAGCGCCTGCGGGCCGCGCTCGAGGGCGCTCCCGCGTAGCGGGCCGCGAACCTGGGCGCGCCGATGCTCGCCGCCGTCGACCGCTGGCAGCGCCGGCATCCGACGGCGGCGTTCGGCGTCGCGGTGCTGCGCAAGTTCGGAGGCGACCGTGCCTCGAGCCACGCGGCGCTGATCGCCTACTACGCGTTCCTCGGGCTCTTCCCGCTGCTGCTGGCGTTCGTCTCGATCCTCGGGTTCGTGCTCGAGGACGACCCGTCGCTGCAGCAGGAGATCGTCGACTCGGCGCTGGCGCGGATCCCGGTGATCGGGGCGCAGCTCGGCAGCGAGGTCGAGCCGCTCACGGGCAGCGCCGTCGGGCTCGCGGTCGGCCTGGCCGGCGCGCTGTGGGCCGGCCTCGGGATCACGGTCGCGCTCGGCCGCGCCTTCGACGCGGTCTGGGACGTGCCGCGGCTCGAGCAGCCCGGGGCACTGCGCGCGCGGGGTCGCGGTGTGGCGATGCTGGCACTGCTCGCCCTCGCGCTGATCGCGGCCACCGTGGCCGGCGGCCTCGCGGCGGGCGGCGGGATCAGGCCGTGGCTCGCCGCCCTGGGCGCGCTCGCCGGCTCGCTCGTCGTCAACGCGCTCGTGCTGCTCGCCGCGTTCGCCCTGCTCGGCACGCGGTCGCAGCGCCTGCGCGACCTGGCCCCGGGCGCCGCCTTGGCCGCCGTCGGCTCGCTGGGGCTGCAGGCGGCCGGCGGCTGGTACGTCGCGCACACGATCGAGGGCGCGACCGACACGTACGGGGCGTTCGCGCTCGTGATCGGCCTGCTCTCCTGGTTCTGGCTGGGCGCGCACCTGCTCCTGCTCGCCGCCGAGACGAACGTCGTGCTCGCCGGCCGGCTGTGGCCCCGGTCGCTGACCGGGGAGCTCGAGCCCGCCGACGAGGCCGCACTGCGCCGAGCGGCGGCCGCCGCGCGCCGGGACGCGCGGCAGCTCATCACCGTGGAGTTCGAAGCAACCCAGGTTGACGACGATGCAGTTGTCAACTAGAGTTGCTCGCCGATGGAGACCGCCTACAAGCAGCCGCGTGACCCGGCCGACGGCCTTGCCGCCGTCGTGGCGATGCGACGCCTCGCCGATCGGCTGGAGGCCGCCGAGGTCGAGCGCGCCGTGCTCGACGGCTGGAGCTGGTCGCTGATCGCCGAAGCGCTCGGGGTGACCCGGCAGGCCGTCCACAAGAAGCACGCCAAGCGCCTGAAGGCGCTCGGCGTCGAAGCGAGGAAGCGCTGATGTTCGAACGATTCACGCGCGAGGCCCGGCTTGTGGTGGTCAACGCCGAGGCGGAGGCGCGCGTGCTCGGCAGCCCCACGATCGAGGCGGAGCACGTGCTGCTGGCGCTCACGCGGATCGACCGGTCGACCCCGGTCGGAGCGGCGCTCGCCGACTGCGGGCTCGACCACGACGGCCTGCTCGAGGCGCTCGACGCCGAGCGGGCGCACAGCCTCGCGGCGGTCGGCATTTCGATCGGCGACTTCGACCTCCCCGCCCCGCACCAGTCGGCGAGGCCGCGGATGGCGGCGGGCGCCAAGACCGCGCTCGAGCACGCGCTGCGGATCTCGCTCGAACGCTCGGACCGGCGGATCGGCGCCGGGCACATCCTGCTCGCCCTGCTGCGCGCCGAGGCCGGCACGGTCCCGCGCGCCCTGCGCGAGGCCGGCGTCGACCGTGCCGAGCTGGGCGACCGGGTCGCTTCGGCGCTGTAGGCGATCTACGCCGAGCTCATGATCGCGTCGGCCTCGATCTCGACCTTCCAGCGCGGGTCGAGGAAGCCGGACACGACGATGAACCCGCTCGCCGGGCGCACGGCGCCGAACACGCGCCCGTGCACCTCCCCGACCGCCGGCCCGTCCGCCGCGTCGACGAGGAACACGCGCGTGCGCACCACGTCCTCGAGCGCGGCGCCCGCCTCCCGCAGGGCCGCGCCGACGATCGCCAGGCAGCGCTCCGCCTGCCGCGCCGCGTCCGGGTCGACCTCGCCGCCGGGCGAGATCGCGGCGGTCGCGGACACGAAGACCCGGTCGCCGACGCGGACGGCGCGGCTGAAGCCGATCTCGCGCTCGTAGGTCGAGCCCGAGGAGACGTTCCGCCTCATCCCACGGACTGCTGGTAGAGCGTGAACCCGATCGCCGCGCAGACGGCGGCCACGATCCAGAAGCGCAGGATGATCTTCGTCTCCGACCAGGCCTGGAGCTCGAAGTGGTGGTGGATCGGCGCCATCAGGAACACGCGCTTGCGGAAGGTCTGGAAGGAGAAGACCTGGATCAGCACCGAGAGCGCCTCGATCACGAAGATCCCGCCGAGGATGATCAGCAGCACCTCGGTCTTGGTCATCACCGCCATCGCCGCGATCGCCCCTCCCAGACCCAGCGAGCCCGTGTCGCCCATGAAGATCGAGGCCGGGAACGAGTTGAACCACAGGAAGCCGACGCAAGCGCCGACCAGGCAGCCGGCGACCAGCGCGAGGTCCTCCTGGCGGGTGGTGAACGTGATCGCGATGTAGGCGAGCAGGACGATCGCCGCGCAGCCGGCGGCCAGGCCGTCGAGCCCGTCCGTGAGGTTGACCGCGGAGGTCGTGCCCGCGACGACGAAGTAGATCAGCACCGGGTACAGGTAGCCGAGGTCGATCTGGTAGTCGACGATCCGCAGGTTGAGCGTGTCGCCGAGGTCCGCGCTCTCGGTGGCCGCCACCCACAGGCCGATCGCGATCAGCACGGTGACGATCAGCTTGGTGCGGCCCCGCAGCCCGAGCGAGCGGCGCTTGACGAGCTTCGTGTAGTCGTCGGCGAAGCCGAGCAGCGCGCACGCCACGGCGACGCCGAAGACCGCCAGCGACCGCGGGTCGCGGTCGGTCAGCAGCAGGAACGGCACCGCGATCGCGGTGAAGATGATGATCCCGCCCATCGTCGGCGTGCCGGCCTTGGCGTGGTGCTCCTGCGGCCCCTCCTCGCGGATCTGCTGGCCGAACTCGCGCTCGCGCAGGAACTCGATGAACTTGGGCGACAGGAAGACGCAGATCAGCAGCGACGCCGTGCCGGCGATCAGGACCTCACCCATGGCGCAGCGCCTCGCGCGCGACCGCGACGTCGTCGAACGGCTCCTTGCGCCCGCCGGCGAACTCCTGCCCCTGCTCGTGGCCCTTGCCGGCGATCACGACGACGTCGCCGGGGCGCGCGAGCGAGACGGCGCGGTGGATCGTCGCCCGGCGGTCGGGGTCGTGCTCGACGTGCGCGCCGTCGCCGGCCCCGGCCAGGATCTCGGCGATGATCGCCTCGGGCTCCTCCGAGCGCGGGTTGTCGGACGTGACGAGGCACACGTCGGCGAGCCGGGCGCCGATCTCGCCCATGAGCGTCCGCTTGCCGCGGTCGCGGTCGCCGCCTGCGCCGAAGACCGCGATCACGCGGCCGCCGGCCAGCTCGCGGGCGGCGCGCAGGACGTTCTCGAGCGAGTCCGGCGTGTGCGCGTAGTCGATCAGCACGGCGAACGGCTGGCCCTCGTCGACGGGCTCGAAGCGGCCCGGCACGCGCGCGGCGTCGGGCAGCGCCGTGACCTCGACGCCGAGCGCCCGCACCGCCGCCCACGCGCCGAGCGCGTTGAGGACGTTGAAGCGGCCGGGGAGCGGCACGTGGACGTCGAATGCCCCGTCGGGGGTCTCGAACGTGCAGTCGGTGCCCGCGAAGCCGGTGGAGACGGCCGTCGCCCGGTAGTCGCACTCGGCGTCGATCCCGAACGTCACGGCATCGGGGAACTCCTCGGCCAGCCGGCGACCGTACCGGTCGTCGACCTCGACGACCCGCGTCCCGGTGAGCGGGGAGGCGAGCAGCCGCCGCTTGGCCTGGAAGTAGTCCTCCATCGTGGAATGGAAGTCGAGGTGGTCCTGCGTGAGGTTGGTGAAGACCGCGACGGCGACGTTGATGCCGTCGGCCCGCCGCAGTTTGAGCGCGTGCGACGAGATCTCCATCGCGCATGCCGTGTCACCGCCGTCGAGCATCTCGCGGAAGGTCCGCTGGAGGTCGATCGCCTCCGGCGTGGTGCGCACGGTCGGGCGCTCCTCGCCCGCGACGACGGACGTCACCGTGCCGAGCAGGCCGCACTGGCGCCCCGCGGCCTCGAGCAGCGCGCGGACGAGGAATGCGGTGGTGGTCTTGCCGTTCGTGCCCGTGATCCCAACTACGGGCAGCGTCGCGGTGGGGTCCCCGTGGAAGCGCGCCGCCGCGATGGCCATCGCCGCGCGCACGTCCGCGACCTGGATCTCGGGCACGCCGGCGCCGACCGGCCGCGCGACGACCAGCGCGGCGGCGCCGCGCGCGACCGCGTCGGGCGCGAAGTCGTGCCCGTCGCGCGTGAACCCGGGCACGCAGAAGAACAGGGTGCCCGGCTCCACCATGCGGTTGTCGTAGGCCAGGCCGCCGATCTCGACCGCCGGCCCATCGCCGAGCAAGTCTCGGACGGTCATCCGCGCGCAGTCTACGAGCGGGCCTAGACGGTCAGCGGCGTCAGGAGCCGGTGCGGCCGCCGCAGCGCGCGGCTGACCGGGTCGTCGCGGCGCGCCGGGTCGCGCCCGGGACCGGGGCGGGTCGCGACATCCGCGGCGACCGGCGTCACGCCGCACGCCGGGCACTCACCCGCCGACGTCAGCTCGCTGCCGCAGGCGGCGTGGAGGAAGATGCGCCGGCGCCCGCCCGGCGCCGCACAATGGCGGTCGCCCCACTCCATCAGGCCGAGCAGGACCGGCCACAGATCGCGCCCGCTCGCCGTCAGGTGGAACTCGTCGCGGCCGGAGCGGTACGGCCGCCGCTCGACCAGGCCCCGCTCGACGAGCGACGCGAGGCGGTCGGCGAGCACGGCCCGTGGGATGTCGAGGTGCGCGACCAGCTCGCCGAAGCGGTGCACGCCGAAGAACAGGTCGCGCACGATCAGGAGCGTCCAGCGCTCTCCGACGATCTCGAGCGAGCGCGCGAGCGGGCAGGACTGCGTGGCGTAGTCGCTCGGAAGCGGCACCACGGAAACCGTACCACGGATCGGTTCAATGATTGAACTCGACGTGATAGGTTGCCGCGTCGTGATCCGTTGGTGGCGCACGCGCAACGTGGTGATCGCGGCCGGCTGCCTGATCGCCCTGATCACGTTCGGCGCGCGGACGAGCTTCGGTCTCTTCACCGAGCCGCTGTCCGCGCTGCGCGGCTGGGATCGCGAGACGTTCGCGCTGGCGATCGCGATCCAGAACCTGCTCTGGGGGGTCGGTCAGCCGTTCGCCGGGGCGGTCGCCGACCGCTACGGCCCCGGCCGCGTCCTGGCGGCGGGCGGGGCCGTGTACGCCCTCGGCGTGATGCTCATGGCCGCCAGCACGAGCGCGGGCACGCTGGCGCTGACCGGCGGCGTGCTCGTCGGCCTCGGGCTCTCCGGCGGGTCGTTCACAATCGTCATCGCCGCGTTCGCGCGGCTGGTGGACGAGGAGCGGCGCTCGTGGGCGATGGGGCTCGCGACCGCGATGGGCTCGCTCGGCCAGTTCGTCTTCGCCCCGCTCGGGCAGTCGTTCATCGCCCAGTTCGGCCCGGCGACCGCGCTGGTGCTGATCGGCGGCTGCGTCGCGTTCGTGCCGCTGCTGGCGCGGGCGCTCAGCGGCGGCGACGGGACGGCGGAGGCCGCCCGCCGCGAGTCGAGCTCGGTCGCGGTGCGCCAGGCGCTCACCCACCCGAGCTACCTGCTGCTTGCCAGCGGCTTCTTCGTCTGCGGCTTCCACATCGCGTTCGTCTCCACGCACCTTCCGGCCTACCTCACGGACCTCGGCCTGGGCACCGCGCTCGCCGCGTGGGCGCTCGCGCTGATCGGGCTCTTCAACGTGGTCGGCGCCTACACGGCCGGCGTGCTCGGCGGCACGCACAGCCGCCGGCTGCTGCTGAGCGGGATCTACGCCTCGCGCGCGGCCGCCTTCGCGCTGTTCGTCGTGCTGCCCGCCACGCCGGCGACCGTGCTGCTGTTCGCGGCCGCGATCGGGCTGCTGTGGCTCTCGACCGTGCCGCTCACATCCGGCCTGATCGCCGTCATGTTCGGCACCCGCCACCTCGGCCTGCTGTTCGGCGTCGTGTTCCTCAGCCACCAGGTCGGCGCGTTCGTCGGCGCCTGGCTCGGCGGCGCCGTCTACGAGGCGAGCGGCGCGTACGACGTCATGTGGTGGCTCTCGATCGCGCTCGGGCTGGCCGCGGCGCTCGTGCACCTGCCGATCAGCGAGCGGCCCGCGCCGCGCTTGGCGGCGAGCCCGGCATGAGGCGCCGGATGCGCGAGCTGCTGGTCGGCGTGGCGATCACCCTGGTCGCGTCCGGAGGCGTGTACTGGCAGGCCGGACAGGCGGATGCCTCCGGCGAGCTGCCGCGGCTCGTGTGCCCGCTCCATTGAGCCGGGCGATCCTCAGCGACGCGGAGGGCCCGGTCGGCAGCTACGACCGCTCCGAGCGCGACGGCAGGCTCTACGCCGACCTGTTCGAGCGCGAGCCCGGGGTCTCGGCGGACCGCGCCGCCCGAGCCGTGCTCGGCCAGCTCCGCGGATGGAGGATCGCCGGCGACGAGCAGCTCGGCCGCGCGCTCGTCGCCGCCGGCGGACGGGCGTTGCGGCACGCGCACCTGATGTCGCACGACCTGGCCGTGCGGCCGCGGTGGTGGAACCCGCCGGGCTACCGGCTGACCGACGTCGACCGGCCGGCCACCGACCTGGTCGACGCCTACCGGGCGGCGTTCGCGTCCGGCCACGTCGACCATCGCGACGAAGCACGCGAGAGGACGATCGCGACGCTCGAGAGCCACGTCTCCGGGGCGGAGTTCGGCCCGCCGCTGCGCGGCAGCGGGCTCGCGGTCGCCGAGGACGGCATGGTGGCCGGCGCGATCCTGCTCGGGATCCTGGCCGGCGACCCGCCGCTCAACGGCCCGTGGCTGATCGAGGTGTTCCGGCATCCCGCCCACCGCGGGGTCGGCCGGGCCCTGTGCGAACGCGCGCTCGCGCTCGCCGACGTGCCCGCCCTCGGCCTCATGGTGACCGAGGGCAATCCGGCACGCGGCCTCTACGAGGACCTCGGGTTCAGGCTCGTGCGGACAGCGCTCGTGGTGCAGACCTAGGTCAGCTCGGCCGCCACGCGCCTTGGGTCGTCGGCGAACGGCCAGTGCCCGCTCTCCGCCCGCGATCACGACACGGACGTCCTCGCGCAGGCCGGGCAGGCACTAGATTGCCAGCGCGCGCTCCACGATCCAGTGCCCGTCGACGCCGGCGGGCAGCGTGCCGAACACGCGGCCGCGCGCCTCGCCGAGGCGGCCGGCGCAGAACGCGTCGGCCACGGCGGGCGGCGCGTGGCGGACGAGCAGCGACGCCTGGAAGGCCAGCGCGAGGTCCTCGACGCCGCGCCGTGCCGACCACTCGTCGCCCGGAGGCCGCAGCGCGTCGAGGTGGGCGTCGAGCCGCGCATCGGCGCCACGGGCCAGCTCGCACTCGGCCAGGAACGCGGGCAGGCCCTCGGGCTCGCGCGCCATCGCCCGCAGCACGTCGAGGCTCATGACGTTGCCCGAGCCCTCCCAGATGCCGTTGAGCGGCGCGTCGCGCAGCAGCCGCGGCATCGGCGACTCCTCGACGTACCCGTTGCCGCCCAGGCACTCGAGCGCCTCGGCGGCATGCGGGGTGGCGCGCTTGCAGACCCAGTACTTGAGCACCGCCGTGGCGAAGCGGCGCAGCGCCGTGTCGCCCTCGTCGTACGCGCGGGCGAGCCTGAGCGCGGTGGCGGTGGCCGCCTCGGACTCGATCGCGAGGTCGGCGAGCACGTTGACCATCGCCGGCTGCTCGGCGAGCCGCTTGCCGAAGGCGCTGCGACGACGGGCGTGATGGACCGCCTCGGCGACGCCGCGGCGCATGCCCGCCGCGCTGCCGATCACGCAGTCCAGCCGCGTGTGGGTGACCATCTCGATGATCGTCGCCACGCCGCGGCCCTCCTCGCCGAGCAGCCGCGCGGCGGCGCCGCGGAACTCGACCTCGCTGGAGGGCAGCGAGCGCGTCCCGAGCTTGTCCTTGAGCCGCTGGAACTCCATGCCGGGGCCACGCTCGAGCAGGACGCAGCTCAGGCCGGCCGGCGCCTGGGCGAGCACGAGGAAGACGTCGCACGGCGGGTACGAGCAGAACCACTTGTGGCCGGTCAGCTCCCACCAGCCGTCGCCGGCGGGCTCGGCGCGGGTGCTGTTGGCACGGACGTCAGAGCCGCCCTGCTTCTCGGTCATCGCCATCCCGCAGAGGGCGCCGCGGTCGTAGTCGGGCAGCGTCAGGCGCGGCTCCCACTCCGCCGCGAGGGCCTCGTCGCGCCGGATCGCGGGGATGGCCGAGTAGGTCATCGAGACCGGACACATCACGCCGGCGTTGGCGTGCGTCCACAGCAGCTCGAGCGCGGAACGCGCCACGTGCGCGCCTGGGCGCGGATCGCGCCACGGCAGCCCGTGGATCTCGCGCTCGACGGCGCCGCGCAGGAGCCAGTGCCAGCTCGGGTCGAGCTCGACCTCGTCGAGCCGGTGGCCGAAGCGGTCGTGGGTCCTCAGGCGCGGCTCGTTGCGCTCGGCCCGGCGGCCGTGCTCCTGCGCCTCGGCCGAGCCGGCGACGGCGCCGGTGTCGCGCGCGCGGTCGAGCGCCCAGCCGGCGCCCTCGCGCTCGAGCGCCTCCTGTAGGGCGAGGTCGCCGTCGAAGAGGTTGACGTCCTCGAACGGGACGGACTGGTTGAGGACGTCATGCGTCAGCGTGCTCATACGCGATTCCCACGGATCGGAGGACGAAGAGCTGGAGGCCGGCGACGAGCGCGTCGGCGCCCACGTCGCGGCGCTGGAGCGGGCCGACGAGCGCCTCGGCGAGCGCGCCCACGATCGCCGCGGCGGCCAGCTGCGCGTCGAGCGGCGCGAGCTCACGACGCGCGACGCCGTCGTGCAGCGCCCGTTCGAACAGGTCCGCGTAGGCGCGGCGGAAGGTCAGCCGCTCGGCCTCGACGGCGGGGTCGACCGGCTCGGCGATCAGCGCGTAGGCACGGACTGGCTCGGCGAGCGCACGGCGCACGAACGCCTCGACCCAGGCGGCGAGGCGCTGGCCTACCGGCTCGCCGCGGTCGGTCATGGCGCGCAGGACGTCGACCTCGCGCTGACTCGCCCGTCGGAAGACCTCGGCGAACAGGTCGGCCTTCGACGGGAAGTGGCGGTACACGGTCCCGGTCGCCACACCTGCGCGGCGGGCCACGCTCGCGATCGACGCCGACGCGTAGCCGCCCTCCGCGAGCTGGTCGAGGGCGGCGTCGACGATCCGCTCACGGGCGGCGGCGAGGCGGGCGCGGGTGCGCTCGGTCGGGCGGTAGGGCATCGTCTAGAAGTGAACCATGATTCAGACGTACGCGCCACCCGGAGGACTTTGGTGCGCCGGGCGCGAAACACGCGGTCCATCGGGGCCGGCGACGCCGGGGTCAAGTGTCAGCAGAATGACTTCGCTGATGATCTCGGCGGCATACGCATCGATACTTGCGCCGGCCACCAGACGAAGTGGGAGGGGTCCGATGAGGAAGACGTCCCTGCTGGCGTACCTGCTCGGGATGTGTGTTGTGCTGGCGTTCGCGTCGCCGGCTGCCGCGCAGAACGCGCCACCGCCGGACAGCGAGTTCGACAAGGTCGTGCTCGACCAGACGCCCGGCGAGCCGATGGACATCGCCGTGATGTCCGACGGACGGGTGCTGCACGTGACCCGCCAGGGGCACGTCTGGCTGCACGATCCCAAGAGCGGGCTCAAGTCGCTCGCCGCATTGCTCGACGTCTACCAGCACGACGAGGAGGGCCTGCAGAACGTCGCGCTCGACCCGGACTTCGAGAAGAACCGCTGGATCTACATGTACTACTCGCCGCCGGGCGACACTCCCCTCGACGACCCGGCGACGCCGACGGTCAACGAGGGCGACGCGCCCTTCGAGGGGACCGAGGAGGACTGGGAGCGGTTCCGCGGCGAGATCCGCCTGTCGCGCTTCAAGTGGGACGAGCGCCGCGATGAGGTCGACCTGGACTCCGAGCAGCAGATCCTCGACGTGCCGGTCGATCGCGGCATCTGCTGCCATGTCGGCGGCGACATCGTGTTCGACGCCAAGGGCAACCTGTACCTGTCGACCGGCGACGACACGAACCCGTTCCAGTCCGGCGGCTATACGCCGATCGACGAGCGCCCGGAGCGCAACCCGGCCTTCGACGCCCAGCGCACCTCCGCCAACACGAACGACCTGCGCGGCAAGGTCCTGCGCATCAAGCCGGGCAAGCGCGGCGGCTACTCGATCCCGCGCGGAAACCTGTTCCGGCGGGGCATGGAGGGAACCCGGCCCGAGATCTACCTCATGGGGCTCCGGAACCCGTTCCGGATCGAGTACAACCGGGAGGAGGGCGAGCTCTACGTCGCCGACTACTCGCCGGACGCCCAGACCGCCAACCCGCTGCGCGGTCCGGCCGGCCAGGGCAAGTGGTTCATCGCCACCGAGCCGGGCAACTTCGGGTGGCCCTACTGCGCCACGGCCGAGCTGCCGTACGTCGACTTCGACTTCGCCACCGGGGCGTCCGGTGCGACGTTCGATTGCGACGCCCCGGTCAACGAGTCGCCGCACAACACGGGCCTGACCGACCTGCCGCCGGTCACGCAGCCGCAGGTCTGGTACTCGTACACGCTCTCGGCCGAGTTCCCCGAGCTCGAGACGGGCGGCATCGGTCCGATGGCGGGGCCGGCGTACCAGTTCGACCACGGCAAGGGCAAGAAGGGCCACCACGGCAAGAAGGGCCACCACGGCAAGAAGGGCCACCACGGCAAGAAGGGCCACCACGGCAAGAAGGGCCACCACGGGCACGGGCACGGGCACGGGCACGGGCACGGGCACGGGCACGGGCATGACACCGCCTGGCCGCGGTACTACGACAACGTGCCCCTGTTCGCCGAGTGGACCCGCGACTACATCAAGGAGTTCCGCCTCGACGGCGACCGCGACGAGGTCGCGGATATCAACGACGTGCTCGCCTCGTTCGACTTCCAGAACCCGATGGACCTGGAGTTCGGCAAGAACGGGTCGCTCTACGTCCTCAACTACGGCAACGGGTTCTTCGGGCAGAACCAGCCGGGCGCGGAGCTGGCGCGCGTCGACTACGTGGGACCGGGCGGCAACCACGCGCCGACGGTCACCGTGGCCGCCGAGCCGACGATCGGCCTGGCGCCGCTCACGGTGAACTTCACCAGCGAGGTGGCGGATCCGGACGGCGACAGCGTGCGCTACGAGTGGGACTTCGACGCTGACGGCCGGACGGACTCGCGCAGCCCGAACCCGACGCACACCTACACCGAGAACGGCGTGTTCTTCGCCACGTTGCAGGTGACCGACCGGGGTGGCCGGTCGTCCTCGGACTACGTCGAGATCGTGGTCGGCAACACGGCGCCGGTCGTCGAGTTCGTGACACCGCAGGATGGCGACACGTTCTCGTTCGGCGACGCGGTCGCGTACGAGGTCAGCGTGACCGACGACACGCCGGTCGACTGCAACCGCGTGCAGGTGACCTACATCCTCGGCCACGCCACGCACGGCCATCCGCAGACGACCGCGTTCGGCTGCACGGGCACGATCCAGACGACGTTCCCGGCGGGGCATGACCCGGCCGTCGACGACCTCAGCGGCGTGTTCGTCGCGCAGTACACCGACGACCCGGGCGATGGCCTGCCCCCGCTGACCGGCGAGGACGAGGTCGTCCTCGAGCCGTCGCCGTGAGATGACCACGCGCAGGGGCGCCGCCCGGTGCGGCGCCCCTGCCCGCTACGGCGCGATCCGCAGGTAGTTCAGGGCGAAGCTCGTGATCCGCTGGAAGGCGGGCGCCGCGACCGTGCCGCCGTAGATGTCGCCCTGCGGCTCGTCGACCATGACCGCGACGAGCAGCTTCGGCCGCTGCGCGGGCGCGAAGCCGACGAACGACGAGACGAACTTCGTCTTCGAGTAGCCGCCGAACTCGTCCGGCTTCTCGGCCGTGCCGGTCTTGCCCCCGAGCACGTAGCCGTCGATCGCGGCGCCCGACGCGGTGCCGCCGGGGCCGAGCACGCCCTCCAGCATCCGCCGCACCGACGCCGCGGTTGCCTCCGAGATCACGCGGTGACCCTGCGGCTTGCGCGCCGCGCGCTCGCCGACGCGCTCGACGATGTGCGGCGGTCGCAGGATGCCGCCGTTCGCGATCGCCGCGTAGCCCACCGCCATCTGCATCGGCGTCACCGCCAGGCCCTGGCCGATCGGCAGGTTGCCCATCGACGAGCCCGAGTAGTCGTCGAGGTCGAGCAGGATCCCGCGCTCCTCGCCGGGCAGGTCGATCCCCGTCGGGCTGCCGAACCCGAAGCGGCGGACCCACGAGTCGAAGCGTTCGGCGCCGAGGCGCTGACCGATCATGATCGACCCGACGTTCGAGGACTGCGAGAGGATCTCGCGCGTGGTGAGCGTTCGGTAGTCGACCGGGTGCGCCTCGCCGATCTCGCGGTCGGCGACGGTGATCGTCGGCGGCACGTTGAAAGTGCTCGCCGGCGTCACCTCCCCCTCCTCGAGCGCGCCGGCGACGGTGAAGGCCTTGAACGTCGAGCCGGGCTCGTAGGTCGCGCCGATCGCCCGGTTCTGGCGCGCGTAGTCGGGTGCGTCGCCGAGCGCGTTGGCGTTCACCTGCGGCCAGTTCGCCAGCGCGAGGATCGCGCCGTCGCGTGGGTCCATGACGATCGCCGTTGCGCCCTTCGGCTTCCACTCCTCCCCCACCTCCGCGAGCACCTCCTCGGCGCGGTCCTGGACGTTCGCGTCGAGCGTGAGGCGGATGTCGGTGCCCGGGACCGTCCGCTGCGTCTCGCGCAGCTCGATCGCGTCCCCGAGCGCGTCCTTGGTGAGCCGGCGCTCGCCGTCGCGGCCGCGCAGGAAGCGGTCGAGCGAGTACTCGACCCCCGCGAGCCCCTGGCCGTCCGTGCCGGTCACGCCGAGCAGCTGCGCTGCCATCCACTCGCGCGGGTAGACGCGCTCGAACTCGGGGATGAACTCGAGGCCCGCGATCTCCATCCGCTGCACGCGGCGGGCGCGCGCGGGCGGGACGCGCCGGGCGACGTAGGCGAAGCCGGTGTCGCGGCGCGCGAGCTGGCGTAGCAGCTCGTCCTCGGGCTTGCGCAGCACACGCGCGAGCCGCGCGGCGACCGCCGGCGCGTCTTCGACGAGGTACGGCGTGGCCGCGATCGTCACCGCCGGCTGCGAGACCGCCAGCTCGGTTCCCTCGCGGTCGACGATCGTGCCGCGTCGCGCCGGGACCGTGATGTCGGCCTCCTGCTGGGTGACGGCGGCCTGCTTGAGCGTGCCGGCCTTGACCACGCCGAGCCAGGCGGCGCGGCCGGCGCCGAGCAGGAGCAGGAGCAGGAAGACGGCGAAGAGGAAGCCGATGCGGCGCTCGATGAGCCGCACGGGCTACCCCTGGCCGGGCGCGGAGGCCGCGCCGGTGCCGGGCGCGGCGGTCGCCGGGTCTCCCGGCAGCGGCGTCGTCGCGGCGGCCGGGTCGGTCGGGGCGGTCGCCGCCGGGGCGACCGGCGCCGCCGTCGTCGTCGCGGGGTCGACCGGAGCCGCCGTCGTCGTCGCGGGGTCCACGGGCGCCGCCGTCGTGGTCGCGGGGTCCACGGGCGCCGTGGCGACGGTCGGGTCGGTCAGCGCCAGCACGCCGGGCTCGCGGCCGCCGTTCTGCATGATCGCCACGGCCAGCTCGCTCGGCGGCTGCATCCGGCGGGCGGCGCGCGCGGCGTCGCGGTCGCCGCGCGCGGTCAGGTACTCGACGCCGCCCGGCGACGGCGTGACCATGCCCTCCGCCAGCGCGGTCTCGCGCACGCGGTCGCCCGACGACAGGCGGGCGATGTCGGCCTCGAAGTCGGCGTTCTGGCGCTCGAGCGTCCCGGCCGTCGTGACCGCGCGCGAGATGCCCGCGTTGAGCTTGAGCAGCGACACCTGCATGGCGACGATCCCGCCCAGGAGCACGCCGATCAGCCAGATCCACGCCCGGCCGCGCAGCAGGCCGTCGACGACGCGGGTCTCGGGCAGCGCGCGGATGCGCTCGAAGACGCCGGTGGTGCCGCGGCGGACGGCGCCGGCGCCGGCGGGTGCGGGGGCCGGGCGCATCCGCCCGGAGACGCGGCGCGCGGCGGGCCGGACGGGCGCCGTGCGAGGCCGGGGCCGGACGGCGTGGCGGGTCCGGGTGGCGGTCGGCATCTAGGGCTCCTCCCTGAGCTTGCGGGCGGCCCGCAGGCGGGCCGACTTCGAGCGCGGGTTGTCCGCGACCTCGCCGGGCGTGGGCGCCACCGAGCGCCGGAAGACCGGCTCGGCCTCGGGCGTGCGCCCGCACGCGCAGACGGGCAGGTCGGGCGGGCAGACGCAGCCGCGCGCCCTGTCGGCGAGAAAGCGCTTCACGCGCCGGTCCTCGAGCGAGTGGAACGAGATGGCGGCGAGGCGGCCCCCGACGGCGAGGACGTCCCAGGCGAGCGGCAGCGCCGCGTCGAGCTGGGCGAGCTCCTCGTTGACGGCGATCCGGATCGCCTGGAAGGTCCGCTTGGCCGGGTGGCCGCCGGCGAAGCGAGCGGGAGCCGGGATCGCCGCCGTGATCGCGTCGACCAGCTCGAACGTCGTGGCCAGCGGACGACGGCGGACGATCCTGCCGGCGATCCGCTCGGCGTAGCGCTCCTCGCCGTACTCGCGCAGCACGCGCGCGAGGCGGCGCCGGTCCCAGGTGTTGACCAGCTCGGCAGCGGTCAGCTCCTGCTCGGGGTCCATCCGCATGTCGAGCGGCGCGTCGTACGCGTAGGAGAAGCCGCGCTCGCGCGTGTCGACCTGCATCGACGACATGCCGAGGTCGAGGTAGACGATGTCGGCCTTGACGCCCTCCTCGGAGAGCGCGCGCAGCCCGTGCTCGAAGTCGGCGCGGATGAAGCGCGTCTCGCACGGCACCTCGGCGGCCAGCTCGGCGAACGCCTTCTCCGCCAGCGGGTCGCGGTCGATCGCGATCAGCGTCCCGGCCGGGCCGATACGGTCGGCGACCAGGCGGGCGTGGCCGGCGGCGCCCAGCGTGCAGTCGATGGCGACTTGCCCGGGCCGGGGATCGAGCGCCTCGATCAGCTCCCCCGCCAGGACCGGGACGTGTACGCGTGGCATGTCAAGCAGGATGGCCAAGTGATGCGGTGAGGTCAGGCGCCCGCTGGGACAGGTCGCGGTCGTAGGCCTCCCAGGCCGAGCGGTCCCAGAGCTCGAGGCACTCGCCGGCGCCGGTGATGACGACCTCGCGGTCGATCCCCGCGTGCTCGAGGTGGCGCGGGGTCAGCATCACCCGGCCGGCCGAGTCCAGCTCCGTGTCGGTCGCGTTGCCGAAGAACATCCGCTTGAGCTCGCGAGCCTGGGGCGAGAACGGGTTCAGCCCGGAGAGCGCCGCCTCGGTGAGGCTCGTGTACGTCGCCTCCGGATAGAGAGAGATGCAGGGGTCCACGGCCCGCACGAGAAACACCTTGCCGGCCAGCGCGGCCCGGAACCTGGCCGGGACCGTCAGCCGGTTCTTGGCGTCGAGCGAGTGTTCGAAGGTGCCGTGGAAGGCCAAGGCTCATGTGTCCAACTGGTGGCGAAGGGTTCAGTCGATCCGGGGTGGCGGAGTGGGAGGAGCCCCGCCACCCCGGACCGGCTTCGCGAGTGGAACGTACCCCACACCGCCCCACTCTGCAACACATTTATCGCCATTTGTCCCACCAGACTTGAATCCGGTCACATCGCGGACCGCGAACCGGCGTATTTACAGGGGATTCGCCGACCGGCGACGTCGGCGCCCACATGACCGTCCGCGTGCAGCCCTCGTTGCACGCGCCCGCTCTGCATGGCCGCTTGCGAGCCGCCGGGCTGCTCCGTAGCCTCGGTGGGGCCTTGTGGGGGTCTCTGATCCGTGCCGTCGCGCTCGTCGCGGTCCTGCTCCTGTCGGGTTGCGGCGGCGGCGGATCCGACGGCGACGGCGACCCGGCGAGCGCCGTCCCGGCCGACGCGCTGCTCTACGCCGAGCTGGTCGTGCGCCCGGATGGCTCACTGCGCGAGGACGCGCTCGACGCGGCCGGCAAGGTGCTGAGGACGGAGGATCCCGAGGCGCGGGTCCGCGAGCTGATGCGCGAGGCCTTCGCCGGCGCGGACGTCGACTTCGAGCGCGACGTCGAGCCGTGGCTGGGCGAGCGCGCCGGCTTCTGGCTGGGGCGGTCCCGGGCGAGGGACGACGCCGGGCTGCTGCTCGTGGAGGCCGCCGACGTCGACGTCGCGCGCGATTCGATCCGGGAGTCGCTCGAACGCGGCGGCGGGACGGTCGGCGAGCGCTCGCACCGCGACACCGACTACCTCGTCAGCTCGGAGTCGGTCGCAGCCGGGATCGTCGGCGACTTCGCGGCGTTCGGCCGCGAGGCCGACCTGAGGCGTACGATCGACGCGTTCGAGGGCGAGTCGCTGGCGGGGTCCGGCGCGTACGCGCGCGCGGTCGACGGGCTCGAAGACGAGCGTCTGGCCCACTTCTGGGTCGACACGCGCCGGCTGGCCGAGCTCGCGGCGTCCCGCGCTCAGGCGGGAGCGCTGCTGCCGTTCGACAGCCTCCGCCCGCTCGCGGGCGCGTTCGCGGCCGACGGCGAGCGGCTCACGGTCGAGGTCCGGTCCGAGGGCGGCGACCAGGTCCTGGGGCCGTGGTTCGCGGCCGGCGCGACCCCGCTCGTCCGGGAGCTGCCGGCAGACGCGTGGGTGGCCGGCGGTACGGCCGACGCGGGCGCGGCGCTGCGTTCCGCGATCGACGGCGTGGCCGGGGCGTTCGGCGGCATCGCCGTGCGCCGGCAGCTACAGCGCGAGTCGGGGCTCGACCTCGACCGCGACCTGCTCGACTGGATCGGCGACACCGCGTTCTTCGTCCGCGGGGCGACGCCGGTGGCGATGGAGGCCGGGCTCGTGATCCAGCCCTCCGACGAGAGCCGCGCGGCGGACGCCTTCGGGCGGCTGGTGGGCGCGATCCAGCGGGCGCTGGAGGTCGACGCGCGGCCGGTGGACATCCCCGGCGCGGACCAGGCGTTCGCACTCCGCAACGCCGCGGCGCCGCGGCCGATCGTGCTCGCGCGCGGGGCCGGGCTCGTCGTGGCCACGTTCGGACTCGATGCCGCCGAGGCTGCGCTGGCCCCCGGCGACCGGCTCGGCGACACCGAGGAGTACGCCGAGGCGGAGGCGCTGGTCGGCATGGAGCCGAGCCTGCTGGTCTCGATGCCGGACGTGTTGGAGCTGGCCGACGCCGCCGGAGCTGGCGGCGAGCCCGACTTCATCGAGATCCGCCCGTACCTCGAGGCCGTCGGCGTGATCGCGGCCGGGGCGGCCGCCGACGGTGAGGGCGCGACGAGCCGGGTCGCGGCCGGGCTGCGCTGACGATGGCGTATGACGCCGACCTCGGCGACCGCGTCCGCGAGACGCTCGGCCCGCGGGCCGCGTTCACCGAGCGCGCGATGTTCGGCGGCCTGGCGTTCATGGTCGGCGGGCACATGACGTGCGGCGTGATCGGGGACGACCTCGTGCTGCGGCTCGGCCCGGACGGCGCCGAGGACGCGCTCGACCGTGACGGCGTCCGGCCGATGGACTTCACCGGCCGGCCGATGAAGGGCTACGTGTACGTCGCACCGGCCGCCGTGCCCGACAACGACGCCCTCGGGGCCTGGCTCGACCCCGCGCTCGCCTTCGTGGCGACGCTGCCCGCGAAGTAGCGACGCGTCACGCCGCCCGGGCGCCGGGTGAGGTGCTCACGCCGGCACGATCGCCGAGCCCGGGCGCCGGGTGAGGTGCTCACGCCGGCACGATCGCCGAGCCCGGGCGCCGGGGTGAGGTGCTCACGCCGGCACGATCGCCGGCAGGAGCGCGGCCGCGACGAGGAGCAGGACCGCGGGAACGAGCAGCAGCGCCACGACGAGCTGGATCTGCGGCCCGGCCCGCGCCGCCGCCTCGGCGGACCGCTGGGCGGCACGCTCGCGGGCCGCGCGGGCCTCCGCGGCGAGCGCCCGCGCGAGCGGCGCTCCATGGCGGTCCGCCCGGTCGAGCGCCGCCACGAGCGAGGGCACGCCTGCCGCCGGGCAGCGCCGCTCGAGGTCCTCGTACACACGCGCGCGCGGAACACCGAGCGCGGCGAGCGCGGCCGCCCGTCGCAGCTCGGCGGCGAGCAGCCCGGGGTACCGGCGCCCGACCTCCGCGAGCGCCCGGCCCGGCGCGAGGCCGGCGGCGACGGCCACGCGCAGCAGGTCGAGCACGTCGGCGAGCTCGCCCTCGATCGTCCGCGAGCGCCGGCGAGTCCGTCCGCGCAGCCACGCGTCGGGCGCGAGGAAGCCCGCGGCCGGGGCGGCGAGCACCAGCGTGAGGCCGGTGCGTCCCGGGGCCGCGGGCAGCATCGCGAGCGCCGCGGCGAGCCCGGCAACCGCGGCGCCGACCTTCACGGCCATGACGTCGCGCACCGGCATCTCGAGCCCGGACGCGGCGATCCGCTGGGCCAGGCCGCGCGGAGCCCGCGCGCCGAACCCGCGCCCGAGCCGCGCGAGCACCGCCACGCCGATCCTGCCCGCGCGCCGCTGCGGGAGCCGGACGCCGAGCAGGAGATAGACGATCCCCGGCGCCGCGAGCGCGCCCGCCGCCGCGGCGAGGACGACCGCGCGCGTCACCGGCGGCACATCCCGGCTGCGCGGGTCGTCGCGGCGCGGGTCATCGTTCGCGGGTCATCGCGCGTCGTGGCCGCGGGCGACCTGGGACGCGGGCCAGCCGGGCGACGGCCACGATCGCGGTCGCCTGGAGGGCGGCGGCCATGACCACGAGCCAGACCGACAGCGGGTGGTCGAGGAGGCCGGCGACCAGGCCGGGGCTCGCGAGCTCGGCCAGGCCGGCGGCTCCGGCCGGCAGCAGCAGGACGAGCCGCGCGGTGAAGCGAGCCTGGGCGGTGGCGGTCCGCGCGTCGCGACCGATCCGGTCGGCCGCCTCGAGCGCGGCCGCCTGGTCGCGCAGCAGACCGGCGAGATCGCCGCCCGCGTCGCGCTGGAGCAGGATCCCGGCGA
>Ga0299913_10000669_pt1 | contig 22775 bp, 12 predicted proteins | sample RVTome_9_FD_201360 | JGI IMG/M metagenome (GOLD analysis project Ga0299913, IMG submission 201360) | Soil microbial communities from uranium-contaminated site in the Upper Colorado River Basin, Wyoming, United States - RVT155D38 (version 2) ... | reverse complement strand
ATCGATCGGATGAGCTTCGCCCGGCCAAAAACCAAAGAGCGGGTCCTAGGTGTCACGTTGGTCGCAGCGCTGCTGTTGTCGACCGCGTGGGTCGTCGTCGCGTCCGCGGCTCACTCCATCACGCTGGTCGGCGCGTCACAGGCCGCCAATGGGAGTGGCGACGACCTCACCGTTCCCGTGCCGGCCGGAGTCTCCAACGGCCATCTCCTGCTCGCTCAAGTGACCGTTGAGGGCTGCACAAACACCATCGCCGCGCCTTCGGGGTGGACCCTCCTTCAGGAGAGTGACGATTGCTCGAGCAGCGACCTCACTCAAGGCATCTACTGGAAGCTCGCTTCGAGCGAACCCGGTTCCTACCTCTGGGCAATCTCTCCGGACTCCAGGAACGCAACCGGCGGCATGCTGGCTTACTCCGGCGCCGCTGCGCCGTCGACGGTGGCAGCCGCTTTGGGAAAGAACAGCTCGTCCTTGGCCGCCCCCAGCGTCAGCGGCACGAGCGGGGATCAGTTGGTGGGTTTCTATGGGATAAAGAAGTCCACTCCTAGCCTGGCGTGCCCAACAGGCACGACGCAGGGATTCAACAGCCCGAACCAGCCGCCTCTGGCATCGAGCAACGCGACCGACCCAACGTCGGCCTCGTGTCACAAGTCCTTCACTGCGACGGGCTCCGCGAGCCCGGGCACCGCTACCGTTCCTAACGGTTCGAAGGCAGACTGGGTCGCCCACAGCGTGGTAGTTCCTCTGTCGCAACATGCGCCCGACCCGGACCCGAGCCCGTCGGTGACCCCCGACCCGGACCCCGACCCGTCGGTGACCCCCGACCCGGACCCCGACCCGTCGGTGACCCCCGACCCGGACCCCGACCCGTCGGTGACCCCGGTGACGCCATGCTGCACCGGCCCCGTCGTCAACAACGATGGGACGCTGATAGTCGAGAAGCAGACGCTCCCCGATGGAGCAACCCAGACGTTCTCGTTCAGCGGTGCTGCGCTCGGGACCGGTGGTGTACTGCTCGGTGACGGCCAAAGCACGGCTCGAACGGTTGCTCCGGGCACCTACACGGTTGGTGAGCTTGTGGGTGACGGATGGGAACTCACGTCGATCACGTGCACGGATTCCAACGCACAGGGTGCGGCCAGCACCGGCGACGTGGCTTCGGCTACGGCTACCTTTAGGGTCGATGCCAACGAGACGGTGGAGTGCGTTTTCACGAACGTCGAGAACGAAGTGCTGCCGAAACCTCCGATCGCGAACCCTGATCCACAGGAGCCTCGGGAAGAGGAGCCTCGGGAAGAGGAGCCCACGGTTCTGCCCAAGGGACCCGACGACGGAGTGCTGCCGTTCACCGGTAGCGACCCCGCTCCGCTGGTCACATTGGCCGGACTGATCATCATGCTCGGCGGGATGTTGACCGCCACAGGTAGGAGACGTCGCCTCTTCTAAAGGGCAAGTAATTCGGATTCCATCACCGCGTCCGATTTAAGAGGTATGCCGCCTACCCGAGACGCATCAGGCGGTTCCCGGCGACCCCGTCCACACTGGATGCCGTATGTGTGGAATCGTCGGATACGTCGGCCCAGAGGAAGCAGTGCCGGTCCTGCTCGATGGGATGCGCATGCTGGAGTACCGCGGCTATGACTCGGCCGGGGTAGCGATCGCGACGAATAGCACCCTGACGGTCGTCAAGAAGGCCGGCCAGATCGACTCCGGGCTCGGCCCCATCCTCGACAGAGAGGCGATACGCGGGCTCGTCGGGATCGGGCACACGCGCTGGGCGACCCACGGGACGCCGAACGACCTCAACGCTCATCCTCACGTGGACTGCTCCGGTCGCATTGCGGTCGTCCACAACGGCATCATCGAGAACCACGATGTGATCAAACGGCGCCTTCTGTCAGAGGGTCACACCTTCGCCTCGGAGACGGATTCGGAGATCGTCGCTCACCTCCTCGAGGAAGCTCTCCCCGAAAGCGGATGCCTGAGAGAGGCGTTGCTGCGAGCAGTGGCGCAGCTCAACGGGACCTTCGCACTGGTGTGCATCTCCACGAGTGATCCCGGCAAGATCATGGTGGCTCGCCGGGATGCCCCCCTGATAGTTGGCGCGTCCGACCACGCCGGTTTAGTCGCGTCGGACATTCCCGCACTGCTGCCTCACACGCGCGATGTGATCCCACTCGAGAACGAACAGATCGCCGAGGTGAGAGCAGGTTCCGTCCGCGTCTTCGATTTCGCCGGCGTCGAGTTGAAACCGGAACACGTGCATGTTGGGTGGGATCTTGCTTCCGCGGAGAAGAACGGCTTCGACGATTTCATGCTCAAGGAGATCTTCGAGCAGCCGGACGCCGTGAGAAGAACCTTGATGGGGCGTGTTTCCGATGGGCAAGTCGTAATAGAGGGACCGGGATGGGATCCCGCCCTCTTCGGACGCGTCGAGAGAATCTCGATCGTGGCATGCGGCACGTCATTCCATGCCGGAATGGCCGCCAAACAGGCGATCGAACGCTGGACCCGGATCCCCGTCGAGCTCGACCTCGCGTCCGAATTCAGGTGTCGAGAGCCCATCTTGGACGGGGACTCGCTTGTGATCTGCATCGCTCAATCCGGGGAGACGGCAGATACGTTGGCCGCAGCGCGCTACGCAGGATCGCAGGGAGCAACTGTTGTAGCGATCACCAACGTCATGGGTTCGTCGATCACCCGTGAAGCAGATGCGGTCTTGTTCACGCATGCAGGGCCCGAGGTCGGAGTTGCAGCCACCAAGACCTTCCTCTGCCAACTCGTAGCGGTGAATCTGTTGGGCCTTTACATAGCCCAGGCGCAGGGAGCGACGGATGCCCCACGGATCGCCGAGATAGTCGAGGCTCTGATCAGACTGCCCGAACAGATCGAAGAAACCCTGCTGCTGTCAGATGGAGTGCTCAGAGCGGCGAAGCGCTACGCGGCTGCGCGTGACGTCCTATTCATCGGTAGGGGGGCCGGTCACGCGGTTGCCATGGAAGGAGCCTTGAAGCTCAAGGAGATCTCCTACCTGCATGCCGAAGGATACGCGGCGGGCGAGCTCAAACACGGAGCCCTCGCGTTGGTCGAGCCCGGAGTGCCCGTTGTGGCGATACTCACCGACTTAAGCCTCTACGACAAGATGCTGGCGAACGTCGAAGAGGTACGTGCACGCGGAGCCGATACGATCCTCATCGCCCGCCGCGGTAGCGAGCGCGCACTCTCTCTTGCAAACGAGCTCTTTGAGGTACAGGGAACGGAGCCCATGCTCGCTCCGATCATCGACACGATTCCCTTGCAGCTATTCGCCTACTACGTCGCGAAGGAAAGGGGCCTTTCGCCCGACAAGCCGCGTAATCTCGCGAAGAGCGTCACCGTCGAATGATCGCCCGCTAGCGATTGAACCCGGCGGCCAGCAGTCCGGCGATAACGGATACGTTGATCACCGTCATCAGCCCCACGACGTAGCCGAGCCATGCCCCGAAGATCATCCGGTCGCCGAGCCCGCGAAGAAAGTTTCAACCTCGACTGGGATACCTGGGTTCTCGACACAGGCCGAGGTGACTGCATCATCCCTGTACACGAAACCCCCCAGGGATGACCGCATGACCCGGCCGCTGGATCCAAGCATCCGCCAGCGCCACTCTCCATCGGTGTAGTAGACGATCACCATCAAGTTCATCCGATCACCCCTACATCAATGTGATAGCGAGCCGTGGGGCCGAGGAACCCATGCCTGCCGTAGCGGGCCTACGGTGAATGGGCCCTACAGGGCTGAGAATGACTCCATCGCCCTCGGCTGCCACGTAGGCGGGCCCCGAGCCGCACGCATCGTATCTACGGCGCATGAACCATGTGTGCTGAGCCAGGCAAGAGGAGGATTCGAGAGGACAAGGGGGTGAGGCTCACCTCCGCGAGACTGTGGGAGGCGCCTATGAAGTGGGAAGCACCTGTGGTCAGCGATTACGGTTCGATCGCCGACCACACGTTCAAGAGTTGTGTGGAGTTCACGGACAACTACGGGTGGGGGTCTCACTCGTTCGGCGAAGACAGCAGCGCAGGGCCGAACTGGGATCCGGGTGGTCAGGGACCCAGCGACCCGAACTGCGACTGAGCGAACCGGTAACAGGTAAAGAGGGGGCGGCACAGCCGCCCCCTTTTTGCGTCCGCCTCACTCAAACACACAGCCTGTACTGCATTCTCCGTAGGTGACCTACGGTCTCCCCTTCTTGGCCTGCGACGGTTTGTCGCATTCCCTTGAACCCTGGCCTTATATCCGTAGAAGCGTCTCGTTCGAAGGGGAGATTCCAGTGGTGCCTGTGAGGTTCGTCGAGGGGGCCGCCTGAAATGGGTGCCCTCGCAGCGGTCGCCATCCCAGGAGGACAAGCCGACGAAAGGCTTGTCGACCGAATGCTCGCGGCTGCCCCGCATCGCGGATCGGAGCGCAAGACCATTGTTGTGCGTAGCTGCGCGCTTGGGTTCAGTGAGCGGCCTGGATCGAAGGATGGGAGCATCGCCACGGATGGTGGGACGGCGGCTGTTCTCGTCGGCCGCGTCGATAACCTCGCCGACCTGGCCAGGCGCTTCCCCCCGACGAACGGCCATGACTCGGCCTCCGAACCAGCCGCGATCCTCATCAGGACCTTCAGGGTTCTTGGCGACGACGCCCCCAACGTCCTCCGCGGAGCTTTCTCGGGCGTGGTGACCGACGGAAATCGGATGGTGTTCTTTCGCGACCACACGGGCCAATCGAACCTTTTCTACCGGAGTGAATCGGGGCGGACGTTGGTCTCGACCGAGGCGAAGCAGATCGTTGCGGGATCTGAGATCACAAAGGAACCGGACCCCGAAGCGATGGAGCTTGCCTTCTTTGGACAGGGCGATGGGTCGAAAGCGAGCTTGAAAGGCGTCTACAGAGCGCCGAAAGCAACCAGCCTGATCGTCGGAGAAGGCCGGCTACGCCAGCGACGCTACTGGCATCCCGAGAACGTGCTCGAGACGGCCCGTCTCTCGGCCGACGATGTCCAGGACCGATTCGAGTACCTGTTCACGCAAGCATGCGAGCGCACCTTCACGGGACGCGACGTCCTATCCCTTAGCGGTGGGATCGATTCACCAACGATCGCGGCCTATGCGGCTCGCAGCCATCTCGAGATAACCGGGGATCCGCTCGCGGCGATGTCGTCGGTCTACCCGAGTATGCCTGCAGTCGACGAGACCAGATACGTCCGACTCGTGAGTGAGGAGTTGGGTCTGCCACTTCATACCTTCGAGCACGGCTTCAAGGAGCTCGATCGGATCGACGAGCGGATGGACCTGGTGGACGGAGTCGTGGCCCGGCTCTCGATAAACATGGTCATCGAGCAGTACACGCTGACGCGAGATCTGGGATTCCAGACGATCCTGACGGGGCGCGGTGCCGAAGAGGTGTTCGATGCCCGGGACTTCCTCATTCCTCATCTTGTCTGGCGTGGCCGGCTGGCTGCCTTGCGGGTCCAGATGGCCCACAGGCGGGCGCGCGGGTGGTCAATGCCCGCCATGGCGCGTGAGCTGAGCTGGGCGTTCGTTCCCGGCTTCATTGCCGCGCCCTATCTACGCCGCAATCGCGATTGGTCGCCGGAATGGATCGACACTCATCACCTTCCCGTACGCGACGAGGCTGCACGGCCCCCATGGAAAAGGTGGCAAGAAGAACAGGTGTCCTTCCTATTCGAGCCCGATCCGGAGCAATCAGCGGACGAGATCTGCCAGGCATTCTGCGGGATCGAAGAGCGCAAGCCATGGGTGGACGTCGATCTGTGGGAGTTCTTCTTGAGCCTGCCCGCAGAGATCAAGCTTCCTCATATCCGTCGCAAGGAGCTGATCCGCAAGGTCGGGCGCGGGCGGGTGCCTGATGCCATCCTCGATCGCCGCGACAAGACGCTCTTCGGCCAAGCGATGCGGGCCGCGACCGACTACGGAGATCTGAGGCGCTGGCTCTCCTTGCCCACGGTGAGGATGCCGGGCGTCGATTACAAGGCGCTGCTGGGGCATATCGACCGGCAGGACCTCACCGAGGCGGGACTGGTGTGGGCTACGAGGCTCGCTCGAGTGCACGCGTTCCTCGCGCGATGGTGATGCAAGCGACGGATCCGGAGACCACGGTCTCGGTCCTCGATCTGGCCGCGCCTCCAGCCATCGAGCTCGATCGGGTTACTCGGCGGTTCAAGGACAAGGTCGCCCTGGATGAAGTCTCCATGGAGCTGCGGCACGGGGAGATCCACGCGCTGCTGGGGCCGAATGGGGCAGGAAAGACGACCCTTCTGCGCATCCTGGCCGGCTTGGCGGATCCCGATTCCGGCGAGGTGTACTTCGACGGGCAGGTCGGCAACGATTCCGGCCGCTTCGGCCGCGGACGTTTCATCGGCCTGATCCCCTCCGGAGAGCGAACCTTCTACATGCGTATCTCGGGACTCGAGAACCTCCTCTTCTTCGCCCGCCTCCACGGTCTGCGGCGCAGATACGCCCTCCGGCGTTCTCTCGAGTGCCTGGAGGCCGTCGGTCTCTCCGAAGTAGGAAAGCTCCGGGTCGGTCAGTACTCGCACGGCATGCAAAGGCGCCTGGCGATCGCCAGAGCCTTGCTCACGGATCCTCCGATCCTGTTGGCGGACGAGCCGACGCAGGGGCTTGACCCTCAGGGTGCAAGAACCGTGAAAGAGCTGGTTCGAGAGGCCGCCGCTCGCGGGACTGCAGTGATGTGGACAACGCAATACGTGGACGAGATCCGAGGTTTCGCCGATACCCTCACGCTGCTCAACAAGGGCACGGTGCGATTCCAGGGCTCGGTCCCGGAGCTGATGGCGACCACTTCGGCGCGCCGGTATCTGTTGCACCTCGGTGGTGCTGCCGATGCCTTCTTGACGGCGCACTCTGTGATTGTGCGGGTGGGCTCGATGTCCCCAAACGGCGCCCCGGGCCATTACGTATTGGCGCTGCACGACGGCATCGTTCTCGGCCACGCCCTAGCTCTCCTGACCGGCGCAGGGGTGGACGTCCTTGCCTGCCGGGAAGAGAGATCAGAGGTCGAAGAAGCCTTCCTGAATCTGACTAAGGAACGAATATGAGTGTCGTCTCTGCGCCGAGCCCAGCCTCTGTTTTCCTGCGAGAGCTCCGAAAGGTTGCGGCCTTCTTCCGCCGAGATCTGCTGACGGCGTGGAGCTACAGGCTCGCGTTCTTTACGAGCTGGTTGAGCCTCCTCGTGCAAGTGGTCCTATTCAATTTCATGGGTCAGATCGTGGCCGTGGACAAACTCCCCACCTATGGCTCGGGACTGATCACCTATCTCGAGTTCGTTGCGGTTGGCATCGCTCTCACGACGTTCATGCAGATCGCACTGACCCGCGTTCAGGCCGCATTGCGTGGAGAGCAACTGATGGGAACGCTGGAATCCTTGCTTCTGACTCCCACGACTTCGTCCACCGTCCAGTTCGGATCGGTTGCCTACGATCTCGTTTTCGTGCCGATCCGGATGGGAATCTTCTTTGCGCTCGTCGCCTTGGTGTTCGGCGCTTCGTTCTCGTGGAGCGGATTGCTGCCGGCGATGGTCATCGTCATGGTTTTCATTCCGTTCGTGTGGGGACTCGGCGTTGCAAGTGCCGCCAGCATGCTGACCTTCCGGACCAGCAGGGGAGTTGTCGGCTACGGGATCCTCGCTTTGGCTCTCACCTCAGGCGCGTTCTTCCCGCTCGAAGTGTTCCCCTCATGGGCCCAAGACCTAGCCCGCCTCAATCCACTGGCGATAGCCGTTCAAGGAACGCGTGAAGCGATGTTGGGTGGCACCGGGTGGAGCGGGATCACGGGCGACCTCATGCGGATCCTGCCGTTCTCGTTGGCCACCCCCCTGATCGGAGCATTCGCTTTTCGGGGTGCGTTGCGGCGGGAGCGGCGGAAAGGCACCCTCGGGCTCTACTGATCAGGAGAGGCAGGTCGAGATGACCGCGTCGACCACTTGATCGAGATTGTCGAAGCGGAAGGGCCTGGAGAGATTCCAGATCGGCACCCTGTCCGCCAGCGCTCCCAACCGATCGAAGGCGATGGCTCGGTCCTGATCGAGTGGCAGCTTGAAGCTCATTGTCCAGATCTCCCGCAACGCGCCCGGTGTGGGCACACGCTCGAGGGAAAGGTGATCACCCTGGCGCAGCAGGACAATCCCCGCGATCGGAACAGGTGCCCCGTCGCCCCGCGCGCGGCCCGTGAGCGCCAGGTGCTTGCTCCACGGGTAGTCGACCGCAAGCTCCGTGTCGGGGAACTCGAGTTGCTCGTACGAGCGGGGTCGAACCCTCAGAACCGCGGGACCTGGAAGGACGGCCGGGTGGTCGTTAACCCTGCAGCATGCAAGATCTTCTGAGAGCACTCGATGGCCGGCACGCATGAAGGCGCTGACGAGCGTCGTCTTCCCGTGCCCGCCCGGAGCAGCAAAGAGTAACGCGTGACCATCGATCTCGGCCGCGGACGCGTGGAGGGGTAGGTCTCCCCGCCGCATGAAACATATCGCCGCGGGGATCTGCCACAGATAGGTTTCGAGGAGGAACGGGTCCCCCTTCGACATAGTGATCGATGGGTGATCCGGATCGATCGAGTACGCCCCGACACCATCGATGGCCATCCTGAAGCCCGTGGGGTCCTGGTGAAGAGATGCGAACCGTTTGCCGTCCTCCGCCCACTCCCGTAAGGGTGGTTCCCCCTGGGTCGTCTCAGGAATGATGCCTTGGTGGATCTCGAGCACATCCGACGAGGCCCCAGCTCGCAGATAGCGAAGCGGGACCGACGAAGCGATCGTGTACCCGTAGCAGGTTCCTTGTGACCGATCCAAGAGTCTGGGCTCCATCCTGTGAACCTCTGCGAGGGCTTCTCCGCGCGACCGTGACCTCACCGCAATGTCGCCCGGTCTCATCATCGGAACTCCCACACGATCGGGATCAAGACCAAGGACACCACTATCGAGATCAAGGTAAGTGGCGCCCCTAGACGGGCGAAGTCTCCGAATCGATACCCACCCATGCCGTAGACCATGGTGTTCGTCTGGTAGCCGAAGGGCGACAGGAAGCCTGCGGAGGCCCCTATGGCCACGGCCATCGCGAAGGCCCGAGGATCGAGACCGGCACTCGCGGCCGTCGCCATTGCGACGGGAAACATCAGAACGGCTGCCGCATTGTTAGAGATCAGCTCTGTAAGTGCGATCGTCGCCACCAGGACACCGAAGAGCAATCCGATATCGCCAAGGGCCCCGAGCGGTGCAACAACGCTGTCGGCAATCTCGGCCGCCAGACCACTCGCCATCAGCGCTTCTCCGAGACCAAAGCTCGCTGCGATCACGACGACGATTCCGGCGTCGACAGACTGGCGCGCCTCATTCGGGGTCAAGACCTTGAAACCGATCAACGCGAAGGCCGACAACAAGGCAGCTTCGAGGATGTCGAGAAAGCCGGTCGTGACGCTAAGAAGGAGCCCCACCAGCACGAGACCCACGATCCGAACCTTGTCGGTCCGCGGAGGTCCGTCGCCATTGAGGGCAGCTACAACCAGGAAGTCTCCCTTTCCGCTCCATTCGCGACCGAAGGCCGGGCTCCCCAAGACCAGCAGCACGTCCCCGGTACGGAGCTTCACATCGCCGAGTTTCGCCGGGATGCGCTCGCCGGCCCGGTGGATTGCCAGCACGGCCGCACCGTAGCGAGCGCGGAAGCCGACTTCCTTCAGCGTCGAGCCCGCCAGCATCGAGCCCTCTCCGACAACTACCTCGTATAGCCGTCTGGAGCTGGCCCCATTCACCGAGAAGTGGACCTTCTCCGCCGATGTCAAACCGGGCACCCGATGCAAGTCCAATACGCGCTCTACGTTCCCGGCAAACGTAAGTCGGTCTCCGGCCATCAGGACTTCATCCGGCGCAACCGGCATAACCCGGCGACTTTCTCTCTCAATCTGAATCAGAAAGACGCCGTCAAGACTTCGTAGATTTCCTTCAGCAACCGTCTTTGCCACCAAAGTGCTATTGCTCTTAACGACCATCTCGACGGTGAATTCGCGGAGATCATCCTTCACGCTCTCGCTCGGAGCCCGGCGCTCGGGGAGCAGCCGATTGCTGAACAGACCCAACGCCAGAACCCCGATCAAGGCCACCGGAAGACCCACCGTTCCGATCTCGAAGAAGCCCATCGCAGGTTGGCCGGCCTTCTCCATGAGACTCGACACAACGATGTTCGTCGAGGTTCCGATCAAGGTGACGAGACCGCCTAGCGTCGCGGCAAAACACATGGGCATCAGGAAGCGAGATGCAGAGCGGCCGGTTCGGCGCGACCAGGACAGGATCCCGGGGGCCGCCATGGCAACTATTGGGGTGTTGTTCAAGAAGGCCGATGCAGCCGCGGTTGGGAACAGGATGCGGATCAACCCAGCGCGATCTCCAGCGCGACCGGTGGGGATCCTCCTGAACAATCGTTCACTGACGATATCCAACGCGCCGGTTTTCTCCGCCGCGGCAGCAAGGATGAAAAGGGCCGCAACCGTGATCGGAGCGGGGTTCGAGAAACCCGACAGAGCCTGATCCGCGTCGATCACCCCGAGCACCATCAGGGCGGAGACCGCCCCGACGAGGATCAGGGGAGGAGAGCTCAGCTCAACGACGAGAAGCGCGACCGCGATCGCGGTGACGAGAAGCGTGATCCACGCGTCTAGGCTCACTTATTCCTCTCCACGCCGATACCCGAGAGCGGCGTCCGCTAAAGAAGGTCAGGCCGCGGGAACGGCCGCTTCGGAGATCAGCCGGTTTAGAGCGTCGAGAGTGGATCGGGCGATCGCGTCGTCTTCGTCGACCTTGACGACGGCCGAACCCACCAATGAGTCGTCTCCCTTGGTCAAGAGGACTACGGCAACCTTCGAGCCACCGACCTCGACGATATCGACGTCCTCGAGCTCAAGCCGATGACGGAGAAGGGGTGTGACCGCCTCGAGGGTCGCCGTCGCTACCGAGCGATGTTGGGAACCAAGCCCCAGGGCCGAACGGCACTCGCCGACCAGCACCTCATTCGCTCGATCCAACGACACACTGGCCACGAAGTCGTCCTCACCATGAGACAGAGCCAGGGACGAGAGCCGCCCTCGCGGCCCGACCCGCCGAGGGATCCTTGGGATCTCTGGCGCAGTCACGATCTTGACCATCGCTGGATCGAGCTCGCCGTCGAGGCTGATGGCCGCGGTCGCGAAGACGTCGCTGATCGTCTCGTCCAGGTTCTTTCCCTCGGCAACGAGGACCTTCACGCTCTCGATACCAGCCGGGCCACTTCGAACCTCGACCGTCTGGATACCAGGAAGACGTTCGAGGGCACGAGCGAGATTCTGAGCCTGAAGTGCTGCTTTGACACGCGCCATTCCAACTCCCTCTAGTAAGGGACCTCAGTCCCGTTCCACGACGTCATGCCCCCCACCACAAAGAATCGTGGAAAGGCTCCTGAGAACGAAGTAGCAAGAAGTATGGGCACCACGACGATCGGCTCGAAGGTTGCTGTGACTGATCTAGCCGCGGTCATGGTCACTTGGCACGTCGTGGAACTGCCGCTGCAATCCCCTCCCCAGGTGACCGTAAAGTCGGGAGCAGGGGTGGCCGTGAGTGTGACGATCGTTCCCTCGCTGAAACTCCTCGAACAGACGCTGGTGGGACAGTTCATGTTGCCCTTGTCGCTCGTCACGCTGCCGCCAGATCCATCACCCGGAGACACCGTTATCTGCAAAACGTGGGTAACGAGCGTGAAGGTCGCGGTGACAGTGTCGGCGGCGTTCAGGGTCACGCTGCACTGCTGTGGATCGAGCAGGTTCGGCGTGCAGTTGGCGCTCCAGCCGACGAACGTGGAACCGGTGGCGGCGACCGCGGTGAGCGTGACCGAGGCCCCGTCGGAGTAAGAGTTGTTGCAATCGAGGCCACAGTCGATGCCGGCCGGCAAGCTGGTCACGGTTCCGGTGCCGGTGCCTGCCCGCGTCACCGTCAACAAATGAATCTCGAGCGTGAAGGTCGCAGTAACGGTCTTGGCGGCGTCCATCGTCACGGTGCATTTCGTCGGATCGATGAGATCGACGGTGCAATTGCTCCACCCCGTGAAGCTCGACCCCACCGAAGGTGCAGCCGTCAACTCCACAGGCGTTCCATGGTTGTAGGACTGAGTGCAATCGGCGCCGCAGTCGATCCCCGTCGGCGAGCTCGTAATCGTGCCGGACCCCGTGCCAGCTATGGCGACCGTAAGGGTTCGGGAGACCGCACCGAATGTTGCCGTAACCGTCTTCGCTGCATCCATCGTGACGGTGCACTGGAGTGCCGTACCCGCGTCCAGACAAGCACCGCTCCATTGCTCGAACGTCGATCCGAACTGGGCCGCAGCGTTGAGGACGACGATCGTCCCCGGTTCGTAACTCTGGGAACAGTCGCTGCCGCAGCTGATACCGGGCGACGACGACGAGATAGTCCCCACACCGGTGCCGTTCTTCGTCACCGTGAGCGAGAACAACTCTGTGAAAGTTGCCGTCACCGTTTTGCTCGCATCCATCGTGACGGTGCATTTCGTCGGATCGATGAGATCGACGGTGCAATTGGTCCAACTTGTGAAGCTCGAACCCGCGGACGGTACGGCCGTCAACTCCACGGGGGTTCCATGGTTGTAGGACTGAGTGCAATCGGCGCCGCAGTCGATCCCCGCCGGCGAACTCGTTACCGTGCCGGTCCCGGTGCCCGCCTTGGACACGGTGAGGGTTCGGGACACCGCGTCGAAGGTTGCCGTCACGGTCTTAGCCGTATCCATCGTGACGGTGCACTGGAGGTCGGTCCCTGCGGCGAGACAAGCACCGCCCCATTGCTCGAACGTGGATCCCGACTGGGCCACAGCGTTGAGGACGACGATCGTCCCCGGTTCGTAACTCTGGGAACAGTCGCTGCCGCAGGTGATACCGGGCGACGACGACGAGATGGTCCCCACACCGGTGCCGTTCTTCGTCACAGTGAGCTCCTGCAGTGTCGGTGTCGGGGTCGGTGTGGGCGTTGGGGTCGGTGTAGGCGTTGGGGTCGGCGTGGGCGTAGGGGTCGGCGTTGCAGACGAACTGTCGCTAGGAGTCGGCGTGGGCGTGGGCGTGGGAGTCGGCGCGGGTGTCAGGATCGTCCCGCCTCCGCCGCCGCCGCCACCGCCAATTGTTCCGCCGCCGCCGCTAACGGTGGCTTCGAACGTCGCGGTGACGTTCTTGGCTGCGTCCATATTCAGAGTGCATGTGGGCAAGACGTTTCCGGAGCAGGCATCGCCACTCCAACCTTCGAAGGTCGAGGTTGCATCGGGCGTCGCGGTCAACGTGACGGACGTGTCGGCAGCGAAACCTTCCTCGCAGTCGGTTCCACAATCGATGCCTGCAGGTGAAGAGGTGATGGCCCCTCCGCCGGTGCCCTGCTTGCTAACGATCAGGTTGGAGCCCGCCCCGAAGGTCGCGGTCACGGATCGGGCGGCATCGACGGTCACCGAACAAGTCGTCTCAGCAACCCCCTCGCACGGCGCCCCCGTCCATCCGGTGAAGATCGAACCCGGCACGGCCGTAGCCGTGAGCTCGACCATCGTTCCTTGCGGATAGGTGTGATCACAATCGGAACCACAGTCGATCCCGGCCGGCGATGAGGTAACAGACCCGAGCGTCGGATCGTCGACCGCGACGTTCAGCGAGAAGGTGCGGGCCTCCGTGATCTGCAATATGTCGGAACCGGTCGGCGCACCGCAGGACGTGCGTTCGTAGAGCAGCTCTATCTTGCCGTCGGGATCGGTATTGGCGAAGGTGTCGCCGGAATCGTCGCCGGCGGGGAGCCGCGACATGACTTTCGTCCCCTCTCCGGGTCGATAGCGCATCAGCCTCACGTTGGATCCACACCCCCGCCCGGAGCGAACGAAGTAGACGCTGCCGTCGGAATCCACGGACGAGGATCGTTGGTAGAAACCGGGATTCGGGATCCGGCTGCTGGTCCTGGTCGAGATCCTGTGGCGGAAGACATTGCATCTTCTAGACGCGGGGCAGCGGTACCAGGTAGCGAAGTCTCCGTTTACCTGGCCGGGAGCGATGAACGAATCGTTCGAGACGCTGTCGAGTACGCGTTCGGCACCCGTCCTAATGTTGAAGAGGATGACGAAGCGATTACGGGCCTTGGTCAGTCGCCCAAACAGCAGCCAGTTTCCTGAAACGCTGGGCCAGTATTCCCAGAAACGCGTGTTGACACGATCCGGAGCGGCGCGACGTTTCTCGTTCGCGATATCGAAGAACTTGATATTCGATTTGCCGTCTTCGTACTGCTGATAGACGAGACGGTTGCCATCGATCCCACCGTTGGCGGCATCGGTGCCTCGGGCGTTGACTTTGATCCTCTGTCGTCCATCCTCACGGAGGTAGACATTGAATCGACTGGGTCTTCGAGCCGAATTGGCTTCCCAGGCTAGATAATTGCCATGCCGCGCCGGTTGGTACTCCCCCGCGGAGCTACCCAGGATCACACTGGGGCTGGCCGCGCGCGCTACCGGAGCGACCGCGCCGAGCACGCTCGCGATCAATAACATCGCGAGCACGGTCGAGCTCAACTTGAGGTTCCGGATCACGTCTACCCTCCACCTCCGCCGCCGCCGAACGTTCCGCCGCCGCCGCCGCCGTCGTCGGTATCACCGGTGCCACCGGCTCCACCTCCGCTGGTGCCGGTCGAACCACCTGTCGAGCCGCCCGAGTCGCCGCCCGTCGAACCGCTGGTCGAACCACTCGTCGAGCCGTCGGTCGAACCACTCGTCGATCCGCCGGCGTCAATCGTCGAGCCGGTGCTGGACGAGGTCGATCCGGATGAGGTCGAGGTCGAACCCGTGGAGGCCGACGAGTCAGCAACCCGCGTCCCCCGATCCCGCCGCGCCGGTTTAGTCCGCTTTGTCGCTCGCGATTCCTTCTTTCTCGGCTCCTTGCGGGACCTGTCTTTCCGAGCGTCGAGGCCCGCCTGCGATCGCCGAGCCGACGGAGTGTCGACGGACGGCCCGAAAGCAGTGCTGGTCCTGAAGATCGGGGCCGCTTGAGCCCTGGGCTGCCGTTCATCGCGAACCACCCCGACGATCAGAAATACCACCTCGACCAGCAGGAATACGACCAGAACCGCCTTCCCGATGGACAGGAAGGACTGCCGGTCGAAGACAAGTTCCTTATCGGTCGCGTACCTCATCACTTCCATACCTGCTGTCGGCGCCGGCGATCCACTCTTCGAGAGGGTCCACAATCGACCCTCATCCCGCTAGGTAGCGGGTAGCGAAGTCGCCTGCACCGATGGCTGCTTGGGTTCACCCCTTCCGCTGAAGGTAGATCGATGTTCCGCCTCCGCGGGATTTGCACCAAGGGGACCTCGACGTAGGCCGACTAATGCGTTCGCGTGAGATTGCTGACCGCAGTCCTCGGAACGGGGATCGCTCCTCCTGCCGGCCCCGGACCCATTGACCATCGCCGCCAGGGGGTGACGTTGCTGGCGCTCAATCAAGGGTGCAGGCCGAACTCGGCAACAACGTCCCGAATCACGCAGTGCGCGGTGCGGCGGGCAGTCAGCCGCGGGAGCGGCCACCACCCACGGAACATCTGCATCCAAACACCACATATCACCCGCCCTCTCGAACGTATGCATGAGCCGAATCTCGGCGTCGCGTACGACGAAATGACGATGTATCTCCTCGCTCACCGCGCTGGAGTGAACACGCGAGCCGCGGGGGCGCGTCGAAGTCACGAAGGTGGCGCTGGCGGTCTAATGGAGGGAGTTGTCGCACTGTGGACCGAACCAGCGTGACTCTACGTCGTGACCTGGGAGGCGCGGGTCAACGTTACGTAAAGGCATTCATTTCCACCGTACTCATGATTGGCATGCTGTCTCTGCCTTCGGCGGTGGTAGCTGCTACGACGACTCTCCGCGTCAATGCGGGGGGGCCACAGCTGACCGGCACGCCGGTGTGGGCGGCCGATTCCAATCTCAGCCCTTCGCCGTTCGTCGGTACGGGTACTGGCACATTCTCAACCGCGCGCGTGATCGACATGTCTCATCCTTCGCTCCCGAGCGGAACGCCCTCGGCGCTCTTCCAAACTGAGCGCTACGACGTTGCTGGTGGGACGAACATGCAGTGGGACTTTCCTGTCGACGCCGGCCCATATGAAGTTCGGCTGTACTTCGCGGAGATCTATTCCGGCGCGCAAAGTGTGGGGGCCCGAACGTTCGATGTCACAGTCGAAAGCCAACTAGTCCTTGACGACTACGACGCTTTCGCGGATGTCGGAGGCTACAAGGGTGTGATGAAGTCGTTTCTTGTTACGAGTGACACAAACCTCGATATCGACTTCGCACCACTGACTGAGAACCCGGCTGTGAAGGGGATCGAGATCATCCCCGCGGCAGACCCGGGAGTCCTCGGGGCATCTCCCACCTCGATGAGCTTTGGTTCGGTCAACGTCGGGGCGACAAACACAATGAGCGTCACCCTGACGAATACGGGTGCTACGGGCGACCCCGAAATCGTCATCGACTCGACCACGATCAGCGGTGCGAATGCGGGTCAGTTCCAAGATGACTTCGATGATGCGAGCGACGCGACCGTTGCACCGGGCACAACGGAGACCATAGCTGTGGATTTCGTGCCCACGAGCGCGGGCGCCAAAGCAGCGGCACTCGAAGTCGCACATTCGGGAAGCAACAACCCGATAACGATCTCGCTGAGCGGTACGGGCTTAGAGCAAGCGCCGGGCGCGTGGCAAACGTTGCCCGCTAGCGGACCGGTCCGCCAAGAAGTCTCCTACGTCCAGGTGAACGGCAAGTTCTATCTTGCGGGCGGTCACAACATCCTTACGCACGAGGCCTACGACCCCATCGCCCAAACGTGGACGACGATCGCACCGATGCCGGAACAGCTCGATCACATCCAGGCAGCGGTGATCGGCGGCAAGATCTACTACATCGGTGGTCTGAACAGCTGGCCATCCGAACAGTCGACCGAGGTCTACATCTACAACACGCTAAACAACACCTTCAGCCAAGGTACCCCGATGCCCACGGCACGAGCGCGCGGCGCGGGCGGCGTCGCGGTGCACAACGGCAAGATCTACTACGCCGGCGGACTCCACGACGGGGCCGCAGTAGCGTGGTTCGATGTTTACGATCCGGTAACCGACACCTGGTCCCAGCTCGCCGACATGCCGACCAAACGAGATCACTTCCACGCAGTCGTGTTGGACGGCAAGTTCTATGCGATCGGCGGACGCGACCAGGCGATCAACGCGCTGACCGGCGTCAACGAGGTCTACGACTTCTCAAGCGGCGGATGGACCGGCGGCCTGAGTCCGCTGCCGACCCTGCGCGGGGGGTTCGGGGCCGCCGCGGTCGACGGAGAGATCGTCGTGATCGGTGGCGAGGGCAACAACTTCACCTTCAACACGGTGGAGGCCTACAAGCCCGCAACGAACACGTGGCGTACGCTCGCTCCGATGCCGACTGCTCGTCATGGCATCCAGGCCGCGACCTGCAACGGCGGGATCTACGTTGCCGCCGGAGGAACGACACAGGGCGGCAGCGACCCGACCGATGTCCACGAGGTCTTCTTCCTCAACGGGGCCACAACCTGTAGCCCTCCGACGGCAGGAACTCTCGGCGCGTCGCCCGCAAACGCTGAGTTTGCCAACACCACGGTCGGAGAGACCACGAACCAAAACCTTACGCTTACCAACCTCGGCACCACGGGTGATCCAAGCATCATCATCGACTCCACGACGATCACCGGGGCACAGTCGAACCAGTTCCAGGACTCTTTCAACGACAGCTCGGATGTCACGCTCGCGCCCGGTCAGTCGACCATCGTGCAGTTGACGTTCGCGCCGACCTCAGAGGGATCCAAGAGCGCGACACTAAGTGTCGCCCATTCGGGTTCGAACTCGCCGCTTGAGATCTCGCTGACTGGCAGTGGCACAGCAACCGCGACGGGAGCGGTCGTCTACCGCGTCAACTCCGGTGGTCCCAGCGTCTCCGATACCCCCACCGCGTGGAGCGCCGATACGGTTGCGAGCCCTTCGGCCTTCGTGAACGCGAGCACGACCAACGTGTTCACCCGCACCACCACGATCGACATGACGCATCCTTCAGTGCCCCCAGGCACCCCTTCCGAGCTCTTCAAGTCGGAGCGCTACGACCCCGCCGGCGACCCCAACATGCAGTGGAACTTCCCCGTCACCGCGGGCGACTATGAAGTGCGGCTCTATTTTGCAGAAACGTTCGTCACTGGGCCCGGCCAGCGGATCTTCGACGTGGCTATCGAGAATGCCACCGCACTCAACGACTTCGATATCCATGCCGAGGTGGGAGCGAACAAGGGACTCGTGAAGTCCTTCCTCGTGTCGTCCGACGGCAACCTCGACGTCGACTTCATCCACCAGGGGATCGAGAACCCCAAGGTGAACGCGATGGAGATCCGTCGGTTCACCGCCGAAGTGACCGCGGAGGACACTTTCACGCGAACCGCCTCGGGGTCGTGGGGCGTAGCAGATACCGGAGGCGCTTGGAGCGTGCTGGGAGGCTCCGCCGCCAACTTCTCGGTGAACGGATCACTCGGCAACATCGTGACTCCTGCGGGGTCCGTTCAACAGCTCGCACACCTCGCGTCGACCTCGGTTAGAGACCTCGACTATCGCGCCGATATCGCGTTCCCCAGCGCCCCCACCACGGGCCAGAGATTCGCCTACCTGGTGATGCGCCGACAAAGCTCGGGAGCGTACTACCGGCTCGGATTGTTCCTCGATTCCGCCGGAAAGCTTTCGATTCGGGGCCAAACAGATACCGGAACAACCCTCTTCTCCGACGTCGTCACCCCGCTGGTGTATTCCCCCGGTGATCAGTTCACGCTCAGAGTCATGGCGCTCGGTGCGGCCCCAACGACATTGCGCGCGAAGGTGTGGAAGCTCGGCTCTGCTGAGCCTTCGGCATGGGACGTCGAGACAACCGATACAAGTGCCTTGCTTCAGACCGCCGGCTCGCTCGGGATCCGCACCATCAACACCTCGAGCACGGCGACCACGATCTCCGTCGACAACCTGAAGGCGGTTTCGAAGGCCGGTTACCTCGATGTGCCGTCACCGGGTCCCTCACCAGGTCCAGCGCCGGTCGGCTTCGGCAAGTCGGACCTGGCAGGTCACTCTTCTTCACAGCCCACCTCGCTCCAGTTCGGGCCCGACGGGCGCCTCTACGTCGCGCAGTTCGACGGAACTATCAAGATCTACACGATCGCGCGCAACGGACCCAACGCCTACGCGGTCACGGGCACTGAGACCGTCAACTCGATCAAGTCGATCCCCAACCACGACGACAACGGCGCCGTGAACTCGAGCGCGGGCGTAGGAGGAACGCGGCTCGTGACCGGGCTCCTGGTAACCGGGACGCCCGCAAACCCCGTCATATACGTGACCTCGAGCGACCCCCGCATCGGTGGCGGACCGACCAGCGGCGACCTCAACCTCGACACAAACTCGAGCATGCTGTCGCGCCTCACCTGGAACGGCTCCTCGTGGGTCAAGCTCGACCTCGTGCGGGGTCTGCCACGTTCGGAAGAGAACCACGCCTCCAACGGGATGGAATTAGACGAGGCGACCAACACCCTGTTCATCGCCCAGGGCGGCAACACTAATCAGGGCGCTCCGTCCAACAACTTTGCCTTCCTGCCAGAGTTCGCGCTGTCGGCCGGCATCCTGTCGGTCGATCTGGATCAGATCGGCAACTCGACCTACGATCTACCGACCCTTGACGACGAGAGCCGCGCCGGCACGAGCGATGCCGGTGACCCGTTCGGCGGCAACGACGGCAAGAACCAGGCGAAGATCGTGGCGGGAGGCCCGGTGCAGGTCTACGCCCCCGGGTTCCGCAACCCCTACGACCTCGTAGTCGCCGAGTCCGGCAAGATGTACACGATCGACAACGGAGGCAATGCCGGCTGGGGGTCGATACCAATCAACGAGGGTCCCGCCGGTACGTGTACCAACGCTGCAAGCGAGCCGGGTTTGAGTGACGTCGATGCCTTACACCTATTGAGCTCGGGTTACTACGGAGGCCATCCCAACCCCACGCGCGCCAACAAAACGAACACCTTCAACTCCGGCAACCCGCAGTCGCCGGTGCCGACCGCGAACCCGGTGGAGTGCGACTACCGCAAGTCGGGCTCTAGTGCCAGCACCGCGCTCACTACCTTCCCCTCGTCCACCAACGGCATCACCGAGTACACCGCGTCGAACTTTGGCGATGCAATGAAGGGCGATCTTCTCGCCGCAGGCTACGTCCACAACATCATTTACCGGCTCGAGCTCGCAGCAGGTGGAGCAAGCGTCGCGTCCAATACCTCGCTGTTCAGCAATGTCGGAGGCAATCCACTCGACATCACCGCTCAGGGTGATGCAGGGCCCTTCCCGGGGACGCTGTGGGTCGCGGACATCGCTACGGGGATAAAGGTCTTCGAACCGAACGACTATGGATCGACACCCCCACCGATCTGCACGGGCGTCGATAGTGGGACGCTTGACGAAGACGGCGATGGCTACAAGAACGCAGACGAGATAGATAACGGGACCGATCCGTGCTCGTCCGCCGACACACCTCCTGATTGGGATAGCGACCTCATCTCGAACCTCAATGACGCAGACGACGACAACGACACGCTCTTGGATGAAGTCGACGCGTTCGCCATCGATGCAGACAATGGGATCGGAACAACGCTCCCCGTCGAGTACACGTGGGAAAACAACGCTCCCGACCCGGGTGGGCTACTGAATCTGGGGTTCACGGGCGCAATGACGAACGGAACATCGAACTACGAGAGCCTCTTCGATTCCACGAAGATGACGGCAGGGGGGGCTGCAGGCGTCCTGACGGTGGATGAGGTGCCCGACGGAGACGCGCTGCTGGCTCTGAACGACCAGGAATACGGCTTGCAGTTCGGGATCAACGCCGACCCGGCCACGAATAACACCTTCACGGTGCACAGCCGGATCCTTGCACCGTTCGCAGGCACTACTCCGAGCTACAACCAGTCGATGGGCATCTTCATCGGTAACGGCGACCAGGACAACTATGCCAAGCTGGTGGTCTCGGCAGACGGCATGCATTACGTGAAGGAAGCGAACGGCGCGGCCGTGGAGCGGCCCAAGGCAGCGGTCGACCTCCCGGGACCGAATTACATAGACCTGTATCTGAAGGTCGACCCCGATGCTGCAACCGTGCAACCGAGTTACTCGGTCACTCAGGGCGGCACGACCGGGCCCATCACAAAGCTCGGCCAACTCGGACAGCTACCGACGAACTGGTTCTCGAGTAGCAAGGGTCTCGCCGTGGGCATCATCTCGACTTCATTCGGATCCGCGTCAACGTTCCCGGCCACGTGGGACTTCATCTCGGTGACGCCCGATGCCACAGGTGCATTCATCGAGAGCGGCGGGGTGGCGGTCATGGAGATCGAATCGGTCCCGGCGACGGGCAGTTGGGTCAAGGAAAGCGACAAGGCCGGTTACACCGGAAGCGGCTACTACTCGTGGCGGGGCCCGAACCGATTCGACACCCCCGGTGACGGGCTTCTCTCCTATCCCGTCAAGATCACCACCGCCGGCACCTACAAACTTTCCGTCCGCTCGCGCAGAGATCTGGACGGTCGCACCGTCGACCCGGGCGATGAGAACGATGCCTGGTTCAAGCTTGACAACGGATCGTGGACGAAGCTACTCAACAACTCGCCGTTGTTCGATACGTGGGGCTACGCAAACGTATTCGATGTCAATCATGAGCAGTCGCCGGCGCAGTTTGCCTTGGGTGCCGGCCTCCACACCCTGCACCTATCAGGGCGATCGGCGAATTTCAAGATGGACCGCATCCACCTGCATACCGGGACTAATCCTTCGCACACCACGCCCGAATCGTCACGTGAGACAGGATCCCCAGTCTTTGATACGACCGAGACTCCGGTGCTCGACCCGACCATCTCGGCTGGATCCACAGCTGCAGCGCCGGCGGTCACGTCCGCCACGAGTATCCCCGTGACGTATGTGGCAGGAGCAGGGTCAACCTCCGTTGCATTGTGGGCTAAGGGTCCGCTCGATCTCGGCTACCTGCTGGCCGCCACCGACGCCAGCCCCGGGGCGACAGGGTCGTTTACCTACAACGCCACCCAGGGCGACGGCAGCTACAGCTTCTACACGGTCGCAACCAGCCCAGGAGGCACAGAGGCCGCACCGGAGGACGCCGACGCAACGACGGTGCTGGACAGGGTGGCGCCGAACTCGGCGGCCACCTCCCCGGCAACGGTCACGGGGCCCTCGATCATGGTCGACTACACCGCTTCGGACATCGGTAGCGCGCTCGACACGGTCGAGCTGTGGGCCAAGGGGCCGACCGATCTCGGATTCGTCCTCGCGGCTACCGACGTCACTCCGGGGCCAACCGGATCCTTCAACTACACGGCAAACCAGGGGGCCGGTAACTACGACTTCTATACGCGCGCGCGCGACGTCGCCGGCAACTATGAAAGTGCGCCGTCGGTCGCTGATACCTCGACAAGCAAAGAGGCGGTATCACTACTGGCGAGCGACCTCTTCTCGCGCACACTGACCTCGGGATGGGGAAGTGCCGATGTGGGAGGACCCTGGACGATCGATACCGGGAGCGCGGGCGACTTCACGATCGACGGCCAGCAGGGGGCGATCGCAACGCC
>Ga0299913_10000668_pt1 | contig 22781 bp, 18 predicted proteins | sample RVTome_9_FD_201360 | JGI IMG/M metagenome (GOLD analysis project Ga0299913, IMG submission 201360) | Soil microbial communities from uranium-contaminated site in the Upper Colorado River Basin, Wyoming, United States - RVT155D38 (version 2) ... | reverse complement strand
CCTGGCGCGCACCGCCTCGGCCTTCGAGCGGGTGCTCGAGGGGGGCGGGGGCGCCGAGCTGCTCAACCCGCTCAAGGAGGTGGTGCGGCCGGTCGCCGAGGGGGTCGTCGCCCTGACCCGCGACTCCGGCTGGCTGACGCTCCTCGTCGGGATCGTCCTGCTGTTCCTGGCGCTCAAGCTCCTCGTCGACCTGCTCAAGACGCTGCTGAGCTCGCGCGCCGAGTCGATCCTCCACCGGACGCTCTTCCGCTCGGCCCTGGCGGCGATCGGCGCCGGCGCGGCGATGACGGTCATGGTGCAGTCGAGCTCGATCACGACGTCGATCATGGTGCCGCTCGTCGGCGCCGGGGTGGTGACGCTCGAGCAGCTCTTCCCGCTGACCCTGGGGGCCAACCTCGGCACCACGGTCACCGCGATGCTCGCCGCGCTGTCGACCGGCGACCCGACGGCCATCTCGGTATCCCTCGCGCACGTCCTGTTCAACCTGACCGGCGCCGTCCTCCTCTACCCGCTGCCGCCGGTCCGCAAGATCCCGCTCGCGATGGCGCGCGGCCTCGGTGCGATCGCCGCGAAGCGCCGCTGGCTGGCGGCGGTCTACGTCGCGCTGGTCTTCTTCGCCCTGCCGATCGCCCTGCTCTTCCTCACCGGAGGTCTCTAGACCGGAGCTCGACTGTCATGTTCGAACGACTCTTTCCCGCCGCCGGCCGCTCGAAGTTGATCGACTCGGCCTTCGCCGACGTCTCGAAGATGCTCCGCCAGTCGGCCCGCATGCTCGACCTGGCGATGGGGGCGCTGCTCGAGGGGCGCTCGCTCGCGGTCGACCTCGACGACCTCGACGACGTCGTCGACGAGGGCGAGCGGATGGTCCGCCGCAGCGTGCTCGAGCACCTCTCCTTCAACCCGCAGCAGGACCTCGTCGCCAGCCTGGTGCTGGTGTCGATGGTCCAGGACGCCGAGCGGGTCGGCGACTTCGCGCGCGGCATCGCCGAGCTGGTGCCGCTGGCCAAGAGCGAGCGCACCGGCCCGTTCGCCGACGAGCTGGGCGAGGCGGCCCGGCGGCTGCGCCCGCTCTTCGCCCTGTGCGAGGAGGCGTTCGTCGAGGACGACCCGGACAAGGCCCGCCGGGTGCTCCAGGTCTACACCGACCTCAAGTCCGAGCTGCTCGACTACACCCGGCGGGTCGCCGAGAGCGACCTCGGGGCCGACATGGCCGTCGTCTACTCCGGGGCGGCGCGCAGCCTGCGGCGGGTCGGCGCGCACCTCGCGAACATCGCGTCGTCGGTCGTCCAGCCCTACGACCGGATCCGCCACGGCGACGAAGAGATGTAGCGTGCCGTCCGGCAAGGGCGGAGGGGGCGGTCGCCGGGAGGTCTGGGTGCGCACGGCGTCGGGGGCGCGCCGGCCGTTCCTGCGCGGCATGGTCACCCACGACCTCGTCCAGCGCGGCCTCTCCTTCGACGACGCCTACGCCGCCGCCCGGGCGGTGCGGGCCGCCGCCGCCGGCCGCGGCGAGATCGACACCGCGGAGCTCGCCGCTCTCGTCGAGGAGCAGCTCGCCGCGATGCTCCCGCCCGAGGAGCTGGCGCGCCTGCCGCGGCCGCCGCGCCGGGTGCCGCGGGTCGAGGTCGTCTACCGGGGCGAGCCCCAGCCGTTCTCCCGCGGCCTCCTCGCGCGCAGCGTCTACGGCGCCGGCGTCGACCTCGACCACGCCTACCGGCTGGTCACCCGGCTCCAGGGCGAGCTCGCCGCCGAGGGGGTGCGGCGGCTGACCAGCGACGAGCTCGCCCGCCGGGTGGGCGACGCGCTGGAACGCGACGAGGGGTCCGAGACGGCCGGGCGCTACCGGCTGCTGCGGGCGGTGCGGCGGCTGCCGCGGCCGCTCGTCCTCTACCTCGGCGGCGCCAGCGGCACCGGCAAGTCGACCCTGGCGCTCGACCTCGCGCCGCTGCTTCGCATCTACCGGATCAACGCCACCGACACGATCCGCCAGGTGATGCGGATGGTCTTCTCGCCGGCGGTGCTGCCGGCGCTCCACCGCTCGAGCTTCGAGGCCGACCCGGAGCTCCCCGGCGGCCGCGAGGGCTCCCGCCCGCTCGAGGCCTCGTTCCTCGCCCAGGTGACCCGGGTCCTCGTCGGCGTGCGCGCGGTCGTCGAGCGGTCGGTCGCCGAGAGCCTGGGGGTGGTCGTCGAGGGGGTCCACCTGGTGCCGCCGCTCGTCCCCTTTCCCGACCTCGAGGGTGCGGCCCACCAGGTGCTGCTGGTCCTGACCACCCTCGACGAGGAGGCGCATCGCGCGCGGTTTTTGACCCGCGACCGGGCCGGCGGCCGGCGCCGCGAGCGCTACCTCGAGCACTTCGCCGCGATCCGCGGCATCCAGGAGCTCCTGCTCGAGCGGGCGGAAGCGCACGACGCGCCGCTCCTCGACACGCGGGACCGCGACGCGTCGGTCCAGGACGCGCTCCGGCTGGTCACCGGCGTCCTCCGCCAGCGGGTGCCGCGGCTCGCCGAGGCGGCGGGGGAGCCGGGCGGGCCGCCGCCTCCGACGCTGCTGCTGTTCGTCGACGGCCTGGCCGACCGGCCCGCCCGGGCGCTCGGCCTGCGCACGCCGCTCGAGGCGGCCCGGCTGCCGACCCTCGACCGGCTGGCCCGGGAGGGGACGATCGGCCTCGCCGACCCGGTCGCGCCCGGGGTGACGCCCGACACGGCGGCGGGGACCCTGGCGGTCTTCGGTCAGAGCCCGCGCGCGCTCAAGCGCGGGCCGGTCGAGGCGATCGGCGCCGGCCTCGAGCTCGGGCCGCAGTCGGTCGCCCTGCGCGGGAACCTCGCCACCCTCGACGCCGAAGGGCGCATCCTCGACCGCCGGGCCGGCCGCATCCGCGAGGGCGCGCCGGAGCTGGTCGCCGCGCTCGACCGGTTGCCGCTGCCCGGCGCCGACGTCGACCGGGTGACGGTGCGCGTGCGCCCCGGCACCGAGCACCGCTTCGCCCTGGTGCTCGAGGGGGACGAGCTCTCCTCGGCGATCGTCGGCTCCGACCCGGGGGAGGGCGCGCCCGCCGGGCCGCCGCTCGCCCCGCGACCGCTCGACCCGGACGACGAACGGGCGGCGAAGACCGCGCGGGTGCTGGCGATCTTCGAGCAGGAGGCGCGGCGGGTCCTCGCCGACCACCCGGTGAACCGTGCGCGGCGGGAGGAGGGCCTGCCGCCCGCCGACGCGGTGATCACCCGCGGCGCCGGGCACGTCCACCGGCTGGTGCCGCTCGAGCACGCCGGGTCGACCCTCCGGCTGGCGGCGATCTCGGGCGACCGGACCGTCCTCGGCATCGCCGCCGCGCTCGGCGCCGACACCGTGCGCACCGAGGCGATGACCGCGAACCTCGACACCGACCTCGAGGCGAAGCTCGCCGCCGCCCGCAAGGCGCTCGCCGAGCACGACCTCGTCGTGGTGCACGTGAAAGGGGCCGACATCGCGGCGCACGACCGGCGGCCCGACCTCAAGGCCGAGTTCCTGGAGCGGATCGACGCCGCGCTGGGGGAGCTCGTCGCCGGCTGGGAGGGCCCGCTGCGGATCGCGGTCGCCTCCGACCACGCGACCCTGTCGGAGGCCGGCCATCATGCCGCCGACCCGGTGCCGGTCCTGCTCTGGGGACCGGGGATCGAGCCCGACGGCGCCACCCGCTTCACCGAGCAGCAGGCCGCGGCCGGCGGGCTCCGCCGCTTCCCGCTCCAGCTCCTCCTCGCCCGCCTCTACGCCTGAGCCCTTCCGCCGTCCTCGCGCACGGCGGGCAGGTGGCAGCGGAAGATCGTCCCGCCGCCCGGCCGGGCCTCCACCTCGACCCGGCCCCCGTGCGCCTGGGCGACGTGCTTGACGATGGCGAGCCCGAGGCCGGTGCCGCCCTCGTCGCGGGCGCGCCCGCGGTCGACCCGGTAGAAGCGCTCGAAGATCCGCGGCAGGGCGTGCGCCGGGATGCCGCGGCCGGTGTCGGCGACCTCGAGGACGACCGTCCGCCCCCCGGGGCCGTCGCCGCTCTCGACCCGGACCGCGACCCGACCCCCGGCCGGCGTGTACTTGACCGCGTTGTCGAGCAGATTCAGCAGCAACCGCTCGAGCGCGTCGCGGTCGCCTTCGATCCGCGGCGGCGGCTCGGCCGGCGGCTCCCAGACGAGCTCGACGGCGCGGTCGCCGGCCGCCGGCCCGCAGGTCTCGAGGCAGCGCTCGACGAGCCGCACCGGCTCGACCGGCCGGCGGTCGAGCGGCGCCTCGACGCTCTCGAGGCGCGACAGGGTCAAGAGGTCGTCGAGCAGCGCCTGGAGGCGGCGGCACTGGACGAGGATGCGCTCGGTGAACCGGCGGGCGGCGTCCGGCTCCTCGAGGGCGCCGTCGCGCAGCGTCTCGGCCGAGCCGCGGATCGCCGAGAGCGGGGTCTTGAGCTCGTGGGAGACGTTGGCGACGAAGTCGGAGCGCACCCGCGCGAGGCGGTGGAGCGCGGTGGTGTCGCGGGCGGCGACGACGGCGCCGGGCTCGCCCGCGGCCGCCCGGGCGTTCTCGGAGCGTAGCGCGGCGCCGGCGAGCGCGACCGTGCGCGGCTCGCCGTCCCGCTCGAGGGCGACCTCCTCGCGGGACGAGGCGCCCTCGGCGAGCGCCTCGTCGATCACCTCGGCGAGCTCGGGTCCCCGGACGAGGTCGAAGGGGAGCCGGCCGGCGACGTCGTCCGGGAGGCCGAAGAGGCGCCGGAAGGCCGGGTTGGCGTAGACCGCGCGCCCCTCCCCGTCGACGACGAGCACCCCCTCGGACATCGAGGCGAGGATCGAGCGCAGCCGCGCGGCCTCGGCGCGGGCGGCGGCCACCCTCTCCTCCGCCCGGCCGGCGATCCGCCCGATCGCCGCCGCGAGCCGCGCGAGGTCGGGCTGGGCGGGAGCCGGGAGGCGCAGCCCGGGCGGCTCCTCGGCAAGCCGGGAGGCCCCGTCCGCGAGGCGCGCGAAGGGGCGGGCGAAGCGGCGGTCGACCCAGAGCCAGGTGAGGGCGACCGCCGCGAGGATCCCCGCCGAGGCGAGAGCGACCGCCGCGAGCAGCCGGCGGCGGACGAGGACGCTCCGGTCGACCGGCCGGGCGACCCGGAGCACGTAGGGCGCGCCCTCCGGTGAGACGAAGGCGCGGGCGGCGTAGAGGTAGCGGCGGCTGGTCGACGTGCTCCGGCGCACCGAGCTGCCGGGTCGCCCGCCCAGCGCCGCGGCGACCTCGGGGCGGGTGGAGTGGTCGTCCATCCGCCGCACCTCGGCCGGAGTGCGGTCGCTGTCGGCGAGGACGGTGCCGTCGGGCCGGATCACGGTCAACCGGAGGTCGGTGCCGGCGGTGAGACGCGAGACGCGCCACTGGACCGTCCCCGGCGAGGCGTCGAGCTCGTCTCCGACGACGCGCTCCAGCAGGACGAGGGTGTCGTGGAGCGCCTCGGTCGACGTCTCCTCGACGAGGGACGGGACGAGGGCGAGACAGACGGCGACGAGCGCGGCCCCGGCGGCGAGCGCCGGCCCCAGGGGCGCCAGGCGGACGGTCAGCAGCCTCGGCACGTCAGCGGCCTCGGCGGGTCAGGGGACCTCCACACGCGGGCGTCAGCTCGCGAACCGGTAGCCGACCCCGATGATGGTCTCGATCCTGTCGGCCTCCGGGCCGAGCTTGCGGCGCAGCCGGCGGACGTGGGTGTCGACCGTGCGGCTGTCGACGTCCTCCGCGTAGCCCCAGACGTCGGTCAGCAGGCGCGAGCGGGTCTGCACCCGGCCGCGGCGCCGCATCATCGTCTCGAGGAGGCGGAGCTCGGTGGCGGTCAGCGAGACCTCCTCGCCGCGCACCTCGAGGCGGTGCGCCGACGGGTCGAGCCGCAGCCCGCCGGCGACGAGGACCTCGGGCACCTCGCCGTCGCCCCCAGCCGGCGCGGCGGCGGTCCGCCGCAGCACCGCCTTCGCCCGCAGCACGACCTCCCGCGGGCTGAACGGCTTCGAAACGTAGTCGTCGGCGCCGAGCTCGAGGCCGACGATCCGGTCGACCTCCTCGCCGCGTGCGGTGAGCATGACGATGGGCAGCCCGGCGGTCGACTGGTCGCGCTTCAATGCCCGGGCGATCTCGAGCCCGTCGAGGCCGGGGAGCATCAGGTCGAGCAGCACCAGGTCGGGCGGGGCGCGGCGGATCGCCTCGAGCGCCGCGTCGCCCCGCGGCTCCACCTCGACGCGGAACCCCTCCCGCTCGAGGTTGTAGCGCAGCACCTCGGCGATGTCGGGCTCGTCTTCGACGAGGACGATGCGGGCCTCCGTCATCGCGCGGGACGCTAGCACGCGTTCTCCACAGCGGCTGCGGAAATCTCTGTGGAAAGGGATCGGAAACCCGGAGAATCCACGCTCCGCACGGGGGTTCGAGCATCTTGAACAGGCGGTTGTGCAGAGCGTCTAAGTCGATTGTTTGCAATGCGTTGTAAGTCGGAAATCGGACGCCGCCATCGCCCGGGGAAGCGTGGGTCGAATTTCCACAGGCGGGGTGGGTGAAACCTCCGTGACGGCTCGGTTAACTCCATGTGACGGAGAGATTTAGGCCCGCCGCGGGCGGCTCGCGCCGGGGCTTTCCGATGTTCAATCCGCTGCCGCCGCGCAGGAAATCGCAGCCCGGCGGGTTCCACGTCGCGGAGGGGGACGGGCGCGGACCGATCGCCGCCCGCCCCGCCCGGCAACCGAGACCCGATACCCACACGACGCGACACAGCCAAGGAGACGACGCACATGACCTTCCTCCGCACCCTCCTCTCGACCTCCCGCCGTCCGGCCCTCGCCGTGCCGGCTGCGGGCCTGCTCGTCCTCGCCGGGCTCGCCGTGCCGGCGCTCGCCCAGGGACCCGGCGGCGAGCGCCCGGCCTGGGGCGACCACGGCCGCGGCCACGGCGGGCCCGGCGCCCACCGGCTCGGCCGCCTCGCCCGCGTCCTCGAGCTGACCGAGGCGCAGCTCGCCGAGGCCCGCGCGCTGCACGAGGCGGCCCGCGAGGACCGCGCGCCGATCGTCGAGGAGAGCCGCGAGCTGCGGACCCGCCTCGACGGCCTGCTCGACGCCGCCTCCCCCGACCCGACCGCGGTCGGCGAGGTGGTCATCGCCCTGCGGCAGAACCGCGAGGAGATGCGCTCGGTCCGCGAGGCGACCGAGACCGCCTTCGAGGCGCTGCTCACCGCCGAGCAGCGCGAGAAGCTCGCCACCCTCGAGGACGCCAAGGAGGAGTGGGGACGGCGCGGCCGCGGCCGGCGCGGCCACCGCTTCGGCGGCCCGCGCCGCGGCCCCGGCGGCCCCACGGGCTGACCCGCGCGCACGACCCTCCCTTCCCGGCCCCGCGGCGGTCGCCGGACCGCCGCGGGGCCTTCGTTTTCCGCCGGCCGGGCGTCCATCCCTGTGATAGCTTGACCGCCGCCGCGGGCAGGCCGCGCGCGGCGTTCCCCACGAGGTCTCCGAGCCGGTGAGCGAGCCCACGCCGTCCGACACGCGCCCCGGCGCGCCGCGCCCGGGCGAGGCCCCGCTCCGCCGTACCCCGCTCCACGCGCAGCACGTCGCTGCGGGGGGCAAGCTCGTGCCGTTCGCCGGCTGGGAGATGCCGGTGCAGTACGCGGGCGTCATCGACGAGCACCGGGCGGTGCGGCGGGCGGCGGGGCTGTTCGACGTGTCGCACATGGGGGAGATCCGGGTGCGCGGGGCCGGCGCCGAGGCGTTCCTCCAGCACCTGACGCCGAACGACGTGGCGAAGCTGCCGGCCGGGCGCGCCCACTACAGCGGCCTCTTGACCGAGCGCGGCACCTACGTCGACGATCTGCTCTGCTATCACCTGGGCGACGGCGACTACCTGCTGGTGGTCAACGCGGCGAACCGGGAGGCGGACCTCGCCTGGGTCGGCGAGCGGGCCGAGGCGTGGCGCGCCGGCGGCGCCGAGGGCCCGTTGGAGGTGATCGACGTCTCGGACGACTACGCGCTCCTCGCGCTCCAGGGCCCGCGCGCGCTCGAGATCCTCGACCCGCTGACCCCGGCCGACCTGTCCGCGATCCGCTACTACGGCTTCGCGACCTGTCGGATCGGCGACCAGGTGCCGGCACTGGTGTCGCGCACCGGCTACACCGGCGAGGACGGCTTCGAGCTCTACGTCGATCCCGACCACGCTCCCGGGTTGTGGGAGATGCTGCTCGCGGCCGGCGAGCGGGCCGGGCTGCGGCCGGCCGGGCTCGGGGCGCGCGACACCCTGCGGCTCGAGGCGGCGATGGCCCTCTACGGCCACGAGCTCGACCGCGAGACGACGCCGTACGAGGCCGGGCTCGGCTGGATGGTCCAGCTCGACAAGGGGGACTTCGTCGGCCGCGAGGCGCTGGCGCGGCAGCGGGAGGACGGAATCGGCAGGAAGCTCGCAGGGTTCGAGGTCGAGGGGCGCGGGATCGCCCGTGAGGGGTACCCGGTGCTGGTCGACGGCCGCGAGGTCGGGCGGGTGACCAGCGGCACCTGGAGCCCGACCTTCGAGAAGGCGCTGGGGATGGCCTACGTCCCGCCGGCGCTCGCCGCGCCGGGGACGACGATCGAGATCGAGGTGCGCGGCCGGCGCCTGCCGGCGGAGACCGTCGAGCTGCCGTTCTACCGCCGCGAGAAGCCGTCGTAGCCGCCGACCGGCGAGAGGGAGGGGAGACCATGGAGGAGGGCATGTATCCGAGCGACCGGAAGTACACGGAGGAGCACGAGTGGGTGCGGGTGGAGGACGACCTGTGCGTCGTCGGGATCACCGAGTTCGCCCAGGAGGAGCTCGGCGAGGTGGTGTTCGTCGACCTGCCGGAGGTCGGCCAGGTGTTCGACGCCCACGACGAGATCGGCACGATCGAGTCGGTCAAGGCGGTGGCCGAGGTCTACACCCCGGTGGCCGGCGAGATCGTCGAGACGAACGACGCGGTGATCGACGATCCCGAGCTGCTCAACGACGACCCGCACGGCGAGGGGTGGCTGGTCAGGGTCCGCTTCTCCTCGGCTTCCGATCTCGACGGCCTGATGGACGCCGAGGCCTACGCGACCTTCATCGACAAGGCCGAGGGCTGACGAGCTTCGGTCGTCCGCGACGGACGGCCCGACGCCACGACCGCGCGATGACGACCACGCGATGACGACCACGCGATGACGACCACGCGATGACGACGACGACCGAGACGCCGAGCGGGGCCCGGGTGCTCGACCCGCCCGCCGAGGGGGAGCGCGGGGAGCGCGGGGCGCGCCCCGAGGGCCCGGCCGCGGCCGCCTTCGCGCCGCTCGACGACTTCCCGCGCCGCCACCTCGGCCCGGGCCCGGAGGAGACCGCCGAGATGCTCGCCGCGATCGGCGCCGGCTCGCTCGACGAGCTGGTCGCCGAGGCGATCCCGCGGGCGATCCGGCTCGACGGCCCGTTCGAGCTGTCGCCGGTGCCCGGCTTCGCCCCCGACCGCCCGCCCGGCGAGCGCGAGCTCCTCGCCCGGCTCGACGAGATGGCGGCGGCGAACCGGGTCTGGCGCTCCTACCTCGGGATGGGCTACCACGACACGGTGACCCCGCGGGTGATCCAGCGCAACGTGCTCGAGAACCCCGGCTGGTACACGCAGTACACCCCCTACCAGGCCGAGATCTCCCAGGGGCGGCTCGAGGCGCTGCTCGACTTCCAGACGATGGTCGCCGACCTCACCGGGCTGCCGATGGCGAACTCGTCGCTGCTCGACGAGGCGACCGCGGCGGCCGAGGCGATGAGCCTGTGCCTCGCCGCGGCGCCGCGCGAGAAGGCCGACGGCGCCTTCTTCTGCGCCGCGGACTGCCACCCGCAGACCCTGGCCGTGGTCCACACCCGCGCCGAGGCGCTGGGGATCGAGGTGCGGGTGGGCGACCCGGCGGAAGCGGACCTCTCCGACGTCTTCGGCGTCTTGCTCCAGTACCCGGCGACCGACGGGCGGATCGTCGACCCCGACCCGCTCGTCCGGCGGGCGCACGCGGCGGGTGCCCTGGTCGTCGCCGCCTGCGACCTCCTGGCGCTCACCCTGCTCCGCCCGCCGGGCGAGTGGGGCGCCGACGTCGCCGTGGGCTCGGCGCAGCGGTTCGGCGTGCCGCTCGGCTACGGCGGCCCGCACGCCGCGTTCCTCGCCACCGGCGAGGAGCACAAGCGGCGCATCCCCGGCCGCATCATCGGCGTCTCGCGCGACCGCGACGGCCACACCGCGTACCGCATGGCGCTCCAGACCCGCGAGCAGCACATCCGGCGCGAGAAGGCGACCTCGAACATCTGCACCGCCCAGGTGCTGCTGGCGGTGATGGCCGGCTTCTACGCCGTCTACCACGGCCCCGAGGGGCTGCGTCGGATCGCCCGGCGGGTCCACGCGATGGCCCGGACGCTGGCCGCCGGCCTCGAGCGGATGGGCTGCGCGCTGCCCGAGGAGCCGTTCTTCGACACGGTGCGGGTCGGCCTCGCCGGGCGCGCCACGGCCGACGAGGTGCTCGCGGCGGCCGCCCGCCGGCGGATCAACCTCCGCCGGCTCGACGAGGGGACGGTCTGCGTGGCGCTCGACGAGGCGACGGCCGCGGGCGACCTGCGCGACCTCCTCGACGTCTTCGCCGAGGCGATGGGCGAGACCGCGGCGGCGCTCGACGAGATCTACGACGAGTCGTTCCTCGAGACCGCGCCGGGCTTCGCCCGCACCTCCGACTTCCTGACCCACCCGGTCTTCCGCTCCTTCCACACCGAGCACGAGATGCTGCGGTACGTCAAGCGGCTCGAGTCGCGCGACCTGTCGCTGACCCACTCGATGATCCCGCTCGGCTCGTGCACGATGAAGCTCAACGCGACCGCCGAGATGGCGCCGCTGACCGCGCCGGGCTGGTCGCAGCTCCACCCGTTCGCGCCGGTCGAGCAGGCCGCCGGCTACCGAGAGCTCTTCACCTCGCTCGAGCGCTGGCTCGAGGAGATCACCGGCTTCGCTGCGACCTCGCTCCAGCCGAACGCCGGCTCGCAGGGTGAGCTGACCGGGCTGATGGTGATCCGCGCCTGGCACCGCGACCGCGGCGAGGCGCACCGCGACGTCTGCCTGATCCCGGTCTCGGCCCACGGCACGAACCCGGCCTCGGCGGTGATGGCCGGCATGCGGGTCGTGCCGGTCGCCTGCGAAGAGGACGGCGACATCGACCTCGCCGACCTCGAGGCCAAGGCCGCCGAGCACGCCGACCGCCTGGCCGCGCTGATGGTCACCTATCCGTCGACCCACGGCGTCTTCGAGCAGAACATCCGCCAGGTCTGCGAGGCGGTCCACCGGCACGGCGGGCAGGTCTACCTCGACGGGGCGAACATGAACGCCCAGGTCGGCCTGTGCCGGCCGGGCGACTACGGCGCCGACGTCTGCCACCTCAACCTCCACAAGACCTTCTGCATCCCGCACGGCGGCGGCGGCCCGGGGATGGGGCCGATCTGCGTCGCCGCGCACCTGGCGCCCTTCCTGCCGGGCCACCCGGTGGTGCCGACCGGCGGCGGCAAGGCGATCGGCCCGGTCTCCGCCGCCCCGTGGGGGAGCGCGTCGATCCTGACGATCTCCTGGGCCTACGTGGCGATGATGGGCGCCGCGGGGCTCACCCGCGCCTCCGAGGTGGCGATCCTCAACGCGAACTACATGGCGAAGCGGCTCGGCGGGCACTACGACGTCCTCTTCGCCGGCCGGCGCGGCCGGGTCGCCCACGAGTTCATCCTCGACCTGCGCCCGTTCAAGAGCGCCGGCATCGACGCCGAGGACGTGGCCAAGCGGCTGATGGACTACGGCTTCCACGCCCCGACGATGTCCTGGCCGGTCGCCGGCACCCTGATGGTCGAGCCGACCGAGAGCGAGTCGAAAGCGGAGCTCGACCGCTTCTGCGACGCGATGATCGCCATCCGCGAGGAGATCCGCGACGTCGAGGAGGGGCGGATCGCCGCCGGCGCGAGCCCGCTGGCCCACGCCCCGCACACCGCCGCGGCGATCGCCGCCGACGACTGGGACCGCGCCTACGGCCGCGAGCAGGCCGCCTACCCGCTCCCCTGGGTGCGCGACCGCAAGTTCTGGCCCGCCGTCGGCCGGGTCGACAACGCGTACGGGGACCGCAACCTCGTCTGCGCCTGCCCGCCGATGGAGGCCTACGGCGAAGGCGGGCCCTGACCCCCTGACCCCGGCCGTGCATCCCGCCGAGCGCCACCTTCTGGCCTTCTTCACCGCCTGCTGGGCGGTCGTCGTCCTCGACCTCGCCGGCATCCTGCGCCTCTACGGCCGCCTCGACCTCTCCCTCTACGCGCTCTACTCGACCGCCGCCGCCCTCGGCTGGGTCGCCGGCAACGTCTGGGTCCACCGCCGCCGCGGCGCCCACCCGCTGCTCCGCCGGCGCCTCCTGCTCCTCTGGCTCCTCGGCCCCCCGTCGCTCGTCACCCTGCTCCGCGCCATGGCCCCGATCGCCCGCCAGTTCGAAGCCCCCCTGGCCGCCGTCTGGGCCTTCGGCGTCTACGGGATCTTCTTCCTGGTGCCGGTCAGCTTCGCGCCGGAGCGGACGCGGTCGAGCGGCTGAGGACGCCGGGCGGGACGACGCCCCGCTGGTATCCTGCCTCGACGCTGGACCCCACGTCTTCCCGGCCCGTCGCGCCATGACCCGAACCGACCCCGAGCTCCTGCTCGACGCCCTCGTCGCCGACCTCCGCGCCCGCGGCTCGGTCCTGGTCGCCTTCTCGGGCGGGGTCGACTCCTCGGTGGTCGCCGCGATCGCGCACCGGGCCGCCGGCGACCGCGCCCTGGCGGTGACCGCCGCCGCCGAGACCCTGGCCGGCTCCGAGCTCGACGTCGCCCGGCGGGTCGCGGCCGAGATCGGTCTCCGCCACGAGATCGCCACCTACTGCGAGCTCGACTCCCCGGAGTTCGTCGCCAACCCGGCCCACCGCTGCTACGTCTGCCAGGGGATGCGGATGGACACCATGTGGCGGATCGCCGCCGAACGCGGCTACGACGCCGTCTGCGACGGCACGAACGCCTCCGACCCCGGCCCCGACCGCCCCGGCCTCGCCGCGATCCGCGAACGCAACGTCTACAGCCCGCTCTTCGCCCACGGGGTCGACAAGGCGGGCGTCCGCCGCCTCGCCCGCGCCCTCGGCCTCTCCGTCTGGGACCGCCCGGCCAACGCCTGCCTCTCCTCCCGCATCCCCCACGGCCAGCTCGTCACCCTCGGCAAGCTCCACCGCATCGAGGCCGCCGAGGAGCTCCTCGGCGCCCGCGGCTACCGCGTCGTCCGCGTCCGCCACGACGAGGGCGCCGCCCGCGTCGAGGTCGGCCCCGACGAGGTGGGCCGACTGGCGGCCGAGTGGCCGGAGCTGGAGGGCACGATCCTCGCCGCCGGCTTCACCCGGGCGAGCTACGACCCGGCGGGCTACCGGCGGGGCGGGGCGGACCTCGGCCAACCCTGAGATGGACCCCCGCCGCCTCCGCGAGCTCCTCGACTCGGTCGCCGCCGGGGCGGTGTCGGCCGACGAGGCCGCCGAGCGCCTCGCCGAGCTCCCGTTCGCCGACCTCGGCTTCGCCAAGCTCGACAGCCACCGGGAGCTGCGGAGCGGCCATCCCGAGGCGGTCTACGCGGCCTCGAAGGACCCGGCGGACCTCGAGGCGGTCTGCCGGCGGGTGCTCGAGACGCACGGCCGGGTGCTGGTGACCCGCGTCGCGCCGGAGGCCGCCGAGCGGCTCGCCGCCGCCCTCCCCGGCACCGCGTATAACCCCCGCGGCCGCCTGCTCACCGCCGGCGATCCGCACGAGCTCCCGGAAGGCGAGGCCGGCCGGGTCGCGGTCCTCGCCGCCGGCACGTCGGATCTGGCCGTCGCGGAGGAGGCCGCGGCCTGCCTCGAGTGGTTCGGCCACCCGGTCGAGCGCCTCTGGGACGTCGGCGTCGCCGGCCTCCACCGCCTCCTCGGCAACCTCCCCGCGGTCCGCAAGGCCGATGCGGTGGTCGCCGTCGCCGGCATGGACGGCGCGCTCCCCACGGTGATCGCCGGCCTCGTCCGCGCCCCGGTCGTCGCCGTTCCGACCAGCGTCGGCTACGGCGCCGCGTTCGGCGGCCTCGCCGCCCTCCTCACCATGCTCAACGCCTGCGCACCGGGGATCGGGGTCGTCAACATCGACAACGGCTACGGGGCGGCGGTGCTGGCCAGCCGGATCGCGCGTCGTCACAGGCGGCCAGGAGCCTAGGAGTCAGCGAGGTACAGCTCGATCGCCTCGCGGACGTTGGAGAGAGCCAGGCTAGCCCGACTCGCGCGCTCCTCTCGATGTCCACTGTCTCCAAGTCCGATGTCGCATCCCTCGTCCGACTCCTTCTACTCCGCGGCTCGCCGACGTTGCCGGGCACCGATCTCGAGCGGTACTTCGCCTCTCGGTACGGCGCCGACCGCCGGCTCGCGGTGTACGGGAGCCTGGCGCCGGGGCGGTCGAACCACGACCAGCTCGCCGGGCTCGCCGGGCGGTGGGTGTCGGGGCTGACGGTGCGGGGCGAGCTGTTCGAGGTCGGCTGGGGGGCGGGCCTCGGCTACCCGGGCCTGCGGTGGTCGGAGGCCGGGCCGCCGGTCGCGGTCGAGCTCTTCGTCTCCGACGACCTCCCAGCGCACTGGGCGCGGATCGACGCCTTCGAGGGGCCGGGCTACCGGCGGATCCTGGTGCCGGTGTACGACGGCGGCGAGGTCGTCGAGGTGGCGAACCTGTACGAGGCGGTCGGCGGGACGGCCTCGTAGATGCGAGCGGAGCTGCGGCGCCTTCCGGACCGGCGCTTTCGCTCTCACCGCTCCTCTCGCCCCTCGACGAGCATCGCGTCGCCGTAGGAGTAGAAGCGGTAGCCGGACTCGATCGCCTCGCGGTAGGCGGCGAGGACGTGCTCGCGGCCGGCGAAGGCGGAGACGAGCATCAGCAGCGTGGAGCGGGGGAGGTGGAAGTTGGTCAGCAGGACGTCGACGACCCGGAAGCGGAAGCCGGGGACGATGAAGAGGTCGGTCGCGCCGGCGCCGGCCGGGACCGGTCGGGCGGCGGGCGGCGCCGCGGCCCCGTCTGGCTCGGCCGGCGCCTTCGCGGCTCCGTCCGGGTCGGCCGGAGCCGGTCCGTCGACCGTTGCCGCGGCGGCCGCCGCGCCCTCCAGCGTCCGCACCACGGTCGTCCCCACCGCGACGATCCGCCCGCCGGCCGCCCGCGTCGCCGCGATCCGCTCGGCGGTCTCCTCGGGGATCTCGTAGCGCTCGCGCTCCATCGTGTGCTCGTGGACGAGCTCGGCGGTGACCGGCTGGAAGGTGCCGATGCCGACGTGGAGGGTGACGGCGGCGGTCTCGACGCCGTGGGCGGCGAGCTCGGCGAGGAGCTCTTTGGTGAGGTGGAGGCCGGCCGTGGGGGCGGCGATCGCGCCGGGGCGGCGGGCGTAGACGGTCTGGTAGGTCGTGCGGTCGGCGGCCTCGTCGGCGCGGCGGATGTAGGGGGGCAGCGGGACGTGGCCGAGCCGGTCGAGCCAGGGCTCGACGGGCGCGGAGAAGCGGACCCGGCGGCGGCCGTCGCCCGCGGCCGGTCCCGGGCCGGCCTCGGGGCCCTCCGGCCGCTCGACCATCTCGGCGGTCAGGCCGGGAGCGAGGTCGAGGACGGTTCCGGGCCGCGCCTTCCGGCCTGGCCGCACCAGGACGTCCCACTCTTGCGGCCCGACCTTCTCGACGAGGAGGAGCTCGACCTTGCCGCCGCCCGGCCGCCGGCGGCCGAAGAGCCGGGCCGGGATCACCCGGGTGTCGTTGACGACCAGGAGGTCGCCCGGGCGAAGGAGCGCCGGGAGGTCGCCGACCCGGCGGTGGCGGTACGGGCCCTCGGCGTCGAGAACGAGCAGCCAGCTCGTGCCGCGCGGCTCGGGCCGCTGGGCGATCCGCTCCTCCGGGAGCTCGTAGTCGAAGTCGTCGGTGAGCACGGCGGCCGGGCTCCGGGCTCAGACCGGGCGGGCGGTCTCGATCGTGTCGGCCGCGTCGACCTCGACCGCCGGCCCGTCCGCCGGCACCCGCCGCAGCAGGAGCCAGGCGAGGGCGAGCGCGGCCGCCAGGATCGCGGCGCCCGACCAGTAGGGCGCGGCCGGGCTCGACCGGCCGAAGAGCCAGGTGCCGGCGAGTGGGCCGAGCACGCGGGCCAGCGCGCCGAACGACCGGGCGACGCCGAGGGTGCCGCCCTGGCTCGCCTCGCCGGCCAGCCGCGACAGGAGGCCGAGGGTGGCCGGGGCGTTGAGGCCGGCGCCCGCGGCGAGCAGGGCCGCGGCCAGGTAGACGGCCGGTGGCGAGGCCGCGACGGCGAGGAGGCCCAGGCCGCCGGCGATCGCCGCGATGCCCGCCGGGATCACCCGCGGCTCCCCCCAGCGTGCGACGGCGACGCCGATCAGCCCGCCCTGCGCCGCGACCATGACGACGCCGACGAAGACGAAGAGCCAGGCCGTCTCGGCGTCGCCCCAGCCGAAGCGGGCCTGGACGAGCAGGGCGACGGTCGCCTCCATCATCGACATGCAGAAGGTGACCGTGAAGAGCAGGAGCATGAGGCCGAACAGCGTCCCGTCGTGGACGACGGCGGCGGCGCGGCGGAGGTCGAGCCACGGCGCGGCGCGGGAGGCGGCCCGGACGTCGGGCGGGAGCGACTCGGGGAGCCAGGCCGAGGCGAGCGCCAGGTTGACGATTCCGAGGCCCGCGGCGCCGAGCGGCACGGCCACCCGGTCGACCAGCGAGAGCAGGCCGCCGAAGGCCGGGCCGAGGACGAAGCCGAGGCCGAAGGCGGCGCCGACGAGCCCCATCGCCTTCGCCCGCTCCCCGCGCGCCGAGACATCGGCCATGTAGGCCTGGGCGATCCCGAAGTTCGCCGCCGCCGCACCCGAGGCGACCCGCGCCGCGACGAGCACGGCGAAGCTGCCGGCGAAGGCGAAGACGAGGTGGGCCGAGGCGCTCGCGGCGATCGTCACCAGCAGCACCGGCCGCCGGCCGACCCGGTCGGACAGCCTGCCGAGGACCGGCGCGAAAACGAGCTGCGCGGCGCTGAACGAGGCGAAGAGGACGCCGACCTGGAGATCGCTCGCGCCGTACTCCTGGCCGTAGAAGGGGAGGATCGGCAGGATCATCCCGAAGCCGAGGAGGTCGAGCAGGACGGTGACGAAGATCGCCGTCCGTGCCCGCTTGCGCCCGCGCACCCGCTCCGGCCGCGGCCCGCCTGTCCCGGTCTCCGGCATGGCGCGGCAGTGTAGCGCGCGGCCGCCGGCCGTCCCCGCCCCCCGCCCGTCCCGCTCAGCCGCGCGGGTCGAGGGCGTCGCGCAGGCCGTCGGCGAGGAGGTTGAAGGCGACGACGGTGACGACGATCGCGATCCCGGGGAAGGTCGCGACCCACCAGGCGTCGACCAGCCGGTCGGCGCCCGAGGAGATCATGTCGCCCCACGACGGCATCGGGGGCGGCAGCCCCAGGCCGAGGAACGACAGGGCCGACTCGACGAGGATCACGTTGCCGACGAGCAGCCCGACGCCGACCAGGAGCGGGGTCAGGGCGTTCGGCAGCAGGTGGCGGACGAGGACGCGGAGCGGGTGCTGCCCGGCCGCGCGCGCGGCGAGGACGTAGTCGCGCCCCTGGACGCCGAGGATCTCGGCCCGCACCAGGCGGCTGACGCTCATCCAGGCGGTGCCGCCGAGGATGAGGACGATCGCCGCCGCCCCGGGCCGGAAGAGGGCGACGAGGGCGACGAGGAGAAACAGCCGGGGCACCGCCAGCGCGGCGTCGACCAGCCGCATGAGCGTGCCGTCGAGCCAGCGGCCGCCGGCGGCCGCCGCCGCGCCGACCAGGGTGCCCAGGGTGGCGGCGAGGAGCGCCGCGAGGACGCCGACCGCCAGCGACACCCGCGCGCCCCACACCAGCCGCGCCCAGACGTCACGGCTGAACCGGTCGGTGCCGAGCGGGAAAGTGCGCGGCGGGGCGGGGACGGCCTCGGGTCCGCCCGCGAGGGAGGCGACCGGGTACGCCTCGATCCGCCCGAGGCGCTCGACGACCAGCCGGTCCCCCCGCCGGACCGCCCGCTCGGCGAGGAGCGTCCGCCCGTCGGCGAAGACCACGGGCACGCGGCGGCTGCCCGGCGGCAGGTAGCGGCCGGCGACCGGGTCGAGCTGCTCGGACGGGTCGGCCCCGGCGACCCAGGGGGCGGCGAGGGCGAGCGCGGCGAGGAGAGCCACGAGGACGGCGCCGGCCGCGAGGAGCCGGTTGCGAACCGGGCGGCGGCCCGGGCCCCACCGGGGGAAGCCGAAATGCCGACCCGCCCGCCGGCCCGATGCTTCCCCGCCCGGGCGGCCCTCCGGTGCCGGCCCCGGCCCCTCCGGCAGGAATGGCTCAGACACCGGCCCGCGCCTCCCGGCGGTGGCGGACCCGCGGATCGGCCGCCGCGTGGAGCAGGTCGGCGAGCAGGCTCCCGCCGAGGACCAGCGCGCCCCCGACCGCCGTCGTCGCCAGCACCACCGGCAGGTCGCGGGCGTTGATCGCCTGGAAGATCAGCCGCCCCAGGCCGGGCCAGGCGAAGACCACCTCGACGACCAGCGAGCCGTTGAGCAGCGCCGGCAGCGACAGCCCGAGGAGCTGGAAGAGCGGCGCCAGCGCGTTGCGCAGGGCGTGCACGCCGACGACCCGCCGCTCCGAGAGCCCCTTCGCCCGGGCGGTGCGGACGAAGTCCTCCCCGAGGACGTCGAGCAGGCTGTCGCGCACGAAGCGCACGGTGGCGCCGCCGGTGCCGAGCCCGAGCACCAGGGCGGGCAGCGCGAGGTGGCGGGCGAGGTCGGCGAGCCGGGCGGCGGCGCCCCACCCTTCCGCCCCCGCCGAGGTCATGTTGCCCGCCGGGAAGACCGGCCACAGGTGGGCGAGGACGAGGATCGCCATCAGCCCCAGCCAGAAGGTCGGGATCGAGAAGAGCAGCAGCGACACCGCGCGGATCGCGTGGTCGGCGAAGCGGTCGCGGCGGCGGGCCGACCACACCCCCAGGGCGAGCGCGAAGACGTACTCGACGAACAGGGCGGCGAGGGCGAGGAGCGCCGTCGCCGGGAGCGCCTCCGCGATCATCCGGGAGACCGGCCGGCCCTGGAACAACGAGGTGCCCCAGTCGCCCCGGGCCGCGGCGCCCAGCCAGGCCGCGTACTGCTCGTGGAGCGGCCGGTCGAGCCCGAGCGTGCGCTCGAGGCGGGCCTGCCGTTCGGCCATCCCGGGCCCGGGCGTGACGAGCTGGTCGGCGGGGCTCCCCGGGGCGGCGTGGAGCAGCGCGAAGGTGAGGGTGAGGACGAGCAGCAGCAGCAGGGCCGAGGCGCCGAGCCGCCGGGCGAGGTAGCCGCCGAGGCCCCCGGCGGAGCCGGTTCCGCGCCGCCCCGCGCCCCGGCCTACCGCGCGGGCTCCACCCACCACTCGCGCAGATTGAACAGGCTGTAGAGGTGGTTCGGCTCGGCCCCGTGCACCCGCGCGCGCAGGCCGCTCACCCGCTGCGACTGCCAGAGCAGGGTGTAGGGCTGATCCCGCCGCTGGATCTCGCCGAGCTCGCGGAGGTACGGGCCCATCGCCTCGCGGTCGGGGACGGCGCGCATCGCGTCGAGCACCGCGTCGGTCTTCGGGTCCGAGTAGCCGACGAAGTTCGTGCCGCCGATCTCCGAGGTCGCGTACATGAACCGGTAGTCGAAGGTGGTGGGGATCACCCAGCCGGCGATCGTCGCGTCGTAGGTGCCGCCGTTCACCTTCTCGACCATCGTGTTGAACTCGAGCGCCTGCGGCTCGACGTCGACGCCGATCCGCCGGAGCTGGTCCTGGATCAGCACCAGGGCGTCCTCGCGCTGCCGGTTGCCGGTGTTGGTGATCAGCTCGAAGGCGAGCTCGCGGCCGCCCTTCTCGCGCACGCCGTCGCCGTCGCGGTCCTCCCAGCCGGCCTCGGCGAGCAGGGCCCGGGCACGGTCGGGATCGTAAGGCAGCGGCTCGGCCTCGGCGCCCGGCCACATGCCGGGCAGCACCGGCGAGTCGATCGGCCGGGCGTACGGCCCCCAGATCGAGTCGACCAGCGTCCGCCGGTCGATGCCGTAGGTCATCGCGCGGCGCAGGCGGGGATCGGCGAAGAGCGGCTTCGCCACGTTCCACCCGATGAAGATCACCTGCCGGCCCCAGTACGTCAGCAGCTCGACGCCGTCGGCCGCCTCGACCCGGGCGGCGTCGTCGGGGGAGAGCTGGAAGACGAAGTCGAGCTCGCCGTTGAGGAGCTGGGTGAGCTGGCTCGTCTGGTCGGGGACGACCCGGAAGATCGCCCGGTCGAGGTAGGGCAGCCCCTCCTCGTAGTAGCGCGGGTTGCGCTCGAGGACGATCTCGTGCTGCGGCGTCCACGAGACGAGCCGGAACGGCCCGTCGACGACCAGGTTCTCGCGGAACCAGTCGGCGCTCGTCCGCCACTCGGCGAACGGCAGCTTGCCCCAGGCGTGCTCGGGGAGGATCACCGCGCCGGTCGCGACGTCGAGGAGCTGCGACGGGTAGGCGCGCGAGAAGTGGAAGGCGACCGTCCGCTCGTCGATCACCTCGACCCGCTCGACCGCCTCGACGGTGAAGGCGCCGGTCCACGCCAGGTCCGGGTCGGTCCAGGCCCGGTAGGTGAACTCCACGTCGCGCGCGGTGACCGGTACCCCGTCGCTCCACACGACGTCGTCGCGCAGCCGGAAGGTGATCGTCTGGCGGTCCTCCGAGTACTCCCACGACTCGGCGAGCCGGGGCTCGACGGTGCGGTAGTCGGGCTGTTCCTCGCCGAGGGTGAGGAACATCCGGCGGACGACCTCGGCGGTCGTCACCGTCGCCGGGACGATCAGCTCGTTGACCCCGCCGAGGTCGCTCGTCAGCCCGAGGACGACCTGCCCGCCGCGCCGGGGGGTGTCGTCGGCCGCGTCCGCGCCGGGGTCGCCCTCGCCCGGGTCGGGCCGGCAGCCCGCGAGCGCGGCCGCCACGGCGAGGGCGAGGAGCGCCGCGCGGGCACCGGGCGGGCGGACGTGGGGGGAGCGGGGCGGATGGCGTCGCATCGCGGTCTCCGGCGGAGGCCGCCGGGCGGCCGGCCGAGGGCGGCCGGCCGGTGTCGGTCGAGCAGGCCTCGGCAGATTATAGGACTTCCCCCGCGCCCGGCGGCGCGCTCCGGGGCGTCCCGGCTCCGCCGCTGCGGTATCTTGCCGCCGATGGCTCGACCCCGCCCCTCGGCACGCGGGCCGCGGCCCTCGCGCCGTCTCGTCACCGTCTCCGTCGCCTTCGGCCTGTTCGTTCTCGCCGACCTGGCGCTCTTCGGCTGGCTGATCTTCCGCTCGCTCTCGCAGCGCGAGATCGAGCAGGTGCTGCTCGAGACCCGCCGCGAGGCCGAAGGGCTCGCCGCCCAGCTCGCCGAGACCGCCGCCGAGACCGGCGACCTCTACACCGCCGTGGCCTCCGAGCAGGAGACCCAGACCTACATCGACTCGCTCCCGGTGCAGCGCCAGCTCGTCCGCTCGGTGCGCATCCTCGACCGCCGGGGCCAGCTCGTCTTCGAGAGCCGCACCGAGACCGTCGAGTCGACGGCGGACGCCCCGGGCATCGCGCCGGCCGACCCGGACCTGGCCCTCGGCGGCCCCGAGATCTCGCTCGACAACCCGGAGGTCCCGCTCGACGGCGAGGTGGCGACGATCACCGGCCCGCCCAGGACGGTCGAGCTCCAGGTCCCCGACATCGAGGTGGCGATCGGCGAGCTCGGCACTCTGGTCGTCGGCCTCTCCCCGGTCGAGCTCTCGGCCCGCATCGAGGTTCTCCGCTCCCACCTGATCCGCCAGGCCTCTCTCGTCGCCGCCCTGACCGCGGCGCTCCTCGCCTTCGCCTACGCCGCGATCTGGTGGCTCTCCCGCCGTTCCCGCCGCCTCGAGCTCCAGGCCGCCGAGGCCGAGCGCCTCGCCTACCTCGGCACCCTCGCCTCGGGCCTCGCCCACGAGATCCGCAACCCGCTGAACTCGCTGAACCTGAACATGCAGATGATGCAGGAGGAGATCGCCGCCGGCGAGGCCGAGGGCCCGACCGCCGGCCGCCTCCTCGCCATCACCCGCGACGAGATCAGCCGCCTCGAGCACCTGGTCACCGACTTTCTCTCCTACGCCCGCCCCCGCGCCCCCGACATCTCGGAGGTCCGCCCCGCCGAGCTCTTCGAGCGCGTCCGCGAGGTCCTCGCCGGCGCCCTCCACGGCCAGCGCGCCCGCCTCGAGGTCGAGGACGCCACGGACGGCGCGCTGCTCTCGGTCGATGTCTCGCAGATCTCCCAGCTCCTCCTCAACCTGGTCCAGAACGCCCTCGCTGCCGCCGAGGACGCCGCCGTCCCGCCCCGCATCCTCCTCCGCGCCGTCCGCCGCGGCACCGAGGTCGCCCTCGAGGTCCACGACCAGGGCCCCGGCATCCCCGAAGACGCCCGCGAGCGCATCTTCGACCTCTTCTACTCGACCAAAAAGGGCGGCACCGGCCTCGGCCTCGCCATCGTCCGCCGCATCGCCCAGAACCACGGCGGCCGCGTCGAGCTCGAGAGCGAGATGGGCCGCGGGACCGTCTTCAGGGTGTGGCTGCCGGAGGGCGGGGTGGCCTGAGCTGGGGCGGGGCGGTGGGCGGCCGGTCGTGCTGGGCGGCCGGGCGGGGTCTCCGGCCCGGGGCCGGTCGTGGTGGGGCGGGGGGGGGGGGGGGGGGGGGGGGGGGGGGGGGGCGGCG
>Ga0299913_10000667_pt1 | contig 22786 bp, 18 predicted proteins | sample RVTome_9_FD_201360 | JGI IMG/M metagenome (GOLD analysis project Ga0299913, IMG submission 201360) | Soil microbial communities from uranium-contaminated site in the Upper Colorado River Basin, Wyoming, United States - RVT155D38 (version 2) ... | reverse complement strand
CCACCTGCAGAAGGCCGGCGTCTACCAGTTCGGCGTGCGCGTCTCACTCCGGGATGGTCGCGAGGCGATGTGGGACACCGACGGGACGGCCGGGCTGGAGGCCCAGGTGATGCGCAACGGGATGCTTGTCGGGTTCGTGCCCGTCATCGAGCACTCCGAGCACTTCGACGAGAACCAGGTTGTCGACGCGATTGCGCGCACCGACTACGACCACCCGATCGCCAGGCAGCGGAAGTCGGCGCCGCCCCCGGCGGCGCCGCTCCCGCGTCAGGGCGGTGTCTTCCGCCGCTTCCTCGGTGGCTTCCGTCACGACTAGCGCGTAGAAACCCTCAGGAGGGGGTCTCGGACAGCTTGGCGAGCACGAGCTTGCGCACGTCGTCCGGGCCTGCAAGCACAAGTGCCTGCTGCGCCAGCGACGAGCAGCGCTCGAGGTTCAGTTCCCTGATGGCGGCCTTGACCCGCGGAACGGCGTAGGGGGAAACGCTCAGCTCGCGAACGCCAAGCCCTATCAGGACCGGGATGGCCAGTTCGTCCGAGGCTGCCTCGCCGCATACCGCGACCTCGACACGACCGCTCGCCGCTCGACAGACGTGATCGATGAGCTGAAGGACTCCAGGGTCGAGGGCATCGGACAGGGCCGCCACGCCGCCGTTTCCGCGCTCCGCCGCGAGCGTGTACTGCGTGAGGTCGTTCGTTCCGATGCTGACGAAGTCCACGTGCGGGAGGAAGGTCTCGATCTTGAGCGCCGCTGCTGGCACCTCGACCATCATGCCGACGCGCAGACCCGGCGGCAGACACGAGCCCCCGGCAGCCTCGGTGAGAATCTGGCGGGCCTCGAGCAGCTCGCCCACGGTCGAGACCATGGGAAACATCACGCTGGTGGGCGAGCGCCGGGCGGTCTCGCAGATCGCCACCAGCTGGTCGTGCAGGAGATCGCGATGGTCGAGGGTGAGCCGGACCCCTCGGCGTCCGAGGAACGGGTTCGCCTCGACCGGCATGGGCAGGTAGGACAGCGGCTTGTCGCCCCCGACGTCGAGGGTCCGCAGCACGATCCGACGACCGGCCAGAGCCCGGGCGATCGCGTCGTACTCCTCCTGCTGCTCGGCGATGTCCGGGGCCGAACTCCGGCCTAGGAACAGGAACTCGGTGCGCACCAAGCCGGCGCCGTCGGCACCCGCGGCAAGCGAGGACCGGGCGTCGGCCACCGAGCCCACGTTGGCGCCCACCGAGACCAGCGTCCCGTCGAGGGTGACCGCTGGCTGCTCGGCCAGGGCCAGATGCTGGGCCCGACGCTCGGCCAGCTCGGCCGCACGACGGCGGAACTCCTCGAGCAGCTCCGGCGAGGGGTCGATGCGCAGCTCGCCGGAGCCGCCGTCGAGGATGATTGTGGTCCCCTCCGGGACGCTCAGCACATCGCGGCCGGCCGCTACGACGACCGGGATGTCGCGCGCGCGGGCCAGGATCGCGGCGTGCGATGTAGGACTGCCCTGCGCGAGAACGACGCCGGTCACCAGGTCGGCGTCGAGCGCAGCAGCCTCTGCGGGGGTCAGGTCCCGAGCGACGAGGATGCCGCGTTCCACGGTCTGCCGAGCGGCTTGCCCGGTCAGGGCGCGAAGTACCTGCTCCCCGACCGAGCGAACGTCCTCGGCCCGCTCACGCAGGTAGGGATCCGGCAGCGCCGACCACTGCCGCTCGACATCGGCCAGACATCCGGCCCAGGCCGCGCCGGCCCCGACACCCGTTGCGATGCGCTCCTTGACGTCGGCGAGCATCTCGGCGTCGGCAAGCAGCGACAGGTGCGCGTCGAAGATGCTCGCCTCTTCTGCCCCCACCTCGCGGGTGGTGAGGACACGGACGTGCTCGATCTCGCGACGTACGGCGGCAATGGACTCCACAATCCGTCGCCACTCCGCCGACGGATCCTCGATGACCGCCTGGTCGACGCTGACGGGCAGCGTCGTCAACCTCCGGGCCGGCCCGATGACGATCCCCGGCGATGCCGGCAGCGGACCAGACGCCGAGGCTGTCCTCGCCGCGGCAGTCTCCGTCGACGTCGGGTCGGCGGTTTCGTCGAAGCGTCGCCTCGCGAGGGTGAGCAGGTGCTCAACGGCCTCTTGCGCCTGCGGACCGGAGGCGCGCACCTCGACCTCGTGGCCCCGAAGAGCTGCCAGCGTCGCGACTCGGCTCAGGCTTGCGGCTGGCACCATTCCCCCGCCGGTGGTCAGGTTTCGCAGTTGCACCATCGCGTCAAGCCCGCGGACCTCGCTGACCAGCCGAGCGGCCGGCCGCGCGTGCAGCCCGTGCGGGTTGTCGACCGTGAAGACCCCGATGACCTCGTCAGTGGCGACGTGCGCAGGGGCCAGCGTGGTGCTCTCGGCCGGCGAGGACAGGTGCGCGGCCTTACCCATCAGAGCCCCACGTGCCTCCGCGGCCACCTCCGCCCGGCTCGCGCCACCGGCCGCGGCCACCGCAGCGACGATCAGACCCTCGACGATGGGCGCAGGTGACAGAGTCACCCGATCGCGCACCGACGGGTCCGCGATCAGATCGAGCGCGAGCTCGGCACTGAGGACCGCGCTACCGAGATCCATGAGGACGACGACGCCCGCCGGGCCGTCGACGCGTTCGATGGCTTCCTTGATGCTCACGGCGTCGGTGCCGAACGTGGTTTCGTCGAGGCCCGCTGCTACCTCGATCGTGACCGGGCGGCCGTGCAGCATCTCGGCGGCCAGGGCGACCGCAGCCCGGGCCAGCACACGGCTGTGGGAGACGACGACGAGCCCGACGACCGGCGCAGGGCCTCCGGTGTCCGCGTCGGACGGCGGGCGGGCGGTCATGTCTCGTGCTCTCCTCTCTCGCGAACGCGCTGGTCCGTGTGCTTCCCGCGGCAGATCAGAACGGTGACTCAGCGGCGGCTTGGAACAGCAGCGCCACCGTGGTGGCGCCGGGATCCTGGTGGCCGACGCTGCGCTCACCCAGGTAGCTGGCCCTGCCCTTGCGGGCCAACAGCGGAATGGTGGCGTCACGGCCGGCTTGGGCCGCGTCCCTGGCCACCTTCAGCCCGGCCGACAGCGGCGACTGCTCCCCGAGCGCACCGTCCAGAGCGTCGATGGCCGGAGCCAACGCGTCGTACATGGTCTTGTCCCCGGGCTCGGCCTTCCCTCGCGCCACCACACCTTCGAGTCCCGCACGCAGCGCCGCCGCGAGGTCCAGCGGTGACGCGGCGTCGGCGTCGCCGAACGACGTCCCGATTCGCAGGAACAACGTCCCGAACAGGGGCCCGCTTGCACCGCCGACAGTGGAGACCAGGGTCATGCCGACCTTGGTGAACAGTGCCCCCGCCGTCGCCGGAGGGTTCTCGTCCAACGCAGCCACGGCGGCCTTCATACCCCGGTCCATGTTCGACCCGTGGTCGGCATCGCCGATCGCCGCGTCGAGCTCGGTCAGGTAGTCGCGGTTCTTGGCGACGAGAGTCGCGAACCCGCGCACCCATTCCTCGAGGACCGCCGTGGTCACGTTGTCGTCCATGCGTCAGATTCCCCATCGCAGCGCCGGAGTCTTGACAGGAGCGTCCCAGAGCGAGAGCAGCTCGTCGTCGACCTTCAGCAGGGTGACTGATGAGCCGGCCATGTCCAGTGAGGTGATGTAGGACCCGACCAGCGACCGCGCGACCTGGACACCGTGACCAGAGAGGATCTTGTTCACCTCGTTGTACATCACGTAGAGCTCGATCAGCGGGGTCCCTCCGAGCCCGTTGACGAACGCGATGACCGCGTCGCCCCTGGCGAACGGCAGGTCGGCGAGGATCGGCTCGACCAGCAGTGCAGCGATCTCCTTGACAGGAGCGAGCGGGAGTCGTTGCCGGCCGGGCTCGCCGTGGATGCCGACGCCGAGCTCCATCTCACCCTGGCCGAGCTCGAACGTCGGCTTGCCAGCGGACGGGGTTGTGCAGGACGTGAGTGCCACGCCCATGCTGCGCCCGTTGGCGTTCACCGTGCGTGCCACGTCGGCGACCTGGTCGAGATCGCGACCCTGTTCGGCGGCGGCACCAGCGATCTTCTCGAGCAGCACCGTGACGCCGACGCCTCGACGTCCGGCTGTCCAGGTGCTGTCCTGAACGGCGACGTCGTCGTCGGTCACGACGGACACGACTCGGGCACCGGTCTCCGCCGCCGCGAGCTCGGCCGCCATGTCGAAGTTCATGACGTCGCCGGTGTAGTTCTTGACGACATGGAGGACGCCGGCACCGCCGTCGACGAGCTTGGTCGCCGCGAGCATCTGGTCCGGCACCGGCGAGGTGAAGACCTCGCCTGCACAGGCCGCGTCGAGCATGCCCAGGCCGACGAACCCGCCGTGCAGGGGCTCGTGTCCTGAGCCGCCGCCGGAGATGATTCCGACCTTGTCCTTCTTCGGGGCGTCGCCCCGGTAGATGATCTTGTTGTGGTGGTCGACCTGCAGGTCGGGGTGGGCGGCCTCGATGCCGAGCAGCGCCTCGACCACGACATCGTTCGGGTCGTTGATCAACTTCTTCATGAGAGTCCCTTTCCGGGTCCGAGTCTCGTGGATAGATGAGTCAGGCGTTGCTGTTACTGGCCTGGCGGACGATCGTCGGCTCGAGCTCGGGGTCTCCCAGGTCCACGCCCGGCCCTGCGGTCTGACGGTCGGCCGGGGTGCGGCTCAACACGCCGTAGAGCAAGGCGGCGGCGATGCCGGCAAGGAACTCGGCCGCGAGGTAGACCGGCGCCTGGCCCCACTTCACGTCGCCGCCGGCGAGCTGCTGCACGAACATCGGGCCGACGGTGCGGGCCGGGTTGATCGACGCGCCGGTGGCGGGCGCGACCGGGATGATCGCGGCGAACACGACCAGCCCGATGGCGACACCGGCGAAACCGGCGGCGGCCTTGCGGTGGATGACGCCGAAGATGGTGAAGACGAGGATGAACGTACCGACGAACTCCGCGGTGAACGCCTGCGTCCAGCTGATGTCGCTGTAGGACGCGACGCCGAGTCCGACGTCGCTGGCTTTCTGGCCGAGTACGCCGATGATGGCGACCGCTCCGACGACCGCGCCGATGACCTGGGCTGCGATGTAGGCCGGAACCTGCGACCACGGGAACTTGCCCGAGACGGCGAGGCCGACCGTGACTGCGGGGTTGATGTGGTTGCCACCGATGTGCCCGAGCGCGTAGACGGTGGCGATCACGACTGTGCCGAACGCCAGGGAGATCATTCCGAGGTCGGCCATCGTGAACGGCGCATCGCCGTTCACGATCAGGGTGGCGGGCACGGACCCGACACCGATGAACACCAAGAACGCGGTCCCGATGGCCTCAGCTCCCAGCCGTTGGACCAGCGTGGTTTCGTCAAGCATGCCGTGCCCCTTCCCTCTGCCGGATCTCGAATAGAGTTCGATATTGTCGAACGTGACGCGGAGGTTACGCCCGTGGTTCACTAGTACGCAAGAGTTTTCGTGAAACTGGTCACACGGAAGGGACGGGACGGACGTGATCCAGTCGGTCGACCGGGCCATCCGGGTGCTCACCGCGTTGCAAGGGGCCCGCCGGATGAGCCTGTCCGAGCTTGCGACCCGGCTGGAGCTGGCGCCGTCGACCACGCACGGCATCGTCCGCACCCTGGTCGAGCACGGGATGGTGGTGCAGGAACGGGGATCCAGCCGCTACCAGCTCGGGCCGGCCGTCCTCCGGCTCGGCAACGTCTACCTGGACACTCTCGAGCTGAGATCCAAGACGATCCCCTGGGCGGAGGACCTCGCCCGGCGTACCGGGTTGGCCGTTCGCACCGGAGTCCTGCTCATCGACGACGTCGTCATCATCCATCACGAACCACGACCCGACGGGAGCCGTCAGATGCCCGAGGTCGGCATCGTCATCCCCGTCCACGCCAGTGCCTTGGGGAAGGCGATGCTCGCCTTTCTCCCCGACGACGAGAAGCGCGTTCTCACGGGCTCGTTGCGCAGCATGACCGGCGAAACGCTGACGTCGGCCGAAGAACTACGTAAGCAGCTGGACGAGGTGCGGTCGACGGGTATCTCCGTGGAGCAGGACGAGGCCGTGATCGGCGAGAGCGCGCTGGCGAGTCCCGTTTTCGACTCATCCGGCGACGCCGTTGGAGCGATCGGTGTCGTAATCCCGTCCGGGAGTGACCTCGCTCGTCATGAGGCACGCGACACCGTCCGCGAGACGGCACGGGCCCTGTCGCGCGAACTCGGCGCGGCGACGTGGCCTCCCCGCCCACAGAAGTAGGTCGGAGAGGCCACGTCCGGTCACAGCTCCCGGCGACGGTCGAGAAGGACCGTGGCTCCCACGAGCGCGATGCCGTAGCTGAGCAGCACGCCGGCAGCAGCCAGTGGTCCAAGCTGACCCGCGGGGGTCTGAGCCTGCAGGATCTCCTTCACCAGACCCGTCGGCAACCAGTTCACCGTGCCCGGAGAACTGGTGACGATGGGAATGATGCCCTCGACCACGAATGCCCAGACCAGCGTTGCTCCTACTGCTGCGGCCGTGCTGCGCAGGAGTGAGCCGATCGCGACCCCGAACAGTCCATGCACGGCGAGGATCAGCGGCGCGATGAGCGCGACGCGGATGACACCGTGCTGCGTCGGCTCGAAGGTGACCTGCTCGCGGTTGAACAGGATCGCCGACTCGGCCAGGGTGACCAGTTCGAACGCCACGCCAACGGCCAGCCCCAGGAGGCCGATCGTCATGAGCTTCCCTGCGAGGACGCGCCCCGACCGTGGCTCGGCCAGCCGCGTGGTCAGCACGGTGTGGTGGCGAAACTCGCCGGCAGCGGCTAGCAGTCCGATCAGCAGGACCGCCCCACCGGTGAGTGACACGGGGGTCCGCAGCAGCGCCGCCAGGTCCTCCGAGCGCACCGGCCCGAGGTCGCCCGACCCCGCGGCCATGACCCGGAAGATCGGCAGTGCCACGGTGAACAGAAGCACGAGCCCGAGCGCCACGTACGTCGCCCGGGTGGTGCGGAGTTTCAAGAACTCGGCTGCCATGAGCGCCTTCATCGCATTTCCTCCATCGATGTCGTCCGCGCGGATGGCGCGGCGGTGATCAGTTCGAGATAGACGTCCTCGAGGGACGCTCCGTCGGCGCGGTCGAGCAGTTCGCGCATCGACCGCTGGGTCACCAGGTGGCCGTTGTCGATGATCACGACGTCATCGACCGTCTGGGCCAGCTCTGCGAGCAGATGGCTGGAGACGAATACCGTGCGGCCCTCGGCGGCGAGGCCCCTGATGAGACCGCGCAACCAGTGCACGCCCTGCGGGTCGAGCCCGTTGGCTGGCTCGTCGAGCACGACCGTGGCCGGGTCGCCGAGCAGCGCCGCCGCGAGACCGAGCCGTTGGCGCATGCCCATCGAGTAGCCACCCACCCGCCGACCCGCAGCGGCGGTAAGGCCGACCTGGTCCAGCACTTCGTCCACCCGACTGTCACCTATCGCGGCCACCCGCGCGATCACGCGCAAGGCGTTGCGGCCCGAGCGATTCGGGTGGAAGACGTTGGGGTCGACCATGGCGCCGACCTGACGCAACGGGTCACGCAGTTCGACATATCGCTGTCCGCTGATCGTCGCGCTGCCGGCATCCGGGCGGGTGAGCCCGAGGAGCATGCGCATCGTCGTGGACTTGCCAGCACCGTTGGCGCCGACGAAACCAGTGACCCGTCCCTCGGCCGGCGCGAACGTCAGGTCATCGACCGCGGTGACCGACCCGTACCTCTTGGTCAGCCCGCGGAACTCAAGGACGGACATGTCTCCTCCTCAGCGAATCAGCCGCGTCCTTCGCGACTTCTTCGAAACTAGGGAGAACGAGCGGTGCTGCCATCGGCCCACGGGATGCACCTGCGGGTACAGCGGGCGATGACGTCGTACGTCTCGAGACGTACGACGATCCGGAAGCTGCCGCGCGCGTCAGCGCGAGCCGGGCACCACCAAGCCGGCCTCATAGGCCGCGACGACGAGCTGGGCCCGGTCGCGAAGACCGAGCTTGGTGAGGATCCGGCTGACATGGGTCTTCGCGGTGGCGTGGCTCACGACGAGGTCGTCCGCGATCTCGGCGTTCGACCGGCCCTGCGCGACGAGGAGCAGCACCTCGCTCTCCCTGTCGGTGAGCGACGACAGCAGGTCTCCTCGAGGACGGCCGGCCGTCGGTCGACTGGCGAACTCCCGCACCAGCCGCGACGTGACGCTGGGCGAGAGCAGCGACTCCCCTGCCGCAACGACCCGTATCCCGTGCACGATCTCCTCGGGGGTCGCGTCCTTGAGGAGGAACCCGCTGGCGCCCGCAGCCAGTGCGGCGTAGACGTGTTCGTCGAGGTCGAATGTCGTAAGGATCAAGACACGGACATCGGCCGTGGCCGGGTCGGCCACGATGCGCCGGGTGGCCTCGATGCCGTCGAGGACGGGCATCCGGATGTCGGTCAGCAGCACGTCCGGTCGCTCGCGGCGCGCCAGCGCAACGGCTTGCTCCCCGTCGGAGGCCTCACCGACAACCTCAATGTCCTCGGCCAGGGCGAGCTGGACGCGCAGACCGTCGCGGACGAGCGCTTGGTCGTCGCACACCGCGACCCTGATGGTCACGGGCTCACCTCGACGGAGAGCGGGAGCCGGGCATCGACGAGCCAGCCGGTCGTGGTAGCGGCGATGTGCGCGGTGCCTCCGACACTGGCGGCCCGGGCGCGGATGCTGCTCACGCCCACACCGCCACCGGCCGGGCCGTCGGATGCATCCCTCCCGCCCGCCGAGCCGTCGGTTGTCTGGACCCGCAGACGCAGGCCAGGACCTCCGTCGGCCTCTGTGTCGGCAAGGAGGGTCACTGCGACGACTGCGCCGGGCGAGTGCTTGATGGCGTTGGTCAGTGCTTCCTGGGCGACGCGGTAGACACAGAGCTGGACCGACGGCGAGACGGTCTCCGGGTCGACGTCGGTCTCCCAGGTGATAGCCACTCCACCTGCGTTGACGTTGTCGATGAGCGCCGGAAGTGCGGCCAGCCCTGGAGCAGGGGCATCGGACTCCTGGCCCGTGAACTCGGCGTCGCTTGCCGTCAGTACGCCGAGCAGCTGCCGCATCTCGCGCATCGCCGTACGACTGCTCGACTCGACCGCGGTCAGCGCGGTCAGCGCGGTCGACGAGTCGCCCGCAGCGAGAGCCAGCCGTGCCGTGCTGGACTGCACCGCGACGACACTCAGGCCGTGGCCGACGACGTCGTGCATGTCACGAGCGATGCGCAACCGCTCCTCGCTGGCCGTTGCGCTTCGCACGGCGTCGAGCCGTCCCCGTTCGCTGCGGACGAGAACTGCCGACAGGCACACGACGACCGTGATACCGCTGAGCAGAATCGATGCGCCTGCTCCGGCTCGGACCGCCTCCTGACCCAGAAGCAAGGCGACCGTGATAGCCGAAACAAGCACTGCTGCTCGGAGCGCTTGACGGGAGGATGTTGACGCGGTCGCGAGCGTCCAGATGGCCACCCACGGTGCCAGCGGTGGCACCGACCCGACGGCGAGCACGCTCACGGCGTACAGGCCGACCACGACAGCGGCGCTCCCGCTGGGATATCGCCGGCGCCACGCGAGGGCGCCGGCCTGGCCGATGGCGGTGAGGAGCGCCGCAAGTCCCACCCAGCCCGGCTCGGTCGCACCTGACTCGCTGCCGGTGCGCGGCGCCAACGCGTGCACCACCAGCACGAGCACGAGCAGCACCAGGTCGGCTCGGCTCGGACGCGGCGGCGGCCACCAGGACCTCGGCAGTGCCGTCTCTGTTCGACCGGCGCTGCCCAGCATGCGCCCTATGGTGGCCTAGTCATCAGTCGGCGGACCACCCCCGCCCTGGCGCTTCCACGGACCCGTGACGGCAAGGACGGTGCCCGGCACGGTGACGACGCCGTTCACGACTGGTGCCCCAAAGAGGCTCACGAACAGGGTCCGCTTGTCCGGGGAGAAGTTGACTCCTGCCAGCTCGCTCGAGCCGTCGCCCGCCTCGTTGCGGGCCAGGAAGTACGTGTGCCCGTCCTCGGTCGCACCGACGAGGTGCTGGACGCCTGCGCCGTCCTCAGCCAGGATCACGCCACCGTACGGTGACACAGCGATGTTGTCCGGGCCGTCGGGGTCGTTGTCGTTGTCCTCAGGGGTGTACGCAAAGCGCAGCTTCAGCGTGATGGTGCTTGAGAGCGGATCGTAGAACCACACCTGTCCGTCGTGCTGCACTTCGCTACCGTCCCCGGTGCGGGCGAACGATGCCACGAAGTAGGCACCGCCGTCGCCCCACCAGGCGCCTTCGAGCTTTCGGCTGCGGGTGATGTCCCGAGCCGGGTTGGTCGCGCTGGGCTCGAGGTTGAACTGACGGCGTATCACCCCGGCATTCGTCGTGGGCCGTCGATTCGTGACGGCGACCCATTCGACGGCGTACGTGGTCCCCGGCTCGATGGCGATGCACAGGTCAGCGACGACGCTGCCATCTTCTCGTCGCGCGCGCATCGCCTCCAGGGGGCCGTCGGTCGGTCCCAGCGCCCGAAGTGAACCTCGGCCCAGTGGAAGCGCCCACTCTGGCGGGGTCCACCGGTAGAACAGGCCGTGCGGGGCGGCTGCCGCCGGATCTTCCGTTTGATAGATCTGACCGGTGTCCGGGTCGACGGCGAGGGCCTCGTGCTCGAAGCGCCCGAGCGCGTAGATGGGCTGCGGGTTGAGATTTGCTGACTCGTCGTATGGGTCGACCTCGAAGACGAAGCCATGCTGCGTCGTGGAGCCCGTCGTACCCGGGTAGACCTCCTCACACGAGAGCCAGGTGTTCCATGGCGTCTTCCCGCCGGCGCAGTTGACGCCCGTGCCGGCCAGGCTGACGTACTCGCGGACCCGGTTGCCATGCTTGTCAATCTCGATCGTCGTACACCCGCCGTTGGCTCCCGAGTCATAGGTCAGCCCCGGCAGCTTCGGGACGCCGTGGGGGAAGGTCCCCGGGGCGCGGACCTCGTGGTTCGTGATGAGGATGCTGCCGCCACCTGGGCGCGGGAAGCTGGCTGCGCCGTCCGGCCAGGACGGAGTCGGCTCACCACTGTCCAGCAGCGTCACCCCTGACTCGGCAACCACGGTGTAGTGGAAGCCGTTCGGCAAGGCGAGCAGACCGGCCGGATCCGGCCGCAGCGGCCCGTAGCCGTCGAAGCCGCCAACAGCACCATTGGCGCTGCCGTGATCGGCTCCACTCGCCCGTGCGACTGGGGCCAGCGTGCCCGAAAGGGCGAGCCCTAGTGTTGCCGCGGCGCCCCCACCGATGAAGCTGCGTCGAGACAGGCCGGTTTGGACTGAGTCTCTTTGTGTTGTCATGGATGTGCCCCGTCCACTCGATGTGCCAATGAAGTCATCGGACTCTCATGACCTCGGTGAGGCTGTCGCCGCCGCAGGTCTGCTGCTGCGTTTCCGGACCAGTGCCACAGCCACCCACGAAGGCCGACACGAGGGCCTCTCCCTTCTTGAAGGGGATGTCGATGCTTGTGACAATCACGTTCTCCACGTGGACGGCTCCGTCACAAGTCGTGGGGAAGCCCCGGCTGCTCCGTCCATCGCGATCAGATCGAAGGACGGCGACTGGGCCTGTGCTGGGGATGCCCCAAGACACGATGCCGATGCCGCAAGGACAAGAGCCGCAACCAACTTGAGTGCCTTCATCGCTGTCTCTCCAGGGATGTGCGCGTAGTCATCAACCCTCTTGGCGCTGGCTACAGAAGGACACTCGCGGTGCGGACTGCAGGGCGTTTACCGGCGGCAGCAAATTGTGTGACAAGACGCCTCCCCGCCTCGGCCATTCAGTGCTCCACTGCTTGCATGACGGGGGCCAGCCACCGCCCCGCGGATGGCGAGGCGGGGCGAGAGGCGGCGGGATCAATTCCCGAGCCTCGCCCTTTGACGACCTCAACCCGGAGTCGTTCCGCGCCTTCTACGAACGCGAGTGCCTCCGAGTCCATCTCACAGGAGCCGGCTCCCACGGTCTCGAGCCCTGAGGCCGACACTCCGTCCCCCGAGCAACCGACTCCCAGCGAGCAGCCGAACGCCACCTGATGGCTCAGCGGGCTGCGTTGACCTCGTCGAGCCGTCGGACCAGGAACCTTCTCTGCTGACAGGTAGCGGTAGGTCGTCAGCCTCGAGTCGGCTTGAGGCAGCCTCAGTTATCCGGTTTGTCCCGCCTGCATCCGGTTCGGCCGGATGACACCGATCGCCACGACGGCCTCCACGCGACCTCCACGCGACCTCCAAGACTCTCGCTCGGCGCGCGCCCAGAGTCGACGGTCATGAGCACACGGGCGCGGAGCCACCACGACGTGGTCGTCATCGGATCGCGCTGCGCCGGTGCCGCGACCGCGATGCTGCTGGCCCGCGCCGGCCACGATGTCGCCGTTGTCGACCGGTCGCGCTTTCCCAGCGACGTGTTGTCGACGCACGGCCTCGTTCGTGGAGGGGTCGTTCAGCTGAGCCGCTGGGGTCTTCTCGACGACGTGCTCGCGACGGGGGCCCCCGCAGTCCGCGAGGTCACCTTCCGGCGGGACGACACCGAGATCACCCGGCGGATCAAGGATCGCGCCGGCGTGGACCACCTGTTGGCCCCTCGACGGCACATCCTGGACGCCCTGCTCGTCGATGCCGCACAGGCCGCCGGAGCCGAGGTGCGCACCGGCGTCACGGTGACCGGGCTTCGTCGCGGCAGTGCCGACCGGGTTGTCGGCGTCGACGCTCGGACCGCCGAGGGGAAGCGCATCGAGCTCACCGCGCGGTACGTCGTCGGCGCGGACGGACTGCGGTCCCGGACCGCGGCGTGGGTCGGTGCCGGGATCCACGACAGCTTCACCCCCGATACGGCGATCCTGTACATGTACGTCGCCGACCCGGCGTGGCCGGCGTACGAGTTCCACGTCGCCCCGGACGCGTTCGCCGGCGTCTTTCCCACCCACGACGGAGAGGGCTGCGTCTGGCTCGGCCGACCAACATCGGCCCTCACCTCACTCCGTACTTCCGGCGGCGACCGCGCCGCGGCGCTCGTCGCGGAGCTCGACGCCGTCTCGCCGACGTTGGCAGCACGAGTGCGATCGGGCCGGATCACGTCAGTGGTCCGCGGCGCCGCGAGGCTGCCCAACCATGTGCGCCAGCCGGTCGGGCCGGGGTGGGCGCTGGTGGGAGATGCGGGCTACCACCGCGACCCGATCACCGGGCACGGCATCACCGACGCCTTCCGCGACGCGGAGCTGCTCGCCACCGCCATCGACAACAGCCTGCGCGACCCGGCCGACGAGCACGAGGCGATGGCGGCCTATGCCACCCGACGCGACGCCGCCCTGCGCGAGACCTACGACCTCACGAAGGCACTGACGTCGTTCCCGCACCCCGATCGCTTCGTGGAACTGCAGATGCAGCTCGCCGAGGCCTTGGAGCGTGAGGCCGACCTCCTTGCGTCCTTTCCGGCTCCCGCCGGAACGGCGGCCGCGGCCGCCTGACCACAAGTTCCGACCGAAAGGAACCACCGTGTCCGTCACCGACATCCCCCGCGCCCGCAACGGCGTCAACGTCCCTGCCCTGTTCGCCACCCTGGACGCCGTCCGCGACCAGCCGGAGATCGCGCGCTTCCAGTTCCGGTCCGCCCACCGGTGGGTCAGCGGAACCCACAACCAGGGCACCATCCACGGGTTCTACGGCGCCGGCCAGGAACACCTCCACGAGCGGGAGACGCGGATCGACGCGGACCACCCGACCGTGCTCGTCGGGGCCGACAACGCGCCGACCCCGGCCGAGCTGTTGCTGAACGCCCTGGGCGCGTGCCTGATGAGCGGGCTGGCCAACATCGCCGCAGCGCGCGGCATCGACCTCGAGGAGGTCACCGCCACGGTGGAGGGTGACATCAACCTGCTCGGGATCCTCGGTCTGGACGACGACGTCCGCAACGGCTACGAGGCAATCCGCGTGGTCTTCCACGTCAAGGGCGACGCTCAGGCGGAGAAGCTCGCTGCTCTCGTCGAGCAGTCACGCGCCCGGTCCGCGGTCTTCGACGTCGTCACGAACGGCGTCCCGGTCTCGGTCGACGTCGCCTCGGCCTGACGGACGGACCCGCCGGCCCGCCCACAAGGCGTCGGGGCCGGCGGGTCAGGCCGACACGGCGCGCTGCACCTGCTCGCTGTCGAGGCTGGCCGCTGGCTCCAGCACCACGCCCGACCCGCTGAGCAGGAGGCCGACGGTCGCCGACACCCAGACCGTGCCGGGCGGCGCCGCGTCGGCGAGCTGAGCGGCGACCTGTACGCCGTACCCCGCCACCTCGTCGACATCGCGCGCGACTTCGGCCACGGTGACCCCGAGCCGCGCGTTGCCGCGCAGGTTCGCAAGGCCCGCGCGTACGGCGGTTGCCGGGCCGTCGAAGAGCAGGACGGCCCGACCGGCCGCGTCGTGCCGCAGCCGGCCGCCAGCTCCGGCGAGCGCTGCGGTCAGTGCGTCGCCGTGATCGCCGGCGACAGCGACGACGGCGGCCAGAACCAGCGACGGTTCGGCCGGCGTCCGCAGCCTGGTGACGAACGTCTCGACGGCATCGAGGATCTGGTCGGGGTTGCCCGCACAGAAGTGGTCGCCGCCCTCGAGCAGCTCCAGCTGTGCGCCGGGGATGTGCTCCGCGATGTAGCGCGCGTCGTCCACGGGGAACATTCCGTCACCGATGCGATGCAGCACCAGGGTCGGAACACCGACGGCGGGAAGCGCATCGCGCACGTCGACCTGGGAGTTCATGTCCATCAGGGCCCGGATCGTCGACGGTGTCGCGGCTGCTCGCATCCGCTGGGTCCACCACCGCTGCATCGCTGAGTCGGCCGACGGGCAGCGGCGGAGGCAGTCGGCGTCCCAGTCCCACGAGGTGACGAGCCAGTCGGTGTACTCGCGGCGCGCCTCCTGCGTCCGTGCCCACGGGTGGTCCGGTGCCCAGGTGGCCTTCGCGTAGCAGCCGTACAGCACAAGTGAGCTCACCCGCTCCGGGTGCGTGGCAGCCAGCAGGATGGCCATCGCGCCGCCCTCCGAGTACCCGCACACGAGTGCCCGCTCGGACTCGACGGCATCCATGACCGCGAGCACGTCGTGCATGCGGGTCTCGAGGTCGGGCAGGCCGGACGGCCGGTCGGACATCCCGGTGCCGCGCTTGTCGAACCTGATGAGCCGTCCCATCGAGCCGAGCCGGTCGAGGAAGTGCGCGTGCCGCGGATCGGCCCAGTCCAGCTCGAGGTGGGAGACGAATCCCGAGATGAGCACGATGTCGAGGTCGCCACCGCCGGTGACCTGATAGGCGATGTGCAGGTCGTCGCTGACCGTGTAGCGGATCGGCGCGAGGGCACCCGAGGGCTCGTTGCGCTGTGCCGGGATGGTGGGCCCTTCGCCATCGCCGGCCTCGCGGACCTGGACCGGGGCGACGAATCGGTAGCCGCGCCCGTGGACCGTGCGGATCAGCCGCTGCGACTGCCCGTCGTCGCCCAGCGCCCTGCGGGCCTGCTTGATGCGGCTGGTCACGGCCGACTCGGTGACGAAGCGGTTGCCCCAGATGGCGTCCATCAGCTCGTCCTTCGGCACGACCCGATCGCGGTGCGACACGAGATAGACGAGGACGTCGAACGCTTGGGGCTCCAGGGGCACGCGCTGCTCGTGGCGGCGCAGCTCGAACAGCAGTGTGTCGAGTTCGAGGCCATCACCCAAGGCCAGCACCACGCTCACAATGTGCCACAGAATCGACCCGCATCTCTGGCCGTCTAGCCTGACGACGTGCCTGATGGAGCCCGTGAGCTACGCCTCGTCGTCACCGCGGCCGACTACGACGACGCACTGCGGTTCTACCGCGAAGCGCTTGGTCTGAGCGAGGAGGCCGCCTTCGTCGACGACAACGGTGGCCGGGCGACACTGTTGTACGCGGGACGGGCCACGATCGAGCTGGCCGATGATGCCCACGCTGTCGCCGTGGACGACCTCGAGGTCGGGCGCCGGGTCGCCGGACCCGTGCGGCTCGCCTTCGAGGTCGCCGACGCCGCGGCCACGACCGAGCGGCTGGTCGCAGCCGGCGCACGACTGGTCGCTCCCGCCGTACGCACGCCGTGGGGTTCACTGAACGCCCGTCTCGACGGTCCGGACGGGCAGCAGATCACCGTCTACTCCAACGATGCGTACGTCGCCGAGCGCCCACGTCTGGACGGGCAGGTCGTGCTGGTCGACGCCGATCCCGGCTGGGGAGCAGCAGCCGATGCCCTGCTGCGTGACATCCGGCACGCACTCGGGTGGACCGCCCTCGTGTTGGAGCACGCCGGTTCCACCTCCGTGTCCGGCCTGCCCGCCAAGCCGATCCTCGACCTGGTGCTCGGGGTGCCTGATCCAAGGGACGAGGGGACCTACGTGCCGGCTCTCGAGCGTCTCGGCTACCGACTCCATATCCGGGAGCCGGAGTGGCACGAGCACCGGCTGCTCAGGCACATCGAACCGGAGGCAAACCTGCATGTGTTCGCCGCAGGCTCTGTGGAGATCGACAGGATGCTGGCCTTCCGGGATCACCTCCGTCGCGACGCACGAGACCGCGATCTCTACCTGCGTACCAAGCAGGAGCTTGCGTCGCAGAGGTGGGAATACGTGCAGGACTACGCCGATGCGAAGTCCACGGTCGTTGCCGACATCGTGACGCGGGCTTCCGTGCACGCACCCACGCCGTTGCGCGGCTGCTTCGTGCTCGTCTCGGGAGCGCCGGGCAGCGACACCGCGTCGTTCGCCGGTGAGCTTGCAGAGAGCCTCGGCCTTCCGCTGCTCGCGACGCAGACCGCGGAGAAGTCGCTGCGCGGGGAGCTCGGGTCATCCGACGCGGCCTCAGGCTCGGTCGCCCAGACAGCAGCCGCGATCGTGCTGGCACTTGCGGCGCAGAGCGGCGGTGCAGTCCTCGACGGCTCGACCTACCGGCGCGCTGACGTGGCAACGCTGCCTGGCCGGGTAGTCGAGGTGGCCAACCGGACCGGTCCCGTCGCGGACCCGGACGCGGCGGACTGGCCGGTGCTCGACTACGACTGGTCCGCGAACCCGGATCTGGACGAACTGGTCCGGCGGGTCCGCCAGGTGGCCGGCTGGCACGGCCATGCGCCCGCGGCCGAGCTTTAGGACCTCGCTCCCCCGGGGTGGCGATAGGTCGGCGGTGGCTGTCCGCCCTGGCGCAGCCAGGTGCTCAGCCGGCGGTTCTGCTCCCTCTCCGCCTCGTTGTCCGCAGGCAGCGGCAGGTGCAGCGCCGTCAGCAGGTCGAACCGGTAGAGGTCGAACGTGACGTGCAGCGACTCGCCGTACGCGACGGCCGCGGCGACCGCGGCTCGGTAGGACAAGAGGGACAGTGCCAGCACGGCCAGCGGGAGCAGCCACCACAGCGGATAGCGCCAGAGCAGGACAGCGACGATCACGGCGACGAGGGCGAAGGTCGCACACATCCGGACCGTGAGGTCGAGCTGATCGCGGCGGTCCTCGATGACCGCTCGCTGCGAGTCGGGCACCAGCGGGAACAGGCGGGGCCAGAGCACGACGGCGTCGATCGCGTACTGACGTCCGGCATCACGCTCGGCAGCACGAAGCGCGTTGCCCAAGGCAGTGGGCAGCAGTGGGTCGCGCGGGTAGCGCGCACGACGTACCTGGTCTGCGATTGCGGCGTCCTCCGGCACGGTGGTGGCACCCGGCGCGAGGGTCGCCCGGTCCAACAGTCGTTGGCGGGCTCGTCGTTGACGTGCGACCAGGGGTGCGGACAGCCGGCTCGCCAGCCGGCCGGCGCCCCAGTAGCCCTCCAAGAGGCGAACGATCCACAGTTGCAAGGGGTGCAGGACGACCGCGACGGCGAGGACCATCACGGTCAGGAGCCCGATGTCTGATGCGTCGGTCGCTCGCGCGGCGCTCAACGCGGCGCTCCAGCTTGGCTCGGAGCCCGGCGCCCCGGCGGCCACCACGAATGCGACCACCAACGCGCCCGCCGACATCGGCAGCAGCGACACGAGCGAGAAGCGGGCACCAAGGGCGTTGGCGTCAACGCCGACGATCGACGCCAGCCCCATGTCAGGCGTCAATCCGCATCGGCATGTGGTGAAGGCTGCACGCCGGCGGGTCGTCGGCGTCGTACGACACAGCCACTCCCCGCACCCGGCAGCCAGGCTGGGGGCAGCGCAGCGTCAGCAGCTCGTACGCGACGCTGTAGCCGGGCAGCGTGCTGTGATCGCCCGCGCCGAGACCGCCGCGGTCGGACGGGCTCACGAGCGCATATGCGTCGGACCGATGCAGGACACCGCAGTCCGCCCCGTCGACGACAAGGCGCAGGGCGGAGCGCCCGTCGTCCCCGCCGAACCAGTCCTGGACGTAGTCGATGACGGCGGTCCGCTCGGTCACCGATGCGACGACGAACAGCTCGTCGTGGTCGGTCACTGGTATCGACTGATCCGTCAGGCCCAGCACGTCGTCCCATCCGGTCATGACGACCTCCAAGTCACCAGTGGCTCGCCGACCACGAAGAGCGGCGCCCAGTCGTACGGTCTCGCAAATGGCCGCCCCGGCCCGAGCCCCGCTGCTGCCGCCTCGAGCACGAACCGGGTCCGTCCCGCCGGTGCGGCTTCACGCAGGGTGTCGATCCTTCGTACGGCGTCCTCCCGCGGCATCTCGGCGAGAGTCGTCCGGACCTGACCGACCACGGCGTACAGGTCGACAACACCGTCGTCGTGCGCGCAGAGCAACTCCCAGAACAGGTCCGCGGTCAGCGCGCTGAGGACGTCGTCGACGGTCCAGGCGGTGCACACGATCGACCGCACGCCGGCCAGCATCATGGCCGCCGGCAGTCCGCCGAGCTCGTCGCTGCCGAGGTCCAGGCCTCCGCCACCGCTCTGACACGCCGAGAGGACGGCGATCCTGAGGTCACGCAACGCGCCCGACACGGCCATGTCTCCGGCGGACCACAGCTCGGCCAGCCGGACGAGCCGGTCGTCTGCGAACACGGCCTGCAGCGTCCCGGTCTGGCTGTGCTCCAGGTGTCGGAGGGTGACCGCGCCCTGGAGGTTCTCTTCGCGGAGCAGGGCCCGCTGTTCGTGCCCGCCGGGGCCGGCCACCTCGACCTCCGCGGTGCGGATCGCCTCACCCTGGTCGTCCCACTGGGCAACGGCGGCCAGGGTTTCGAAGTCGTCCGCGACAGTCGGTGTCGACCAGTGCGGGTCCGGTCGCAGGTGCAGGGCCGACCTGGTGCTGTCGGTCATGTCCGACGTCGCGTGACCGCAGAAGTGCAGGACCCTCGCGCCCGCCGTGGCACGGGTGACCACGTCCTCCGTGCTGTCGGCGCTTGACAGGACCGTGGTGGGGAGACCACGGCGGCCCAGGCGGGCCGCGACGCTGCCGGCCTCGACGTCGGCCGCCGGAAGGTCGCCCGTCGCGTTGCCCACCACCAGCGTCGGGCCGGCCAGCCGGGCGGCGCCGCGGGCGCGCGGCAGCATCGCCAGCGTCGCCGCGGGGCGCACGTCCAGGTGGCACAGGCTGGGCACGGCCCACCACGGCAGCAGCCCGAGCACCCCGTGGGCCACCACCCACAGGCGTCGCAGGTCATGGACCGTGGCCCAGTCCGCCAACCTGGGCCCAACCTCTGCGTCCGCTTCGTGGATCGCCCGCTCAAGGGCCGCCCGGCGGTCGGCTCCGGGCATGCCGTCGTACTCCCACGGGGCCCCGAGGACGTAGGCCCACCCCGGGGGATCGTCGGAGGCGAATGCCGCCGCCCAATCGGCGAGGGACGTGGGCAGGATGTCGCCCTCGGGCTCGGTCCGGGGCTCGTCGCCGCCCGGCGGTCCAATCAGCAGGAGCGCCGTCCCCCATTGGCCGGCGCCGAGGACGACGACACCCTCGTGGGTGTGCAGGCGCGCGGCGACCTCGGCGACGGTCGGGGTCGCGAGCTCGCCCCGGTGCCGCTCCGCCTCGCTCCGGTGCGCCTCCCGAAGTCGTGCGACGACGGTCAGCGAGGCCGCCGCCCGGCCTTCACCGCGCACGTCGCGCCCGGTCGGCATGACCGAGATTCCCCGCTCCGCGCTCCAGAGGGCGGCCTCCAACGTGCGGATGCGCGGCCCCGACCGTCCGCGCCGTATCGCCATCCGGTGGCGCAGCCGGGCGCTGCTGGTCACCTCCAGCGCCCAGAGCAGAAGGTCGAGGTCGCCGAGGGCGGTGCAACTCGCGCACACATTTGCGAGCGCCCGGTCCAGGTCGCTGCGGTGCTCAGCCGTTCTCCTGGGGTCGGGTTCGGTCGCGTACCTCAGGACCAGCCCGTCGAGCGTCTCGCGCGCATGTTGGACGACCTCGTGATACCTCCCGCTCAGGACACCCGTACGCAGCACCGCGGTGAGCGTGGCCAGGCGCTTGTCCTCGGACAGCTGGGTCTGCAACGCCTGTAGGTAGCGGTCCAGTGCTTGGTCGGCGTCGTCGTCCATCTCGATGACGATCCCGGCCAGCGTCAGGCCGTAGCCATTGCCGTCCTTGGCCATCTTGTCGACGAGCGGGTCGAGCAGCCGCCGGGCACGTCGTACCAGTGCCGGCACCGCTGCGGTGTCACCGGCGTCTCTGGCCCTGATCATGCGGCTCGAGTAGATGTGACCCGCGGCAACGCGGAAGTTCTCGATCGATGCTTCGTCGGTGGCCCGGGGCAGGAGCTCCTCGCCCTCCTCCACGAGGGCGTCTTCCTGCTCGGGGGACGTCGCTCCTGCCAAGAGCGCCGCCAGGGTGATGAGCCGGGTGTCGACGTCGTCCGCTCCCTCGGCCGTTTCGAGATGGTCGCGCAGCCGCGACAGAGCCGCATCCAGTCGCGCCAGCCGAAGCGGATGGTCGCCCGGGAGTCGTCGCAGCGCCTCGACGGGCAGGCGCGCCAGGGAGGGTGACAGGTCGGCGACCTCGAGCGCCGCGAGCGCGCGCCGCTCGTCCTCGTCGGCACGATCAGTCAGCTTGGCGCCGCCGAGCCACCGCGCAAAGCGGGCATTGGCGGCGTCCATCATGGGGGCCCACGGGTCTGGGTGTTGCTCGGCGGCGTACGAGAGAACGTTGATGAACTCCCGGCCCCAGGCGACGATGCCTGCGCTGAGGATGTCGTCGCGCTCCTGCTCGGTCCCGGCTCCGACGGCCTTCTCCATGTAGGCGAGCATCGCGGTCATCTCGCGGGTGTTGATGGCTGCGTGGTCGGCCACCTCCACCACCTCCGCCCGACCGTGGTGCTTGCGCGCCCACCACCGTAGGCCCGCTTGCGCGCTGGTGGAAGGCAACACCACGGCCAGCCCGCGGGCTCACGGCGCGACCCCGACCAGCTGGGGTTCGGCGACGACGACGTCCTCGTCACCTGCGGAGGCGGTGGCGGTATCGGTGGCGCCGCGACGGTGGGCAACGGCGAGTATCGCGGCGACCAGCACCAACACGGCTGCCGACGCGACGTACGCGACGGTCATGCCGTGGGCGAAGGCGTCCCGCGCCGCGGCGGCGACCGCGTCGCCTGGCTCGCCCAGGCGCCCGGCGATGGCGAGTGCGGCCGGGAGCGAGTCCTGCGCCTGGTGCGCCACCTGAGGGTCGACGCCGGGGAGGCCCGAGGACACGTCGGCTCGGTAGACACCGTTCAGGACGCTGCCCAGCACAGCGATGCCGAGGGCGCCGCCGACCTCTCGGGCCGCGTCATTGACGGCGGAGCCCACGCCCTGCTGCGAGGCAGGAAGCGCGGCCACGATGCCGGTGGTCGCGGGTGCGGTCGCGAGCGCCATCCCGGCGCCGAGCGGCAGGATCCCGGCGAGCAGGAGCCAGTACGACGAGGAGCCATCCAGCTGCGACAGCACCAACATGCCGACCACGATGAGCACGACTCCCCCGACACTCATCGCCCGACGGCTCAGCCGACTGGCGAGCTGCGGCGCGTGGCGGGACATGCCGCCGAGCACCATCGCCATCGGCAGCAGGGCCAGCCCCGCGCGCAGCGGCGTGTAACCGAGCACGAGCTGCAGGTACTGGATGACCAGGAACACGAAGCCGAAGAACACGAAGAACTGCGCCCCGATGGACAGCACCCCGGTGCTGAACGAGCGACGCAGGAACAGGCGCGGGTCGAGCAGCGGCTCCGGGATGCGCAGGCTCCAAAGCAGCCACAGCACGCCGGCACCCGCACCAGCGCTCAACACCCCGACGGTGACTGGATCGGTCCATCCCAGCTCCGGACCCTCGATCGCCCCGAACACAACAAGGGACAGCGAGGCCGTCAACAGCAGCCCACCGAGCAGGTCCACCGTCGGGCGGCGCTCGTCACGGGAGTTCGGGATCTTCCGCAGCGCAGCGGCGGCGACGCCGCCGGCCAGCACGACGTTCAACCAGAACACCGACTGCCAGCCGGACCGCTCCAGCAGGAGACCGGAGGTGACCAGGCCGAGGATCGCGCCGGCACCGGCGACACCGATCCAGGCTCCGACCGCCCTGGCGCGCTGCTGGACCGGGAACGACGAGGTGATGATCGACAGGGTCGTCGGCATCACCATGGCCGCGCCGACACCCATCAGCGCGCGGGCACCGATGAGCGGTCCCGGGGTGGTGCACAGCGCCGCGGCGGCCGAGGCGGCGCCGAAGATCAGCAGGCCGAGGACCAACAGCGGCTTGCGGCCGAACCGGTCGCCGAGGGCACCGGCCGGCAGCAGCAGCCCGGCGAAGACAAGGGCGTAGGCGTCCACGATCCACTGCAGCTCGCTTTGGGTCGCCCCGGTGTCCGCGGCGAC
>Ga0299913_10000666_pt1 | contig 22800 bp, 14 predicted proteins | sample RVTome_9_FD_201360 | JGI IMG/M metagenome (GOLD analysis project Ga0299913, IMG submission 201360) | Soil microbial communities from uranium-contaminated site in the Upper Colorado River Basin, Wyoming, United States - RVT155D38 (version 2) ... | reverse complement strand
GTAGCGCACCTCGAGCCGGTAGTCGCCGATCGTGCCGGGGATGGCCGTGGCGAACACGCCGCTGTCGTGGATCCGCTGCATCGCGTGCCGCCGGTCGCCGGCCAGCACGGTCACCGCGTCGGCGTGTGGCCGCAGCACGCGCACCACGGTGCGGTCGCCGTCCTGGTGCGCGCCGAGCACGCCGTGCGGGTCGTGCTCCGCGCCGGCGAGCAGCCGCTCCAGCCGGTCGCCCGGCGGGCGCAACGCCGGGCCGTCTTCGGTCTGCTGCACGGGGTTGCGGGCCACGTAGACACGCTAACGGCCCGGCGGTGCGTCCGCATGGTTGCGGCCAGGCTCGACCGATCAGCTCTATCAGCCGATCGTGATCATATGGATACTTTGTGTCACCCTGCACAGTAATTTTCAAGGAGGCCAGAATGCTCACCCGCATGCTGACCGCGGCGCTCGGACTGCTGCTGCCGCTGACGCTCACCCAGGTGCTCGCCGCGTCGCCGGCGGCGGCCGACCCGGCGGCCGCCGGCGAAGTCACGCCCATGGTCCGCACCGTCTACTACGACGCCAGCGGCGCGGGGGAGTTCAGGACCACGTTCAACAGCGCGGCCGCCGTGTGGAACAGCAGCGTCAGCAACGTCCGCCTGGTGGCCGGCTCGCCGGCCACGGTGCGCATCTACGTGGACAACGGGTGGCCGCGGGCGTACGTCAGCGGGCTCGGCCGGGGCACCATCTACATGGGCCGCCAGGCGGTGAACCAGGGCTACTACCCGCTGCGGATCGCCACCCACGAGTTCGGCCACATCCTCGGCCTGCCCGACCGGCGTACCGGGCTGTGCTCGGACCTGATGTCCGGCAGCAGCGCCCCCGTCTCGTGCCGGAACGCGTACCCGAGCGCCGCCGAGGCCTACCGGGTCAACCAGAACTTCGCCGGCTCCCTGGCGGCGGGACTCGGCGGCACCTGGTACGACGTGGCGTGAATCCCCGCAAGCTTCGCGGAGGTTGCGCAATGGTCCATTAGTGGACCATTGCGCCCTGCGCGATCCGTCAGATTCATGCGAAAGTGTGATGACTCCAGCCTAATGGACTAGTCCGGTTCCCGTTACGGCAGTCATGCCTGCGCGACCCGCTTCCCGGCCTTCCGGCTGTTATCCGGGCTGTTGCTGCGAGCATTCCGGAGCGGCACCGATCCACCTGACCACCTCCCGGCTCGCTGCCGAGGAGGCCTGGATCATGCCCGGCAGGAGGGACGGTAGGGATGGCAACCAGCGAGGACGTCGATCATTTTCTCACGGACCATGCGCCGAGCCTGCAGGCGAGCCTTCAGCAGGAATCGAAAGATCAGCTCTTCGGCCTCATCGAGAACTACGAGTACTACGGGTACAGCAAGGAGCAGTTGGCCGAGGTGCTGACCGAAAAGGTGCCACCGTCCACTCTGGACGAGGCGTCCGAGGAGGAGTTCACCAAGGCCGTGGCCGACCTGTCGGCGCCGGCGCAGAGCGAACCGGCGACGGACCAGTCGAGCGAACCGGGGACCGACCAGTCGAGCGAACCGGCTGCCGAGGTCAGTGGCGACGCGATGGTCGAGGATCTGGCGGTCGCGCTCGCCGCGGATGTCAATACCGAGATCGAGGAGCAGAAGGCCGCGTTTTTCAAGCACCTCACGGAGCAGTTGTGGGAGCAGGTCCGTGCCGAGGTGATGGCCGAGGTGGAGGAATCGGAGACCGTATGGGACAGCGTCGAGGAGGCGAAGGCCGCGGCATTCGAGCCCGCGTACAACGCCATGATGGCCGCCGTGGACGGCTTGTGGGAAGCGGGTGAGGAGGACGGCGGCTTCGCCACGCTGCTGAGCCGGCCACAGTCGTAGCCAGCCGACGGCCGCGCGAGGTGCGGCCGTATCCTCGGACATTTTCTCCAAGCAGGAAAAGGGATCTGCCATGTTTCCGGTAAGGATGTTCCGATTCGTCAGAAACTATAGGCGCACCGGCCGCCGGGTGTGGGAAAACCTCCACTTCTTCAATCGCCAGAGGGCACTGCCGCGGTACCAGGCCGCATTGACCCGCTATTCGGAGGCCATGCTCATCGAGCGCCGGATCGACGTAGCCGCCACCCCGTACTACAACCAGGAGCTGATGGCCCACGTGCGGCGTCACCTGCCGAACTGGAGGGGCTTCCAGACCGAGCACCGCTCCTACGTCTACGCGGAATGGAGCCCGATCTTCCAGGAGTGGGACTGGAGCACCGCCAAGCTCGTCCTGAACCAGGAGCAGCCGCTGCTGCAGCGTGACCGGCTCATGCAGATCTTCGCCGCGTGCCCGGAGGGCAGCTACGGCTACTACGCGCAGTTCGGCCTCGCGCCGTTCAAGGCGGTGGTCGGCAGCTTCGCCGCCGCCACCATCGACGAGCTGTTCGCGAGCCAGGTCCACATCCTCAAGCAGCCGTTCTCGCCAGAGATCAACGACATCATGTCGACGATAGAGACCCGCTACTGGAACTCCAGGGAGGACCTGCTCGAGCACATCGCGGGCCTGTTCTTGATCAAGAGCGGGCGCGAGCGCGGGGTGCGCTGGCCAGCCAAGCTCATGACGATCTGGGAGGGGCAGCGAAAGCCCAAGCTCCCCGAGGGAGAGGCCCTGGAGGCCGAGCAGCTGGCGGAGGCCCAGTCCGTGCTGACCGAGGAGAACCTGAAGAAGATGGACGACGCCGCCATGGTGAAGTTCAGCTCCGACCTGTACGACCGGCTGGTGGCCGAGGGCAAGGCGAAGAAGGACAGGACGAAGGTGGGTAGCGGCAGTACCTGGCGCGAGGAGGAGATGTAGCGCATCGGCGTGGCTCGCTGGCGGGCCGTCGACGAGGTCGCGGGCCGGCGCCGCGTGCTTTGCGCACGCGGTGCCTTGCCGTTCGGGCGGTGGTGGATTCCGGTTCGTGATCTGGCAGCCGATGCTGCTCGGCCCGCTTCGTTCTTGCCGCCTGACATTCGCCGGCCGGCGCGGCAGCATTCGCCGGCATGGCTACCAGCGAAGATGTCGATCATTTCATCCGGACCTATGCGCCGACCCTGGAGTCGGCGCTCGAAGTGGAGACGAAGGACAACCTGCACGCGCTCATCGAGCGCTACGAGTCGAGCGGTTACTCGAAAGAGCAGCTCGCCGAGGTCATCGAGGAGCGGGTGCCGCAGACCGCGCTGGCCGATGCGTCCAAGGACGACTTCGTCGAGGTGGTGACCGAGCTGGTCGCGCCGTCGGAGACCGGGCACGCCGCCGACGGTCAGCAGAGTGCGGAACCGACCAGGGACGAAGTGATCGCGGACCTGGCCAACGCGCTGGCCCATGACGCCCACGAGGAGATCGCGGCCACCAAGACGGCGTTCTTCGAGTACCTGACCAAGCACCTCTGGGCTGAGGTCAGCGCCGAAGTGCTCGCGGAGGTCGAGGCCACCGACGCGACGTGGGACAGCGTCGAGGAGGCGAAGGCCGCGGCCTACGAGCCCGCCTACAACGCGCTGATCGCCGCCATGGACGGCCTGTGGGAGGAAGGCGATGCGGCCGGCGGGTTCGCCGATCTGCTGAGCCGGCCGCAGTCCTGACCGGGCCACGGTCCAGCCGTCGAGTTTCTCAGACCAGGGGAAGTGGAACCAAATGCGCCGCACCATGAAGTTCAATTTCGCGAGAAGCTACTTCAACACCGGCAAGCTCTACTGGAGCAAGATCAAGTTTTACAATCCGCAGAAGACCGCGAAGTGGTACACCAGCACGCTGTCGAAGTACAACCGGGCGGTGTTTCTCAACTACAAAATCGACGTCGCCACGACGCCGTACTACAACCAGGAGTTGATGAGCCACGTCAAGACGCACCTGCCGGACTGGAAGGGCTTCAAGACCGAGTACCACACCTACATCCACGCCGAGTGGAGCTCGATCTACGCGGACTGGGACTGGAGCACGGCGAAGCTGGTGCTGAACGAGGAGCGCGCCCTGCTGCAGCGCGACCGGCTGATGCAGATCTTCCAGGCCTGCCCCCCTGGCAGCTACGGCTACTACGCGCAGTACGGGCTGGCGCCGTTCAAGGCCGTGGTCGGCAGCTTCGCCAGCGCCACCATCGACGAGTTCTTCGCCAGCATGGTCCAGTTCCTCAAGCAGCCGTTCTCGGTGCCGATCAACGACATCATGTCGACCCTGGAGACGCGCTACTGGAACACCAGGAAGGAACTGCTCGACTACCTGGCCGGCAAGACCTTCACCAAGCGCCGGCGCGAGCTCGGCGTCAGCGTCCCGGCCAGCGTGATGACCATCTGGGAGGGCAAACGCGTACCCCAGCTGCCGGCGGGCGAGACCCTGTCGGACGAGCAGCTGGCCGAGGTCCAGAAGGCGCTCACCGAAGAGAACCTGGACAAGCTGGACGACATCGCGCTTGCCCGGTTCACCGCGGACCTGTACAAGCAGCTCGTGGCCAAGGGCAAGGCCAACCCCGACGGCGGCACCCTGCCGGGCCTGTAGGCCCAGGGGCGGTAGGCCCGAAGACGCCCGCGATCCCGGTGTGCCCGGGGTCGCGGGCGGCGGGTCACTCCTCGGTCATGCGCTCGATGGCGGACAGCGGGATGGCCAGCCAGTCGGGGCGGTGCGCCGCCTCGTAGCCGACCTCGTAGACGGCCTTGTCCAGCTCCAGCGCGCGCAGCAGCGTCGCGTGCCGGCGGGGGTCGCCGGCGACCTCGGCGTAGCCGTCGCAGAACGCCTCGCGGTTGCGCTGCGCCCACTCCAGCGCGCGGAACGCGAGCTGCCGCTCGCCGTGGTCGTGGTGCCCGACGACCATCTGGTGCGCCGCGTAGTCGAAGGAGCGCAGCATGCCGGCGACGTCGCGCAGCGGTGAGCCGGGCTCGCGGCGCCTGGCCACCGGGGCCGCCGGCTCGCCCTCGAAGTCGATCAGCACCCAGTTCCTCGGGGTGCGCAGCACCTGGCCGAGGTGCAGGTCGCCGTGGATGCGCTGCAGCCGCACCCGGCCGTCCAGGGTGCCGACGGCATCGAACGCGGCGCGCAGCGCGTCCTGGTGCGCGGCCAGCTCCGGCACCGTGCGCACCATGACGTGGAGCCGCTCGTGCATCGCCTGGGCGGTCGCGGCCAGCAGCTCGACGTCCGCCTCCGAATGCCCGAGCGCCTGGTCGAGCTCGGCGTGCACGGCGGCCACCGCGTGCCCGAGCCGGTGGGACTCGCCGGCGAAGTCGCCGCCCACCTCGTTCGCGTGCAGGTCGGCCTCGGCCATCAGGTCGCGCACGCTGGCGGTCGCCATCGCCCAGCCGTCCGCGGCATTGGGCAGGAACTCGCCGAGCATGCCCAGCGTCGTCGGCTCGCCGTCGAGCTCGCCGGTGATCCAGCCGTACGGCGTCGCGATGTGCTCGGAGCCCACCTCGTGCAGCGCCTTGTGCAGCTCAAGGTCGGGGCTGAGGCCCGGCTGGAGCCGGCGGAACAGCTTGAGGATGTAGCGCTGGCCGTAGATCAGCGAGGTGTTGGACTGCTCGGCGCCGACCGGGCGGGATCGCAGCGACGGGTCGAGCTCGGCGTCCGGCATGACGCCGAACTGCAGCCCGTCCACCTTGGCCTCGGCCGTGATGAGCTCCAGCAGCCGGCGGGTGAGCTCCTGGTCGTGCACCGCGTCGTACACGGTGCGGCCGCCGGTGGTGCCGATCGAGCCGTGGCCGAGGTGGTCCGGCAGGTCGCTGCGCACGCCGAGCAGCAGCTGGTAGCGGTCCGAGCTGCCGTCGGTGTGCTCGACCTCGACCACGGCGTGCAGCAGCTGCGGGTCGCCGTCGACGAGCTCGACCGAGTCCGCCAGCCGCACGGCGCGCACCGGCCGGTTCTTGCCGGCGAACCAGCGCTGCGCCGGCAACCATTCGCGCAGGTCGCCGGTGATCCGTTCCGCGTCGATCGAGGACATCGGCGCCGTCACAGGTTCTCGCCTCCATCTTCCGGGGTCCGGGTGATCTCGAACCAGTAGAAGCCGTGCCCCGGCAGGGTGAGCAGGTACGGCAGCTCACCGATGGGTGGGAACCTGACCCCACCGGTGAGCTCGATCGGGGTGGCTCCGTCGTGCTCGGAGAGGTCGAGCTCGACCGGCTGCGGGAACCGGGACAGGTTGTTGACGCACAGCAGCAGGTCGATGGCGCCGTCCGGCTTGACCAGCCGCCGCAGGTAGGCCAGCACCGACGGGTTGGACGAGCCGAGCTCGTGGAAGGTGCCGAGTCCGAACGCCGGGTGCCGGCGCCGCACGTCGATCATCAGCCGGGTCCAGTTGAGCAGCGAGGAGCTGTTGTTGGCCTGGGCCTCCACGTTGATCGACTGGAAGCCGTACACCGCGTCGGCGATCACCGGCAGGTAGATCCGGTTGGGGTCGCAGCGCGAGAAGCCGGCGTTGCGGTCCGGCGTCCACTGCATCGGGGTGCGCACGCCGTCGCGGTCGCCGAGCCAGATGTTGTCGCCCATACCGATCTCGTCGCCGTAGTACAGCACCGGCGATCCCGGCAGGCTCAGCAGCAGGGCGGTGAACAGCTCCTGCTGGTTGCGGTCGTTGTCCAGCAGCGGGGCCAATCGGCGCCGGATGCCGATGTTCGCCTTCATCCGCGGGTCTTTGGCGTACTCGGTGTACATGTAGTCGCGCTCGTCGTCGGTGACCATCTCCAGCGTCAGCTCGTCGTGGTTGCGCAGGAAGATGCCCCACTGGCTGCCCGCGGGGATCGCCGGTGTCTGGGCCAGGATCTCCGAGATCGGGAACCGCGACTCGCGGCGGACGGCCATGAAGATGCGCGGCATGAGCGGGAAGTGGAACGCCATGTGGCACTCGTCGCCGCCGATCGCCGGGTCGCCGAAGTACTCGACGACGTCCGCCGGCCACTGGTTGGCCTCGGCGAGCAGCACCCGGCCCGGGTACTCGTCGTCGACGACCTTGCGGCAGCGCCGGAGGAACTCGTGGGTGCGCGGCAGGTTCTCGCAGTTGGTGCCCTCGGCCTCGAACAGGTACGGCACGGCGTCCAGCCGGAAGCCGTCGATGCCGAGGTCGAGCCAGAACCGCAGCACGTCCAGCATGGCCTCCTGGACCTCGGGGTTCTCGTAGTTGAGGTCGGGCTGGTGGGAGAAGAACCGGTGCCAGAAGAACTGGCCGCGCACGGAGTCGTAGGTCCAGTTGGACGACTCGGTGTCCACGAAGATGATCCGCGCGTCGGGGTAGCGCGTGTCGTCGTCGCTCCACACGTAGAAGTCGCCGTACGGCCCGGTCGGGTCGTTGCGCGACTCGACGAACCACGGGTGCGCGTCGCTGGTGTGGTTGAGCACCAGGTCGGTGATCACCCGGATGCCCCGCTTGTGCGCCTCGTCCAGCAGGTAGACGAAGTCCTCGACCGTGCCGAACTCCGGAAGGACCGCGCGGAAGTCGCTGATGTCGTAGCCGCCGTCGCGCAGCGGCGAGGCGTAGAACGGCGGCAGCCACAGGCAGTCGACGCCGAGCCATTGCAGGTAGTCCAGCTTGCCGGCCAGGCCGCGCAGGTCGCCGGTGCCGTCGCCGTCGGAGTCGGCGAACGCCCGCACCAGTACCTCGTAGAAGACCGCGTGTTTGTACCACTCCGGCGCGGCCGGCGCGGCCTGGGCGTGTTCGAAGTCGGTTGCCTGCGGTTCGACCAGGTGCCCGTCGGGCAGCACCGCTTCTCCGGTGTGCGGGACGCCGGTCAGCCCGGCCGCCGCGGCCTGGCTGTCCTGCCGTTGGTCGGTCGATGTCACCTGCACTACCTTTCCGCAGCCGCGCAGCGTTTGCATCCTTGGGGTTTGGTCCTTGGGCGGCCGGTGGTGGCCGGCTAGCGTATCGACGTTGCATCAAGCCGGCCCGAGGAGATATCGATCATGGCACCACCCAGCAGACTGCCGCGACGGGCAGTTCTCACCGCCGCACTGGCAGTCGCGGTCACCATCCCGTTGGCCGGCGCCACCGGTCCGGCCGTGGCCGGACCGCCCGGCGCCGCCGACTTCACCCTGACGATCCTGCACAACAACGACGGCGAGTCGAAGCTGCTCGGCGCGCCGGGCCAGCCCGACTTCGGCGGCATCGCCCGGTTCGTCACGCTGGTCGACGACCTGCGCAGGGCAGCTACCACGGGGCGGCCCGGCCCCGGCCATGCCGGCCACCGCGGCGCGGTCCTGCTCTCCTCGGGTGACAACTACCTCGCCGGGCCGGAGTTCACCGCGAGCCTGCGCAACGGCGTGCCGTTCTACGACTCGCTCGGGCTCGCCGCGGCCGGCTACGACGCGATGGCCATCGGCAACCACGAGTTCGACTTCGGGCCTGACGTGCTCGCGGACTTCATCGAGGGATTCGGCCCCGACGGCCCACCGTTCGTGTCGGCCAACCTCGACCTTTCGGGGGAGCCGCGGCTGGCCGCGCTCGCCGCGGACGGCACGATAGTGGGCAGCACGGTGGTGCGGGAGCGCGGCGAACGCATCGGCGTGGTCGGCGCCACCACCCCGCTGCTGCCGGCCATCTCCAGCCCGCGCAACGTGCGGGTGCTGCCGGACGTCGCCGGCATCGTGCAGCGGCAGGTGGACGACCTCACCGCGCGCGGCATCGACAAGATCATCCTGATCAGCCACCTGCAGAACGTCGCGGAGGACCGCGCGCTGGTCCCGATGCTGCGCAACGTGGACGTGGCCATCGCGGGCGGCGGCGACGAACTGCTCGCCAACGAGGGCGACCTGCTGGTGCCGGGCGACGCGGTGTCGGTCGACCCGACGACCGGGCAGCCGCTGCCGTACCCGATCGACGCAACCGACGCCGACGGCGTGACGGTGCCGATCGTGACGACCTCGGGCGACTACAAGTACGTCGGCCGGCTGGTGGTCAACTTCGACAGGCGGGGCCGCGTGGTCAGCGTGGACGAGGCCAGCGGCCCGGTCCGGGTTTCCGGTGTCGCGCCGGACGCGGTGGAGCCCGATGCGCAGGTGCAGGCCCAGGTCGTCGAGCCGGTCCAGCAGTTCGTCAGCGCGCTGCAGCAGAACGTGCTGGCCCAGTCCGAGGTCGCGCTCGAGGGCAGGCGGCCGGCGATCCGCCAGTCGGAGACCAACCTCGGCAACCTGCTCGCCGACGCACTGCGCTACTCCGGCACCAGGCGCGCCGCCGAGTTCGGGGTGGCGCCGCCGCAGGTCGCGCTGCAGAACGGCGGCGGCATCCGCAACGCCAGCCTGATCCCGCCGGGCCCGCTGACCGAGTTCACCACGTTCTCGATCGCGGCGTTCTCCAACTTCGTGTCGGTGGTGCCCGACGTGCCGCGCGCGCAGTTCAAGGAGATCCTGGAGAACGCGGTGTCCAGGCAGCCGGCCGAGGATGGCCGGTTCGCGCAGATCAGCGGCTTCCGGTTCACCTTCGACGCCACCCGCACCGCGCAGGTGGTGGACAACGCCGGCACCGTGCTCACACCGGGCGACCGGGTGCGGTCGGTGACCCTGGACGACGGCACCGTGATCGTCGCCGACGGCGTGGTGCAGGCCGGGCCGGGCATCGCGGTCGCCACCAACGACTTCTCCGCGCGTGGTGGCGACCAGTACCCGTTCCGCGGGCTGCCGTTCACCACGGTGGGTCTGACGTACCAGCAGTCGTTGGCGGAGTACCTGACCGCGGCCGACGCGCTCGCCGGCACGGTCACCGCGGCCGACTACCCGGAGGGTGGTGAGGGCCGGATCGTCAGGCTGGCCTGACCCGATTCAACCGCCTTCACGAAGGGCGCCCCGGCGGCACGCGAGTTGCCGCCAGGGCGCCCTTCGCCGTCCGACACGCGGCGCGACGATTTCACCCGGCAGTGCGCCGTCGGGGTGAATTGAGTGGGCAGCCCAAATTGTCCGGCCGAATTGCCTGGTAAAATCGCGTCAGCGCCTTTGGCCAGGGCTTTACCCGAGCCCCGTAGCTGGAGGCGGTTCGTATGTGACGACTAGTGCGCCACGGAAGGACGGACATTGTTCGGTCCGGACGTCGACCGGGACCGTCAACACACGCTGTGGGCCGACACCTACTATTCCCGCCGGCGTACCGAGATCGGCTGCATCGTCTGGTCGGTGCTGTCGCTGGGGTTCGTGATCGTCGGCCTGGTCCGGGACTTTCCGCTGTGGTCGCTGGTCGTGGTGTTCGGCGGCCCGCTGCTGTTGCTGCTGCTCGTGGCGCGGATGCCGCTTGGCGACGTGCCGATCCCGTTCGTCATGCTGGCCAGCCTCGGCGGCATGGGCTGGGAGTTCGCCACCCGCGACTATCTGTCCTGGTCGGTCACGCTGGTCTTCCTGGCGTACATGTTCGCCTACGAGGAGGCGCTGTCCGGGCTGACCAAGCTGCGCTATCTGGAGGCGGTCGCGGTCCGCCGGTACGACCTGCGGCACGTGCAGCGCTGCGATGACGAGCACCTGGTGGCCAAGCGGCGCATCTGGGGATACCTGCTGGCCACCAGCAGTTCGGCGGTGGTGGCCAGCGGCACCGATTCCGGTGGGTACTACCACCTGGCGCTGCTGCCCATTCTGGCCATGACGTTTTCCATCCGCTCCCGGGTATTCGCCTCGATTCTGAGTTGGTTTCGCACCACCAGGTTCGTCGGCAATGCGATCAACGAGGAACGGCGCTGGCCACATGCTGGGATGGCGCTGGTCAATGTGGTCGCGTATGGGCTCAGCCTGCACTGGTTGGTGACCCACGGGTCCGCATTCGGTGCCCATATCGACACCCCGTGGAGCGGGCCGGCGGGAGCTGACGCGGACTGGTTCGGCGACCTGCAAACGGTGGCCGCGGCCACCGTGCTGTGGACCGTGGCGGTATTCCGTTTCGAATGGACGGGCTGAGCTCAGGTGCGGTGCACGGCCAGGATGTGCGCCACCGCACGCTGCGGCTCCAGGCGCACGTAGTTGGCCTGGCCCCACTGGTAGACCTCGCCCGTCACCTCGTCGGTCACCGTGAACCGCTCGTGCCAGTCGAAGCCGAGCACCGGCAGGTCCAGCCACACCATGCCGTCGGCCGTGCGGTGCGGGTCCAGGTTGACCACCACGATCACCGCGTCGCCCGAGGCGGGGTCGGTCTTGGAGTACGCGATCAGCGCGTCGTTCTCGCTGTTGTGGAAGTGCAGCGTGCGCAGCTGCTGCAGCGCGGGGTGCGCGCGGCGGATCTCGTTCAGCCGGGTGATCCACGGCTGCAGCGACCGGCCGTCGACGAGCGCGCCGGCGAAGTCGCGCGGGCGCAGCTGGTACTTCTCCGAGTCCAGGTACTCCTCGGAGCCCTCGCGCACCGGCACGTGCTCGTACAGCTCGTACCCCGAGTACACGCCCCAGGTCGGCGACATGGTCGCGGCCAGCGCGGCCCGCAGCGCGAACCCAGCTGGACCCGAACGTTGCAGCGACTCGTGCAGGATGTCCGGCGTGTTGACGAACAGGTTCGGCCGGTGCTCGTCGGCCCGCGCCACCAGCTCGCGGCCGAACTCGATCAGCTCGTGCTTGAAAACCCGCCAGGTGAAGTACGTGTAGGACTGGGTGAAGCCGAGCCTGGCCAGCCCGTACAGCCGCGCCGGCCTGGTGAACGCCTCGGACAGGAACAGCACGTCGGGGTGGGTCTCCTTGACCTTCCGGATCAGCCACTGCCAGAAGTCCGGCCGCTTCGTGTGCGGGTTGTCCACCCGGAAGATCCGCACGCCGTGCTGCACCCACTGCAGCACCACGCGCAGCACCTCGGCGTAGAGGCCGTCGGGGTCGTTGTCGAAGTTGACCGGGTAGATGTCCTGGTACTTCTTCGGCGGGTTCTCCGCGTAGGCGATCGAGCCGTCCGGCCTGGTGGTGAACCACTCCTTGTGGGCGACGGCCCACGGATGGTCCGGCGCGCACTGCAGCGCCAGGTCGAGCGCGATCTCCAGGTCCAGCTCGCGCGCCCTGGCCACGAACGCGTCGAAGTCGGCCATGGTGCCGAGGTCCGGGTGGATGGCGTCGTGCCCGCCGTTCCTGGAGCCGATCGCCCACGGCGAGCCGACGTCGTCCGGGCCGGCCGACAGCGTGTTGTTGCGGCCCTTGCGGTTGACCTCGCCGATGGGGTGGATCGGCGGCAGGTACGCCACGTCGAAGCCCATCGCCGCGACCCGCTCCAGCTCCTTGGCCGCGGTGGCGAACGTGCCGTGCACGGCACGGCCGGTCGAGTCCCAGCCGCCGGTCGAGCGCGGGAAGAACTCGTACCAGGAGCCGAACAGCGCCCGCCGCCGGTCGACCCACACCTTGTGCTGCTTGCCTCGGGTGACCAGCTCGCGCACCGGCTGCTCGTACATGTACTGCCGCACCGCGTCGGCCAGCGCCGGACCGACCCTGGCCGACAGCGTCTGCCTGGTGTCGCGCAGCGCTGCGGCCGCGGCCACCAGCGCGGGGCGGATGGTCCGGTGGTTGGGCCGCCGTGCCGCGTAGTCCAGCAGCCTGGCGCCGGTCTCCAGATCGTTGGACAGCTCGACGGGGCCCTGCCCGGCGTCGATCTTCGCCTCGACCGCGCGCAGCCAGCTGCTCCACGGGTCGCCCCAGCCGTCCACCCGGAATGCCCACATGCCTTCGGCGTCCGGCACCACGGTCGCCAGCCAGGTGTCGTGGCCGGGGTCGAGCGGGCTCATCCGCACCCCGGTGGTGCGGCCGTCCGGCGAGGTCCACACCACCGTGGCGCCGACCGCCTCGTGGCCCTCGCGCCACACCGCGGCCCGCACCGGGATCCGCTCGCCGACCACGGCCTTGCTCGGGTGGGCACCGTAGGAGATCACCGGGCTGACGTCGTCGATGCCGATTCGACCAGTCACGTGCCCCATCCAACCGGGCTCGGCGCGCTCGTGCGACTCCGGTGACCAGGTAGAAGCTGGTTGTAACACTACGTATGGAGGATTGCGCTGTATGGAGTGACGAGGTCCACTCAACGCGCTACCCCGCACCCCCGAAGGGAACTGAACGTGACCGTAGGACCCCCGTTTGCCCCCTCGCGCCGCACCATGGCGCGAATTGCCGCCACTTCTGCGGCACTGCTGGGCCTGGCCACCGTGGTTGCGGTGCCGGCGGCCGCCCAGGACCGGGTGGCGGCCCAGCCGGCCGGCGCGGCGGCCGCAGCGCAAGGCCAGCCGAAGTCCGACAGGGACCTCGGCGAGGCCGACCGCGCCAGGGTCGCCGAAGCCGTCGCCGCCGGCAGGCCGACGGTGACCCTGCTCGTCGCCGCCGAGCGCGACCGGCTCGCGGCCGCGGCCGACCAGCTGCGCGCCCTGGGCGGTGTGGTCCAGAAGACCGACGACTCGGTGGACTACCTGAAGGTCGAGATCCCGACCGCGAGGGCCGAGCAGGCGGCCAAGCTCGACGCCGTCGACGCGGTGGACGTCGACGCGCTGATCCCGCTCGACGACCCGCGCCCGGACGGCGCCGAGAACCCCGCTCCGCAGCCGGCGCCCGGCGCCGACACCCCGCGCGTCAACCCGTACATGCCTACCGGTGACACCCAGGCCGCCCAGTTCGCGCAGGCGAACCCGCTGTGGGACGGCCGCGGCGTGAAGATCGCGGTGCTGGACTCCGGCGTCGACCTCGACCACCCGGCGCTGGCCACCACCACGACCGGTCAGCACAAGATCGTCGACTGGTACAACGCCAACGCCACCAACTCCGGAGACAACACGTGGGTGGCCACCAGCGGGCGGCACACCGGCCCGTTCACCGCGGGCGGCCAGGTCTGGACCGCGCCCGCGACCGGCGGGCCGTACGCGTTCGGCCTGTTCCGGGAGAGCGCTGGCGACCTGCTGGCCGGCGAGCCGGGCGGTGACATCAACCGCGACGGCGACACCACCGACTCCTTCGGCGTGCTGCAGGACCGCACCAGCAAGCGGGTCTACGTCGACCTCGACCAGGACCGCGACTTCACCGACCAGACATCCATGATCGACTTCAAGGTCGACAGGGACGTGCAGTTCTTCGGCACCGACAACCCGGCCACCGCGGTCGCGGAGCGCGTCGCGTTCGTCGTCGTCACCGACCGCTCGGTGTACAACCCGGACTCCGACGCCGGCTCGTTCGTCAACCTCGGCATCGCCGCCGCCGCGCACGGCACGCACGTGGCCGGCATCGCGGCCGGCAACGGGCTGTTCGGCGGCGCGATGGCCGGTGCCGCTCCCGGCGCCCAGGTGATGGCTGTCAAGGTGTGCCTGGCCACCACCTCGTGCACGTCGAGCGGCCTGATCGACGGCGTGCTCTACGCGGCGCACAACGGTGCCGACGTGGTAAACATCTCGATCGGCGGCCTGCCCGCGCTCAACGACGGCAACAACGCGCGGGCCGAGCTGTACAACCGCACGATCGACGAGTTCAACATGCAGATCTTCAACTCGGCGGGCAACAGCGGCGCCGGGGCGAACACCGTCGGCGACCCGGCGGTGGCGACCAGGTCGATGGCCGTCGGCTCGTCCATCACCGCTGACACCTGGCGCAGCAACTACGGCTCGGAGGCGGCCAACCTGGACTGGCTGCACCCGTTCTCCTCGCGCGGCCCGCGTGAGGACGGCGGCTTCAAGCCCCAGGTGGTCGCGCCGGGCGCGGCCGTCTCCAGCACGCCGCGCTGGCAGGCCGGCGGCCCGGTCGCCGGCACCTACCAGCTGCCGCCCGGCTACTCGATGTTCAACGGCACCTCGATGGCAGCCCCGCAGGCCACCGGCGCGGCCGCGCTGCTGGTCAGCGCGTACAAGGCAACGTTCGGCGGCAACCGTCCGACCGCTGCCGCGCTGCGCAGCGCGATCATGTCTGGCGCGTTCTACCAGTCGCAGCTCGGTGCCTACGAGCAGGGCGCCGGCCTGTTCTGGGTGACCACGGCGTGGGACGCGCTGCGCGCCGGCCAACAGCCGCACACGATCACCGCGTCGGTTCCGGTGAACACCGTGCTGGCCGGTCAGCTCGCCACCCCGGGCATCGGCGTCGGCATCCACGACCGCGAGGGCGTGGTGCTCGGCACGAGGTACACCCGCACCTACACGCTCACCCGCACCACCGGCCCGCAGCGGGCGGTGGCGCACGAGGTGCGCTGGATCGGCAACGACGGCACCTTCTCCTCGCGGGCGAAGGTGAACCTGCCGCTGAACGAGCCGGTGGACTTCGCCGTGCAGGTCAACCCGAAGGCGGCCGGCGCGCACTCCGCGATCCTGCAGCTGGACGACCCGACCACGCACGGCGTCGACCTGATGACGATGAACGCGGTGTTCGTGCCGCGGGACTTCACCGCGGCCAATGCCTACACGGTGCCGGGCAGCGGCACCGTCGGGCGCAACGCCACCACGCACTTCTTCGTGCGGGTGCCGGTCGGCGCCAGCGCGCTGAAGGTGGACATGACCGGCGGCGGCACCACGCCGGGCGCCGGCCAGATCCGGTTCCTGCGGTTCACCCCGTTCGGTCAGCCGCTGGACAGCACGTCGAGCCTCAACTGCTTCAACCCGGACTCGGGCGCTGGCTGCGCCGGCGGCACGCCGACCAGCCGCACGCAGGTCAACCCGCAGCCCGGCGTGTGGGAGCTGGTGGTCGAGGCAAGGCGCACCTCCGACGTGGCACAGGCGCCGTTCAGCCTGACCGCGACGGTGCTCGGCACCGCGGTGTCGCCGAACCCGGACGTGGTGGCCTCCGCCGCCATCGGCACGCCGCAGACCCGCAACTACACGGTCGCCAACCAGCTCGCCGGCTTCTCCGGTCGACTGGTCGGCGGCGGGTCGCTGGGTAGCACGCAGACCCAGCGCCCCACGCTCGCGCACCACGCCCAGCAGCAGTTCGAGGTCATCCTCCCGGCCGGCGCCACCAACTACACGGTGACCACCGGGAACGCGTCGGACGTGCGATCGGACATCGACCTGTTCGTGTTCGACTGCTCGGCGGGCCCGTGCGTCCAGCGGGGTTCGGGCACCACGGCGACGGCCGTGGAGCGCGTGTCGGTCAACAACCCGGCCGCGGGTAGGTGGGTCATCCTCGTCGACGGCTTCAGCGTCCCCGAGGGCACCACGCAGTACGACCTGATCGACACCTACCTCTCGCCGGCCCTCGGGTCGCTGACGAGCGGTGACGGCAACGCCAACCACCCGTCGGGCTCGTCGTGGTCGCCGACCGCGACGTTGACCGTCAACGCACAGCCTGGCACCGGTCGCAAACTGACCGGCACGCTCAGCGTGCAGACCGAGGCCGGCGTGACCGTCGGTTCGGCCGCCCTGGTGGTCGACTCGGTCACCGGCTAGTTCTCGTCGGGGTCCTCCTCCGGGTGGATGGACCATTCGCACGGCTAGATCGGTGCGATGGTCCATCCACCCGGCGCCGTGTCAGGGGCTTCGAGGCGGCGGTGGGTCGGCCGGTCGGGGTGCCTAGGTAGGGTCACCGTCCCGTGAGAGCACTCCGCCGATTCACCGTCCGAGCCCAGCTGCCGGAATCGCTGTCCGCCCTGGAGGCGTTGGCGACCAACCTGCGCTGGACGTGGCATCCGCCGACCCAGGACCTGTTCGCCTCGCTGGACCCCGAGACGTGGGAGGCCGTGGACGGCGACCCGCTGCGGCTGCTCGGCGAGATCCCGCCGGCGCGGCTGGTCGAGCTGGCCGAGGACGACAACGTGGTGGCCCGCACCAGGACGCTCGCCGACGACCTGCGGCACTACCTCACCGAGCCGCGCTGGTACCAGCAGCGCCGCGAGGAGGACGGCTCGCTGCCGGTGTCCATCGCGTACTTCTCGATGGAGTTCGGCGTGTCCGAGGTGCTGCCCAACTACTCGGGCGGCCTCGGCGTGCTGGCCGGCGACCACCTCAAGGCCGCATCCGACCTCGGCGTGCCGCTCATCGGCGTCGGCCTGCTGTACCGCTCGGGCTACTTCCGGCAGTCGCTGTCGCTGGACGGCTGGCAGCTGGAGCACTACCCGGCGATCGACCCGCAGGGGCAGCCGCTGCAGCTGGTCACCGACGCCGACGGCGCGCCGGTGCTGGTGCACGTCGCCATGCCGAGCGGGCGGGAGCTGCGCGCCAGGATCTGGAACGCGCAGATCGGCCGGGTGCCGCTGCTGCTGCTGGACAGCGACATCGAGGACAACGACGACGACCTGCGCGGCGTCACCGACCGGCTCTACGGCGGCGACCAGGACCACCGGATCCGCCAGGAGATCCTGGCCGGCGTCGGCGGCGTGCGCGCGGTGCGGGCGTACTGCGCGCTGTCCGGCACGCCGCAGCCGGAGGTGTTCCACACCAACGAGGGGCACGCCGGCTTCCTCGGCCTGGAGCGCATCCGCGAGCTGATCGCCGGCGAGGGGCTGGACTTCGACACCGCGCTGACCGCGGTGCGCTCGGGCACCGTGTTCACCACGCACACCCCCGTGCCGGCCGGCATCGACCGGTTCCCGGTGGACATGGTCAGGCACTACTTCGGCGGGCCGAAGTCGGGCAACGTGCTGCTCGACGGCGTGCCGACCGACCGGGTGCTGGCGCTCGGCGCCGAGGAGAACCCCGGCCTGTTCAACATGGCGCACATGGGCCTGCGGCTGGCCCAGCGCGCGAACGGCGTCTCGAAGCTGCACGGCGCCGTGTCGCGCGACATGTTCCGCAGCATGTGGGCCGGCCTGGACGACTGCGAGGTGCCGATCGGCTCGGTGACCAACGGCGTGCACGGCCCGACGTGGGCCGCGCGCGAGATCTCCAAGCTGCTCGGCGAGGTGGACGTCGACGCCGGTGTGGGCCTGCGCGGCTTCGAGCCGGTGTCCGACGCGCTGCCCGAGACACGAATCTGGGAGCTGCGCTGCACGCTGCGGTCGCGGCTGGTGGACGAGGTGCGCCGGCGGGTGCACGCGGCCTGGCTGGAGCGCGGCGCGTCGGCCCCGGAGCTGGGCTGGACCTCGCGGGTGTTCGACCCCGACGTGCTGACGATCGGCTTCGCGCGCCGGGTGCCGACGTACAAGCGGCTGACCCTGATGCTGCGCGACCCCGAGCGGCTCCGCACGCTGCTGCTGCACCCGGAGAACCCCGCGCAGCTCGTGATCGCCGGCAAGTCGCACCCCGCCGACGACGGCGGCAAGGCGCTGATCCAGCAGATCGTGCGCTTCGCCGACGATCCCGAGGTACGGCACCGCATCGTGTTCCTGCCCGACTACGACATGTCGATGGCCCGCTACCTCTACTGGGGCTGCGACGTGTGGCTGAACAACCCGCTGCGGCCGCTGGAGGCGTGCGGCACGTCCGGCATGAAGTCCGCACTGAACGGCGGGCTGAACCTGTCCATCCGGGACGGCTGGTGGGACGAGCTGTACGACGGCGAGAACGGCTGGGCCATCCCGACCGCGGACGGCGTGGCCGACCCCAACCGCCGCGACGACCTGGAGGCCGCGGCGCTGTACGAGCTGCTCGGCACCCAGGTGGCGCCGATGTTCTACGACCGGTCGCCGGAGGGCGTGCCGGCCAGGTGGGTCTCCCTGGTGCGGCACACGCTCGTCACGCTGCGCCCGCAGGTGCAGGCCTCGCGCATGGTGCAGGAGTACGTCGAGAAGTGGTACGCGCCGGCGGCCCGCTCGTCGTCGGCCATGCTGGCCTCGGGCTTCACCGGGGCGCGCGACCTGGCGGCCTACCGCTCGCGGCTGGAGTCGGCGTGGCCGCGGGTGCGGGTCGCGCACGTGGACACCACCGGCGTGCCGGACACCCCGGCCGGGGCGTCGCTCGCGATGGGAACGCCGCTCACCGTGCGGGCCGCGGTCGAGCTGGCCGGGCTGGACGCCACCGAGGTCACCGTGCAGGTGCTCGTCGGCCGGGTCGACGACCACGACGAGCTGCACAGCCCGCTGGCCAACGCGATGCAGCCGGTGGGCGCGGTGGACGGCGGTGCGGAGCGGTTCGAGGCGACGGTCGCGCTGCCGGCCGCCGGCGTCATCGGGTACACGGTCCGGGTGCTGCCCCGGCACGACCTGCTGGCCTCGCCCGTCGAGCTCGGCCGCGTAGTGCTGGCCTCCTAACCGCCGCGATCGAGGACCGCAGCCGGGGGATCAGCTGGATGCCCGGAGGAGGACGCTGGTCCGAGCCGGCAGTGTGATCGTGCCGCCGGCCGGCAGCGCGGTCGGGTCGGCCGGCGCGCCGTCCTCGGCGGAGGTGTCCAGCACCGGCCGGTAGTGCGAGCCGTACTCCTGGCCCGGCAGCGTCACCTCGGTCGGCTCGGCGCCGGCGTGCAGCATCAGCAGCCACGAGTCGCCCGGCGGTTCGCCGCCACTGGCCGAGCGCACGTCCGAGCCGTCGATCCACATGCCGAGCGTGCGCCGCTCGTCGTCGAACCAGTCGGCCTCGGTCAGCTCCTGGCCGTCGGCGCCCAGCCACATCAGGTCCGGCGTGCCGTCGGGGGTGTCCCGGCCGTCGAAGAACTCGGCCTGCCGCAGCGCGGGCACGCCGTGGCGCAGATCGAGCAGGCGGCGCACGAACGCGGCAAGCGGCTCGGTGTCCGATGGCTTCGGGTCCGGCCAGTGCACCCAGGACGTCTCGTCGTCCAGGCAGTACGGGTTGTTGTTGCCGCCCTGGGTGCGCCACAGCTCGTCGCCCGCGGTCAGCATGGGCGTGCCGGTGGACAGCAGCAGCGTGGCGAGCAGGTTGCGGGCCTGCCGGCGGCGCAGCGTGACCACGTCGTCCGGGGCTGGGTCGCCCTCGAAGCCGTGGTTCCACGACCGGTTGTCGTCCGTGCCGTCCGCGCCGTTCTCGCCGTTGGCCTCGTTGTGCTTGCGGTCGTAGGAGACCAGGTCGCGCAGCGTGAAGCCGTCGTGCGCGGTGATGAAGTTGATCGACTGCCACGGCCGGCGGCCGCCGTCGGCGTACAGGTCCGACGACCCGGCCAGCCGGTACGCCAGGTCCCGCACCCCGGCGGCGCCGCGCCAGAAGTCCCGCGCGGTGTCGCGGAAGCGGTCGTTCCACTCCGCCCACTGCACGCCGTAGCCGCCGACCCGGTAGCCATCGCCGGTGGCGTCCCACGGCTCGGCGATCAGCTTGCGCTGGGACAGCACCGGGTCGGCGGCGATCGCGGTGAGCAGCGTGGCGTGCGGGTCGAACTCGCCCGCGCGCGGCCGGCCGAGCGCCGACGCCAGGTCGAAGCGGAAGCCGTCCACGCCCATCGTGTCGGCCCAGTAGCGCAGCGAGTCGAGCACGAGCCGCACCACCGTCGGCGAGCCGGCGTCCAGGGTGTTGCCGCAGCCGGTGAGGTCCACCAGCGAGCCGTCGGCCCGGTGCACGTAGTAGGCCGGCCCGTCCAGGCCGCGGAACGACAGCGTCGGCCCGGTGACGTTGCCCTCGCACGTGTGGTTGTAGACCACGTCGAGCACCACCTCGATGCCCGCGGCGTGCAGCGCGTCGACCATCGTGCGGAACTCGGCTATCTCGTTGCCGGGCACCGCGGCGTAGCGGGCGTGCGGGGCGAGGAAGCCCAGCGTGGAGTAGCCCCAGTAGTTGTGCCGGCCGCGGTGCAGCAGCGCCGGCTCGTCGCCGATCGTCTGCACGGGCAGCAGTTCGACCGTGGTGACCCCGAGCCGCACCAGGTGCTCGGTCACCGCGGGGTGCGCCAGCCCGAGGTAGCTGCCGCGATGCTCGGGCGGCACCTCGGGGTGGCAGCGGGTGAGGCCGCGTACGTGCAGCTCGTAGAGCACGGTGTCCGACCACGGCACCTCCGGGCGCGGCGTGGCGGCCACCGGGGCCGGGCCGGCCACCACCGACAGCGGCACCGCGCCGAGCGAGTCCACCGTGGACGGCAGGCCGGTGAAGGGGTCGCCCTGGTAACCGAGCGCCGCATCCAGGTCCGACACACCGCCGACGATCTGCCGCGCGTACGGGTCCACCAGCAGCTTGGCCGGGTTGGTGCGCAGCCCGCGGTGCGGCTCGTACGGGCCGTGCGCGCGGAACCCGTACCGCTGCCCTGGCCCAATTCCTCCTGGGCCGACGCCCTGCACGGTCCCGTGCCACACCCCGAACGTCCGCTCGGTGAGCTCGACCCGCCGCTCGGAGTGGCCGTCGGCGTCGATCAGACACACCTCGACGGCCTCCGCGCACGACGACGCGACGGCGAACCGCACGCCGTCGCCTTCGACGTGCGCGCCGAGCGGGAACGGTCGGCCGGGTGCGGTCACGGCACCGATCATGCCGAACGATGCCGACAACCGTCACCGCCATGGCGACCGTGTCGGTCACTGCCGTCACGGCTACGACGGCCAGGTACTCTCCGTGCTCGCTCGTACACTATCTGCTTAGGTCGAGCGCCGTAGCGGGAGGAGCGCACCCATGGCCATGCCGAACGTGCCAGGCAGATCCTGCACCGGGTCGGCGCGCCGACGTGAGCGTCCCGCCGAGTGGTGGGGATTGAGAGTTGCCGGCGCGGCTTCGTAGATGTGGGAGCCATCGGCGAGATCTTCGGTGTGTACCGCCGAGCACTCACCGGGGGAGACCAAGCCGATGGTCTTGCCCCAGTCTGCCGTATCCGACCTGCTGGAGGTGTTACGCACGGGCGAGGCGGTCGATCTGATCCGCGAGTCGGTCCGCACGGACTGCAGGAACTCATCGAGGCCGAAGCCGCGGAGTCCATCGGTGCCACCCGTTACGAGCGGTCCGAGTCCCGCACCAACGGAGCGCGACGGTTCTCGGCCACGGATGCTGGCCACGAAGGGCCGGTGACATCGACCGGCGAATCCCGAAGTTGGCCAAGGGTTGGTTCTTCCCGCTGATCCTCGAGCCCGCCGGCGTATCGACCGGGCGTTGTACGCCGTGGTGATGGAGGCCTACGTCGCTGGCGTGTGCACCCGCTCCGTCGACGACCTGGTCGCTGCACTCGGGATCGACTCGGGCATCTTCCCCCGTCCGCACTAGCCCAAAGTCTGCAGCACCAACCCGCTGGAGCGAGTTAACAAGGAGATCAAGCGCCGAGCCCGCGTGGTGGGGATATTTCCCAACGAACCTGCGGTCATCCGCCTCGTCGGCGCCATCCTGGCCGACATGCACGACGAGTGGCAGTCAGGCGAACGCCGCTACCTCTCCGAGGGCTCCATGGCCCAACTCAACCCGACCAGCGATACTGACACCACCGCCGTGATCGACAGCGGCGCGTAGCCATCGAAGATCAACCCTCAACCCCACCACTGCGCGGGGCACTGCCAACGGCGTCCGTCAATGCCCCGGCCGGGACATGATCACTATCCGGAAGGAGATCGTCCGGAATGGGCTCTACAGTGCCGGGCATGACAGGGATCGGAACGGAGTGGCGGGTGGTCGATGGCGTTGCGACGGCATGGTTCGACGCGCCGTCGCTGATCGAGGGGGCTGCGCTGGCCGGGCGCATCGTGGAGCTGTCGGCCGAGATCGTGGTCGACCTGCGCGCGACAGGCATGCGGGTGCGCCTGGACTCAGAGGAGCACGCCGAGGCGGTGTCGGCGGCCGCGCGGGATCTCGAGCTGGCCGCGAACCCTGCCGTGCTGCAGCATCTGAGCGTCGTGTTCGAGTCCGCGGACCCGTCTGTGGTGAGGCGGTTCTGGCAGCGCGTGCTCGACTACGCGCCTGGGGAGGACGGCGGTGTGGCGGATCCGTTGCGGCGCGACCCCGCGATACGGATCCGGCAGTCGACCGAGCCACGGCCGTTGCGAAACCGCATCCACCTCGACGTGGTGCGGCCGGCCGCGGCGGTCGAGCAGGCGGGTCTTGGTGAGGCATCGGGACCGTTCGGGGTCTGTCACACCGACCCCGACGGCAACGAGGTCGACCTGGTGCCGGGCGCGGCGCTCGGCGAGAGGATCGGGACAGCCGACTGGCAGGCG
>Ga0299913_10000665_pt1 | contig 22816 bp, 19 predicted proteins | sample RVTome_9_FD_201360 | JGI IMG/M metagenome (GOLD analysis project Ga0299913, IMG submission 201360) | Soil microbial communities from uranium-contaminated site in the Upper Colorado River Basin, Wyoming, United States - RVT155D38 (version 2) ... | reverse complement strand
GTTCTCGTGGGGAACGGTCCGGGCGGCGGCCGCCAGCGCCTCGTCCGCGCTCGCGTTGCCGATGCGCAGCACCTTCGCGCCGGCGAGCGACGCGTGCTCGGGGGCCGCGGAGCGGATGTAGAGGCCATCCTCGAACGCGTACAGCTGGACGGGATAGTAGCGGACGCGGAAGGCCGGATCGAACACCGGGGTGGCCGACGTGTGGCCGTCGTTCGGCAGCGCGACCAGCTCCATGAAGGCGACCAGCGCCTGGTTGCGGGTCATCGACGCGAGTCGGCCGTCGATCGCGCCGACGGCCGAGTCCCAGCGCGCGCGCGACAGGCGGAAGAACAGGTCCGGGTGCCGCGCGGGCAGCTCGCGGGCGATCGTCGTGAGGTCCCGTCGCCAGGCGGCACCGTCGAACGGAGCCGAAGGCATGGCCGCGGCGTCGCCCTGCGCCCGGGCGGCGGGTGCGCCCACGAGAGCGGCCGCCAGGATGGCGGCCCCGAAGGCGGCCACGGTGGCGGCGGTCGGACGGCGGCGGAGCGGAGTGCGGCGCATGGGATCTCCTCGGGTGCTCGGGAATCGGCTTCGCGTGCGATCGACGTCCTACGAAGGGTGCGCCGAGATCCGCCGATCGGTCTTGAACGGATGTAACGTCCGGCGGAGGGCGCCGGGGGTGATCCCCCACGCCTGACGCATCGCGCGGGTCAGGTGGCTCTGGTCGGCGAAGCCGGCGCGGGCGGCCACGCCGGCCAGCGGCAGGTCGCCGGCCAGCAGGCGGCGGGCGGATCGCAGCCGCCGCTGGCGGGCGTACGCGGTGATCGGGACGCCGAAGTGATCGCGGAACGTGCGGGCGAGGTGGACCCGGTGGACGCCCGCCTCGCGCGCCAGCGTGGCGACCGGGACCGCGCCGTCGGTGTCGTGGAGGAGCTCGCGCACGCGGCCGAGCCAGGGCGGCGGCGGTCCGTCGCGGCCGCCCAGGCGCCGCGCGATCTGGGCCAGGAACTCGGCGGTCAGGCCCGGGAGGTCGAACGGGCGCGCCGGCCCGGAGGCGGCCGCCGCCAGGTCGCGCGCGAGCCGCGCGAGGCGGGAGTCGCCCGCCAGGTACCGGGACGTGGCCACCTCCAGCGGGGCGTCGTCCAGCTCCAGCAGCAGGCAGAGCGCGCCCGCGGGACCGAAATCGCAATCGTGCCGCGCGGCGCCCGACACCCGGACCGTGCCCGGCGCGACATCCCGCCAGCCGTCCGGCTCGCGCTCCACGAACCCGCCCTCGAGCACCGCGCAGACATGGACGGAGCCGTGCTCGTGGCGCCGGAACCGGGTGCCGGCGGGAATGGCGAACGCGTCGATGCAGTCCATCGTCGGGTTGGACTGCCGCGGGCAGGCTGGGGTTGGAAAGCGCCGCGGCTCAGCCCGCCGTGCGCGCCGCCACGCTCAGGCAGGTCGCCACGTTGGCCGCGGCGTGGACCAGCCACGGCCCGAGGATCGACTCCGACCGAATCCGCGCCCAGCCGAGGAAGAGCGCGGTCGCGAAGACGACCGGCAGGAGCCCCCACATCTCGGGCATCACGGTCAGGACGAGGAGGTGCGGCAGGAGGAAGACGAGCGCCTGGATCAAGTTCGCCCACAGGAGCGGCAGCCGCCGCCCGAGGCTTCCCGCGATCAGCCCGCGGAATAGGAGCTCCTCCGCGAACCCCGTCTTGACCACGCCGTAGAGGAGCGCCATCGCGATCGAGGTGCCGCTGATCCCCAGCCCCACGAAGTCCCGCTGCGGCGAGCCCTCGCGGGTGAACACCTCGATGGGCGGCGACCAGAGGAGGAGCGCGGCCACCGAGACGGCCGCGAAGGCCGCGGAGTAGCCGATCCAGCGCGGGTCGCCGACCTGGAGCCCCGCCCGCCGCGCGACCTCCCCCAGCCCACGCTTGTGACGGATCCGGTGCCACAGGAAGTAGCCGAGGAACGGGATCCCGGCGAGGAGGACGACATTGAAGACGGCGGAGAGGGCGGCGTTCGCGAGCATCGCCCTCTATACAGGTGGACCGATTTCTATGTCAAGCCAACCTGGCGATTGACGCACTGCCTGCACCCGAAAACGCCTGACAGGCCACCCTCTCCCGCTTTACTCTGTAAATCGATTTCCATAGGGGAATCGGAGGGGCGGCCGAATCGCCGACAGGAATCATTCTCGAATCTTGACGAAAACACTCCGGATTGATACTCTTTCTCACCTATGCGATTCACGACCCAGGCCGAATACGGGCTGATCTGCACCCTCCACCTGGCGCGCTTCGGCGACCGGGGGCCGGTGGCGGCCCGCGAGATGTCGGAGAAGGAAGACCTTCCCGCCGACTACACGGAGAAGATCCTGCGCCGGCTGCGGCAGGCGGGGATCGTGACCTCGGTGCGGGGCGTCTCCGGCGGCTTCCAGCTCGCCCGCGACGCCAGCGAGATCTCGGTCAAGGACGTGGTCGAGGCCACCGAGGGCTCGACGTTCGAGATCAACTGCACGCAGCACCCGGTGGGCGTCGAGCGCTGCGACACCCACCACGACTGCTCGATCCGGCCGGTCTGGTACGCGCTGCGGACGAAGATCGACGCGCTCCTCGACCAGATCCGGATCAGCGACCTGCTCGAGGGCGGCGAGGTCGGCGTCAGCGAGCTGATCGACATCACATGGCAGGACAGCAACTCGAACCTGACGATGGAGCGATAACGGATGACCCAGAAGCGACCCCTGCTGACGATCGAGAACCTCCACGCGCGCGTGGCCGAGACCGGCGACGAGATCCTGCGCGGCGTCGATCTGACGATCCGCGAGGGCGAGCTTCACGCGCTCATGGGACCCAACGGGAGCGGCAAGTCGACGCTCGCCAAGGTGCTGACCGGCCACCCCGCCTACGAGGTGACCGAGGGCCGGATCCAGTTCCGCGGCGAGGACCTGCTCGAGCTCGAGGTCGACGAGCGCGCCCGGAAGGGCCTGTTCCTCGCCTTCCAGTACCCGAGCGAGATCCCGGGCGTCACGATCGCCCAGTTCCTGCGGCAGGCGAAGATCGCGCGGACCGGGGCGGAGATCGGCGTGTTCGACTTCTACGACGACCTCAAGAAGTCGATGGACCTGCTCCAGGTCGACGAGAAGTTCGCCGAGCGGTACGTCAACGAGGGGTTCAGTGGCGGCGAGAAGAAGCGCAACGAGATCCTGCAGATGGCGATGCTGACGCCGTCGCTGGCGGTGCTCGACGAGACCGACAGCGGGCTCGACATCGACGCGCTCAAGGTCGTCTCGGAGGGCGTCAACCGGCTCCACCAGGAGCTCGGCGACATGGGCGTCCTGATCATCACGCACTACCAGAGGATCCTGAATTACATCACCCCTGACTTCGTGCACGTCATGGTGGCGGGCCGCATCGTCCGATCGGGCGGCAAGGAGCTCGCGCACCAACTCGAGGCCGAGGGATACGACGCGATCCGCGGCGAGCTCGCGACCGCGTAGAGGGAGGCGAAGACCATGCCCATCGACACCAACGTCACGGCGCTGAACCTCGACGACTACAAGTACGGGTTCAAGGACCCGGACAACTACGTCTTCAAGTCCGAGAAGGGGCTCTCGAAGAAGGTCGTCGAGATGATCTCTTCGATGAAGGGCGAGCCGGAGTGGATGCTCAAGTTCCGGCTGAAGGCGCTCGAGATCTACAACAAGAAACCGGTCCCCACCTGGGGCGCGGACCTCTCGGGCCTCAACATGGACGAGATCTACTTCTACGTGAAGCCGTCCGAGAAGGAAGGCCGCTCGTGGGAGGACGTCCCCGAGGACATCAAGCGCACGTTCGACCGACTGGGGATCCCCGAGGCCGAGCGCAAGTCGCTGTCCGGCGTGGGGGCCCAGTACGAGTCGGAGATGGTGTACCACAAGATCAAGGACGAGCTGTCCGACCAGGGCGTGATCTTCGACTCGATCGAGGACGGTCTCCGGAACCACCCGGATCTGTTCCGGCAGTACTTCGCGACCGTGATTCCGCCGCACGACAACAAGTACGCGGCGCTGAACTCGGCGGTGTGGTCGGGCGGGTCGTTCATCTACGTGCCGCCGGGCGTCGAGGTCGACATCCCGCTGCAGGCGTACTTCCGCGTGAACTCGGAGAACCTGGGCCAGTTCGAGCGTACGCTGATCATCGCCGACGAGGGGTCCAAGCTCCACTACATCGAGGGGTGCACGGCGCCGACGTACTCGACCGACTCGTTCCACTCCGGCGTGATCGAGATCGTCGTCAACAAGGGCGCGAACGTGCGCTACACGACGATCCAGAACTGGTCGAACAACATGTACAACCTCGTCACCCAGCGGGCGCGGGTGGCCGAGGATGCGCGGATGGCGTGGCTGGACGGCAACCTCGGCTCCAAGGTCACGATGAAGTACCCGTCGTGCTACCTGATGGAGAAGGGGGCGTCGGGGGAGATCATGTCGATCGCCTACGCAGGCCCCGGCCAGCACCAGGACGCGGGCGGCAAGATGGTCCATGCCGCGCCGTACACGACCAGCGAGATCGTGTCGAAATCGATCTCCAAGGGGCAGGGCCGCTCGACGTATCGCGGCCTGGTCCAGGTCCAGAAGGGCGCGCACCACGCCAAGTCGAACGTCGAGTGCGACGCGCTGCTGCTCGACCCCGAGGCGCGGACCGACACGTACCCGTACATCGAGATCGACCAGAACGACGCGTCGATCGGGCATGAGGCGACGGTCACGAAGATCGGCGACGAGCAGCTGTTCTACCTGATGCAGCGCGGGCTCGCCGAGGACGAGGCGCGGACGATGATCGTGCGCGGCTTCATCGAGCCGATCTCCAAGCACCTGCCGCTCGAGTACGCGGTGGAGCTCAACCGCCTCGTCGAGCTCGAGATGGAGGGCTCGGTAGGATGAGCGCGGGGCCCATGGCCGGCGGCAAGGCCACGGTCGTCGCGGACATCGAGACCGCGCCCTCGGTCCGGGGGGAGATCGGCCCCGAGACCGTCGAGGCGATCGTCGCGGACCGGGGGGAGCCCGAGTGGATGGCCGCCCGCCGCCGCCAGGCGTGGGAGGTCTACCGCGAGACCCCGATGCCGACGACCCGCACCGAGGAGTGGCGCTACACCGACCTCGCGAAGATCGGCTGGCAGGAGCTCGCGATGCGGGATCCGAACCCGCCGCGGCCCGTATCGTCGCGGGAGGAGATTCCCGCCGAGATCGCCGGCGCCTTCACGCTGGGCGAGGAGGCGGCCGCCTGGGTCGTGCAGCAGAACGGCGTCCAGATCTGGAGCGAGGTGCCCGAGGAGCTGGCCGCGAAGGGCGTCCTGTTCCTCGATTTCGCGACCGCGGTAGCCGAGCACCCCGAACTCATGCAGACCCACTTCATGACCAGCGCGGTGCCGCCCACGTTCGGCAAGCTTGCCGCGCTCCACGGGGCGTTCGTCTCGGGCGGGACGGTCGTCTACGTGCCCGACGGGGTCGAGGTCGAGCTGCCGCTCACCGTGTACCGCTGGATGGACGTCGAGAACGCGTCGCTCTTCCCGCACACCCTCCTGATCGCCGGTGCGAACTCCAAGGTGACATACGTCGAGGAGTGCGCCTCGCCCGCGCGCGCGCAGGAGGGGCTCGCGATGAACTGCGGCGTGGCCGAGATCATCGCGGGAGAGGGCGCGCAGGTCCGTTACACGATCGTCCAGCAGTGGGGCCGCCACGTGTTCCACTACCAGGCGAACCGCGTGTTCGCGGGCAAGGACTCGCGCGTCCAGACCGTGCTCGTGACGCTGGGCGCCAAGGTCGCGCGCTCGGACGTCGAGTGCGATCTCCAGAACCCGGGCGCGGAGTCCGAGATGCTGGGGATCTACCTGGCCGACGACCACCAACACTTCGACCACTACACCTACCAGCTCCACCAGGCGCCGAGCTCGCGGAGCGACCTCCTGTACAAGGGGGCGCTCAAGGACAAGTCGCGGTCGGTGTTCCGCGGGATGATCCGGGTCATGAAGGGCGCCCAGCAGACCGACGCCTACCAGACGAACCGCAACCTGATTCTCTCCGAGGACGCGCACGCAGACTCGCTGCCGAATCTCGAGATCGAGGCCGACGACGTCCGCTGCTCCCACGCCGCCACGATCGGCCAGCAGGACGAGTCGCAGCTCTTCTACCTCATGAGCCGCGGCCTCACCCGCGAGAAGGCCGTCAAGCTGATCGTCATGGGGTTCTTCGAGGAGGTGCTCGGGCGGATCCCGGTCAAGGGGCTCCACAAGCGGCTGTCGGCGGTCATCGAACGGAAGCTGGGGTAGTGTCCGAGTTCGTGAAGGTGGGGGCCGCGGAGGAAGTTCCCGAAGGGGAGATGAAGGGCTGGGTCGTGAACGGGGTCAAGGTCGGCATCGCGAACGTCGAGGGCGAGTACTTCGCGTTCCACGACTGCTGCACCCACCAGCAGTACACGCTGACCGACTCGTTCCTGATGGGCCATCGGCTGACCTGCGACTGGCACGGCGCGTCGTTCGACCTCCAGACCGGCGAGGTCAAGGCGCTCCCCGCAACCCGCGACCTGCCCATGTTCCCGGTCGAGGTGCGGGACGGCGAGCTATGGGTGGCCGTCCCGAGTCCCAACGAGATCGAGATGCCGCCGGAGTGACGACGAAGACCGACACCGATACCCTCAGAATCACCCCGGTCCCCGAGATCGAGCCGCTCGATCCCGAGGCCCTGAAGGCCCAGTTCCCCGCCCTCCAGCAAGAAGTCCACGGCAAGCCGCTCGTCTACCTCGACAGCGCCGCCTCATCCCAGAAGCCCCAGTGTGTGATTGACGCGATCTCCCACTACTACGAGCACGACCACGCCAACGTCCATCGCGGCGCCTACGAGCTCTCGATCCGCGCCACGAACCAGTACGAGGATGCGCGCGGGAAGGTCGCCCGGTTCCTCGGCGCCCCGCGCCACGAAGAGATCGTGTTCACGAGGGGGACGACCGAGGCGATCAACCTGATCGCGTCGGCTTGGGGCCGGGCGAACCTGTCGGCCGGCGGCGCGATCGTCGTCACCGAGATGGAACACCACTCGAACCTCGTGCCGTGGCATCTGGTCGCCGGGGCTACCGGCGCGGAGATCCGCGCCGTCCGGATGACCGACGACGGCCAGCTCGACCTCGACTCGCTGGACGACTGCCTGCGCGACGGGAAGGCGAAGATCGCCGCCCTCCAGCACGTCTCGAATGCCGTGGGGACGATCCATCCCGTCGAGGAGATCACGCGGCGGGCCAAGGAAGCCGGGGCCGTGGTCCTGATCGATGGCGCTCAGGCCGCGCCCCAGATGCGGGTCGACGTCCGGGCGATCGGCTGCGACTTCTACGCGATCAGCGGCCATAAGATGTGCGGCCCCACCGGGATCGGCGCGTTGTGGGGGCGGAAGGAGTTGCTCGATGTGATGCCGCCCTATCATGGCGGCGGGGAGATGATCGACCAGGTCTGGATCGATCGCTCCACGTACCGGAAGCCCCCGCAGAAGTTCGAGGCCGGCACCCCGCCCATCGCGGGCGCGATCGGGCTAGGTGTGGCCGTCGATTTCCTGAACGGCATCGGCATGGACCGGATCCATGCGCATGAGAAGCGGCTCGCTCGACTTGCGCTCGAGAAGCTGGCCGCCGAGTTCGAGGACATCCGGCTCTACGGGTCAGGTCCCGCCATTCCCCGCGCCGGCGTGATCAGCTTCACGCTGTCCGACATTCACCCCCACGACCTCGCCACGATCCTCGACCACGAGGGCATCGCCATCCGCGCGGGCCACCACTGCTGCCAGCCGCTGATGCGGCGTCTCGGCATATCGGCTACTGGACGAGCCTCCTTCTACCTGTACAATGGAGAGCAGGACCTGGGAGTGTTGATCGAGGGAATCGAAAGGGCAGGGACCGTCTTCGGACTGGTCTAACCCGGACTCCAGCGAAGACCATATCGAGCAGCCAGGTTCGAATCCGGTTAGGGTCGCCAAACGACGTGATACTTTGAACCCTCTGCGGGATCGCCCTCGATCCGTTCGGCCTGACCTCGCGCGCAGAGCGCCCCCCGACCTGACCGCGTTCCCCTACGGCTCGGGCGGGGACACGAACTGGCCGATGAACAGGATCGTCCCGGTCAACCGTTCCCGGATCACGAAGAGGAACGGGCGGTCTCCGACGACCTGCGGCGGCATCGAGACAATCCCGACCCCCACGCTCGTCGCTCCCGCGGCTTCGGTCCCCTCCTCGTCGACCTCGACGAACGTCTTGTGCTTGACCTCGTCGATGTAGAGATCCCGTCCCAGCTCGCGGTTGATCTTGGTGAAGTCCGCGAACCCGCCCTGGAAGGGGATCTCCATGCCGAGCGATTTCAGAACATCGTTCAGCGTCTTCTCGTATTCGAGTCGGAATCGTGGGAGAGCGACCCCGACCCGATCGGTTTCGAGCCGGCTCACGAGATCTCGCCATGCCGCGGCATCCATCCCTGAGACGACGTCCTCCAGTGTCCGCTCCTCGCGCGGCACCACGATCGTCATCGCGAACGCCTCCCCGCCGTATGGAAGCTCGACCGCCATATATGCCGGCATGGCTACTAGAGGGAACCGCCCCTCGGCATGCCACATCATACGAACGGTCCGGGTCGAGCCGTCGAAGAGATGGAACGGCTCCTCGCGGGTCTTTTCGGGGTCGAAGGGCTCGGCCCATAGGCCTTTGAAGTACACAGCGTTGATCAGGAACATGACGTAGTGATCGGGGATCCGATCGATGATCGACGGGATCCGCCCCCGGGTTTCCCGCCGGACCCAGTCATTGATCGTCGGCACGCCCCCGGGGCCTCCGAAGTCGAGTGTTTGCGCTGTTGCGTCGAAGAATCGGCGGTTGACCTCGAGGAATGGCTCCTCGACTGGGAAGCCCTCCCGGACCCACACCGAGTTGGCGACGTTTGTCTCGACGCGCGGATCGAGATCCAGCAAGAGATCGATCAACCCGCGGTACGAGGCGTTGATCTGATCGAGCGTCAGCGCCGAGAGGCCGAGCGTCTCGACCATTTGATGATAGGTCTCACCTTCCGCTCCGTTCACCGCCATCCCGAGCGCCATCGAGACGCTGATGGGAGATACGAACACGTTGGAGTCGGGGGCGGCGCTGGCCAGCGCGCCGAAGAGGTCGAACGCGAACGTGTTCCCCGCTTCGACCACGGCCGCTTCCTGAGGATCGAGGTCGCGCGGTAGATCGATCGGGCCGAGCGGCGGCGATGGTCCACTGGCGCACGCCGCGAGGGCGAGCATCGCCGTGAGCCGAGCGAATTCCAGTCTCATGAGCGCCTCCTCTTCACGTGATGAGGATACTCCTTTCTAAGGGTACCCCCGATCGGCTGGTTTAGTCCCCTTGCGGCGCTCCGGCCGACCGGTGCTTTGAGCTCTCCTAACCCGCGACCGGGAAACAGGCCGACCCCATTGGCATAATGGTGTTTCTAAGAAGGCTCAGCCTCTCGCTTCAATCGAATGGAAAATCTTCCTCGGGGGGAATCAATCCTTCAGTCCAGATCCGATTCCGAGCTCGCGGGATAGGCTCTTATCCTCGATGGTGGTGGACGATCCGTGCGTATCGTCCACCACCGAAGATCTGGAGTCAACGCCTCCAAGTCCCTGCACGGCGCCGTGTTCTTTATAGGCTTTCCGAGCCTAGAAACCAATCACGAACTCGGCCGGGAGGCCGTTCGGGTCTTCGTCCCGTTGGGGTCGCCATATGACCTGTACTTTGAACCGGCCGCCGGATGCCCTCAAGCGACTGGTCGATCCCCCCTAGCACCCCGGCCGGCAGGCTTGAGGTCGCACTTGCCGTTAGTTGCCCCCGCTGGGTTCCATGAGGCTCCATGCCCCCCGGTCCGGGTTCGAACCGGGATCGAGTGCTGGCGTTGGACGACGACAGGGAAGCCGAGGAGCTGGGCTGAGACGTGGTCGTGTGCTTCCCGTGCGGGTCATACTTCGACGCTACCGGCGACCCGCGCCGGTCGGCGAACGAAAAGGAGGGACGATGTCGCTCTATCTATCAAGGTTCAGCTACACGCCGGAGACTTGGGCCAGGTTGATCGGCAACCCAGAGGACCGCCGAAAGGCCGCTCAGTCGTACATCGAGGCGGTCGGTGGGAAGCTCCACGGATTCTGGTACGCCTTCGGCGAACATGACGGCTACAACCTATGGGAGGCCCCCGACAACGTGTCCATGGCCGCGGCTGCGCTGGCGATTAGTGGTGGCGGTGCGCTTGGCTCGTTTGAAACGACGGTCCTCCTGACCGTCGACGAAACAATGGATGCCCTGCGCAAGGCCGAGCAAGTCAGATACCGAGCACCGGGCGCCTAGCGACCCGCGCGCCCCGGTCGGATTGAACAGCGCGCCCGAGCATTTACGGCCGTGGGTGCTTGCCGCCGCTCGGCTTCGACGGAGGGCGGCGGCGGAGTAAGGCTCAAAGTCCGTCGCGCAGAGTCCCGCTTCATTGTTCGACATCTGACGGCCCGGACCATCCGGAACCTGCCACCCCTATGCGAGTATCCCTTAGGGGGCTCGAGAACTCTTCTTGTCAGGGGACTTGAAGCATTTTCTCGATCCGGCAACATGGGAGGTAGGGATGAAGGGACGAACTTTTTGGTTCACGTGCGTGTTGGTCATGCTTGTGCTGGGGGCCTGCTCGGAGGATGAGATCACCTCGCCCGAGTCCGTCGACTCGGGTGTTCCGATGCCCTCGACCACCGCGCTCCAGCTCTCGCAGCAGGAAACTCCCGATCCGAATCAGGTGGCGCGCGCGGTACCCGGCTTCGCCGGGTACTTCCTGGACGACGCCCAGAGACCCACCGTGTATCTGAAGGACGTGACCCAGCGCCAGGCTGCCGAGGTGGCGCTGGCCGGCTGGCTCTCCAGCCGCGGATTCACGGGGGCGAGCATTCAGGTGCGCCAGGCGCGGTACGACTGGTTCCAGCTCCAGGCCTGGTACGATCGGGTCTGGACGGCGGCTCTATCCGCCCCGGGGGCGGTGTTCTCCGACGTCGACGAGGGGAACAACCGTTTGCGCTTCGGGGGGACGGATCTCTCCGCCTTGGCTGCCGCGGTGACCGGGGCGGGCGTCCCGAGCGACGCCTTCGTCGTCGAGCTGGCTTCCCCGATCGCCCTGCGCTCGACGCTCCAGGATCGCATCCGCCCGGTGCAGGGGGGGTATCAGATCAATTTCCTCAACGCCGCCGGCGTGGTCGGGGTCAGCCTCCTCTGCACGCTCGGGTTCAACGCGGTCTCCGAGCTCCCGCCGTTCACTCCGAACCGTTCCTATGTCACAAACGCGCACTGCACCGGCGTCAGCGCGGATGCGGCCTTGGTCCCGATGGATCACTACCAGCCGCTCCAGGACTCCAACGGAGACAGAATGGTCGACGCCGAGAACTTCATCGGATCCCAAGTCGATGATCCTTCCACGACGATAACCCTCGACTGCGTGAGTGTTCTGGATGAGCCCGTGGTGCGAGCCCCCGGTCCGTGTCGCTGGTCGGATGCGTCGCGCGGCGAGTACGCGGACGGAGTTCCGTTCCAGCTGGGCCGGATCGCGAGACCGGCTGCCTTCGATCCGGTGCAGGGGACGCTGGAGGTGGACGCCTCGAGGCCCAGCTTTCAGATCTTCAAGGAGCAGCCGTTCGCGGTCCTCGGGGAGACGGTGAACAAGGTCGGCCGCACGACGGGATGGACGGGCGGAAAGGTCACCGGGACCTGCATCGACATCATCACCGATGACCATTTCATCCGGCGCTGCCAGGCGACCGTAGCGGCGGGCTCTGCCGGCGGTGACAGCGGTTCCCCGGTGTTCATGGCTCCCAACCGGAGGAGCAACCCCAACTCGAAGGTGGTCCTTGCCGGGCTCCTGTGGGGCGGCAGCATAGAAGGGGAGCCGGAGTTCGTATACAGCCCGATGTTCAACGTCGAGCGGGAGCTGGGGCCGCTGAAGACGTTCTGAGTCCCACGGCGGCACGAGCCGTCGGCTCCTTTCGTTTTCGCGGAACGCGGTCGCGGATCCGGCCCTCGGTCTTCGGGCCGGGTTCGGCGACCGCGCCCGACTGGCCCGCCGGCGGACTGTCCTTAAGCTCCAGGATATGGCGCGAAGTCTGAACAGTGCGTGCTTCGTGCTAGGACCGCACAGGTCGGGCACGACGATCCTTTGCAAAGCCCTGGCGGCTTTCGGCGAGTTCGTTTATCTGACGGCCGCGGACATCATCGCCACCCACCAGGGAGCCGACCGGAAGGGATCCACTCTCAGCGAGCTGGTCGACAGGGGAGAAACCCGGGTGATCGATGATGTGCGGCTTTCGGGGGATCTTCCAGAGGAGTACGGATTTCTCCTCCCTAGGCGTCGTCTATCCGAGGAATCCGCTCCGAAGCTGGTTGCCATCTATCGCGACCTTGCCGCGGCGAAGGGCCCCGGGAAGCCTGGGCTCCTGAGAAATCCGTGGGATCTTTCGCGCACGGCGTTGATTCATCGGCTATTCCCGAAGGCCCGCTTCGTGTTCGTGATGCGGGAGCCTGTCGCGACGATCAATTCGCAGCTCCAGGCGATGCGCACGCTGTTTGCAACCCCATCCCAGTATCACGCCATGCTGGATCCCCGCTACGCCCGCCTCACTCGGCGCAAGGTGCTGTTCGCCTTGTATCGATTCGTGATCTCGCGAGGTCGGATGGTCGATCGGATCCTGAAAGGCTTCGTGGCCTCTACGGACACGCTGATTCGGGATCTGCCCCACCTTCCACCGGAGCAATGGATGGTAGTGAGGTACGAGGATCTGCTCAGCCAGCCGGCAAAGGAGCTGACCCGACTGTACGAATTTCTCGACCTGTCGGTGGAAGAGATTCCCAATCTGGCAAGTGAAATCCGACCCAGCGGCAGGGCACTGGATCCCCATGTCGAAGCCCGGATTCCGAAAATCCTGGAGCGAACGCGAAAGTTCCGGGAACGTTTCGGGTACTGAGCGCGAACACATCGGCTCACGGATCGAGTGCGGTGTCGATGCTCTGCCCCTGACCCCCTGCTATACTAGACACCTCATGCACCGCGTACCGTCTCCCGGAGGAATCTGATGCGCTCCAGCTACATGGTTCTGTCCCTGTCGCTCGCAATCGGCACGATTTCCGCCGTGGCGTGCGCTACGTCCCGCGAAACAGCCACCCCGCAGGTCGAACCGACCGTAGAGGCGGAGGTGGCCGAGGAAGCCCCGACCATGACGACGGACAGCTCCGATCCGCGCGTGGGGCTCGGCGGGGGGTGGTGGGACGCCGAGGAGGTCGCCTGGAACATGCGCCTGGTGTCTGAGACCCGTCCGCCCGAGCCGTTCATCCCGGCTACCGCGGGCGACTTCAACTACATGAGCTCCGACATGGCGTTCACCACGAACTATCTGATCCAGGGGAACTTCCACGGCATCCAGATCTGGGACATCTCGGACCCCGCCGCCCCTTCGCTCGTCGCCGCCCTCGAATGCCCCGGCTGGCAGAACGACGTCTCGGTCTTCGGTGACCTCATGTTCGCGTCGGTCGAAGACCTGAACAGCCGGGTCGACTGTGGCGCAGAGCCGATGCCGGAGCAAGTCCATCCGGATCGCATGCGCGGGATCCGGATCTTCGACATCAGCGACATCGCGAACCCGCGGCTGATCACGAATGTCCAGACCTGCCGCGGCTCCCATACCCACACGCTCGTGACCGACCCCGACGACACCGCGAACGTGTACATCTACGTGTCGGGTTCGTCGCCGGTGCGGCCTGAGGCCGAGCTCGCGGGCTGCGTGGACGAGCCGCCCGCCCAGGACCCGAACTCGGCGCTCCTCCGCATCGACGTCATCCAGGTGCCTGTCGACTCCCCCGAGGAGGCGCGGATCGTAAGCTCCGCGCGGATCTTCGAGGGCCTCGAGACGCCGCCGACCCACCCGGAACCGGACCAGCAGGTCGAAGGCCAGCCGATGGGCGAGTCGCCCGACCAGTGCCACGACATCACGGCGTATCCGGAGCTCGGCTTGGCCGCCGGTGCCTGCCAGGGGCACGGTCTCCTGCTCGACATCTCCGACCCCGCGAATCCGACCCGGGCCGCGGACGTGACCGACGAGAACTTCGCCTACTGGCACTCGGCCACGTTCAACAACGACGGCTCCAAGATCCTGTTCACCGACGAGTGGGGTGGCGGCACGGTGCCCCGCTGCCGCGCGACCGATCGTCCCGAGTGGGGCGCCAACGCGATCTTCACGCGCGAGGGGAACGCGCTGACGTTCCAGAGCTACTACAAGCTGCAGGTGCCGCAGACGCCGGAGGAGAACTGCGTGGCGCACAACGGCTCGCTGGTTCCCGTCCCCGGGCGCGACATCATGGCGCAGTCTTGGTACCAGGGCGGGATCTCGGTGTTCGACTGGACCGATCCGGCGAACCCCTACGAAATCGCGTACTTCGATCGCGGGCCGGTGGATACCACCCAGATGGCCATGGGCGGGTCGTGGTCCGTGTACTGGTACAACGGCAAGCTCTACAGCTCTGAGATCGCGCGCGGGCTGGATGTGCTCGAGCTCGTCCCGAGCGAGCACCTCTCGCAGAACGAGATCGACGCCGCCCGGCTGGTGCACTTCGACATGCTGAACGTCCAGACCCAGCCGTCCTACGACTGGCCGCCGAGCTTCGTCGTCGCGCGCGCGTATCTGGACCAGCTCGAGCGGAACGACGGCCTCGTCCCCGACCAGATCGCTAGCGTCCGCAGCGAGCTCGAGCGCGCGGAGGGGCTCGCCGGGCAGGCGCGGAGCGACGCGCTGACCGCGCTGGCCACGCAGCTCGACGGCTACGCCGCGGGCGCCACGGACGCGGAGAAGACCCGCACGCTGGCGGCCGAAGTGCGGGAGCTGGCGGACGCCGGGACCTGATCCGACGCATCGGCATGTTCCGCCGAGCGGCGAGTTACTCCTCCGCGATCGAGTGGATGTTTCCGTCCGGGTCCTTGAACCAGGCGACCTTTGTTCGTCCGGAGACGTGCACGTCCCCCACGCGGGTCGTGTCGGGCATGTCGTAGTGCTCGAAGGCGACGCCCCGCGCCTTCAGGTCCTCCACCGTCTTCTCGACGTCGGCCACGATCCAGGTGACGACCGTCGCCTCGTTGTCCCCGGCGAACCGTGACGTGTAGACGAACAGCATGGAGTCCTGCGTCCGGTACGCGACGAAGCCGGGCCCTTCGGTGGAGACCTCCCGCAGGCCGAGCGGGCCCTCGTAGAACTTCCTGGCCGCCGCCATGTCCTTGACGGCGACAGTGGGATAGGCTTTCTCTCCACTCAGCATGGCATCCTCGATAAAGTCCTATGTGCTCTCTCTCCCCGAGCGCGTCGTTCGATCGGCGCTCGGGCTCGGCGCCGGCGTGGCGCGCGAGGTGGGGCAGGTCGCCCTCCCGGCGGGCGTCCGCCGCAGCCAATTGTACCAGAACCTGGTGGACGCGACCCTGCGCTACCTGACCGAAAAGGTCGGTGGGGTCGAGGCCGTGGCCAGCGCGGCGGACATCCCCGACGACTTCGTCGCCCGGCGGGCGGCGGGAAACGCGGTCGAGGTGCTGGGCCTCGTCGCCTTCCGGGCGTCGCCGGTCTGGGTCCTCGCGGCGCTGGCCGACCTCGCGGGGCTCGGGCGGCACCTGATCCCCGAGATCGCGGCCTCGCTCAAGGCGCGGGGCCTCCTCGAGGAGTCCGCGCAGTTCACGACCGTCGATCAGATCCTGGACGGCCTCGAGCGGACGTCGGGCCGACTGGCGTCGACGATCAACGCGCCGCCGCTCGACGTGGCGGCCCTGCGGGAGGAGTGGCGGGCGCTCAAGGAGGACGCGCGGGGTCTCAAGCCCGGCCGCCTTCCCTCCGCCGATACGATCCGCGGCCTGTGGAGCCAGCTCGAGGCGGAGTCCGGGCGGCAGGGCCGCTCGGTGTTCGAGACGTCGTCGCTATTGGCGGTGTCCGCGGCGCGGGCCTTCCCCCGCGGCGTGCTTCGGCTGGGCGCCTCGGCCGGGTTCGGGGCGGCCCGATCCGGGCAGGTCCTCGGCGCGGCGCTCCTCGACGATTACCGGCGGACGCTCGGCGAGCTGCGCGAGGTTGGCTACGCCTCGTACGCCCGCCGCCAGGTCGCCCCCTACGTGCGCGCCGCCGTGAACCAGTTCTCCCCGGGCCGCACCACGCTCACCCAGCGCATCCTGAACCGGATCCGGTTCGGCGGGTCCGCGGCGGACGATCCTGATCGGGTGATCACTCACGAATTGGATCGCTTCTTGCAGGCGCAGGAGAACGTGTATGCCCGGGCCCTTCGGGAACTGCGCGCCGGACGCAAGGTATCCCACTGGATGTGGTTTATCTTCCCGCAACTCGAAGGCCTCGGGGTGAGTGAGATGTCCCGCCGCTATGCGATCCGAAGTATCGAGGAGGCGCGGGAGTTCCTCCATCACCCGGTGTTGGGTGCTCGCCTGGCGGAGTGCACGGAGGCGGTCAACGACCACGATGGGCTCTCGGCCCGGCAGATCTTCGGGACGCCGGACGACAGGAAGTTCCGCTCGTCGATGACGTTGTTCGAGCTGGTTGACTGCGCCGACTCGGTATTCGCGGCGGCGTTGGAGAAGTATTTCGCAGGAGAACGCGATGCCCGGACAATCGAGCTGCTTCGCCGCGCCTCCGAAGACGACCGCTGACATGCGGCTCGGATGGCTCCTGCTCGCGCTCCTGCTCCCGGCATGCGCGGCCCTGCCACTGTCGGAGGAGCCGGAGCCGCCGCCCGACCCCACGGCGCTCACGGCGGAGACATTCGAGCGGGTCCGCGACAATCCGCCCTGGCTGGCCGCGTTCCTGCAGGACATGCCGAAGGGCGGCGACCTCCATTCCCACCTGACCGGGGCGATCTACGCGGAGAGCTACATCCGCTGGGCGGCGGAGGACGGCCTCTGCCTCGAGAGGACCACGCTCGCGCTCGTCGGGCCGCCCTGCGACCCGGACGACGGGCGCCTACCGGCCACGGCGATCCTCGGGAACTCGACCCTCTACGGCGACGTGATCGACGCGTGGTCTTTGCGGAACTGGAATCCGGCGCGGAGCGTGGGACACGACCAGTTCTTCCAAACGTTCCTCAAGTTCCGCGCGCGCGACCGGACCGGGGACATGCTGGCCGAGGTCACGACCCGCGCGGCCGCGCAACGGATCGGCTACATGGAGCTGATGCTGAGCCCGCGCCTCGACGCGGTGATGGGGCTCGGGAGACGGATCGGCTGGACCGGAGACACCGATTCCATCCGCACCGCCCTCCTCGACGCTGGGCTCCGGGACACGCTCGCCCAGGTGACCCGAATGCTCGACTCCGCCGAGGAGCGGCGGCGGGAGATCCAGAAGTGCGGAACTCCCGAGGCGGACCCGGGCTGCGACGTGACGGTGCGCTACCTGTACCAGCTGTTGCGGTCGATGTCGTCGGCCGAGGTGTTCGCACAGATCCTGGGAGCCTACGAGCTGACGCGGATAGAGCCGCGGGTCGTCGGGTTCAATCTGGTCCAACCCGAGGACTACCCCGTGCCGATGCGGGATTTCTCCCTTCACATGGCGATGATCGACGTCCTCCACCCGCTGTACCCCGAGGTGCGGATCTCGCTGCACGCGGGCGAGCTGACCGAAGGGCTGGTGCCTCCGGAAGGGCTCCGGTTCCACATCCGCGCCTCCATCGAGCAGGGCCACGCCCGCCGGATCGGACATGGCGTGTCGGTCATGCACGAGGACGACGCGCGCGGGCTCCTGCGGATGATGGCGGAGCGCGGGATCCTCGTGGAGATCGCGCTGTCGAGCAACGACGTGATCCTGGGCGTTAGTGGCAGCCGCCACCCGCTGCGCGCATACCTCGATGCCGGCGTGCCGGTGGCGCTGGTGACGGATGACGCGGGCGTGTCGCGGACCACGCTGACCCGGGAGTTCCAGCGCGCGGTCGAGGAGCATGATCTCGACTACTGGACGCTCCGGCGCGTGGCGCGGAGCTCCCTCGAGCACGCGTTCGTGGAGCAGCCCGAGAAAGAGCGGCTACTCCGGGAGTTCGACGCGGCGCTGGCGGAGTTCGAGGCGCGCTGGTCGCAGTAGCCGCGATGCTCGGCTGGCGGAGATGAGCACCCACGTCGCGCTGCTCCGCGGTATCAACCTCGGCAGCCGGCGGCTGCCGATGAAGGAGCTGGCGGCGATGCTCGAGGACGCGGGCTGCAGCGACGTGCGGACCTACATCCAGAGCGGGAACGCGGTCTACCGCGCGGCGCCCGCGCTCGCCCGCCGCGTCCCGGGCCTCCTGGAGCAGGAAATCGCGGAGCGCTTCGGGTTCGAGTGCCCGGTCGTGACCCGGACCGCCGCCGAGATCGACGAGATCGTGGCGGGAAACCCGTTCCCGGAGGCGGCGGCGGAGCCGAAGACCCTCCACGTGGGATTCCTGCGGGACCGTCCGGAGAAGGCGCAGGTCGCCGCGCTAGATCCCCACCGCTCGCCGCTGGACGCGTTCGTCGTGCGGGGGAGCGAGATCTACGTCCACTACCCGAAGGGCAGCGCGCGCAGCAAGCTGACGCCGCAGTACTTCGATTCCCGGCTCGAAACCACGAGCACGTTCCGCAACTGGCGGACGGTGCTCACGCTGCAGGAGATGATGCGTTGAACGTCCGGGCTATCAGCTACGTCCGCGCTCCGATGACACGTCTCGGCGCCGCGGGATTCCTCGTCGTCGGTCTCCTGCTGCTCGGCGTCGTTCCGGCCGCGGCGCAGGAGGGTCCGCCGACCTACACCCGCGCCGATACACTCCGCGGCGACTGGACGACACCGGGCCGCGCGTGGTGGGACGTGACGTTCTACGATCTTCACATCGCGATCGCGCCGCTCGACTCGGCGATCTCCGGCCACAACGCGATCACCTACCGGGTCCTGGAGGCGCCCGACCTTCGCGAGATCCAGATCGACTTGATGGCCCCGCTCGTGATCGACAGCATCGTGCAGGACGGCCGTCGGCTCGAGTTCCGGAGCGAGGGGAACACCCACTTCGCGACCCTTGCGGATGCGCAGTCAGGCGCGGCGACCTCCACCGGGGATGCTCCGCCGGCTGCCGACGGCCAGGAAACCATCAACGTCTACTACCACGGAAAGCCGCAGCCGGCACCGAACCCGCCCTGGGACGGCGGCTTCACCTGGACCGCCGACAGCCTCGGGCGCCCGTGGATCGTCACCACCGACCAGGGCCTCGGCGCGAGCGTCTTCTGGCCGAACAAGGACACGCAGGCCGACGAGCCGGACAGCCAGCGGTTCGCGGTGACGGTTCCCGATCCGATGATCGATGTCTCCAACGGCCGCCTGCGCTCGACGACGGCGAACGGCGACGGGACCACGACCTACGAGTGGTTCGTGACCAACCCGATCAACAACTACGCGATCACGGTCGCGGCCGGCAGCTACGCGCACTTCGCCGACACCATGGCGGGCGAGCAGGGCCCGCTGACCCTCGACTTCTGGCCGCTCGACTACCACCTGGACGCCGCGCGGCGGCAGTTCCCGCAGGCGGAGTCCACGCTGGCGTGCTTCGAGCGCTGGTTCGGTCCGTATCCCTGGTACGAGGACGGCTTCAAGCTGGTCGAGACCCCGCACCCGGGCATGGAGCACCAGAGCGCGATCGCGTACGGGAACTACTACGCGAACGGCTACCGCGGGCGCGACGGCTCCGGCACCGGCATAGGGATGGAGTTCGACTTCATCATCGTGCACGAGACCGCGCACGAGTGGTGGGGGAACAACATCACCACCAAGGATCTGGCCGACATGTGGGTCCACGAGAGCTTCGGGAACTACGCGGAGAACCTCTACGTCGAGTGCATCATGGGGAAGGAGGCCGGCGCCGCCTACGTGATCGGCACCCGCCGCGGCATCGACAACGACCGGCCGATCGTCCCCATGGCTGACGGCGAGCCCGCCTACGGCGTCAACGCGCAGGGGTCGGGCGACATGTACCCCAAGGGCGGGAACATGCTGCACACGATCCGCCAGATCGTCGGCGATGACGAGAAGTGGCGCGAGATCCTCCGGGGCCTCAACGCGGAGTTCCGGCATCAGACGGTCATGGGGAGCGACATCGAGCAGTACATCAGCGAGCACGCCGGCATCGATCTCACGAAGGTCTTCGACCAGTACCTGCGGACGACCGACGTCCCGGTTTTCGAATACCGGATCGAGGGAGGCACCCTCTCCTATCGCTGGACCGACGTCGTCCCGGGATTCGACATGCCGATCGAGGTTACCGCAGCCGGAGAGGACCTGATCCTCCAGCCGACCGAGTCGTGGCAGACTCTGGCAGTCGAGGTCCCGCACCCCACGGAATTCCTGGTAGACCCGAACTACTACGTCTTCGCGCGGGACGTCGCCGCGGAGGAGCCGTGATGGACGGGCTGCCGCCCAGGACTTGACCTCGGCGCGCTTCCGCGCATGCTCCAGAGGATGGCTAAGCGTGAAGACCTGGCATTTGCGGACCAGGCCTACGCGAGCGGCGCTTGGGCCGACGCCTACGAACTGCTCACGCTCGCGGACCGCGACGATTCGCTGTCCGCGGGCCACTTGGAGAGACTGGCGACCGCGGCGTTCCTGATCGGGCGCGAGGGGGAGTTCGAGCGCACCCTGGAGCGGGCCCACCTCGCGTACCGGGATGCGGGCGACCGTCCACGCGCCGCCCGCTGCGCGTTCTGGATCGGCTTGCGCCTCTTGCTGCGGGGCGCGACCGGCCGCGCGACTGGCTGGCTGGCGCGCGGCGAGCGGCTGCTCGAGCAGGAGGGGCGGGAGACCGCCGAGGCCGGATATCTCCTTCTCCCCGTCGCCGAGCGGCACCTGGAGGCGGGCGAGTGGGAGCGCGCGCGCGCGGTCGCCGGCCAGGCCACGGAGATCGGGACACGTCTCGGCGAGCGGGATCTCACCGCGGCCGCGCAGCACCTGGAGGGTCGGGCGCTCATCGGGACGGGCCGGGTCGAGCAGGGGCTCGCGCTCCTCGATGAGGCGATGGTCGCGGTCACGTCCGGCGAGCTCTCCCCGATGATGACCGGTCTCGTGTACTGCAGCGTGATCGACAGCTGCCAGCGGATCCACGCGATCGGCCGCGCCCGCGAGTGGACCACAGCGCTCGAGCGGTGGTGCGATGACCAGGACCAGCTCGTGGCCTTCACCTCGACCTGCCTCGCCCACCGAGCAGAGATTCTTCAGCTCCGCGGCGACTGGGCGGACGCGCTCGCCGAGGCGAGGCGCGCCTGGGAGCGAAACGCCGAGGTCGCCGACCAGCGCCCTCCGGGCGCCGCGCTCTACCAGCAGGGTGAGATCTTCAGGCTGCGTGGAGAGCTGGACGCCGCTGAGGAGGCGTACCGCGGCGCCAGCCGCGCCGGCGCCGATCCGCAGCCGGGCCTCGCGCTCCTGTGGCTGGCGCGCGGGCGGACGCGTTCGGCGGCGGCCGCGATCGGTCGCGCACTCGACGCGACGACCGACTCCATCGAGCGGGCGAGGCTTCTGCCCGCGCTGGTCGAGATCCTCGTGAGCGCAGACGATACGGAAGTCGCGCGCGGTGCCTGCGACGAGCTCGAGCAGATCGCGGCCCGGTTCGACACCGGCGTTTTGCGGGCGGCCGCGGCGCAGGCGCGTGGCACCCTCGATCTGGCGGAGGGAGCTTCCCGTGAGTCGCTCATCCAACTGCGCTGCGCCTGGAAGGTGTGGCAGGCGCTCGAGATTCCCTACGCGAGCGCGCGCGCCCGCGAGCTCCTCGGCCTCGCGTGCCGCGCCGTCGGGGACCGGGATGGCGGGCGGCTGGAGCTCGAGGCGGCACGGGAGGCCTACGAGGCGCTGGGTGCCGCACCGGACCTCGCGCGCGTCGAGGCGCTGCTTCTCCCCCGAGAGCGCGTGGCCACACACGGCCTCACTCCCCGCGAGCTCCAGGTCCTGCGGCTGGTGGCCGCTGGCAACTCGAACAAGGCGATCGCCGCGGAGCTCTCCCTCAGCGTCAAGACGATCGAGCGCCACGTCAGCAACATCCTGACGAAGCTCGACGTGCCCTCGCGTGTGGGCGCCACCGCCTGGGCGTTCGAGCACGACATCGTCCAGCCCTCTGAATGAGGGAAATCCCTCACCCCCCGTTCACCAAAGTTCCGTAGTCTCCCCGAAGATGGAACCGGGTGGCCCGGATAGTCTCGAAGAGAGACCGAGACTGGCGACCACACGGGAGGGCGATATGCAGACGCAGGCGACTAGAGAGCGGCGCGATCGAACATCGGAGCAACTGAGCCTGTCCGGACAGCAGGCCAGGGAGAGGCTGATCGCGGCGATGCCGGTGATCGAGCGCCGGACCGAGCTGGCGGGGATCCCGACTGCGGTGCTGGAGGGTGGGGAGGGTCCGCCGGTCGTGCTCCTCCACGGGCCCGGCGAGTACGCCGCCAAGTGGTTCGGCGTGATCCCGGAGCTGGCGGCGAGCCATCGGGTCATCGCCCCGGACCTGCCCGGGCATGGAGCGTCGGGTGGTGGCCCGCTCGACGTCGAGCGGGTCCTGACGTGGCTCGCTGAGCTGATCGAGGGGACGTGCCCCGTCCCGCCGACGCTGGTGGGACAGATCGTGGGCGGAGCGATCGCCGCCCGCTTCGCCGCACGGCACGGCGAGCGGATCGAGCGGCTCGTTCTCTCTGACTCGCTCGGGCTGGCCCCGTTCCGGCCGACGCCCGAGTTCTGGGAAGCGCTGAGCGGTCTCCTGGCGGACCCCACCGAAGATTCCCACGATCGCCTCTGGGACCGGTG
>Ga0299913_10000664_pt1 | contig 22828 bp, 21 predicted proteins | sample RVTome_9_FD_201360 | JGI IMG/M metagenome (GOLD analysis project Ga0299913, IMG submission 201360) | Soil microbial communities from uranium-contaminated site in the Upper Colorado River Basin, Wyoming, United States - RVT155D38 (version 2) ... | reverse complement strand
CCATCAGTGACCTCGCGGCCTTCGGCGCGGACGACCGGTGGCTGATGACCACGGCCCTGGCCGGGCTCGGTGCCTGTCACGTCACGACCGCGGCGGCGCTGCGCGACGCGGCGCCCTGGGGCAGGGCCGTGCTGGCCGGCGGCGGGGTGGCGACGGTCCTCGTCGCGGTGTTCCCCCTGCCGGCGGACGGGAGCGGGTCGGCCGCCCACACGGCCGTGGCGGCCGCGGCCTTCGGCGCGCTGGCCGCCTGGCCCGCGCTCGCGGCTCGACCCGGTGCGGCCGGCCCGCTGCGGCCGGCGGTGTCGCGCGCCGCCGCGGCCGGGCTTCTCGGGGCGGTCGCGTGGTTCACGGTCGAGCTGGCGGCGGACACCGGCCGGGTCGGCCTCAGCGAGCGGGTGGCCGCGGGGGCGCAGTCGCTGTGGCCGCTCGCGGCCGCCTGGGGCACGTTCGCTGCGACACGACGACGGAAGGGGTGGCGACGGTGAAGGCACTGCGCTGGGGGGTCATCGGGACGGGTGGCATCGCGGCGGCGTTCGTCCGTGACCTGGCGTGGCTCCCCGACGCCGACGTGGTCGCCGTGGGGTCGAGGGCGCAGGAGTCGGCCGACCGCTTCGCCGCGGCGCACGGTCTCGAGCGGGGCCACGCGTCGTACGAGGACCTGGTGGGCGACGACGCGGTCGACGTCGTCTACGTCGCGACGCCGCACCCGCTGCACGTCTCCGCGGCGATGCTCGCGATCGAGGCCGGCAAGGCGGTGCTGGTCGAGAAGCCGTTCACGATCGACGCCGGCGAGGCCGAGTCGCTGGTGTCCGCGGCGCGCTCGCGCGGCACGTTCCTCATGGAGGCGATGTGGACGCGGTTCCTGCCGCACATGCGGCGCATCCGCGCGCTGCTCGCGGCGGGCGCGCTGGGTGAGGTGCGCACGGTCGTCGCCGAGCACGGGCAGTGGTTCGCCCAGGACGCCGAGCACCGGCTGTTCGCGCCTGCGCTGGGCGGCGGCGCGCTGCTCGACCTCGGCATCTACCCGGTCTCGTTCGTGTCGATGGTGCTCGGAGCCCCCGAGCGGGTCACCGCCGTGAGCTCGCCCGCCTTCACCGGCGTCGACGCGACGACGTCGATCCTGCTCGAGCACGCCGGCGGTGCGCACGGTGTCGTGACCACCTCGCTGGAGGCGGCCGGGGCCAACGCGGTGTCGATCTCCGGGACGGAGGCGCGCGTCGTGGTCGAGCCGACGTGGTACCGCCCGGCCGTGTTCTCGCTGCTCGCGCGCGACGGGACGGTGCTGGAGCGCTTCGACGAGCCGCACCAGGGCCACGGGCTGCGCCACCAGGCCGAGGAGGTCGCGCGCTGCCTGCGCGACGGGCGGACCGAGAGCGACGTGATGCCGCTGGACGAGACGCTCTCGATCATGCGGACCCTCGACGAGGTACGCCGCCAGATCGGCCTCGCCTACCCCCCGACCACGTAACCCGGCCCCGCTCCCCCCCGCGGTGATCATGCACAAGTGGTTGTGGAAGCGCATCGTCCCTGCTCAACGCACCCCCAGACCCGCGGTGATCATGCACGAGTGGTTGTGGTTGTGCGGCCGCTGCTGCGCCGCGCACGAGGGAGGCGGGAGGATCGGCCTGTGACGCAGGCCAGCTGGGCGCCGGACCCGGTCGCGCTGAGTGGGCGGGTCGCGGTGGTCGCCGGCGCGACTCACGACCGGGGCGTGGCTGCGCGCGGGCTAGGAGTTGGGTCGGCTGCGGTGGAGCTCCTCGTTGCGCACGTCACCGATACGCGACCGGACGCGGAGGATGTTCGGCTCACGGTGCACCCCGAGCGACATGATCGCGACCGTGGTGCCCAAGAATGCAGTCGACTCGCTTCCTGAGCACGCTCGTCGGGATCTTGCCGCCGGGTTGGTGGGAATCGGAAAACCGTCGCAGCCCCGGGGTCCGGTGTGCGCTCGACCGGCGAGCTGCGGGCTGGAGAACCGTTGAACAGCACTGAGGTCCGGAGCACGGGACACGGTTGCCGCAGATCGCGGAGCGCACAGCAAGGAACCTGCGCGAGCGACGGCCCCCTGAGACGTTCACGGTCGGTGTCCAGTAGGTGTGCCGCTACTTCCGCGGCGGGAGCAGTCTGGCGAACCCCGGCATCGACGACCGCCTGTCGGCAGGTGCGCGGGCCTGCCCAGGACCGAGGGCGGGAGGAGCGGTAGCGTCGCGTGATGGACGTGCTGCGCTACACCGCCTTCAGCGACAGTCCCGACGGCGGGAACCCGGCAGGCGTCGTGCTCGACGCGTCCGGCGCCTCCGACGAGGAGATGCTCGCCATCGCCGCAGAGGTCGGCTTCTCCGAGACGGCGTTCCTCATGCCCGCCGGCTCGGCCACCGAAGGCGACGAGAGAGACGCCGCCACCCGCATGACCGTCCGCTACTTCAGCCCGCTCGCCGAGGTCGCGTTCTGCGGCCACGCGACCATCGCATCCGGTGTCGCCTGGGCCGACCGGCACGGCCCCGGCACCCTGCTGCTCGACACGGCCTCGGGCGAGGTCGCGGTCCGCACGCAGACGAAGGACGGCCTCACCACCGCCACGCTGGTCAGTGTGCCTACCACGACCAAGGCACTCTCCGACGCCGACCTCGACACGATCCTTCAGACGCTCCGGTGGAGCCGTGACGACCTCGACCCCGCGATCCCGCCGCGCGTGGCGTTCGCCGGCGCGTGGCACCCGATCATCGCCGCACGGACCCGCGAGCGGCTCGCCGACCTCGACTACGACTTCGACGGCCTCGGCGAGCTCATGGCCGACCGCGGCTGGACGACCACCGACCTCGTCTGGCGCGAGTCGCCCACCGTCTTCCATGCGCGGAACCCGTTCCCTCCCGGCGGCGTCGTCGAGGACCCCGCGACCGGAGCCGCGGCCGCGGCCTTCGGCGGGTACGTCCGCGAGCTCGGCCTCGTCGGGCTCCCGGCCACGCTGACCGTGCACCAGGGCGTGGACATGGGTCGCCCGGGGCTGCTGACGATCGACATCCCGGCCGAGCCAGGAACCGGCATCGCCGTGACGGGCACTGCCGTCCCCATCTGAGCCGCGGACCTCGGTCACTACCGTGGGGGGCCTTCGGCCCTGCGCCGCGGCGTGACCGACAGATCACGCTGGACCACGGCCCAGCGAGGAGGTCCGCCGTGACACAGGCACGCGCACGTACGACCACGGTGACGACGCTGCCCACCCCCGCCGACGGCGACCAGAAGCACGACGACGCCCCACGCCTCGTCACCGTCGAGGGCAAGCAGCTCACCGTCGAAGCACTCCTCCGCCGTCACGCCGCCGCACGCCGCGAGCTGAAGGCCCTCCGCAAGGAGAACCGCATCGCGGCCCGCAGCCTGCGCGCCGAGGCCGAGCTGCGTCCCTGGCAGGTCGAGCTGCTCAAGCTGCAGCGCCACCTCGAGGTCACCCGGATGCGCATGATCGTCGTCGTCGAGGGCCGCGACGCCGCGGGCAAGGGCGGCACGATCCGCCGGGTCACGCGCTACATGAACGAGAAGCACTACCGCGTCGTCGCGCTCCCGAAGCCCACCGAGGAGCAACGCACGCAGTGGTACTTCCAGCGCTACGTTCAGCAGTTCCCCAGCGGCGGCGAGGTCGTGATCTTCGACCGCAGCTGGTACAACCGCGCGATGGTCGAGCCGGTGTTCGGGTTCTGCACCGAGGAGGAGTACGACCACTTCATCCGGGGCGTGACCGGCTTCGAGAAGGACCTCGTCCGTCAGGGGACCATCCTCGTCAAGCTGTACTTCAGCGTCACCAAGTCCGAGCAGGCCCGCCGGTTCGCGCGCCGCCGCGACGACCCGCTCCGGCAGTGGAAGCTCAGCGAGGTCGACATGCAGGCCCAGGACCGCTGGGACGACTTCACCGAGCGCAAGTACCAGATGCTCAAGCGCACCAGCACGGTCACCGCGCCCTGGTCGATCATCCGCTCCGGCGACAAGCACCGCGCCCGCCTCAACGCGATGAAGGTCATCCTCAACTCGGTCGACTACCCCGACCGGGCCACCGACCTGGACTGGGTGCCGGACCCGAAGGTCGTCGTCTCCGGGCCCGAGGAGATCGCGCTCATGGAGGCCGAGCGCATCCGCAAGGGACGCTTCACCGGATGAGCGCGCCGTCCCGCACCGAGCCCCTCCCCCGCGTGGGACGGGACCGCGACGACGCTGCACCCGCCGAAGAAGCTCCGGCGGGCGGACTACGAGAAGCACCTGGACACGCTGCAGCGCGAGCTCGTCAAGCTGCAGGAGGGGGTCGTCCACGAGGGCCTGCGGGTGTGCGTCCTCTTCGAGGGCCGTGACGCCGCCGGCAAGGGCGGCACCATCAAGCGCATCGTCGACCGCACCAACCCGCGGGTCGTGCGGGTCCTCGCGCTCGCCAAGCCCACCGAGCGGGATCGTGCTGGTGAAGTACTGGTTCTCGGTCAGCGACGACGAGCAGGAGCGCCGGTTCCAGGAGCGGATCCGCAACCCGCGCAAGCGGTGGAAGCTCAGCGAGATGGACCTGCAGTCGCGCGCCAGCTGGGTCGACTACTCGCGGGCGAAGGACCGGATGTTCGAGCTCACCGACACCAAGCTCTCGCCCTGGTGGGTCGTGCACGCCGACGACAAGCGCCGCGCCCCTCAACTGCATCAGCCACCTGCCCTCCCAGGTGCCCTACCGCGACCGCACGTCAACGCCCCTCCGGCTGCCCGAGCGGCAGCGGGACGACTACGTCCGGCCGCCCGAGGCGGAGCAGACCTCGGTGCCGGAGGTGTACTAGACGCGGTTACTCGTCGCCCGTCAGCCGCAGCGAGCGCAGCCGGCTGCCGGCGAGCCAGGTGGACGCGACCGTGACCGCGACGAGCAGCGGCACCGCGACGGCGAGCCGTACGGCCGCCGTGACGTTGTAGACGTCCGCGGCGTCGCCCACGACGGCGCGGGTCAGCGCCAGCGCCCACTGCTGCACGCTGAGCGCTTGCGCCCCGGGCACGACGCTGCCCACCAGCGACTCCCAGACCAGGGCGTAGAGCAGTCCGACCACCACGGCGTTGCGGGTGACCACGGCCAGCAGCAGGAACAGGGCGCAGTAGGCGACGCCGGCCACCAGCGCCGCGAGACCGTAGCCGACCGCGATGCCGTCGGCCGTCCCGGTGAGCACCAGCCCGGCCAGCAGCACCGGCAGCGCGGCGAACACCGTGACCACGCCGACGGCGACGGCCAGCTTGGTGACCACGATCGAGTGCCGGCTCAGCGGCTTGGCGAGCAGGTAGACGATCGACCCGTCCTCGATCTCCGGACCGATCGCCCCGCTGCCGGCGATCAGGCCGAGCAGCGGCACGAGCGTCGCCACCGCGAAGGCGCCGAGCAGCCCCACCGCCACGTCGACCCGCGAGTCCTCCCCCACCGTCAGCCGCAGGACGAGGGCGAGCACGAGCAGGATCGCCGGCAGCACGAGCAGCAGCAGCGCGCGGCGCCGGCCCAGCAGCGTGTGCACCGTCAGCCGCGCCACCGTCGCGTTCATCGTGTCACCAGGTAGGCGAACACGCTCTCCAGCGACTCGTCGGCGGGTGCCACCTCGAACAGCCTGATCCCCTGCGCGCGGGCGACCTGCGGCAGCACGCGCACGAAGCGGGTGTGGTCGGTCGCGTGCACGCGCAGCGTCCCCGGCCGAGCGTCGGCACCGCCGAGCCGCAGCCCGCCGTGCGCCGCCAGCAGCTCGACGGCTGATGCGCACCCGTCGGCGATCACGGCGGCGGCGAGCGACCGGTCGTCGCTGGAGCGCACCGTGTACTGGTGCGGCCGCTCGGTCATCAGCCGCCGGATCTCGCGGAACTCACCGGACGCCGCGTGCCGCCCTGCCACCATCACCTCGATGGTGCCCGCGATCTCCTCGACCTCCTCGAGGATGTGCGAGCTGAACAGCACCGTGCGCCCGCTCTCCCCCATCGACCGCAGCAGGTCCATGAGGTGCAGCCGCTGCCGCGGGTCCATGCCGTTGAAGGGCTCGTCTAGCAGCAGCACCGGCGGGTCGTGCACCAGCGCGGACGCCATCTTCACCCGCTGCTTCATGCCCTTGGAGTACGTCCCGATGGCGCGGCCCGCCACGTCGGACATCTCGACGAGGTCCAGCGCACGCTGCGCGGCCGCGTCGGGGTCGGCCAGCCGGTGCAGGCGGGCGTTGGCCTGGACGAACGACCAGCCGCTGACCATGTCGTACATCGCCTCGCGCTCGGGCACGATGCCGACGTGCCGGTAGACCTGCTCGTGCCGCCAGACCGCCTGCCCGTCGAGGGTGACGCTGCCCGACGACGGCGCGAGGAAGCCGCCCATCATGTGGATCAGCGTCGACTTGCCGGCACCGTTCGGGCCGAGCAGCCCGGTGACTCCCGGGCCGATCGACATCGACACGTCGTTGACGGCCACCACGTTGCCGTACCAACGCGACACGGTGTCCAGCACCAGGGTGCTCACGACAGCGACACCCGCCGGTAGCGCAGCATCAGGAGCCCGTAGCAGGCCGCGACGAGCGCGGCCGCGGCCGCCGCGAACACCGGCCCGCCGTACGTCCCCGGCGGCGCCTCCTGGGCCGACGACTCGGCGCCGAGCGCCCACACCTGGACGCCGTCGACCAGGGAGAACGGCGAGATGAGCCCCGCCCAGCCGGCGACCGTCGTGTTCCCCTCGTCCGACGCGACGCCCTGCACCACCGCGGCGACGGCCGCCAGGACCAGCAGCACCGCCACGACGGCGGCGACGCCCAGTCCGCGCCGCGGCGTGAACGCGGCGACGACCAGCCCGAACGACGCGAGCACCACGGCGAGCAGGGCGGCACCGACCAGCGCCAGCGCCACGTCGCGCGTGTTCGACCACAGCGGCATCTCGGCGAGCAGGGCACCGGCGTAGAGCACGAGCAGCGGCACCGCGAGCAGGCCGAACAGCGCCGCGGACATCGCCAGCAGCTTGGCCTGCACGTACGCCGTGCGGGTGAGCGGTCGCGAGAAGTAGAGCGGCACCACGCGGAACCGCAGGTCGTGGGAGACGCTCTGCGGCGACTGCGCGGCGACGAACACGGTGACGACGACCTGGAGCCGCACGGCGTACGACGTGTACTCCAGCGGCAGGTCGTTGGCGTTGGTGATGACTGCGACGGCGACGATGATCAGCGCCGGGACGACCATCACCGCGAGCAGCAGCAGCGGCGTGACCTTCGAGCGCACCGACCGGCCCACGCCGAAGGCGCCGCGCAGGCTGTGGAGGAACAGCGACCGGGCGATGTACGCCGAGCCGAGCCGTGGCCCGTCGTAGTGCCGGTAGCCGATGTCGTGGATCGCGCCCGTCTCGCCCGGCGGAGGCCCGGGAACTGTCACGACCTCAGGTCCCCGGCCGGTCCCACCGTCGCGTCGGCGCCGTCGCGGAAGATGTCGAGCATGTGCAGCCGGCCGCGCTGCATCCGCAGCAGCCCGACGCCGAGGTCGGCGACGACGTCGCGCACCACGTCGTAGGTCGCCTCGTCGTGCAGCTCGAGGTCGAGCGCGGTGCCGGCGGGGCGGACGAGGATGCCCGCGTCGGCGAGGCGCCGCGCCACCTCGTCGGTGCGCTCGCTGACCTCGAGGGTGAGGCGCTCCGTCGCCGCCGTCACCTCGGAGGTCGGGGCCGAGCGCAGCAGCCGGCCGCCGTCGATGACGACCACGTGGTCGCACACCCGCTCGAGCTCGCCCATCAGGTGCGAGGTCACGAGAACCGATATGCCGAACGCCGTCCCGATCGTGCGGATCAGAGCCAGCATGTCGTCGCGCCCGACGGGGTCGAGACCGTTCGTCGGCTCGTCGAGCAGCACCAGCCGCGGGTCGTGCACGAGCGACTGCGCGAGCTTGACCCGCTGCCTCATCCCGGTGGAGTAGGTGCCTATCGGCCGGTAGCGCTCCTCGTAGAGGCCGACGTGGCGCAGCGTGTCGGCCGCGCGCTCCCGCGCCGAGGTCATCGGCAGCCCCGACATGCGCGCCATGTGCACGACCAGCTCCGTCGCCGACACGTCCGGCGGCAGGCAGTCGTGCTCGGGCATGTAGCCCACCAGCTCGCGGATCCGCAGCCCGCCGGTGGCGACGTCGAGGTCGAGCACCGTCGCCGAGCCGGACGTGGCTGGCAGGAGCCCGAGCAGGATCTTGATCAGCGTCGACTTGCCCGCGCCGTTCGCCCCCACCAGACCCGTGACGCCGGCCGGCACGTCGACGGTGAGCTGGGTCAGGGCCGTCACGCCGCCGCGGTAGCGATGCGTGAGCTCGCGCGTGGCGATCAAGGTCACCCGGCGAGCGTACCGGCGCCGTTGCCCCGGTAGCCGCGCGCGACCATCGTGACGAACTGGTGCACCGCGTCCTCGTCCGGCGAGAGCGGACCGGGGCGGAAGTGCGGCGAGGTGAGGCCCCGCTGCACCGACTCGCAGGCCGCCCGGTCCTGGCGGTTGGTCGTGTCCCAGAAGTCCACGGCGTACGACGGGTCGGTGCCCTCGTCGGCGAAGTACCACGCGCACTCGACCTGGGTCCGGTCGGGCGACAGAGGAACCATCCGGTGCGTCATGACGTAGTCCGGGTGCAGCGACACGAGGAGGTTCGGGAACAGCCCGAGGTAGAGCACTCTGCGCGGGTCGACGCCCGGGATCACCCGGCCGGCGCTGCGACCGTCGAGCGACATCGTGTCGGCGCCGTCGCGCAGCTCCATCCAGCCGCCGACCCAGCTGCCCGGCAGGTCGTAGTTGACGCCGCTGGTCGGGGGGCTGACCTGACACAGCTCGGGGTGGATCAGCGGGCAGTGGTAGCACTCGTGGTAGTTCTCGGTGACGACCTTCCAGTTCGCCTGCACGACGTAGTCGTGTGCCGCGCCGAGCACGAGCCGCTCCGGCGCGTAGGGCGCCACCAGGTCGGCCATGGCGCCGGCGTGCTCCGCGAACGACGCCGCCGTGCCGAGCGCGTTGACGAAGACCCAGCCGTGCCACTCCTCGACCGGCAGCCGGACGAGCCCGTGGTCCTCGGGATCGAAGGACGTGACCTCCCGGAAGCCGGGGGCCGCGATCAGTCGGCCGGCCAGGTCGTAGCTCCACGCGTGGTAGGGGCACACGACCGCCCGCCGGCCCGACGTCGCGCCGTCGGCGAGCAGCTCGTGGCCGCGGTGCCGGCAGGTGTTGGCGAACGCCGCGACACCGCCGTCGCCGAGAGAGAGCAGGACGGACAAGTCGCCGACCGTGACGGCCCGCTGTCTCGCCCCGTCGGCGGCGAGCGCATCGAGCCGGCCGAGGCAGGTCCACGTGCCGGCGAAGAAGTGCCGCCGCTCCCAGGCCAGCACGTCGGGCGAGGTGTAGGCCTCGGCCGGGAGCATCGTGCTCTCGCCGAACGGGCGCAGCGCCGGCGCCAGTGCCTCCTCGGCGATCGGGGCCGTCGGCGCGAGCGCGGGCAGCGAAGCGACGGTCACGACGCACCTCCAGCAACTAGGGTCCGGGCATGGCCAGACGCCGCGTCGAGGTCCGCCGCGAGGAGATCCTGCGGGCGACCTGCGACGAGGTCGCCAAGCGGGGATTCGCCAACACCAGGGCGGCCGACGTGGCCGGAGCCCTGGGCATCAGCACGGGCCTGGTCTTCTACCACTTCGACTCCAAGGACGCGCTGCTCTCGGCCGCCTTCGCCTACGCCGCGGAACGCGACCTGGCCCGCCTCGACGCCGCCACCCACGGTCCCGGCAGCGCCCTCGCCCGCCTCGCCACCATCCTGCGCATGTACGCCCCCGAGGAGAGCGGCGCCGGCTGGCCGCTGTGGGTCGACTCGTGGGCGACGGCCTTGCGCAGCGAGGAGATGGCCGAGGTCTCGCAACGCCTCGACGTGCGGTGGAAGGACACCGTCGCCGACGTGATCCGTCAGGGTGTCGAGGCGGGCGAGATGAGCTGCGCCGACCCCAACGCGGCGGCGTGGCGCATCACGGCGCTGCTCGACGGTCTCGCCGTGCAGGCGACCGTGCACGACGGCGTGGTGACGCCCGAGCAGGTCGAGGCGTGGGTGCGCGTCGCCGCTGCCGCCGAGCTCGACGTGGACCCCGACGCGCTGCGGGACGGTCCCGTCTGACCGGCTCACACCAACCAGCTCACCGCCGTGCCCAGCCCCGAGCCCCACCAGCACCCGCGGGTGCCGGGGCAGCGCGCCGACCACGAGGTCGCGGTCGGGAGTCAGCGTGGAGAGACAGGTGACCGTGCGCACCGGGTCACCGACGCCCGGCAGCAGCGGTCGGACGAAGCCGGCGAGCCGGCGCAGCGCCTCCTCGTCGACGTCGTACGAGCGTCCGGGCGCGGTCGTCACAGCCCCGCCGCAGTCCTGGGCGGCCGTGACCCGCCCACCGGTCCTCGCATCGCCGTGTGTCGGCTCGTCGTAGGTCGGGAACCCGTAGCACGACGGGTCGTCCATCCAGATCCACACCGGCAGCCGGTCGGAGCCGAACCGGCCCGGCTCGGCGGGCGCGAAGTAGGTGACCTGCTCGCGCGTCACGGTCAGCGGCAGAGGCTCCCCAGGTGGGCCAGCAGGTCGTTGGTCCAGGCGTCCGCGGCCAGCACGACCCGGTCCGCGACGTACGTCCGCGTGCCCCCGTCGCCGTCCGCCGTGACCTCGAGCGCCCCGTCGCGCCGCTCGGCGAGCGCGACGACCGGAGCCCTGTCGTGCAACCGCGCCCCGGCCCCGGCGACCAGCCCCGGGGTCGGCGGGCACGACCTGCGACCCCCGGTGACGGCAGACGTTGTAGAAGGCTGCCACCTCGGCGCAGAACCACTCGCCGAACAGCACCTGCTCCCGTTGGCGGGCCCAGTGCTCCTCGTCGACGTAGCAGGACGCCGGCAGCGCGGCCTGCAGCGTCGTCACCGCCGCCTGCCCAGTCGCGACAGCAGCCGCTCGCGGCGCCGGTCACGCAGCACCTGGCGCACGGCGTTACGGCCCGGGATGCCCGTCACGCCCCCGCCGCCGTGGGTCCCCGACCCTGCCTGGTAGAGGCCGCGCACCGGGGTCCGCAGGTCGGCGTAGCCCGCGGCCGGCCGCGCGTGGAACAGCTGCGACGCCGAGAGCTCGCCGTGGAAGATGTTGCCGCCGACCAGGCCGTACTCCGTCTCCATCTCGTGCGGGCCGATCACCTGGCGGTGCAGCACCGAGTCCGTGAACCCGGGCGCAACCTCCTCGACGCGCGCGACCACTGCGTCGGCGTGGGCCTCGACCTCGCGCCGATGCGGTGCCGCCGACCACTCGTGGGGCACCCACTGGGTGAACATCGACACGACGTGGTGGCCGGCCGGGGCGAGCGAGTCGTCGAAGACCGACGGGATGCAGATGTCGGCGAACGGACGCCGTGACGCGCGCCCGGAGACCGCGTCCTGGAACCCGCCCTCCACCTCGTCCAGCGACTCGGCGAGCACGATCGTGCCGCCGTGGACGTCGGGGTCGAAGCCGGGTCTCGCCGTGAACTCGGGCAGCCGGTCGACGGCGAGGTTCACCTTCACCACGCCGCTGCGCGAGCGGAAGCGCTCGATGTCGGCCACGAAGTCGTCCGGCAGCGCCGACCGGTCGAGCAGCCGCAAGAAGGAGATGGCCGGGTGCGCCGTCGTGACCACGGTCGCCGCGGCGAGCTCCTCCCCGCTGTCGAGCACGACACCGGTCACGGCACCGCCGCGGGTGGTGATCTCCTGCACCGGCGCCGCGGTGCGGACCTCCGCTCCGGACGAGCGGGCGGCGGCCGCCATGGCCTGCGTCACCCCGCCCATGCCGCCCCGCGGGAACCCCCACTGCCCGGTGGGTCCGGCGCCGTCGCCGAGGTCGCCGATGTGATGGTGCGCCATGACGTACGCCGTCCCGGCCGACCGCGGCCCGGCCCACGTGCCGATCACCCCGCTGACCGACAGCAGCGCCTTCACCGCGTCGGAGGTGAAGTAGTCGTCGAGCAGGTCGGCGATCGGCATCGTGAACAGCCGGGTGACCTCGACCGCACGCCGGGTGTCGATGCCCTTGAGCAGGCGCAGCGTCGCGAGCTGGGCGGCGACGTCGGCCGGACGCCGCGACCCGACCTTCGGCGGGATCTCGGCGAGCAGGGGCGACAGCAGCCCGGCGAGGTCGGCGAGGTCGGCGTCCCATCGCTCGATCGCGTCGGCGTCCTTGTCCGAGAACTTCGCGACCTGTTCCCGCCGTGCGGCCGGGTCCTCGGGCAGCGCGAGGTGGCGCCCGTCGGCGTGCGGCGCGAAGTAAGGCCCCTGCGGGTAGACGTGGTAGCCGTGGCGCTCCAACGACAGGTCGCGCACGAGGGACCCGGGTAGCAGGCTCACGACGTACGAGAGCGAGGTGACCTTGTAGGCGGGCCCGAAGGGCTGCTCGGTCACCGCGGCGCCACCCACCACGGGCCGGGCCTCGCAGACCACCGTCCGCAGCCCGGCGCGCGCGAGGTAGGCCGCGGCGACGAGCCCGTTGTGGCCCCCGCCGACCACCACGACGTCGTACGTGCTGCTCACGCCACCTCCCGTTACTGACCCATCAGTCAGTAAGCATGCCCTGCCGCGCCGCGGAGAGGAAGCAGGCGGCGGCATGTTCCTGCGTGGCCGGCACGTGCTGGGCACCGGTGCGGAGCGGCCGACCCGCAGCGGTGCGTACGTCCGCCTGGCCGCCGCCGGCCGCGACACGACGGAGGTGCGGCCTGCTCGTCGTCGTCACCGAGCGCCGCGGCGGCCGCCGTCGGCTCCGGGTGCTCGACCGGGCCGGCTCCACCCTGCGGCTGCTGGAGTCGGCCGGCGCCGGGGAGTCCGTGGCCCTGGGCCGCGACGCCGAGGCGGACGTTCCGGCGTTCCGCGTCGTGCGGGAGGGCTGGGTCCGCCCGCCGATCCACCTCGACCACGACCTCGTCACCGGCGAGGAGACGGTGGTCCACGTGCAGGCAGTCATGGGCGGCCGCCTCCCCGACGACTACGTCTGCGAGGTCGAGACGGTCGCGGCCGACGACGGGGCCGGCGTGCCGCTCTCGCTGGTGGCCCGGCGCGGCAGCAGCACGCCCGGGCCCGCGCTGCTCTACGGCTACGGCGCCTACGAGTCCGCGGAGGACCCCGTCTTCTGGCCGGAGCTGGCGCCGCTGCTCGACCGCGGGGTGACGTTCGCGGTGGCGCACGTCCGCGGTGGTGGCGAGCGCGGCCGGTCGTGGTGGCTGCAGGGCCGCCTGCTGAACAAGCGCGTCACGTTCACCGACTTCGTCGCGTGCGCGCGTCACCTCGTCACGACCGGGCGCACCGAGCCCGCCCGGCTGGCGGCCCGCGGTCTGAGCGCGGGGGGCTGCTGACGGGTGCGGCGACCCATCTGGCGCCCGAGCTGTTCGCCGTCGTGGTCGCCGAGGTGCCCTTCGTCGACGTGGTCAACACGATGCTCGACGACACGCTGCCCCTGACGGTCGGCGAGTGGGAGGAGTGGGGAGACCCGAGGGACCGGGAGGCCTACGAGTACCTCCGGTCGTACTCGCCCTACGAGAACCTGCCCGGGCCGCGGCGCCCGGCACTGCTCGTCACCGCCAGCCGCCACGACCCCAGGGTGAGCCGCTGCTCCTGCGGACGCTGCTCGGCGGCGCGCACACCGGGCCGGCCGGACGCTACGACGCATGGGCGCACGAGGCGCTGATCCTCGCCGTCGTCCTGGAGCAGATCGGCGCCGCCGACGTGCCGTCATCCGCCGGAGACGGCCAGCTCGGCGGAGGCGTCGACCGGTCCCCAGGCGCGGTCGTCGAGCCAGCCCTCGGGCAGCACGACGCGGCGGGGTGAGCCGAGGCGGCCCCGCGGCGCCCCGACGGAGACCGCGGGGAACGGCTCGTCGGCGTCGAGGGTCGCCAGCAGGTCGTCGAGCTCGCCGAGGCTCGAGACCAGGGCGAGCCGGTGCCGGGTCTCGCCGCCGACTCCGAAGCCCTTGAGGTACCACGACACGTGCTTGCGGAACTCGCGGGCGCCCTTGTCCTCGCCGAGCCATGCCGCCATCAGCCCGGCGTGGCGGCGCATCACGGCAGCGACCTCCCCGAGGGTCGGGGGTGGGTCGTCGGGCACCCCGGCGAAGGCCCGGTCCAGCGACCGGAACAACCACGGCCGCCCGAGGCAGCCGCGGCCGACGACGACCCCGTCGCAACCGGTCTCGCGCATCATGCGCAGCGCGTCGCCGGCCTCCCAGACGTCGCCGTTGCCCAGCACGGGGACCGTGGTGACGTGCTCCTTGAGCCGGGCGACCGCCGACCAGTCGGCCTGGCCCGAGTAGGCCTGCGCGGCGGTCCGCCCGTGCAGGGCGACGGCCGCGACGCCCTCCTCCTCGGCGATCCGGCCGGCCTCGAGGTAGGTCAGATGGTCGTCGTCGATGCCCTTGCGCATCTTCATGGTGACCGGCACGTCGCCCGCGGCCCGGACCGCGCTGCGAAGCACGGCCCGGAGCAGGTCGCGCTTCCACGGCAGCGCCGCTCCCCCGCCGCGCCGGGTGACCTTCGGCACCGGGCACCCGAAGTTGAGGTCGACGTGGTCGGCGCGGTCCTCGGCGACGATCATCGTGACGGCCTCGCGGACGACCGTCGGGTCGACGCCGTACAGCTGCAGGCTGCGCGGCGACTCGTCGGGGCCGAACTCGATGAGCCGCATCGTCTCCGGGTCGCGCTCGACGAGGGCCCGTGTCGTGATCATCTCACTGACGTACAGACCGCCCCCGTAGCCGCGGCACAGCCGACGGAACGGTGCGTTCGTGATGCCCGCCATGGGGGCGAGCACCACGGGCGGGCCGACCTCGTGCGGCCCGATCCGGAGCGGGGCAGGGACGTCGGTCACGGGGCCAGTGTCTCAAGGTCCCGACCGGGGCGTGGCGGCGCTCGCGAGGGACGGGAGCACGTAGGTTGGCAGGCATGGACGAGCGAGCCGCGGCTCCCGCGCCGGAGCCGGTCGCGCAGGCCGTCGGGCTCGTGAAGCGCTTCGGCGACGTCCGGGCCCTCGCCGGCGTCGACCTGGCAGTCCTGCCGGGCGAGATCGTGGGCCTGCTCGGCCCGAACGGCGCCGGCAAGACCACGACGATCCGCACCCTGCTGGGCTACCTGCGCCCCACCGGCGGGCACGTGCGGCTGCTGGGCGGTGACCCGCGCGACACGCGGCTGCGCGTCCGGGCCGGCTACCTGCCCGGCGACGCGGCCCTCGACGCGAAGATGACGGTCGCGGCGCTGCTGCGCTGGTACGCGCGGCTGCGCGGAGGTCTGCCGCAGGCCGCGGTGGCCGGCCTCTGCGAGCGGCTCGGTCTCGACGTCACCCGCCGCATCGGCGAGCTCTCCTCCGGCAACCGGCGCAAGGTCGGCATCGTCCAGGCGGTGATGCACGACCCCGACGTGCTGCTGCTGGACGAGCCGACCAGCGGGCTCGACCCGCTGGTGCAGCGCGAGGTCCACGCTCTCGTCCGCGAGCGCCGGGACCGCGGCGCGGGCGTGCTGCTGTCGTCGCACGTCCTGCCCGAGGTCGAGGACGTGGCCGACCGCGTCGTGATGCTGCGCGCCGGCGAGGTGGTGCACGAGTCGACGGTCGAGGGGCTGCGCGACGTCGCCCATGACCGGCTCGAGCTGGTGCTGGCGGCGGCTCCTCCGCCCGGGTTCCTCGACGGGGTGCCCGGCGTCGTCTCCTGGACCGCCGAGGACCACCGCGTCGTCGTCGAGGTCGACGGTCCGGTCGCGGCGCTGGTGCGTCACGTCGCACCGTTCGAGGTGCAGCGGATCAGGACCCACGAGCAGGACCTCGAGGACGTCTTCTTCGCCTACTACCGGGGGGAGGGGCGATGAGGACGAGCACCGCGGGGCGGCCACTCGTGCTGGGCCAGATGCTGGCCGCCCGGTGGAGGTCCACCCTGTGGTGGTCGGTCGGGACGGCGGCCCTGGTGCTGCTCGTCCTCGCGGCCTACCCGTCGGTGCGCGACTCGTCGTCGGGCTTCGACTCCTACCTCGACTCGCTGCCCGAGGGTGTCGTCGACCTCATCGGCGCACAGGCAGGGCTCGCGAGTCCCTCGGGATACCTCAACTCCCAGATGTACTCCAACATCTTCCCGCTGCTGCTCATCGTCATGGGGATCGGTGCCGCCTCGTGGGCGGTCGCCGGCTCGGAGAGCGAGGGGACGCTGGAGATGCTGCTCGCCAACCCGGTGACCCGGACCCGGGCCGCAGTCGAGCGGTTCGCCGGCGTCGTCGTGCTCACCGGGGTCGTCGCCCTGGTCGCGACGGTCGTCACGGCGCTGATGCTCCCGGTCGTCGACCTCACCGGCCTTCCCGGCGAGGCCGTGTGGGCGGCCGGTCTCGGCTCGTGGACGCTGGCCCTGTCCTTCTCGGCCGTGTCCTTCGGGGTGGGCGCCGCCACCGGCTCCAGGCCGGCGGCCCTGGGCAGCGGCTCCGCGGCGGCGGCGGGGACGTACGTCGTGTTCGGGCTCACCGCGTTCGTCGACTCGGTCGAGCCGCTGCGCTGGGTGTGCCCGTGGTTCTGGTTCCTCGACGCCGACCCGCTCGGCGGCGCCGACGCGACGTTCTGGTGGCAGGCCGTCGCCCTCCCGCTCGCGGTGGCAGGGGCCTTCGCCGCGGGCGGCGTCGCCCGGCTGGTGCGACGAGACATCGGCTGAGGCCCGGCCCGGACGCCGCGTCTGGGATGCTGGCGCGATGCGACTCGTGCGCCTGCAGGCGCTGGTGGAGAGCCTGCGCGGGTCGTTCTGGCTCGTGCCGAGCACCGCCGTGGTGGTCGCGCTCGCCGCGGGGCTCCTGCTGCCGCGGGTCGGCGTGTCCCAGGAAGGCGTCCTGGCGGACTACCTGTTCAACGGTGGCGCCGAAGGAGCCCGCGGCATGCTCCAGGCCATCGCCGGCTCGGTCATCACCGTGACCAGCCTGACGTTCTCGCTGACGATCGTGACGCTCCAGCTCGCCTCGAGCCAGTTCTCGCCGCGGCTGCTGCGCTCCTTCCTGCGCGACCTGCGCAACCAGGCGGTGCTGGGCGTGCTCCTCGCGACGTTCCTCTACAGCCTCACCGTGCTGCGCACCGTGCGCGCCGGGGACCAGGGGTCCGATGACGTGGTGCCGCAGCTCGCGGTGACCGTCGCCTACGGGCTGGCGCTGGCCAGCGTCGGGGCGCTGGTGTGGTTCATCCAGCACATCGTCGACGTGATCCGCGTCGACACCCTGATGGCGGACGTACGCGCCGAGACCGCCGCCGTGATCGACGAGATCTACCCGGGCGACGGGGAGCCCGCCGGACCCGACGGCGCCGTCTGGACGCTCGACGTCGCGCCGCCCCCGGTGCCACCCGACGCCGTGCCGCTCCCCGCCCCGGCGTCCGGGTTCCTGCTGGCCGTCGACACGGCGTCCCTGTGCGCCTGGGCCGAGGAGCGGGCGGTCGTCGTCTCGGTGGAGGCAGCCCCGGGGACCTGGCTCCTTCGCGGGGCACCCTGGGCGCAGGTGTGGAGCGAGGACCCGTCGGCGCCGCTGGACGGTGTCACCGGCGAGATCCGCGAACGCGTCGCGATCGGCAACGAGCGGACGGCGCAGCAGGACGCCCGCCACGGCATCACCCAGCTCGTCGACATCGCCGGCAAGTCGCTCTCACCGGGCATCAACGACCCGACCACCGCGGTCCACGCGGTCGGGCACGTCAGCGACCTGCTGGCGCAGCTGACCGGACGGCGGCTGGGCGCACTGACCCTGCGCGACGGCAGCGGCGCACTGCGCGTGGTCGTCCAGCGGGCGACGTTCGCCGACTTCCTCGAGCTGGCCTGCGGTCAGGTGCGGCGATACGGGGCCGCGGAGCCCGCGGTCGTCCATGCGCTGCTCGACCTGCTCGCCGGGGTGGGCGGCCAGCTGCACGACGGGCAGCGGCAGGAGGCCGTCCGGGCACAGGTCGCCGCGCTGGCCGCCGACGCCCGGCGGCTGATCGCGTCGGCGCATGACCTCGGCCGGGTCCTCGAGCACGTCGCGGCCGTCGAGAGCTCGCTCGCGACAGCCTGAGTCCCGGCTCAGAGGGCCTACTGCACGCGCATCCGCCAGGCGTCGGTCACCAGCTCGGCCAGCCGCTCGACGTCCACGGCCGCGAGGCGCAACATCACCAGCGGCCAGCCGTCGTAGCCCGGCGCGGTGAAGAAGAGGTCCGGCTCGCCGAGCAGCAGCGCCTGCTTCTCCGCCTCGTCGCCGACGAACAGCACCGCGACGTCGGTGCGGATGACCCGCGGCTTCCCGGGCGTGCGTTCGGGGTAGGACCACACGAACCCCTTGTTGCCGACCCGGAAGTCGAACCCGTCGCTGTCGATCTCCACGACGTCCGGCAGGCCGAGCGCGACCCGGCGTACGTCCTCGGCGTCAGCCATCGTCGGCGTCAGCCATCGTCGCCGGCCGCCGGGACGGGCGAGGGCACGTCCGTTCGCGCGCCACCTCGGGCAGGCGGTAGCGCGTCCGCACCGCTGCTTTCATGCGTGAACCGTATTGCGGTCGGCCGCGAGCAGGCGCACCGTCGGGAGAAGGCACTACCGCCGACGCATCGGGACAGGAGTGGGGACATGGCCGGCCAGGACGAAAAGGGCACCTCGGTGGTCTTCTGGCCCTGGGGACGGCGCACGGCAGTCGCTGCCACCGGGCTCCTGCTCGTCGTGCTCGTCGGCGCCGTGGCCGTCCTGCGGATCGCTGCCGACTGGCCCGACGCACGGTGGGAGGCCGCCTTCGTCCTGGCGGCGGTGCTGTTGAGCCTGCTGCCGATCGCCCTCCTGGTGCTCGAGTCGGTGGCGCAGTCGCAGGGGTCGGTCTCCTTCCGGGGGGTGTCGGTGGACTTCGGGGCGGTCGCCCAGGCTGCGGCCGCGGAGGTCACCCGCTCCACGATCGCGATCCCGCGCAACGTGGCCGACGAGGGCGTCGACGTCGGCGACAGCGGCCACAGCGAGGTGCTGTCGGTCCTGCGCGAGGCTTCGCGGGCGGAGGTCGTCGTCGTTGACCTGGAGGACGGGCATGCCTGGTGGGACAGTCGCCTCCTCTTGCTCTGCGCCGGGGCCGAGCGCCAGGGTCGTCCGACCGCCGTCGTGTTCGTCGCCACGATCGACGGTGTCCGCCGGCGGTTCGTCGGCTGGGCCGACCCGGCCGACGTCGTGGCCCGGATCCTGGAGGCGGACCCCGAGCTCCGGTACGCCTACATGGTCGCCCGCGCGTCGGCGAGCCGCGCCGAGCTGACCTTCCCCGGGCGGGCGGCACCCGGCGGCTACCCGTCGGTGACGCCCGCCCTGGACGTCTCTCCGAAGCCCCCGCACGTCGTGTCCGACCACGAGCTCTTCGAACGCCGGGCCGACCTGCAGCTCCCGCTCGCCCCGGCCACGGCGCTCGTCAAGGCCCTGGGACGCACGCTTCATCCGCTGGAGGAGGCAGGGTCGGTCCGACACCTGTCCATCGTCGGCCTCGTCGAGCTGCTCGCCCCTGTGCTGCACACCAGGCACACGGAGGAGTCGGCACCGGACGACCGATGGGTCAGCGCCGTGGCCGCGCTCGACCTGGACTACCTCGTCGTGACCGCCGGTGGCGTGTACCGCGGCATGGCCCCGCGCGAGCGCCTGACCAGGGCCCTGCTGCACGCCGTCGTGTCGGCGCTGGCTGCCGAGCCAGGGGCGGCGGTGCCACCACCGGCCCCCGCGGCCCGGCCCGAGAAGGAGGCGGCTGAGAGTGAGCCGGCCGCGCCGGACGTGGCTGCGGGCCTGCCCCTCATCCCGGGAGCCCGATCCGACAACCGCCAGCCCGCGAGCTGACGCCGGTACGTCAGGGCAGGGCGATGCGGATGACCCTGTCGTCGCCGCGGGACGGGTCACCGCGACCGTCGCGGTTTGACGTCGTGATCCACAGCGAGCCGTCCGGCGCCTTCGCGACCTGCCGGATCCGGCCGAACCGCCCGGCGAGGTGACGGCGCTTGCGTCCGGCCTCGGGGCCCCGCAGCCGCACCGAGAAGAGGCACTGGCCGCGCAGCGCACCCAGCCAGGCACGGCCGTTGGCGACGGCGACACCGGCCGGCGAGCAGGTCGAGGTCGGCGACCACTCCGCCAGCGGGTCGTGGTAGCCCCCGCCGCCGTCGCCGCCCTCGACGTTGGGCCAGCCGTAGTTGGCGCCGGGGACGATGCGGTTCAGCTCGTCGGTCTCCTTCTCCCCGAACTCGCTGGCCCAGAGGCCGCCACGGGGGTCGAAGGCGATGCCCTCGACGTTGCGGTGCCCCATCGACCACGTGTAGTTGCCGAACGGGTTGCCGGACGGCACCTCGCCGTCCGGCGTGAGCCGGAGCACCTTGCCGCCGAGCGAGGACCGGCTCTGCGCACGCGCGCCCACCTCGCCGTCGCCCGTGCTGGCGTAGAGCAGCCCGTCCGGCCCGAAGGCGAGTCCGCCCCCGTTGTGGTGCACGTTCTGGGGGATGCCTCCGAGCACGAGCCGCCGCTTGCCGAGCTTCCCGTTCGCGTAGCGCATCCTGACGATCCGGTTGTCGTCCGCTGTCGAGACGTAGGCGTAGACGAGCCGGTTGCTCCGGAAGTCCGGATGCAGCGCGAGGCCGAGCAGGCCGCTCTCGCCCGCCCGGGACAGCTGGCTGTAGACCTTGAGGTGGCCGACGCGCCGCCGGCCGCCTCCGCGCCTCACGACGTGCACGTCCCCGCTGTCGCGTTCACCGACGAGCGCGTTGCCGCTGGGCAGGAAGGCGATCCCCCACGGGACAGCCAGACCCTTCGCGAGGGTCCGGTCGACACGTGGCGCGGCGAGCGCCGGCGCTGCGCCTGCGGCACCGGCGCCGAGGGCGACGCCTCCGGTTGCCGCGAGCCCGGCCTTGAGCAGCGTGCGTCGGTCGAAGCCGGTCATGAGGTTCCTTCCTGTCGTTTGCAGCGCGCTGCGGGGCGGACCTTCACGCGATCACCGTTGATCCTCAGAGCTCGCACCGAGCTGTTGTTCGTGTCGTCCGACTCGGCGAGCTGGTCGATCGGGTCGACGACGGTCTCCAGGCAGTACAGCCCGGGCGTGAGCCTTCTGGGCAGCCGCAGCGCCTGTCCGGCCAGGAAGTTCTGGTAGACGTCCATCCAGCCCACGGATATGCCCTGGGGGCTGTGCTGGCTGCACCGCCCATAGCTCTCGCGGTCGTCCCACGTGCCGTACCGCCGCGGCAGCCGGTCGCTGTCGCGCAGGCAGAAGCTGACCTTGCGGCGAGCCGACACCACGACACGACGCTCCTTGGCCGGCTTCAGCAGCGTGTACCGCGCGGACGCCTTGAAGTGCCAGTGGTCGTGAGCCGGGTGGAAGACCATGCAGCCGGCCCGGTGGCGCACGAAGGAGGTGTCCTTGCGCAGGTTGTAGCGGGCGTTGGAGTTGGCGTCGCGGTAGATGATCTGCGTCGAGTTGTGCTGACCCGCCGGGCACGGCCGGGCGTTGTTGGGCCGGACCTCGATCGGACCGTCGCCGACGTTTCCCAGGGCCGACTCGAACCGCAGCCGACGCCCGTCGCTGCGCCGCTGGACGTACGCCTTGCCGGCCGGCAGTGCGACGAGGTCGGGCAGCAGCCGGTCATCGGGCGTCGTCGTCGTGGGCGCCGGGGTCTGGCTCGGCGTGCCGGTGGGCGAGGGGGTGCCCGTGCCGGTCGACGTCGGGCCCGCCACGCCCGAGGTCGCCGACGGGGCGCTCTGCGCCGGGATGGCTCCCACGAGCAGCGCGACGGCCACCGCCACCCCGGTGGCGGTCCCGCCGGCCGCGAGGTTCACCCGGAACACCCTGAGACTCACCCGCTTTGCCACGGTCCGCCGGTTTCGGTCCCGAGGACCCTAACCGAGCGGTCCGCGAGACTTGTCGTGGCGCGCCGAAGGGTCAGCAGGCGAGGAGGCGCTGGGCCAGCCAGCCGTGCACGGCGTCCAGCCCGACCCGCTCCTGCTCCATGCTGTCGCGTTCGCGGACCGTCACGGCCTGGTCGTCGAGGGTGTCGAAGTCGACCGTGACGCAGAACGGCGTCCCGATCTCGTCCTGGCGTCGGTAGCGGCGGCCGATCGCGCCCGCGTCGTCGAACTCGACGTTCCAGCTGCGTCGCAGCGCGGCCGCCAGGTCCTTCGCCTTGGGCGTGAGGTCGGCGTTGCGCGACAGCGGGAGCACGGCGACCTTGACCGGCGCGAGGCGCGGGTCGAGGCGCATGACCGTCCGCTTCTCCATCACGCCCTTGGCGTTGGGCGCCTCGTCCTCGTTGTACGCGTCGAGCAGGAACGCGAGGGTGGCGCGGGTCAGACCCGCGGCGGGCTCGACCACGTACGGCGTCCAGCGCTCGCCCTTCTCCTGGTCGAAGTAGCTCAGGTCCGTGCCCGACTGCTTGGCGTGGGCCATCAGGTCGAAGTCGGTGCGGTTGGCGATGCCCTCGAGCTCGTCGAACTCCTTGCCGCCGAAGCCGAACCGGTACTCGATGTCGACGGTCCGCTTGGAGTAGTGCGAGAGCTTGTGGTGCGGGTGCTCGTTGTAGCGCAGGTTCTCCTCGCGCAGCCCGAGGTCGGTGTACCAGCGCCACCGCTCCTGCAGCCAGTACTCGTGCCACTCCTCGTCGGTGCCGGGCTCGACGAAGAACTCCATCTCCATCTGCTCGAACTCGCGGGTGCGGAAGATGAAGTTGCCCGGCGTGATCTCGTTCCGGAACGACTTGCCGGTCTGCGCGATTCCGAAGGGTGGCTTCTTGCGCGCCGAGGTCATCACGTTCAGGAAGTTCACGAAGATGCCCTGCGCGGTCTCCGGCCGCAGGAAGTGCAGCCCCTCGTCGGACTC
>Ga0299913_10000663_pt1 | contig 22829 bp, 20 predicted proteins | sample RVTome_9_FD_201360 | JGI IMG/M metagenome (GOLD analysis project Ga0299913, IMG submission 201360) | Soil microbial communities from uranium-contaminated site in the Upper Colorado River Basin, Wyoming, United States - RVT155D38 (version 2) ... | reverse complement strand
CGGAGCATCCGCATCGTGAAACCGCTCGCGCCTCGCCCGCGTATCGACACTCGATGCGTCGTCTCCTCCTCGTCGCGGTCGCCTTCCTCCTCCCGGCGTGCGGCGGGGAGGGGGACGCAAACGAGGAGGATGCGCCGGCCGGCTCGGCCGTCGAGATCGTGCTCGGGGACTTCACCGTCGAGCCGTCGTCGCTCGCGCTCGACCCGGGCTCGTACACCTTCCGGGTCGTCAACGAGGGCGGGCAGACCCACGCGCTCGAGATCGAAGGCGCGGTGGGAGAGGTGGAGACAGGGGACCTCGCTCCCGGCGAATCGGCCGAGCTCTCCGTCGATCTCTCCGAGCCCGGCGAGTACGAGGTGTACTGCCCGGTGGACGGCCACCGGGAGCAGGGCATGGAGGGGACGATCACGGTGGGCGGCGCCGGGACGACCCCGGACGAGACGACGACCGTCAACGATCCCGACTACGACTACTAGGTTCGGGGGCAGCACCATTCGACGATGCGCGGGAACGCCGTCGCGCGGACGGTTCCGGGGTCGAACTCGCGCCGCACGTCTCCGATCGCGACCAGCCGGTTGACCCCGGGGAGGCCGAGCAACAGGAGCTGGTCCGCCTGCGGCCAGCTCGTGAGGAGCCAGTTGCCGTCCGGGGAGAAGACGAGGTCCTCGAACCGTCCCCGGCCCAGCTGGAGCCGGTCCGACCCGAGGAACACCGCGCTTCGCCCTTCGGCGGTTTCCAAGGCCGTGAAGGCCACCTGCCGCGTGCCGGGCTCGAAGGCTGCGGCGAGGACGTCCCAGCCGGCCGGGGTCTCCAGGACGCCGGCGCGTCTCCCGTCTGCCCGGTAGACGGGGTGGCGCTCGCCGCCGGTGACGACGAGGAGCACCCTGCCGTCGGAGGACCACACGAGGCGCTCGGGCTGGCCGCCCGGATCTGCCGACCAGAGCTCGTCGCCCGAGTCGGCCTCGACGACGCGGATGCGCCCGTCGGAATCCGCATAGGCGAGAACCGTGCGTCCGTCCTCGGGCAGCCACGCAGGCGCCACGGCCGCGACGCCCTCCGCGAGGAGCCGGTCGCCCGTCCCGTCGCCGACCACCACCCGGAGCTCGTCGCCCTCGCGGTAGACGACCCGGAAGCCCGGGCTCGGCGCCCAGCGCGGATCGGAGACCGCCGTCGGCCGCGAAAGGCTCCAGCGGGGATCCCCGTCCGGCTCGAGTGCGAGCACGCGCCGGCCGCCCGTGACGACGACGAACCGCCCATTCGGCGAGAAGGACGCGTCCTCGTACCCGCGGCCGAGGAAGCGTTTCGAGCCGTCCGGCCTCACGATCCAGGGACCTTGCTCGGAGACGACCAGCAACCTGCCTGCGGCGGGCAGGCTGACGAGCGCCGGCGCGGCGTCCTGCTCTCCGGCGACACGGTCGCGGATCCATCCTCCCACCGAGCGGCCGGGCGGCGTGAGCGCCGCAGCAACGAGCCCGGCGACCACGGCGACGGCGACGACGAGCCGCAGCCGGCGCTCGGGCCGCCGCACGGGCTCGCGGGTGGCGTACGCCTCGCGCACGATCGCCCAGGTGCGCCGCTGTGCCTCCAGCTCGTCCGGAACGGGCACTGCCAGCAGGATGTCGCGCGCCTCGCCGGCCGTCACCGGTCCTCCCTCGTGACGGTGCCCTGGAGGGCGTCCAGGCCGCGGCGGAGGCGCGAGTTCACGGTTCCGCGGGGAAGCTCGAGCATCCGGGCAATCTCCCCCGGCGTGTACTCGAGCACGTAGCGGAGCACGACCACGGCGCGCTGGTCGGGCGGAAGCGCGGCGAGAGCCGAGACGACGTCCTCGGCGAGCGGGGCGGCGGGATCTCCACGGACTTCGACCGGGACGTCCTCGATCGCCTCGCCGACGCCCACCTCCGTGCGGAGCGCCCTCGCCCTGGCCCAGTCGATCGCCCGGTTGATGACAATGCGGTGCAGCCAGGGCCCGAAGTGCCGGGTGTTGTCAAAGCGGTCGAGCGCGCGGACGGCCGCCAGAAACGCCTCCTGCGCGACGTCCTCGGCGCCGGCCGCGTCGTGGACGACGAGGTAGGCGGCGCGGTAGGCCCGGGGCCAGTGGGCCCGGAAGAGCGCCTCGAAGTCCGAGGCCGACCCGGCCTGGGCGCCGCGCACCCAGGCGCGTTCGTCACGGCCCGCGCCCGCCATCGCGTGCCGACTATACGAGCGGGTATCGCGCTGCGGTCCATCGCCGAGGAATACGAGCGGCGCCCTCGTCAGGTCCGGCCGCCTCAGCGAAGGAGCCCGACTGCGCGCGCGTGCCGCGCGGCTTCCCCCGGCCCGAGGCGACCCGGCGGAAGCTCGACGACGAACGACGCGCCCCGCGAAAACCTGCGGTTCTGCCAGTTCGGCGCCGTCCCGGGCAGCCAGCGGAGGGAGCGGTACGGCTCGCGGGCCAGGCGGGCGTAGCGGCGTGCGGCGGGTACGCTCGTTCCCCAGGCCCGCACGACTGCCTGCGGCTGGTGATACCAGATGGTCACGTCCGGCCTGACGCGGAGGACGAGTCGCCGTGCCAGTCGGGTCTCACGCTCGGACCAGGCCCGTGGCCCCGAGTACTGGGGTCCCCAGCGCCGCCCGATCCGGGTCCACTGCGAGCCGAAGTTGCGGTTGAGGTCGACGCCTCGGCCGTTCTGGCGGAGCCCGCGTCGCCTCCCGTCGGGATTGAGGCTGTGGACGATCCAGAGGTCGACGCCGGGAGGCGGGCGGCGCGCGAGGCGGCGGGTGACGTGGACGCCCTCGCACTCGTCCCCGTGGATGCAACCGACCACGAGGATCGTGCGGGGGCTTGCGAAGTGGCCGACGCGGTACACGCGGATCGGGCGGCCACGTTCGGAGTGCCCGAGGACGGCGTGCCATTCCTGCGCGGCGGACGCCGGCTGGAACGCGGCGAGGACGGCGGCGGTGAGCCAGACTGCGGCCACTGCCTGGGATACGGTGCGAGCCCGGCCGAGGGTCCTGGACCGCCGCGAGGCCCGCCGCCGTAGTCCCGTCGATGCGCAGTGCCGTCCTCTTCGCCCTCGTCGCCCTGACGCTGCCGATCTCCGCCTCGGCCTTCCTGGACGCGGGCCTGGGCGAGCCCGTCGCTTTCGAGCGGGAGCCGCCTCGGGCCACGGTCCGGCCCGCGTCGATCGCCCTCGGCATCCCGGGGAACGGACGGCTCCGGCACGGCGTCAGGTTCCCGCCCCGGGGCGCGGGCTTCTTCACGTGGGATCCCGTCCGCCGCGAGGTCCCGAACCGCCCGGGGCGGCGCTGGGGCACCGACCGCCTCGTACGCCTCTTGCTCCGGGTGATCGCCGAGTACCGCGCCGTCCACCCGGAGGCACCCCGGGTCGGGATCGGCGATCTCGGCAGACGGCGCGGCGGCCCGTTCGGCCCGGTGCACGCCACGCATCAGAACGGACTCGACGCCGACGTCTACTACCCGCGGCGCGACCGCCGCGAGCGGCCGCCGACGACGGCCGCTCAGATCGACCGCCGGCTGGCTCAGGACCTCGTGGACCGTTTCGTCGCTGCCGAGGCGGAGCTCGTCTACGTCGGGCCGAACACGGGCTTCACGGGCCCACCCGGCGTCGTCCAGGTGCTCTGGAACCACGACAACCACCTGCACGTGAGAATTCGCCCGGACTCGCGCTACCGCGACCGTTGACCCGCTTGCCGACCGCGCGGCTGGAAGAAGCCCGCCAAGAAGGAGGCGATCGGATGCTGAGCTGCAGCACGGAAGACATCACGCGGATCCTGGGCAAGGAGGTCCGCGATCTGAACGGCGACTCCGTCGGGTACGTCCACCTCATGTTCGTCGACGACGAGACAGGCCGGCCGGAATGGATGGGCGTCTGGAACGGGCTGCCCGGCAGCCGCCGCCACCTCGTCCTCGTCGCGGCGTCGAGGAGCAAGGCAGCGAGCTGCGGGTGTCGTGGACGAGGACCTCGTCAAGTCGGCGCCGACCGACGACAAGGAGCACGATCGCGGCCTCATTCGCGACGACCCGACGGCATCCACATCTCGGCCGAGAAGGAGCGCGCCGCCTACGAGCACTACGGCCTCGAGCCGGAGTCGCCCGTCCAGGAGGGCGTCATCCGCCTGCGCGCCGTGGTCGTGACCGTGGGCCGCGGCGACTGAACGGCGCTCTTCGAGCGAAAGAAGAGAGGGTGGGCCGGGGCCCACCCTCTCGGTGCTTTCACTCCCTTCTCGGATTAAGGATCGATGACGATCACGCAGGTGTACGTGCCTGGCACGAGGTCGAGACGGGTCAGCGAACCGTCGCCGTTGGGGCCGGTGCTGGCGGTCACGCCGTCACAGTCGATCGTCGACGCCGTACCGCCGTCGACCTGTGAGTTGACGGACACCGTCAGGTCCGTCAGCGGCGTGTTGTGGAAGCTGACCGACTCACCGACGTACGGGTCGTCCTCGCAGGTGGCAGTGTTATCCACCGTCACCGACTTCGTGACCGTAGTCGTCGAACCGCCCTCACCCACGTACCCGGCAGGCACCGTCTCGACGACGTCGTAGCTGCCGAAGAAAAGCCCGTCGACGCAGGCCTGGCCGTTGGCATCGGTCGTCACCGGAGTGCCACCGATGGTGAACTGGACGCCGGCGTGCGGGTCGTCACCCGGTCCGGCTGCGGCGTGCTTCCGGGTCTTCGTGATCTTGATCGCACCCGTCTGCAGCGTGTTGACGAACGTGCACTCGACCGTGTCCGTAGCATCCAGGTCGATGCTCACCGTCCTGGTATCCACGTTCGTGGTGAACGTCGAGGTGCCGCTGGACGTGCAGTTGATGGCCGTCAGCATGAAGTTCGGGCCCGGGTCGTCCTCCGTCACGCTGTAGGAACCCTCCTGGATATCGGGGCTCTGGAAGTCCTCCGACTCGGTGTCGAGGAGCGAGAACGTCGAAGGAACGAGACCGCCGGTCGTCGTGTAGCCGAAGCTCGTACCGGTCGGATCTGGGCTCGGGACGGTTTGCTTGTGGATGATGATCGAGCCGCAGTTCTGGATGTCGATGTCGCCGGGGCCGACCAGGTCCTTCATCTGGGCCTGCGCGGAGTTCCCGGAGCTGCGGCTCACAGCGAACGTCTTCCCGAAGGCGACGCACTCCCCCGCCTCAAAGACGCCGGCGTCGCTGAGGTTGATGATCGTTTCGCCGAATTCGCTGTCATTCAGCGTCTCATCGGGGTCGGCTACCTGGTCCACCACCGACGTGCCGACGTTGACCTCGGCCTCGGCGAATCCGCCGGCGGTCAGATCCGTCGCCGGGCCCCAACACGGCGGATCATTGCTGCCGACTTCGCAGGTGCCGCTGGTGACCCATTCCCTCAGTGTGATATTGGGCTCGTCGGAGCCACCCTCGAAGTCGTACACGATCAGCAGGTCACCCTCCGTCCTCTCGACGAGGTCGTCCGACCCCGCGCCGCAAGGGGTCTCGCCCTGGTTGAACTCGAAGCCGACGTGGGCCGATGCCGAGGTGGTGTTCTGAGGGATGCGGACCCATGCCAACGCCAGGAAGATGTCGCCGTTGGCGGCCGTCGAATTAGCGAGGTAGTAGCGCTTGAGGTCGTCCTTGTTGGGCGCCTTGCCGGTGTTCACGCTGGCGCAGTCGTCATCCTGCTTCGTCCCACCTGCGAAGGCGCTGTCAGCGGTGGTCGCCTGCAGGTCCTCGAGGCCTGTGAAGTCCCAGCCTCCTGCGGTGTCGGTGGCCGTCCGCGACCCCGGGGTTCCGACCCAGGTGGTCGGGGCGAAGCTGTTCCAGTCGAAATTGATCGGGGCTGCCGGGGCTAGGTTCCCGTCGTCGCCCTCGAACATTGCCGCGTCGCTAACGGGTCCCGCCGCTGCGCCGATCGCGAGAACGAGCGCGGCGAGCAGTGCAAGCGGCACGAAGTGAAATAGACGCCGACGGCGCTTCGATCCCTTCGGGCCTAGTGTTCGATCTGCCATCTCCTCCAGGTTCCCTTCTGTCGAGCGCAGTTCGAGCCGCAGTCCGGCTACCTGCGCGGGTTCGCCCAAGCCTCAGGCAGGGGAGCTCGTGAATAGGCGTGACTCCAGGATGAGCCGCCTACGTGCAGGCGATCGGCTTGGCCGAGAGCAATCGCTGTCGCCCCATAGAACCCCTTTCCCGACTCCTTCCGCCTCGGAGAGTGGCCGGGGGGAGCCCATCTCGTCACGGAACCGCAGTCGTTCGAGATGTCGAAGAGATGAGGCTACGGTTGTCCACAGCCCTGTGGAAGACGGTGAACGCCCGATCTTCGAATGGGCTTTTCGCCGTATGCCGACTAGGGTCGACGATGTGGTCGCCTCTGCTGAGTCTTGATTTCCTCAGCGAATTGTTGTAGGAATCGGTTAGCGGCCCTGCCGTGTGACGAAATGGCAGCACTCAGCGGCTCGGTGCTCCTGGTCGACGACGACGAGCAGTACCTCGATCTCGTAAGCACGATCCTGGAACGTGCGGGGTACCGCACGACGACCGCGAGCAGCGGCGAGGAGGCGCTTGCCCTGGCACGGTCGGGGCGGCCCGCGCTCGTCGTCCTCGAAGTCAAGCTTCCCGGTATGGCCGGCTACGAGGTGTGCCGCGAGCTCAAGGACGCCTACGGGGAGGGGTTCCCGGTCATCTTCGTCTCCGGTGTGAGGACGGAGCCGTTCGACAGGGCGGCAGGGCTCCTCGTCGGCGCCGACGACTACCTCGTGAAGCCGTTCGACGTGGACGAGTTCATGGCCCGCATTCGCAAGCACATCGCCCCCGGGACGAATGCCGCTCCGAGGACCGAGCCGTTGATGTCCGCGTTGACGCCGCGCGAGCGGGAGGTTCTCGGCCTTCTCGCGGACGGCCTCGACCAAAGCGAGATCGCCGATCGGCTGGTGATCACACAGAAGACCGTCTCGACGCACATCCAGCACGTCCTCGAGAAGCTCGGCGTCCACAGCCGCGCCCAGGCAGTCGCGGTTGCGCACCGCTACGGGCTGAGCAGGCCCGACTGAGGCGACCCAGCTGCTAAGACTGAGCGGGAACGCGCATGCGCGGAACCGCCACCTGGCTCCTGGTCGGGGCTCTCGCCGCCCTGGGCGTCGCGGCGGGCGCGGACGCGCTCCGAAGCCTAGGTGGGCCCGAGGGCGGCGCCTCCGAGCCTCCGGCCGAGACCGCACCCGAAGCCGAGCCCGAGCCCGCCGAGGACGCCCTCGCCGACGCGCGGGCCGAGCTGCGCTCGGCGGGGGTGCCGGCCGGTGTCCTGACGTACGCCGACGAGCAGTGCCGGCTTCGCTCGGTGACGCTGCCGGACCTCGCTCCGCATCCCGGCTCCCGGGAGGAGAGATGCACCTTCGGCTCCATGGTCGGAAGCGAGTTCGCCTTCGGCGGGCCGCCGCCGTACCCCTACGGCAGCCTGGCGGCTCTCTGCCGCGCCGAGGAGGTCGAGCTCCGGCTGCCGAACCGCGGCCTGTTCGCGCGCGCGCGTGGCAGCTGCCCCATGGTCTGGCGGCCCGACGGCACCGCGACGTTCCTGCGCGCGGGCGAGGTGCGGCGCTTCGCGCCCTGCCCCGGCGACGAGCCCGGGGCGCTGCCGGTTCGCTGCAGCCGGACGCTGCTCTCGCGCGCCGATCTCACGCGCGAGCTTGGGCAGGCTGGGTGGGGCGGAGCGGAGTTCCGGATCGGAGAGTTCCACTGGCTTAGCAACCGGCGCCTGATCGCGACCGTCGGGATCGGGGGCGGTTCTGAGCTGCTCGTGGTCTTCGCCGGCCGCCGGCTCGTCTCGAGCCCGCGCTTCGCCTACGACGGCCTCAGCGGGCTCCGCCCGAGCCCGAGCGGGACCTTCGTCGCGGCGCGGATCGACTCGCCCGGCGGGCTTCTGGTCGTCGACCGCCGCGGGCGGCCCATCCGCCTGGCCATGCGCCACGGCGACGCGCTGGCGTGGTCTCCCGACGAGCGCTGGGTCGCCCAGGCGACCGCGGGCGGGATCTTTGTCTTCCGCGCGGGCGAGCCGAGCCCGGAGCTCCTGCACGTGCCGATCCTCGCCCGCGACCTGGTGTGGCGGTGAGGGGCCGGCGCTGGCCCACGTGGCTCGTCGTCGCGGGCCTGGCCGCGATCGGGCTCGCCGCGGCGGTGGACGCGCTCCGCGAGGAACCGGCGGTGGTCCGAACGGAAGCCGTGACGCCGACGGTCCCTGGTCTGGGCGAGGGCCTGAGCGAGGCAGTCAGGCAGCTCCGCGAGGGCGGCGTGTCCGGCGTCTTGACCTACTCGGACGAGGACTGCCGACTGCATGCCGTCTCGCTTCCGGACCTCGAGCCGGTGCAGGCACCGTCCTTCGAGATGTGCCGGCCGTCCACCTCGACGGGCGAGCTCGGTGTCTTGGCCGGGGACGTCGTGTGGTCCGGGCTCGGGTACGGGGCCGTGCAGGTCGTGCTCCCGCGTGCGCGGCTGTCGCGGGCGATCCTCGGCGCGGCCCCGGGGGCGGAAGCGCGGTTCCGCGCCGTCCAGGCCGTCTCGCTCGACGACGAGCGGCTGCTCGTGCTGGCGGAGTCGACGGCGAGGGAGAGCGAACGGGTGCTGGCCGTCTTCGACGGCCCGGACGCGGAGTTCGCGCATCTCACCTGGTGGGCCGGCGGCGCTCGCGCGGTCCGGCCGAGCCCGCTGGGGGGCTACTTCGCCCTCATCCGCGGCGAGCCCGGCGGCACGCGGGTCTTCACCCGGGACGGCCGGTCCGTCCCGCTTCCGGGGGGCGTCCCACTGGGCCGCGGCCTCGCGTGGTCGCCGGACGAACGCTGGACGGCCGTGGCCACGCGCACGAGCCTGTACCTCTTTCGCACCGAGCGCCCCCACGACAAGGTGATCCGCATCCCGCTCGCCGTGCACGATCTGGACTGGAGCGCGTCTGGGCTCCCCGGGTCCCCTTAACTCTTTGGGGCACCCCTCTCCCACCACCCGCTTTCCAGCGTAACGCCAATAATCGCACGGGTGTCGCGCGGATCGTGCCGACTTCGTGACGATCGGGCCGACACTAGAATCCGGGCGTGGGGTACGAGCCGCTCTCCGACGAGCAGCGCGAGATCCGCGATCTCGTGCGGACGCTCGCCCGCGAGCGCATCGCGCCGCGCGCGGCCGAGATCGACGCCTCGGGCGAGTTCCCGTGGGACATGGTCGAGCTGCTCCGGGAGCACGAGATCCTCGGCCTGCCCTTCGAGGAGCGCTTCGGCGGGACCGGAACGGGCACGCTCATGGTGCTCGTCGCCATCGAGGAGATCTCCAAGGTCTGCGCGACCACCGGGCTGATCCTCGCGCTCCAAGAGCTCGGCGCGCTGGCGATCAAGAACGACGGCACGGACGAGCAGAAGGGGCGCTGGCTGCCACGCCTCGCGAGTGGCGAGTGGCTCCCCGCGTACGCGCTGACCGAGCCCGGCTCGGGCTCCGACGCCGCAGCGATGCGCTCGGAGGCCAGGCTGGAGGGCGACGAGTACGTCCTCAATGGCTCGAAGCGCTTCATCACGAACGCTGGCGTCGCCGGCCTCTACGTCGTGTTTGCGAAGACCGACCCCGGGGCCGGCACGGGCGGGATCAGCGCCTTCGTCGTTGAGGCCGATGCCCCCGGCTTCGAGGTGGGGCGGATCGAGCCGAAGATGGGGATCAAGGGCTCGACCACCGGCGAGGTGTTCTTCACGGAGTGCCGCGTTGCGGCGGCGAACCGCCTCGGCGAGGAGGGCGAGGGGTTCAAGGTCGCCATGCGCGTCCTCGACCGCTCCCGCCCGGGGATCGCCGCGCAGGCGCTCGGGATCGCGCAGGGGGCAACCGACTACGCGCTCGAGTACGCGAAGTCGCGCGAGACGATGGGGAAGCCGATCGCCGAGCACCAGCTCATCGCCGCAAAGCTCGCCGAGATGGAGACGAAGTGCGAGGCGGCACGCGGGCTCCTCTACAAGGTGGGCATGGCCATCGACGAAGGCGTCGAGCCGCTGACCAAGCTCTCCGCGATGGCGAAGCTCTTCTGCGGCGACACGGCCATGGAGGTCACCACCGAGGCGGTCCAGGTCCTGGGCGGGTACGGCTACATGAAGGAGTACCCGGTCGAGCGCATGATGCGCGACGCGAAGATCACGCAGATCTACGAGGGCACGCAGGAGATCCAGCGGCTCGTGATCGCGCGCGAGATGGTGCGCGAGGCCCGCTCGTCGCTGCTCGCGGGCGTCGGCTAGCCCCAGCTAGCCCCGGCCGGCGGCCCGCATGGCCGCCTTGTGGGCGCGCTTCTTCTCCTGGTAGTCCTCGAGCGCTTCGTAGGAGTCGACGTCGCCGAGCGTCGGGTGCGCCGGCGCGACCTCCTCCCAGCCGGGCGGGCGAACGCCGAAGCGCTTGCCGAGGATGGCAAGGAGCGACCTGGCCTTCATCGGCCCGATACCGGGGAGGTCGAGCAGGCGGCGCTCGAGGTCCTCGCCGCTCTCGGCGTCGAGCCAAACGCGCTCGGCCCGGCCGCCGTAGTCCTCGGCGACGGCGGCGCAGAGCTCCTGCACCCGCCGGGCCATGTTGCCTGGGAACCGGTGGATCGCCGGCTTCTGCCGGAAGACCTTCTCGACCTCGCCCGGATCCGCGGCCGCGATCGTCTCGGCGTCGAAGCTCCCGATTCGCCGCTTGATCTCGAGCGGGCCGGCGAAGGCCTTCTGCACGGTGACCTGCTGGTCGAGGACGAAGCCGACGAGGAGCGCGAGCGGCTCCTCGGCGAGGAAGCGGTCGGCCTCGTCGTCGCCGGTGAAGTACAGGTGCGTCGGGCGGGTCGCGGCCACGTCTCGATTCTAGAGGCGTCCACGGGCGCGGTCTTGGCACGCCTCGCCGAGCGACTCGGCACAGTGCGTGCACCACAAGTGCGGATCTCGGCGTTACGCTAGGAAGCGGGTGGTGGGAGAGGGGTGCCCCAAGTCGTTAACGATCGGGCCGGAAGCGGAGCCCGAGAGCCCGGCCGCCAGTGGGTAGGCTGAGCGGATGAGCGCGCTCGCGCCCTTCAGCCCCGGAGTCCGCGGCTGGTTCGAGCGGACGTTCGACGGGCCGACGCCCGCCCAGGAGCTGGGCTGGCCGGCGATCGCCTCCGGGAGGCACGTCGTCATCCAGGCGCCCACCGGCTCCGGCAAGACGCTCGCCGCCTTCCTCTGGGCGCTCGACCGCGCCCGGCCCGGCGCGGGCACGCAGGTGCTCTACGTCAGCCCGCTGAAGGCGTTGAACTACGACGTCGAGCGGAACCTGCGCGGGCCACTCGCCGGGATCGGCTCCGACCTCGCGGTCGCCGTTCGCACCGGGGACACGCCGCCGAAGGAGCGGGCGGCCATGCTGAAGAGCCCGCCCGACATCCTCATCACGACGCCCGAGTCGCTCTTCCTCCTGCTCACTTCGCGGGCCCGCGAGACGCTGCGCGGCGTCCAGGTCGTCGTCGTCGACGAGGTGCACGCGGTCGCGGGCAGCAAGCGCGGGGCGCACCTCGCCCTCAGCCTCGAGCGGCTCGAGCGCCTCGTCGGCGAGCCCGTGCAGCGCGTCGGCCTCTCCGCGACGCAGCGCCCGCTGGAGGAAATCGGCCGCTTCGTCTCGGGCGGCCGGCCGATCGAGCTCGTCGACGCCGGGACGCGCAAGGAGCTCGACCTTCGCGTCGTCGTCCCGCTTGAGGACATGCGCGAGCCCGGCGAGGGCGGCTCGATCTGGCCCTCCATCTATCCGGCGCTCCTCGAGCTCGTGCGCGAGCACCGCTCGACGATCCTCTTCGTCAACAACCGCAGGCTCGCCGAGCGTCTCGCGCTCCGCCTGAACGAGCTGGCCGAGGCGGAGATCGCCCGCGCTCACCACGGCTCGCTCGCGCGCGAGCAGCGCGTCGAGGTGGAGGAGCTGCTGAAGAAGGGTGCGATCCCCTGCCTCGTGGCCACCTCGTCGCTCGAGCTCGGGATCGACATGGGTGCCGTCGACCTCGTGATCCAGGTCGAGTCCCCGAAATCCGTCGCGCGCGGGCTCCAGCGCGTCGGCCGGGCGGGCCACCGGCTCGACGAGGCGTCAAAGGGGCGCATCTTCCCCAAGTTCCGGGCCGACCTGCTCGAGTCGGCCGTCGTCGTCAGGCGGATGCAGGAGGGGCTGATCGAGGAGACGCGCGTGCCGCGGAACCCGCTCGACGTCCTCGCGCAGCAGATCGTGGCGATCTGCGCGGAGGAGGAGATCGCCGTCGACGAGCTGCACGACCTCGTCCTCCGCGCCTGGCCGTTCCGCGACCTCGAGCGGAGGCAGCTCGAGAACGTCCTCGACATGCTCGCCGGCAGGTATCCGTCCGAGGAGTTCGCCGAGCTGCGGCCCCGCATCACCTGGGACCGCGTCGCCGGGCTGCTCCGCGGGCGCGAGGGCGCGCGGCGGCTGGCGGTGACGAACGCCGGCACCATCCCCGACCGCGGGCTCTTCGGCGTCCACCTTCTCGACGGCGGCGGCCGCGTCGGCGAGCTCGACGAGGAGATGGTCTACGAGGCCCGCGCCGGGCAGACGTTTCTCCTGGGCGCGTCGACGTGGCGGATCGAGGAGATCACCCGCGACCGGGTGCTCGTCTCGCTGGCGCCCGGCGTCCCCGGGCTCGTGCCCTTCTGGAAGGGCGAGGGAGTCGGACGCCCCTACGAGCTCGGCGAAGCGATCGGCAGGGCCGGGCGCGAGCTGGTCGGTCTCGACGACGACCGGGCGCGGGAGCGGCTCGTCTCCGAGCACCGGCTCGACGACCGCGCCGCGGAGAACCTGCTCACGTTCCTCCGCGAGCAGGAGCAGGCGACCGGCGTCCTTCCCTCCGACCGCGCCGTCGTCGTCGAGCGCTTCCGCGACGAGATCGGCGACTGGCGCCTCTGCATCCTCACGCCGTTCGGGGCCCGGGTCCACGCGCCCTGGGCGCTGGCGCTCGCGGCACGGCTCCGCGAGGCGCTCGGCCTCGAGGTCAACTTCATCTGGTCGGACGACGGCGTCGCGCTCCACCTCCCCGACGCCGATGCCCCGCCTCCGCTCGCCGAGCTGCTCATCGGCCCGGACGAGCTCGAGGACCTCGTCGTCGCCGAGGCGGGCGGCACGGCGCTCTTCGGCGCGCGCTTCCGCGAGAACGCGGCGCGGGCGCTCCTCATCCCGCGGCGCCGGCCGGGGCAGCGCACGCCGCTCTGGCAGCAACGGCTCAAGGCACAGGGGCTTCTGCAGGTCGCCCGCCGCTACCCGGACTTCCCGGTCGTGCTCGAGACCTACCGCGAAGTGCTGCAGGACGTCTTCGACCTGCCGGCCCTGCGCGGCCTCCTCGGGGCGCTAGAGCAGCGCCGCATCGACCTCGTCGAGGTCGAGACGCCGAGCGCGTCGCCCTTCGCCTCCTCGCTGCTCTTCGACTACGTCGCCACCTACATGTACGAGGACGACACGCCGCTCGCCGAGCGCCGCGCCCAGGCGCTCGCGCTCGACCGCGACCTGCTCAAGGAGCTGCTCGGGCAGGAGGAGCTCCGCGACCTGATCGACCCGGCCGCGCTCGAGCAGGTCGAGGAGGAGCTGCGCGGCACCGCGGCGAGCGCCGACGCGCTGCACGACCTCCTCCTCCGCCGCGGCGACCTGGCCCCCGGCGAGCTCGACGACGAAACGGCGGCCGGGCTCGTCGCCGAGCGCCGCGCCGTGCGCATCCGGGTCGCGGGAGAGGAGCGACTGATCGCCGCCGAGGACGCCGGGCGCTACCGCGACGCGTTGGGCACGATGCCGCCCACCGGGCTCCCCGACGCGTATCTCGACGGCGGCGACGATCCGCTCGGCTGGATCCTCCGGCGCTTCGCCCGCGGCCGCGGGCCGTTCACGACCGAGGAGGCCGCCCGCCGCTTCGGGCTCGAGGTGGAGCGGACCGAGGCCCTGCTCGCCGGTCTCGACCTCGTCCGCGGCGAGCTCAGGCCGGGCGGCTCCGAGCGCGAGTGGTGCGACCCGGACGTGCTCCGTCGGCTGCGCCGCGCCAGCCTCGCGCGGCTTCGCCGGGAGGTCGAGCCCGTCGAAAAGGGCGCGCTCGGCCGCTTCCTGCCCGCCTGGCAGGGAGTCGACCGGCGGGCCACCCTCCGCGAGGCACTCGTCCCCCTCCAGGGTCTGTCGCTCCCGGTCTCGCTCTGGGAGAGCGACGTGCTTCCACGGCGCGTCCCCGGCTACCAGCCGGCCTCGCTCGACCAGCTGACCGCGTCCGGGGAGGTCGTCTGGGTCGGCGCCGGCCTCGAGCGGATCGCGCTCTACTTCCGCGAGGACGCCGCCGCCCTCGGCCGGCCGGGCACGCTGCCGCCGCCCGAGGGCGATGCGCACGACGCGGTCCGGGCGGCGCTCGCCGGCGGCGCGCTCTTCTGGTTCGACCTGCTCGTGGCCACCGGCCTGGACGGCGACATCGCGCTGCCGAGCCTCTGGGACCTTGTCTGGGCCGGCGAGGCGACGAACGACGCCTGGCAGCCGCTCCGCGCCGGCCGCCGCTTCCAGGCGCCCCGCGCCGAGCGCCGCCCGCGCCGCTTCTCCAGGGCGCGCTCGGACGCGATCACCGCGACCCAGGGCCGCTGGTCGTCCACCTCCGGGCTCTTCCCGGGCGATCCCGACCCGCGGGCGCTCGCCGAGCTCCTGCTCGAGCGGCACGGCGTCGTCACCCGCGACGGAGTCCGGGCCGAGGGAATCCCGGGAGGCTACGCGCCCGTCTACCGTGAGCTCCGCAAGCTCGAGACGCTCGGCGTCTGCCGCCGTGGCTACTTCGTCGAAGGCCTGGGCGGCGCCCAGTTCGCGCTCCCGGGAGCGGTCGAGCGGCTGCGCGAGCGGCCCGAGGAAGAGGCTGCCCTCGTTCTCGCCGCCGCCGACCCGGCGCAGCCCTACGGCGCCGCGCTCCCGTGGCCGAGGCGCTCGGGCGCGCGTGCGGCCCGCGTCGCCGGTGCGCACGTCGTGCTGCTGGGCGGCGAGGCCGCGCTCTTCGCCGAGCGCGGCGGCCGCTCGCTCGTCCCGCTCCGCGAGCCGGAGGAGGCCTGGCTCCGGACGGCGTTCGCCGCGCTCGTCGACCACGCGCGCCGGTCCGGGCTCAAGCGCCTCGCGGTCGAGCGCTTCGACGCCGAGCCGGTCGGCGAGACCGAGGCGATGCCGCTGCTCGTGGACGCCGGCTTCCTGGCGGGTCCCCGCCGGGCCGTCCTCCGCGCGTGACCGACGCCGATCTCGACGCGCTCCTCGCCGCGCAGGCCCGCAGCTACCGGAGCGCGGGCGACGGCCTCAGGCGCTCGTGGCCCGAAGAGGGCGCGCTCGACCGGGAAGCCCTGCGCGCGCTCCTCGCCGAGGTGCACTACGGCGTGCTCGCGACCTCGCGTCCCGACGGGCGCGCGCACGCGACCCCGGTCGCGTTCTCCCTGGCGGCCGGCGCGTTCTGGATCGGGACCGTCGCGGGCCGGCGGCTCGCCAACCTCCGGGCGTTGCCCTGGGCGGCGCTGGTCGTCTTCGACGGTGCGCAGGGAGAGCACCGCGCGCTGACCGCCGAAGGTCCGGTCGCGATCCACGAGGGGCCGGCGTTCGCCGTGGCGCGGGCCCGCCTCGACGAGTCGTGGGCCGCGCGGCACGGCCATCCGCCGGACTGGGCCGCTGCGCTGCTCGAGCTCGCGCCCGAGCGCGTCTTCTCCCACGGGCCGCGGGATGCCTGAGGGCGACGCGCTCCACCGGGCCGCGGAGCGGCTGCGCGTCCTCGAAGGCGAGGTCGTCGCCGTCGAGACGCCGCACCCGCGGGCGGCCGTCCTGCGCCTGCCGGAGCGCCTCGACGGGCTCCGGCTCGAGCGGGTCGAGGCCGTCGGCAAGAACCTCCTGCTCGGCTTCGAGGGCGGACTCACGCTCAGGAGCCACCTACGCATGCGCGGACGCTGGCGCGTGGAGCCCGCCGGCCGCGAGCCGTTCGGCACGCCCTGGCTCGTCCTGCGGGGGAGAACGAAGCAGGCGGTTCTCTGGAACGGCCCCGTGCTGGAGCTCGCCCGCGGCCGGTCGCCGGCGGTCGCGCGCCTCGGCCCCGACGTCATGGCCGACCCGCCCGACCTCGACGGGATGGTGGCGAGGCTGCGCGCGGCGCATCAGTCGCGGGAGATCGGGGATGCGCTGCTCGACCAGCGGCTCGTCGCGGGCATCGGGAACATGTGGAAGGCGGAGGCCCTCTTTGCGGCGGAAACCTCGCCGTGGCGCCGTCTCTCGGAGCTCGACGACGACGCCCTGCGGCGTGTTCTCGGCGAGGCCGCGAGCCTGATGCGGGCGGGCCGCGCGCGCCGCCGCGTCTACCGCCGCGCCGGCCGCCCGTGCGGCCGCTGCGGCGCCGCGATCCGCTCCTACCCGCAGGGCGACGAGGCCCGAACCGCGTACTGGTGCCCGGGCTGCCAGGAAGGAACGAGCCCCGCGAGGGCGTAACCGTTCCGCGTGCCCGACGGGTCCTCCGACCGCTGGCAGCCGCGTTCCGGTGCCGGCAAGGCGCCGCGCTCGCCGCGCCTCTTCACCGCGCTCCGCGGCTTCTGCCTCGGAGCGTTCTTCGACCTCGGCCTCGAGCTCGAGGGCGGCGCCGACCTGCCGATCGCGCTCGAGGAGCACACCGGGCCGAACCGCCCGACGCTCTACGAGTACCGGCCGCTCGTCGGCTCCTTCATCGAGCAGCGCGCCGGCCGACTCGCCCTCCGCGAGGACGCGCGCGAAGCGCTCGCGGCGCTGAAGGACGAGCCCGCCGCCGGCATCTTCGCCAGTGCCCACGCCGACCAGCGGGTCGGCGAGGACGAGGCGCTCCGGCGGACGATCCTCATCCCGCTCCTCGTCGCGACCGCCGAGGCCTGCGGCGGCTTCGACTGGGACGACGATGCCTTCGAGCGCGCGTACGTGGAGCTCGAACGCTCCCTGTACGGCGATCGCCGGACGTACGCGGCGCTGGCGCCGCTCGTCGGCCTCACGGCAGGCGGGGCGACCGAGCTCGGGCGCGGCGTCCGCGTCCGCCCCGCCGCCGCGAACGAGCTCACTGCGTCGTGGCCCGACGCGGGCAGGCTGCTCCCGCGCGACTGGGGACGCGAGTTCGACCGGACCCTCGTCCTCGAGCTCGAGGCCGAGCTGGACGCCCAGGCCTGCCGCGTCCCCGACGCTCCCGGCGAGTTCGGCCGTGCCGTCAGCGCGCTGCGGCTGGCGACCCCAGGGGCGATCGCCGCGGGGCCCGTCGTCTTCGAGCGGCTCGACTTCCGGCCCTACGGCGTGCGGCCGATGCCGGCGACCGCCGCGCAGGTGCCGCCGGGCCAGCCCACGCGCCTCGACGTCTTTCGCGCGCCGCTCGTCGTGGAGCTGCAGGCGCGGCTCGCGGTGGCGCCGGACGACCTCCTCGAGGCGCTCGACCGCTGGGAGCTGGCGCTCTTCCACGGCGGCGCGCACCGCTCGGACGAGCTGCGCGAGGCGCTGGAGGCCCTGCTCGGCTGCGACGAAGGCCCCTGGGCGGCGGCCATGCGCGCAGCCGTGCTGCTGGGCGAGACCGCGCGGGAGCGCGAGGATCTCCTCATCGCCCTCCGCGCGCTGCTCGACGGGGACGGCCCCGGTGCCCGCGCCGAGGACGCCGTGCGGCGAGCCCTCGTCGAGACGCTGCTCGAGGGCTCGCGCGAGGACCTGGTCGCCGCGCTGGACGAGGCGCTTCTGGGCCTGCGCCCCCGCCCGCAGGTGCACTCGTCGTCGCGCGTCCTCGCCGCGGGATGACGCTTCCGAGCCGGGCGGAGCTCCTGCGCCGCCGGCGTTGCCGCCTGCTCGCCGTCGGCATGGTGCTCGGCGCGCTGCTCCCGGTCTTCGAGTGGAGCTGGATCACGCTCGCCGTCGGGCTCGGGGGGGTCGCCGTCCTCCTGCTCGTCTACCGGCGCGAATGCACCGGCTGTTCCGCGCAGGATTCGTCACAGGGCGACACACACCCGCGCGATCCCGAGGCGTAGCCTCGGAGAGGTGGACGAAGCACGAACGGTCATGCGCCGCCTCGAGCGGATCGAGGCCCTCCAGAGCTCGAAGGCCTCTGCCGAGGAGCTGCTCGGGGAGGTTCGCCAGCTCCTGGCCGAGGGCGAGGCGTGGCTCGCGGCGGAGGCCGGCGGGCGAGGCGCGGGCGACGGGAACCGCCTCGTCGGGGCCGGACCGAGCGCGACGAGCGACGCCGCCGCGGCGCTCGCGGACTGCCGGACGCGGCTGAGCGGGAGAGAGGAGGTGGTGCCCGAGACCGCCGGCAGCCGAGACCTATAATCGCGCCGGATGCCGCGCTACGGGCCGCCGGACGCCTTCGAGACGCCGCGCTTCTCGGGCCCGCGGACCTTCATGCGACTCCCGCACGTTCGCGACCTCGACGGAGTCGACGTGGCGATCGTCGGGATCCCAACCGACGGGGCGGTCGTGTACCGGTCGGGGGCACGCTTCGGTCCCGAGGGCATCCGCTCGGTCTCGGTCACCCTGCGCAACTACAACCCGATGCTGGGCGTGGACGTCGTCCAGAAGCTCTCGGCCGTGGACTACGGCGACGTGCCGACGGTCCCCGGCTCGACCGCGGACTCGCTCGCGCGCTCGGCGGCGGCGCTCGAGGAGATCGCGCGGGCCGGCGTGACGACCGTCTGCCTCGGCGGTGACCACACGGTGCTGCTCGCGGAGCTCCGCGCGCTGGCGGCGGTGCACGGTCCGCTCGCCCTGATCCAGCTCGACGCGCACCACGACCTCTGGGACGAGTACTTCGGGCAGAAGCTCTTCCACGGAAGCGTCGTCCGCCGGGCGGTCGAGGAAGGCCTGATCGACCCTGCCCGGTCGATCCAGGCGGGGCTGCGCGGATCGCTGAACGAGGCAGGGGACGCCGGCCTGCCGGCGCGGCTCGGGCTGGACGCGCTCACCTACGAGGAGCTCGCCGCCCTCGGCCCGGGCGGGTTCTCGCAGCGGGTCCGGGACCGGGTGGGGTCGGCCGCCTGCTTCCTCTCCTTCGACGTCGACTTCGTCGACCCGGCGTTCGCCCCCGGGACGGGGACGCCCGAGGTCGGTGGGCCGTCGAGCCGGGAGGCGCTGACGTACGTCCGCTCGCTCGCCGGGCTCGACTTTCGCGGCTTCGACTGCGTCGAGGTGTCCCCGCCCTTCGACCCCTCGGGCGTGACGGCGCTCCTCGCGGCGAACGCCTGCTTCGAGATGCTCTCGCTCCTCGCCGTCCGCCGCTGAGGGCAGGGCGGCCCCGCGGTCGGCGCCGCGCGGCCCGGAGCCCCCGCAGTCCCGCTCCCCAAGCCGGATTGCGGGTTCAGGTGGCCGGGAAGGATTGTGCTACCCTGGCACGAAACAGGAGCCCTCCATGGGCCTTTCCGGAATCCTCACCCGTCCGCGCAAGCGGACGTCCACTTCACAGGGAGTCACGCTGGGTCAGGTCATCGCGCTGGCCAACCAGAAAGGCGGCGTCGCGAAGACGACGACGACGCTCAACCTCGCCGTCGCGTTCCGCGAGCAGGGGTTCACCGTACTCGCGGTCGACCTCGACCCGCAGGGCAACCTGACCATGAGCCAGGGCATGGACCCGGACACGGTCGAGCGGTCGATGTTCGACGTCCTCGTCCACAGCCTTCCCGTCGACGAGGTCATCCACCGGACGGAGATCGACCTCGCCGTGTCGTCGATCGACCTCGCCGGCGCCGAGCTCGCCCTCTCGAGCATGATCGGCCGCGAGCGCGCGCTCCAGAAGGCGCTGCTCCCGGTGCGCAATCGCTACGACTACATCCTCATCGACACGCCGCCGTCGCTCGGGCTCCTGACGATCAACGCTCTCACCGCGGCTGACAGCGTCATCGTCCCGGTGCAGTGCGAGTACCTCTCGCTCCGCGGGCTCGTCCAGCTGGAGAACACCCTGTCCATGATTCGCGAGAACCTCAACCCGACGGTCGAGATTCGCGGGATCCTGCCGACGATGTACGACGGCCGCACGCTCCACTCGAAGGAGGCTGTCGAGATGCTCAAGGAGAACTTCGGCGACCTCGTCTTCGAGACGCGGATTCGCAAGACCGTGCGCTACGCGGAGGCGCCCGTGCAGGGCAGCTCCGTGCTCAAGTACGAGCCGGAGGGCGCCGCCGCCGCGGCGTACCGCGAGCTTGCGAAGGAGGTGCTCGATGGCGCGACGCCGCGCCAGCATGCGTGAGGGGCCGCTGGCCGAGCTCTTCCGGGCGACCGAGGCCGCGCAGCGGCAGACCGAGAAGGAGGGCGAGCCGGCCGGCGGAGGCGCCGCGCCCGAGGCTCCCGATCCCGACGCGACCGTCGAGTCGGCCGCTCCGTTCGACCACGGCGAGCCGAGCGCCGAGCCGGAGCGCCCGGCCCGCGAGCCCGCACCCGAGGAGGCGACGATGGTCTCGTCGCCCCGCGAGCGCGAGCCGGAGCCTGCGGCCGCGACGCCGCCTGCCCCGGCCGTGCGCGAGCCCGAGCAGCCCGCCCCCGAGCCGCCGGCGCCCGCCGAGGAGCCCGCGCGCCCCTACGCCGACCCGGACGCCGGGCGCCGGGCCACGAAGCCGGTCCGCCGGCTGGTCGAGCCGGCGCCGCGGATGCGCTCGACACCGCACCCCGACTCGGCCGCGTACCTCGCGGTCATTCGCGTCGTCGGCGTCGGCGGCGCCGGGCTGAACGCGGTGAACCGGATGATCGAGGCCGGGATCTCCCAGGTCGAGTTCATCGCCGTCAACACGGACATCCAGCAGCTGAAGCAGTGCGAGGCGCCGATCAAGCTCCACATCGGCCGCGACCTCACCCAGGGACTCGGCTCGGGCGCCGATCCGGACATCGGGCGCCGGGCCGCCGAGGAGGCCGAGGATCAGATCAAGCACGTGCTGCGCGGCTCCGACATGGTCTTCGTCACCGCCGGCGAGGGCGGGGGCACCGGCTCCGGCGCCGCCCCGGTCGTCGCCAAGCTCGCCCGCGACGTGGGCGCGCTCACGGTCGCCATCGTCACCATGCCCTTCCGCTTCGAAGGCACCCGCCGCCGCGCCCAGGCGGAGGCGGGCGCCGACGTCCTGCGCGAGGTGTGCGACACCGTCATCCTCATCCCGAACGACCGCCTGCTCGAGGTGCTCGACCGGTCGACCTCGATGCTCGACGCCTTCCGGATCGCCGACGACGTGCTCCGGCAGGGCGTCCAGGGGATCTGCGACCTGATCACCATGCCCGGTCTGATCAACCTCGACTTCGCGGACGTGCGCACCGTCATGTCGAACGCCGGCACCGCGCTCATGGGGATCGGCTTCGCGACGGGCGAGAACCGGGCGCACGAGGCCGCGGAGCGGGCCCTGCGCTCGCCCCTCATCGACACCGAGCTCGTGGGCGCGAAGGGCATCCTCCTCTCCATCGCCGGCGGCGAGGACCTGACCCTGCTCGAGGTCAACGAGGCGGCCGAGGTCATCCGCCGCGGCGCCACCGAGGACACGAACATCATCTTCGGCGCCACGATCGACGAGCGGCTCGCCGGTCAGGTGTGGGTGACGGTCATCGCCACCGGCATCGGCCAGCCGGCGGGCGCGAGCGCGGGCGCGCGTCCCGCCGAGCCCGATCCGCTCGAGCCGCCCAGCTTCCTGAGCGACCTTTAGGAGGGTTCGGCGAAGTAACGGCGGTGCCGCCGGGCCGCGCTGCTCGCCCCGGATGCCGTGTCCTCAGTCGCGCCCGTAGCCTCCGGCTACGAGCACTCCCTGCGTCCTTGCCTCGGAACGACCATCGCACCCCGGCGACGAGCGAGATTCCGCCAGACCCTCCTGGCGCTACCCTCCCTGCATGAACGGCGCCGTCGCCGCAGGCCACCCGCTGACGGCCGAGGCGGGAGCGCGGATCCTCGCGGAGGGCGGGAACGCGGTGGACGCCTGCGTCGCCGCCGCCTTCGTCTCGTGGGTGGCCGAGAGCCCGCTGACGGGGCCCGGCGGGGGCGGGTTCATGCTCGTCCACCAGGCCCGCGACGGTGCGGACTCCCTGCTCGACTTCTTCGTCGCCGTCCCCGGCCAGGGGCTGCCGCCTGCGGAGCGAGGGAAGATGCTCGCCGTCGACATCGCCTTCGACGAGCGGACGACCCAGGAGTTCCACATCGGGCCGGCTGCGGTCGCCGTCCCCGGCATGCCGGCAGGCCTCGCCGCCGCCCACCGGCGGTACGGCCGGCTGCCGTGGGCCGAGCTCGCGGTGCCCGCCGTCGAGCTGGCCCGGGCGGGCGTCCGGTTGAGCCCCGAGCAGGCGTTCCTGCACCGGATCCTCGATCCGATCCTCCGCAACGAGGCCGAGTGTCGGCGCGTCTACGGCGCCGAGCGGCCCCTCGGGGAGGGGGAGCGCGTGGTCATGGAGGACCTCGCGGGGACGCTGGAGTGGCTGGCCGCGGAGGGCCCCGACGTGCTCTACCGCGGGGAGCTGGCGCGGCGCCTGAGCGCGGCCGTGCAGGAGGGCGGCGGGACGCTGACGGGTGACGATCTCTCCGCCTACCGCGTGATCAGGCGGCGGCCCGTGCGCGCCGCCTACCTCGGCACGGAGTTCGTCTCCAACCCGCCGCCCTCGTCCGGTGGCCTTCTGATCGCCTTCGCCCTCCGCGTCCTCGACCGGCTCGGACCCCTCGCCCCCGCGGGGAGCCCCGAAGGGGTCGCCGCGCTCACCGAGGTCATGCGCGAAGCGGGGAAGCTGCGCGGGCCCGGCTTCGTCGGGGAGCTCTACCGGGGCGGCGCCGCGCGGCGCCGTCTGGCGGACGACCGCGTCGAGGCGGCCGCCGCTGCGGCTCGCGCGGAGGCCCGGACGCCGGCGCGCGAGCCGGCGGGAGTGCCCTCGACGACGCATGTGAGCGTCGTGGACGCCGAGGGGAACGC